>Ga0065711_1033296_pt1 | contig 25763 bp, 11 predicted proteins | sample Hoacrofraction12_FD_59098 | JGI IMG/M metagenome (GOLD analysis project Ga0065711, IMG submission 59098) | Hoatzin crop microbial communities from Cojedes, Venezuela - Epithelial fraction 12 v2 (version 2) | ecosystem: Host-associated > Birds > Digestive system > Esophagus > Crop | place...
CTTGCCCTTTTTGAAGATTGGAGTGACACTGGCCTTTCTCCAGTCCTCGGGCACCTCTCCTGTCCTCCAGGACCTCTCAAAGATGATGGAGAGTGGCTCAGCAATGACATCCGCCAGCTCCCTCAACACTCGTGGGTGCATTCCGTCGGGGCCCATGGATTTGTGGATGTCCAGATCGCTTAAGCGATCCCTCACACAGTCCTCCTCGACCAAGGGAAAGTCATCCTCTTTGTAGGCTTCTTCTCTTACCTCCGGGGCCTGGGATTCCCGAGGGTCAGTCTTAGCACTGAAGACTGAAGCAAAGAAGGCATTCAGTAGCTCTGCCTTCTCCGCATCCTCCATCACCAGGACACCCACCTCATTCAGCAGCGGCCCCACATTGTCCCTAGGCTTCCTTTTGCTGCTGATGTAGTTGAAGAAGCCCTTCTTGTTGTTTTTGACATCCCTTGCCAAAATTTGCAGTTTTTCTGTGTGTATGCAGGACAACTCTTGACATCGAAGCAAATTTAAAGGCACTTGTTAAATTTGCTGTTTATACAAGTTTTCATCCACCGTTATATTGCTTCATTACTTAAATAGTGTATTTCACAGCTTGAGCACAGCAATTTGAGCTGATGTGAGAGCTTCTAAAGATAATGATCAGTTTCATAGCATATCAAAGTTGATGTGGGGGAGAAAAATATCTCTTCTGGCTTCTAATGGTTTATATTTTTGACATAGCTGATGTCTAATCATTTAAATATTTGATTTTTCAAAAAAGTAATGTGCCTTTTTTTTACTTTATCATCCGAAATGAGCACTTGGTAAATAGCTGATGTTATGTCTTAAGATCTGCTTGTGTACAAAGAAAACTCAACTTTCCCCTGTGATCACCAGGAGACACAGAAGGCTGTCAGTGCTGCGTCTGAAAGCGTGCGGTTTGGTGGGGCATGGATGGGAACAGGACAGAAGGGTGTGTGTGCTGATTGACCAGCAGGGAACCAAGCTGGCTGTTTCCTTTTCTACTTCTTCCCTTCCCCACTCTCCTCCACTTTCTCCCCTTTTCATGAGGCTTCTACAGCTGAAGAACAAGGATGAAGCATCGGCAATGCCAAAGCAGGAAGGGAAGGCACTGGAAGTTGGGAATGGCTGGAGAGCAGAACATGGCTTCCATTCATTGGCATGTTGTGTCCTTGGCTTGTACTGATCAGGGTATAGTGTCACACCTGAGCTGGCTTGGTGGGTTTTTTGTGGTAGTTGGTTTTGGTTTTTTTTCCTGTGTTATTCTGCAATAAAAAGTGTTCCCGTGCTGGTGGTTTTACCTGCAGCAGGTTAGGACGTGCTGGCTCAGAGTTTGTAGAACCTAATGATCCAAAGGGTCTCAGGATGGTCAATGGCTGGACGCTTTTCCCTATTATATGTCCAAGTATCTGGACTTCCCATGGCTTGCACTTTTAACAACTCTTTCCCAGGTTGATGGGCAGTCTGTACAGTCCCGCTGGTGTATTAGCCTGACTCTGAACAGCCTGCTCGAGGAAAGAAAAGCATCCAGCAGCTCTCTATCTTTAACGCAGGGTTTCACAGAACTACAGACAATGCCTTGGGTATTGTATCTTCAGTGCTATTAAAAATCCTGCCAACATCTCAAAGATGCTTTCAGGCTGCTTTCTTGTTGTTTAGTCCATGTCAACTTTAAAGGTAATCGCTGTCATCCTGTAAGTCTTCCTAAACCTTCCTCTACAGATGGTGCAAATCTTTTGTAAAACTACCTTTAAAAAAGAATCATTAATATATTGCCTTAGTGTAATAAAAAAACAATCCCACATACAAAAGGAACACCATGACCTCATTGCATTTATGTATAAGTGAAGAATTTAACACAGGATTTTAAATCAAGTAGTATTTTGGACTTGAGGAGAGCCATGTGCTGGAAAGCCTGTCTATTTTATTATCTATATCAAACAGTCTCATAAAACTTGCTACCTCCCCATGCAAACATTGCCTGGCTTGTAGTCTTAGATCGTGGAAGCTACAGTGATATTACTATAAGCCAAGGAATGATGTGTCATACATGATGGAAGTGAAGAACTGAGGTTAACTTTTACAGATTGCTTGTTTGGTTGTCTTCAGTTTTAGCTTACATGAAATAAGGGTTTGAATAAAACATGTGGACATTAATTACAATTTCAAATTTAGTTTAAGCATTCTAAAATCTTGTGCTGAAAAAAAATATTCCTTTGTGAGGAAAGCTTTCTAGGGCTCTAAAATTTGATGAGGGGACCTGAATAAATGGTAGAGGGCTTGCACTGAAATGATGAGAAAATCAAGATTTTGCATGTGTCAAAAGTTGTAGTAGTTGAACATTTTCTTTGAATGCCAACGTTTTCCAAGAGTGAATCAACCTCTTAAGTTAGTTGCACCTTCTAATTCTACTGCTTAAGTATGGCTCATGTTCCTCTGTCATCTGAATAGTAATGAAAGGATATGGTTCATATAGAGACTGAACTGCAGAGGAATTTTTATTATATTTTCAGTGCTGAATTTCCTACCTGTACTAATTTAAATCCACAAATTTGACCTACGTAGTATGCACAGTTCTTCCTCTCTCAAGACCTTTTGCTTGAACTATCAAACTAGTTAGGTTTCCTATGTATTTAGGAGGGAAGTACTTTTGGAGTTTTCAAAGCTGAAGAGATTAAATTAATTTAAGCTTCTAGGAAAAAAATATGATAGCCCTTTCATAATTGTGAAACAGATTTTAAATTATTGCTTAGAGCTAAATCCCTTCTTGTTCCTGGAAATGAACACAAGCACAGAAGAATAAAGTCACAAAGTTTAAGGCACTAAATGATGTTCAGTTAGCAAAGGATATAAGCAGTAAGAAAAACTTCTGCATATATGTTATTTTCCTTTTTCATACCTTTTCTTCTGTATTGTCCATTACTTTACAGAGATTAAGGGCAAGCCACAAAAAATAAAAAGAAACTAGTATTAGTGGCAACTTTGTGCATTGGTTTTCATAAAAAAAGTTAGTTTTGAGTTGGTGCTTCCGTAAACCGTTTTAATAAGCAGACAGTTGCACAGGCAAGAGCAGGCTAAAGAGGAGGTTTCCAGGTCGAGATCTCTGGTGGAACTCTCAAATGTTTGCAAGCTTGCACTTTTGCAAACCCCTTTGTAAAAAACAAAAATTCGCAATGATCTTGGAAAAAACATCCTAGAAATATGGTCTGCTGTAAGCAAAACGATGTTCAGTAGAGAGGACTTCAGAAGATTTAAAAAAAGAAAGACAAGATGACAGCTATCTTTCCGGCATGTCGCTTGCCTACAGAGCACCTGCTAACACAGGGAGACGAGAGGTTATTTTGTTGTTCCTGTCAAATGGGCCCCAGTGGGATCTCTGTGTTTAATAAGAACCTCACTAGGAAAAGATCTGGGCCGACTGAATGATGTCCAGAGAACAGTTGTTTACCATGAGGGCAAGGGTGGGAGTGGAGAGGAATACCTTACCTCAAGAGCTTGGATTTTGAGAAAAACTTGGTGAACGACTAGAAGATGTTGCATGCAAATATTTTGGAATCTGCTTTCTTGGCTGTTTTCAGTGTGAGCACAGTCGGCCATTTGTTTCACTGGAGAACGTTTAGATCCTGCCTCAGTGTTTGTATGGATTAGATAGTCTCTTGACATCTCTTCTGTTCTGCTGCTGTGCGTAGCTGAAACCACTGCAGCTGTTTTTCCACTTGAATAATTTCACAAAAAATAACCCAGATGAAATTGTGTCAAGTTAATGCTATGCGGCAGTGCTTGTGTTTCCAAAACAAGCAAACAAACAAACAAAAAAACTATAACCCCAGGAGCAAGTGACAGCTGGAGTGCGAGAAACCAAGATCTGAAATGTAAAAGTCTGGATATAAAGGTTTTTATTTTTGCAAAGTGAGTGCTCCAGCTTAGTCTGTTAGTTGTAAAATTGTCACTTTGCAAGTATGAAGTGCTAATACTCTCACACGTTAAGAGTGTTTCCATATAAAATGCTCATGTATGTATTTTCAGAAACGGTCTGAGGCTCTAAAGCTTCCTGAATTCTGCACGTTGCCAGTCTAAATAAATAATCAGCAGAGGGCTGTTCTTTTTCAATTTGTGTAGAAACCCTGTCATGTCTACCAATATGACTTACCCATGTAGGCAAACAGAATTTCAAATTTAGAGGCTGCAAGGCAAGTAAAAGAAAGAGGGAGAGTTAGCGCCCTGTTCCTCCTATTCCAGCTTCCACATTGCACGTGTGTGACAAACTCCTTAACTCGAGCAAGACCTTTCCCATTAGGCTTCAGTACTGCATCACATGTCTCTGTGTTATTCTGTTTAGAAATTAACTCACCTAGGTGTTCGCTTGCGTATAAATGGGAAAGGTAAAAAACTAAGTGGGAAGAAATAAGCGTTGTCACTTGTGTCAGAAGCGTGTGTCACGCACTTTCTCCCACGTGCAGAGAGGACGGCTACTACAGGGGCTGGGCTTGGAGAGTCCCTCTCCACGGTGCAGTTGGTATCAGCTTTCATATATTATCCAGTATTTCCTTTTCATGCTTATGATCTAGATGACTATACATCTTTTTTTAACTCCACTTTTCCTTAACTCTTTTCTATATATTCAATACTACTTGGAAAACCTGTTTTTAAGTAGCAAAAGAAAGTCTCTAAGAACAGAAATTATTTGCTTTGTTAACTGTCTGACCAGAAAGCTAGAGGTCATGCTTTGTGTTTTGGTATCTTGAGTTCTTTCCTTTACGGTACCTAGGACGTGCCTGCTAGGCACCGGAGCAGATGACACGGTCAGCGCGCAGCCCCGATGCAGAAGCTCAGTCTCCTCTGTCCTGGGAAGGGAAAGGAAGGGAAGGGTGCGAGCGTCTCCCTTCTCTGTGAAACTCAACTGCTCGCTGGGTTTGGCTGGAGCCCTGAAAGAAGGGTCATGGGAGCAGGAATAAGGATACTTCTCCGTCAGCACTTCAGAGTGGCTGTAGATGATAATTCTGCTGCTTTTAAAAAGCTTTTTGTTCAGTATGTGGATTTTAAAGACCCTTCCCTGTCTTCTTGGTTGTACTTGCATGATGCAGCCAGCCCTGGTCCAGCCAGTGGGCCAGGCTGCCAGGGACAGTTGTGCTGGCACCGGTGAGGAGATGGCACCGAGAAGAGGTTGAATGTTTTGGGATGGTGAAGTTGGCAGGGGCCAGCAGGAGTGTGGTTCATCTGGCTGTGCTCTGCTCACCTCACAGAGGCTCGCATCTTCCAGCACTTCCTCTTTTGTTGTTCAATTACTGTGAAAAGTGAATTTTAAAGAATAGGCAATTTAAGGATTCCATCTGTTCTTATGCCAAATGAATACACGTTTTTGCTTGAATAACAGTTGTTCATTTTGCAGGTGGTTGTTCTCATCTTACAGTTATTCAGAGGAAAAGCAGCGGCTAGAAACTGTAGTTTCAATTTTTTATCTTATTTTTTTTTAATTTAGGTTTTTCACTTGCTGCAGTCGTACTTAGACTCAAAACAGCTCATGAGTTCGGACTTTCAGCAGGGACTGGGTGATATCATTACCTGTATAGGAACCAAACTGTGGTTGGCTAAAAGGTAAGATAAAACACAAGATATCTATACATAGAGGTTGCTAACATACAGAAGACTTGGCTGATGGATTTTTTTAAATAATTTTTTGTTTTGGCAAGCTTGACAGATTTATTTCTCTAGAATCGTGTAAAATTTAGATGCCTTATTGGTTTGGTGGTTTTTTTAATCCAGGTGGTGGTATTTTTTTTTTCCCCAAAAAAGCAAGGGATGAAAAAAGAGAAGTATGCTTTACCTGTGTGCATTACTCTCTTTCTGTCTTCTCTTAGTTCATTCTTAGCTAAATTTTATGGTCCAGTCATTAAAAAAAAAAAAAGGGATGGCTGTTCCTTCTGGGCTAAGAAAAATATGCCACATATGTGAGGTTTTTATGTTACTAGTTTCTCTGACTTGACTTTTACAGAAAAGTAGTAGAAAAATGTCATAGCAATTGTTGAAACTGTCAAAAGTATTTAGCTGCCCACAAACAATTCAAGATAGTTTTGGAAACATTTTCCTTAGATTTCTGTAAAAGGATCTTCAAATGATCACATACTGACTACAGTCAAACCCTCTTCCCACACCCCCCACCCCTCCTTGGAAACCTACTTGATCTTGAAAATTCCCACCAAAATTTTTAAAGGAATTAGATGTGGACGGAGAGCCCAAGTCATTGTGTAGGTAAGTAAATGGGTGAAATATTCCAGAGTACAGTTTGCACAGTGGAGGGAGGTCACCAGTGCAGTCTAGCGTGGATCTCTGATAAAACCAATGTTGCTTTGTGATCGGCAGAAGCAAAATCGTAAGTGATTTGGAGAAGGGGGGTGACTAGTGGATTGAGGAAGTTTGCTGCCGGTGTTGGGTTTGGGTAAGACACATGCAGTCGGTCTCCAAGAATTACAGAAGTGTCTCCTGAGTGAGTGAGAGTAATGGTATAGCAGATAAAACTTGGTGTAAATAACTAAAATAATGCACTTGAATAAAGCAGGTTGGACTTCACTTGGGCAAAGAGTGGTTGGCTGGGAAGATTTTTACCACTTAGGAAGAAGATTTTTACCTTGTAATAGGAAAAAATCACCCTGATTCTCGGTAGAGCTCAAGAGGGGAGCGGACAAATATAACAAGAATGCAGAACAAAACAGAAAACACACTTATGTTTCTATATTAGCCTGTGTTGTGCATTTTAATATTGTATAAATCCCAAAGAAGATACAATAGAAAAGAGGAGCAGTAAAAAGTACAGAATAGTTTCTAGATGAGGAGCAGTAAAAAGAATAGTTTTTAGATGGGGAATGACTAAGTAGGCTGAGATTTTTTTTAGCCTGGAAAAGGGACAACTGGGGGATGACACAGGGCGAGGGGGGGGGTTGGAATCCTATGAGACATTTGGAAAGGGAGACGGGTAAATTAGCATCCCTTCCAGTGTAAGATGGGATTTAAAAGAAACAAGACAATTAAGTTTTTAATATAATTTTAGTTTAGCTATGGAACTCCATGATACAAGAAACTGTTCGCTTTAAACCTATCTGAATTTTTAATAAATGATTGAAAAGAGTCATGGAAGAAGAGTCCAGTGATGTTACTAAGTAGATATCGCAGTTGGCTCAAGAAATTCTTCCATCAACCTCGAAGGCTGAGAGAGAGGGGTTTGGGCAAGTATCACTGTTGTTACGCTTCCCTTCCCTGTGCGTCTGCTCTCTCTCTCAGTTACAGACATCATGACAGATTTGGTGGACCTTTTGATTTAGCATAAGTGTTTTTAAGTCTTTAAATGAGAATGGTAATTTAATTAAATTAAAGCCATAGATGCTGTTATAAAGAAAAGAAAAAAAAAACAAACACTGGAGACCAAATTCAGTAGAAAGATACTAGTGCTAAATAATTCAAACCTCTTTCTCCTGCAGCAAATATATGAGGCCCAGGCTCTGTTCATTACAGATTTTAAATAAATTCTGTGTTTTCAAAGTAATTTTTCAGTACTGGCCTTTTTAATATATTAGTTGTGTTAGTGCTGACTTTTTTTTTTTGTATTATCTCCAGAAAGGAAATGTTTTCGGGCTCTTGCTAAGAAATCCAGGTACATGGTACAGGTATCTGCCTGAAGAGATGTATTTTCTCTTTCACTTGCCTGTAAAAAGCCACAGCTGTATGTGCTAATACTAACCCTCTGTCAGTAGCATGTTTTCTTTTTGTCAGTTTGTTGTAGCCTCCTTTCATGTTCATGCATTCTCAATTATGCAGTTAATACTATACATAATGTTTTTTTAAAATGTCTTTCTCCCCAGACAGTAAAATTTTATATTATGACCATACAGGTTTGCAACACTAAGGCACTGGTGTTTTTACAGACAGAAACTTCTGCAAATTTCTAATGTACTTCATCATTCTTTCTGATCCTGTACAGCCATACGTGCTTGGGCACACTTTGGGCTAAGGTGTGTTTTCTTTTTTCTTTTTTTTTTCTTCTTTTCTTTTTTTTTCTTTGAAGTCTAAAAAAAGCAAGTAAAATATCCATGAAATGTTTGGTAACCGAATTTACTTCCAAATACATTTTAAACTTAAGACCACAGTACACGATAAAGCTGAAAACATTTTCTTGTCTCTTAACTTTCTGCTTGAGATAAATGTGTGCAGTGGGGTGTAATTTAAAAACAAAACAAACAAATCCCCCCCCCAGCAAACAACCCAAAGAAAGATGTTGATATAGATGGTATTCTCTGGTAGTTTCAGTCTCTGATACTCAGTGTGGAACTTTACCATTTCTATTTGGCTGTGTGGAGCTGAGAAACTGTTCTGTCGTGAATGGTGGGTTTGGGGGATTTTCTTGTTTTAAAGGAGTTTTGGGAGGTCGCTTGGCGACGGAGTTGTGAAACTTAGTAAGTCTGTACAGTTTTCTGGATGTTGGGAGAGCATTAATGGAAAACCAGTGCTTCATTTGCACCCTGCTGTTAGACTTTTTGGCATGCATCTGCTGTTGGTCACTGTCAGGGAGGGGGCTGGCTGGCTGGACCCTTGGTCCATGTCCAGTCATTCTTACCGTCTTGCTACTCAGGCGAAGAGAGTGAGTACCACAGAGAAAAATTAACGAACCTTCATCTGTTTCTGCTGCCTTTCTCATGAGGAGATAATTTAGTGTGTCACTGGTACTGTAGTGCAGTGATTGTTTGAAAAGAGGGTATTACAGGCACTCACTATGAATCTTAAATGGGTGAAAAAAAAGTTGAACTAACAGGAAAGCGGCTTGTAAATTTGAGGAAATGGGGAATTATTTCAAAACAGCAGTCTTCATTCACATTTCTGTGCTAGTTCTGTAAGTTCTTGCTGGTGTTCTTTCAACTACATACTTCCTTTGTACTATGGAACAAGCTTATCTGAGAAATTCTTCATAGAATCATAGGTTGGAAAAGACCTCTAAGATCATCAAGTCCAACCATCAACTCGCCACCACCGTGCCTACTAAACCATATTCCGCAGTGCTATATCTATGTGTTTTTTGAACACCTCCACAGATGGTGACTCCACCACCTCCCTAGGCAGCCTGTTCCAATGCCTGACCACTCTTTCAGTAAAGAAATTTTTCCTAATATCCAATCTCAACCTCCCCTGACGCAACTTGAGGCCATTTCCTCTTTTATTTAAAATATAGAATTTTGGATTTCATAAGTAGCTCTTAAAAATTATGAGGCTTGTTTGTCATGTGTGTATCTGGAGGAATTATTATCTTTCTTCAGCTGATTGCTGAAATGGGATTTCTTTTTTTTTGTTTGTATGATTGTGGGTTTTTTCTTTACCTTTTCAGGGCCACAATGTAATTTCCTTTCATCAGAACGTGAGAATGTGTTGGTGTAGGATAGCTCAAGAAAATACTGTGCATTCCCTGTAGTATACTAATCTCTTCTCCCTCCTCCACTCCCCCACCTGATTTGACTTTAGAGAATAAAATAACAGCTCACATTCCCCAAAGTGTTTCATAAAACGTTCACTTTTTCAATGGATGTTTTCTGTCTATTGTGAAGATGGGCTTCTGATGTTAATACAATGGTTGTTTTTTCCCCTCTGTGGTACGTATTGGACTACTAGAAGGAAAAAATCTTTCTTCCACCTTCCTTGTTTTTTTTTTTACATCTTCAAAATACTATTTTTTTTGAGTATTTCTATTTTAGATGTTTTGGTAAATGAGACCTGCCTTCCATCCACTTCTAAAGGTGATAGAAATTTTTTACTTTATTTGCAGGTTTAGACTTCATTTGGTGCTTTTAATTTTGTTTTAGAATATGGTTGTTGGTCTAAAGCGGTTTAGTAATGTTATTGCTTCCCCCAGCCCTGCATCAGTGTTAGTTTATTTTATTTTTTCCAAGTATGGGAGATGCAAGGTGTTTGAGAAGAACAGAAATTTAAAAATACATAAAGTCCGGCTTGTTGAAGATCTGAGGTGGAATGAAGTGATGGAAATTAGTGTGGTGAAAGCTTTAAAAAAATAATCAATATATCAAGCTAAGCCTTTGAAAGGGTTCAAAGCTCTTTCATATGAATGAAAAAAAAAAAGTAGTTTTGTATGCAGTTGAGCTAAAGAGTTACAAGACTAACTCAAGGTGCCTTCTGCTTCAGAAATACAGAAAGCTAAAAGAGCAGCGTTTGGAGCTGGTCATCTGTTACACAGAAGTCCCGGAAATATCTGTCTTGTTTCATTTGTAGCCTTTGGCATGGCAAAGTATTGGTATTGGAAAATTTGTGAAATCATGTCATTTAACAGCTTTGCTTGTAGGATGCTGTCTTCCAGGGCTTTTAGTTTGATTTTTTTTTTTTTTCCCGACGTCCTTTTTTCTGGAGACCACAGGAGGGGGAAAAGACTTTGAGGTTCTGCCAGAAGTCAAATAATACATTCTGTTAACCTCTAGCCATGTGCCATTTCTTAGCTGAGAGCTTGTCTGCACTGGGAAAGTCTACTTCTAAGGCTGCTTTCTCAAAACTAACTTGTGTGGAACAGCCTTGTGTAAAACCAGCTGGCTTTATGTTTTGCAAAGAGCCACTAGTTCGTCTGGATTGGATCGCCTGCAGTGTGTGCGCTTAGCTTGATAACCCAAATATCCCGAGCTTGGCGGTGCTACTGATTAGCTCTCCGCTTTATCGATGGGACTGTTAAAAATGCAAATGATGCCTGACACAGGGGCACCAGATCCAAGCTCAAATAACAAATACACACGAAAGTTGTTGCAGGCTCAGGCTCAAAACCAGATTCACTGTTCACTGAGATACTTGCTGCTCAGTGTTCTCCAGGCTGACTCTAGGATGATCCAGCTGCAGCTGCTTTGAATGAGGGAAATCTCACAGGCATTTTGTAATGCTACAGAGTGCATGTTAACTTGCCAAGTAGATGGCCATGGCCCTCCACCCAGCCTGTAGAGCCCCATTTCACCCCTCTGCTTCTGACAGTGCTGTGTGAGTGACAACAGGCAGGCAGGCATGCAGTCTTAGGTCCTTCCTGGAAGGAGCTTCACGCAAGGTGCGTTTAGGCCATCTGTGTGGAAAGCAGGAATAGGGCCTCACTGTGGTTTTAGGACTTCATGGCTCAATGGGTGTAACCTAAATATGCCCTTACTCTTTTCACTGCCCCTTAGGAGAGAGAGCGGTCATTTCTAGTGAGCAGGCTATTGAAGGCAAAACAGTGGCAGGCCAATCTAGATATAGGTGCAAGATGCCCATGACTCTTTGCAGCTTTGCAAGCAGCCTCTGTGGGATTTTTGGAAGAAGGACATTATTTAGGAGCTGGAAGGGGCTTTTTGTACTTTCAAAACAGCAAGAAGGCAACAACTAAGGAGAATGTATGATCATCCTCCTTGGCAGAGTGGTCCTTCTCTTCAGATATTTCTCTTGCCTCTTCCTCTTTCACTGCATCAAGATGAACCTTCTTGTTCTTGCAAGGCCATGTCTGCTTTTGGCATCTTCCTGTTCTCTAACTTTTCCACTTTACCATTTCTGTCTTTAAAACCTACACACTGAGAAGTGCAGTTAATTACCTTTGGTCTTTAGTGGTCTGTATGCATTATACAGCTGTGTTCAAAAATTGAGAATAGTTTTAGTGGCTGAGCCTGGCTCTATGGAAGTCTATTTACTAGGCTTTAAATTGAAAAGGTAACTTTCTGCCTGGGCTGGAGCAATAATTCAGGTGTGTGCTCTTGCACGCACAAAACATCAAGGGAAATTTTTGTTGTCCCATTCCAGCTGAAAGCAAAGCACACCAGTATGAACAGTTACTGCATATCAGGTGCACAGTGGTAATTTATTAATCTGCACTTGCTGACCCCTGAGCCTAATTTAGCATGGTTCATCTTTACTTTTGAGAGCAGAGTCATAAGAGTTACGTCATTGTTCATAAATGTATTCTTGGAAGCATTCATTTCAATGTTATGTGCTTTTAGCAGGCTAATTCAGGTTTTTGTGCTGCTTCAAGTCCACTCTTTCACCGGTTTTGATAACAGTATCCTTAACACAGCCAGAAATTGTTTATTTAGGCAGTTGGTGATTGCTTTTTTTGGAACACTTGCCTTGGGTATCAGTAGAGATGCTTAAACTTCAGACTGAAGTTTAAGATGTACTTTGCAGAAGATAAAACATTCTTTCGTTCTGGTTCGTAAGTTTACTCCTAACTTAAATAAGAACATTCAGGGAATATTAAGAATTCAGTAAGGTTGTTTAAGGTTCCACCAATGCAACATTCAGAATAGGCACAAACCATGTACAGTTACAGGGTTTGGACATAAATCCTTACTCATATCTGAAAACACTTTCCAGTAAATAAACAAAAGAGTTTTAGTAGCTTGCCTCTTTGTAGGTGAAACCCCTAATGTTAATTGTGTAAAATTCATTAAATTTGCACATGGGATTAGTTTGACCTCTAAGTTTTTTAGGATGCTGCTAAGGGATCACATGTGGTTCTCATTAAGAAAACAAGAAAGAGAACAGACAGGATTATTTTATCAATCCAGTATGCTAAAAACAACACCGACAAAACACAGCCTTTCGGTATCATTCACCAAGGACAGCCGGAGCACAGACGATTTTTTCTTAGTAGCTGAAACTCAGGATGTTCTTGGTGGTATCAGAATGAAAAAATAATTGTCTAGCTTCTTTTTGAAGCAATACATTTTCTGCCTTTATCAGGGAAACTAATAGCAACATAACAGTCTGGCTTTGGTGGTGGTAGAAAAATCACCAGACCACCAAGTTTCGGTTTGGAGAAGATGCCTTCTATAAGGCAGGATGAGCTGGTCTTACAGAATGGGCAAGTCAAGGGGACTGTGCACATGGTAGTCACTCCAAGAAAATCTCAACAGCACCAAGTAGGCAAGCAGATGTGCTGTTACTAGATGTTTGTATTTCTGTGCAGGTGTTCCTGCGCTTCCAGGAACTCAACATGGATTACTTGGTAGCGTAGGCTTCATTTTTTTTTTTTTTAATGCTTTCCATTAAATGTAGGTCTGTTGGCCGTGATGTTCACGGATGTGCTGGTTTTGTATTACATGGTGGAAAATGCTATGGACAAAGTTTAATAATTAAATCCATTATTAATGTCTTATCAAGAAGACAAGAGGAAGGCCGTGCATGTTGATTCAGTGCTACAGGTGTGGGCTCCAAGAGAAAATGAATGAAAATATGAAGGCTGCCTTCTAAACAAATATAGCTCCAAAACTTTCAGTCTTTAGACTACTACAGAATTTGAAAGCTAATAACCAAAACAATGGGAGATTTAATCTTTTAATCAGATGCCCATCGTATGTGTAGGTGTGATTTCCATAAGATTTGTTGCCACCATGAGTGACAAATGATCATTTTCCAGATTTCTCTGTAGGTAAAATGTGGTCAGTGCAAGGGCAACTTGGCCTGGTTCGTCAGCAGCCCTCCAAGGATAAAACTCTGTATGGATAACCACCTAAGGATCATGTAGAGTTGACTGTGTCAAGACTCAGACATCACAGAAGTTGCACTTCTTGGTGTGTTCAGAAGATTTTAGCTGATAGACTTGCAGGTCGTATGTCAGAAGAATCTGGCAACCAGAAGAAAGAATACTTTTCAGAGATTTTCTGTTCTTCAGGAAGGAGTAAGCTGGAAGTTGATAGGGAGGGAAAGATATATTATAAACCTGAAATTTAGTTGCTAGTGTACCAGCCTGGAGAGCTGAGATTATGGAAGACAAAGTCAGACTGGGGAACTCAGAATAGGAAGTTGCGTAGGCCCTGTCCCCGGGTACCAGCTGGCATTAGGATGTGTTGGACTTAATCCAGATTCTTCTCTGTGTTTATGCTAGAGCTAAAGGTGAAATTCCAGCCTCAGTTATATGTAAAATGTTGACTCATCAGAAATGTTTTTAAAGTTCAGAAAGACAAGAATTTCTGCAAAGGCTTTTACAATATTATCCCGTGTATTAGTTAGAACGTGATGTTTAGGAAACCAGTTTGATTTGTCTGTTGGAAGCAAAAACTGTGTGTGTTATTGGTGGCTAGAAAGTAGGAGAATTCAGGTTTAGATTCAACACCAGAAGGCTGTTTTATTTACTGACAGCTAAAATAGAGAATTTAATATGTTTTTCTGAGGGTTTTTTTCCACAATAACACGTTATTTAAACAGAAGAATAGGGTGATGTTTAGCTGTTACAGGTTTTCATTTGCTTTTAGTACAGGGCTTGTACTAAAATACTATTGATAAGCTTAATCCTGTGGAAATATCTATCTTCCAGGAATTTTAGGTTTTTTCAGCCTTTCCAAAGGCTCCAGAAACATACAGCATTACAGTAAGAGTGACTTTTTCATTAAAGATTAGAGGAGGAGTAGGCAGTTCACTTAATTAACAGATCACTGGAAACTGAAGTGGAAACACACAAGTCATAAGGGCGATTCTCTTCTTGTTCTCAAGGCAGCTATGAATTGGCCTTTGGAAGAGTTGCCCTCGTAATGTTGCTGGCACTGGTTTCTTTACCCTGATCCTTAAAAGCGTGTCATGAACTTTTTGGGCAAAATGCAGGGATTTGTAGGTGGCTTTTGGAGTTGTATAATTTTGACTGGAGTTCTACATTAGCGTCATTCATGAGTCAAATGCTGTCATCAATTTTTAGAGATTGGGGCTGAGAATAGAAATAGCTAACATATTTAAATACTGTACTTTACTCTGAAAAAAATGTTGACTGGCTCCCTGTGTAGTTATTGTCTTACTGTGACCAAAGCTGTGATGCACGTTACATATTCTTAGGAGGAAACTCTGTTTATTTTGTTATTTATTTAATAAAGTAATATTCCAGTTTGACAAATGATATAAATTATATAAAGCAGCCTTGGTTGGAAGATTTGAAATCTTTCAGGCTTCTCTAAATACTCAGAAGCTGCAAAACACAGAGCTTTTCTTAGACCTTTTACAAAAGTGGTTTTTTAGATATCCCTAAGATAGCTTACTACACTAAGAAAGTCTGTAGCTAAACTAATTCACAAGAGAGAAGTTATGGACTTTTATGTAATAGACATTGATTGGTAGGTTGCATTTGAAATTTGTTAAGTGCTCATTGAGAGTTTGAGCAAATACGCTTTAATTTTTATGTTGTTAAATCTTTAGTAAATATCATAAGTTACTGTATGTTTATAGTGGTTGTTCTGCTAATAGTTTTCCAACATCTGTTTCCTAATGAGGAAGAAACATGTTACATCTTTGGAAAACAATTTCTATTGACTAGAATAACCAAAACCTAATAGTATAAACATTAACACAAACAACTTTGGTTTCATAGACAGTGGCTTGTATCTGTCTTATTTATGTAACAAACGCAGTGTATTATTGTTACTGTTGTTGTTCATCTCCAAGTGAGATGATGGTCTTTTGGAAAAAGAGGAATAGTCCAGGAGAAAATAGTTGTTGTCTTCTAAAGGCGTCTAACTTAGTGACATTGAAAATTGGGGGTTTGAGAAGCGAATAAGGATCTGCAGAAGTTATGTATCAAAATTCTTTGGTGCTTGCTCTACATAAAGGTGTGTTGGCCATCCTGGTTTATATTTAGAAATCTGAATAGCTATAAGTGGTGTCCTGTAATGAGCAGAAATGTTGTTTAAGGGCCTCTGCAGACCGTAGTGGTTAGAGGAGCAAGAGGTTGTATATTTAATTTGTTTAAATCTTTTCACAGTATTCTGACAGGACTGAAGCCAAATGTGTGAGCTTTCCATGTTCTTTGCTCCTTGTTGTTTCCCTTGGAAGAGGAGAATAATTTGCTACATAATTCATTAATGTTGATCTTCTTTAAAATAAACAGTAATACAAGAGAAACTGAGTTTTAGAAGTTAAGTCATGTGTTCTGATACAGTTGAAACAGTGTGTGTGAGCAGGGTACTCAGGAGGTCTGTGACCACATATTGCTGATTTCTCCAATAAATGCTGGTTTGGTTTGGGTCAGATCTGCCATCCAAAATAAGCAAACCAATGACTACCTTAAGTTGAGCATGATTTAACTATAAAAGGTGAATCAAACTTCTAAAAAATAATATTTGCAGAGGTCTGAACTGTGAGAGTCTAGGACTGATTTCATGTTACGTAGACCTAAGCTGCAGTCAGTGGTATTCAAAGGCGGCAAAGGCAGAATAGAAATCAAAGCGGTCCCCGTGCTACCGTAGGTAGCCAAAGGCAGCTGGAGCAAAGCGCAGTCTTGCACATGGAGCTGCTGAACCTGCCCAGTCTGATTTACATCTGCAGAGAGGAAATATCTCCTAACGGGTACCCTTCCCAATTCACCTACCACGCAGTTCCTTGTTTGAAACAAATAGCTTATTGTTACTCTGGTCATATACTATTCTGTCACTGTTTAACTTGGACCTCTTCAAAGGCGTTTGAACAGGAGCCTGTGAATTTAAAAGGACTATTTAGTTCCGTTAACCTTTTTCTCTTAAAAAAATGCCCTGGACTCTTAATGGCTAACAAAAGGTTTCCTCCTACCAATGACTTCAACTCTTTTCTAATTTTATATTCACATACCACAGCTGAAAATAAAATTACAAAGAAGTCTGACTACCCTATCCGCAATTAATTGTTCAGTCTTAATTATGAGAAATTGACTAGGTTTGGAAGACTTTATTTTCAGGATCTAATCCAGAAATCTGCTATAAAGTGACAAAATTTGTAGTATGGAAACTGGCTCCTGTGTTTTCAGATTTGTCTGCTGTTCAGCCACACCCACCTAAAATAATAATTTTCAAAAAGACACTTTTTCCCATACTGAAGATCCTGTAACAGGGACACAGCAGCGCCTCCTGTCATTGTTTTGTTCTCCTTGATTAAATTAAAAACATGTTTCTTCTGGGCCTTGCTCTTTTTAAGCAGTAATCCGTCCATCCCTGTCTGTGCTTCTAAGGGTTGCAGGTATTTTCTTCCCTTCTGCCTGGCAGGTCAAGCCTGTGACGATGCTTGCCTTTTACATGCTACTCAGAGCAGACAGCCTTTGACCTCTCTTCAGTCAGATGTGTTGAAATATTCTGCAATATTGACTGCTGGTGAAATTGAACTCAGTGGTCATCTGTGAACTGATTTTTATTTCCATCTGGACAGTCAGCCTCCAAGTAGAGCATCATGAAGGAGTGCTGCAAACTGTGGGATAAGCTTCTAACTGTGGTGAGATTCCTGAAGCAGGCTGGCTATAAACTCCGTATTCACAGAGAAACAAAAAGCAACAGGAGGAACTTCGGAAAATTATGTTTTAATGCACTTGGGCGTGGTATGTAGGGTGGGCATTGGGTCTTTGGTAACGAACTGTTTGACTTCACAGATCTGCTGTTGTTACAGGAACCTACTTGCTAACGTAGACATAGCATTATTTTAATGAGGTAGGGATCTTGGCACTGACATCCCGAGCCTGCTTTTAGTATATATGTATAGTAGTATGAATATTCCATTTTGTATTTCTGTGTGGACATACTCCTCGATGTGAGAGTCCTAACCATCTCTAGCTCTGTCGTATTCAGTCACATACAGTTTTCATCTGGAGTGAGCATATGATGTATTTGTTTCCATTAATATCCAGATTGGAAGGGAAATGAACTAATTTTGGGGTTTTGGACAAAAAAAGGAATGCTGTTCCAGATGCCTGGAGCTCACACCCTTGCTCTGCTGTGAGTTTCTTGTTTGGAGACAGATTTCCTCAAAGCTTGTTTGTGAGAACACCACTTTATTTGGGTATCTGGATTAAAAAAGAAACATCTTGTACTCTTCCTACTCTCATTGTTGAAGTTCTGCACGAACAGGTCATCTTAAATACTGCGCAGTACATCATTTGAAATGTTCAGCATGTGATTTTTGGCTGTCAGGTCTGTTATGCAAATCACAGTTTGATTGTCTTATGAGACTGAGCTTTCTGCTACAGTCTGAAGAACACTGAAATTTCTTGGTTTTGGAAAACTGAATTTCCTGTTGTGTCCGTCTGGCACATACGGCTGAGAATTCACTAGCATCACCAGAGCAGTGGAGCCAGCCAAGAACAAATGTTTGGTATGTTTTATGCGAGAAAAGCCTCATTTCAAAATCAAAAACATGCATATGCGCATACTCAGAATGAAGTGGTAAATGCTTAAATGCTTAAAAGCTGGACCAGACTGAAAAAGCATGTCAGAATTGCTGTTATCACTTCTTCAGTAAAGGCTGCGTCAACCATGTTTTTCCCAAGGCACAGTTTGTACGTTGGAAATTTTCTTTCCAGTGAAACAAGTGAATAATAAGGGAGTCTTCCATTTTTCGAGGGGACTGAAGTTCAGTAGGCCCATTATGTTCCTCACCTTAATTGAAATCTGTCATGGCTGCTTTCGTCCATTTTATGAGTACTTGTGAGAGACCTCTTGGTTTCTATTTCTTCTAAGCCTTTGACTGCTCTGGCACACTGTTTTCTTGTGGGTTGAGCTCCTAACCCTGTGAGTATTTCTCAGTGGTATTTTCGCGCAGATCTGTGAAGAACAACTTGGGCAACAGCTGGATGCCCAAGATACAGAAGAGAGGTTCGCTTAGTCAGGGTGGACAGAAATTAAGTTTTCCTAATACAGCTTTTCAAAAATAGGCCATATTAAAATGGCTTTGGCTTCTTACGATATCAGTTCTTATTGATGTGCATCTTCCCTGCAGGCAGGCTTTTAGCTCTTGTGCTTTAAGGCAAGTGCTAAGAGGCAAACATGGAGAAGTTTTTGGAGGTTCATGATTACTTCACTAATAAGAAAGTGTCTAAAAAGTCTCTGTTCATGCAAAAGGAGAAAAAAAGCCTTTTCAAAAGAGGGATCCTGGTAGCATGTAGTCTGCTATATGTTATACGGATGCCTAGTATTGTTAGGCCATAAAAGAACACAGAAGTCATTTAGGCTTGTTACCAAATATGTTACTGAAGGTGAAAGCAGTGTTTCTGCTAAAAGTTGTCTTTTTTAAGAGGTTCATAGGCAGACTCTCCATAGGCAAATACAGCTGCCAGACTTCCACACAAGAACCTCAGACCTTTCATTTTTATGTCATGATCACATATCTTATTTGAAAAAGTTTTCCTCTTGAATTTTAAAGAAGTTACAGAGTTGAGAATGTTTGTTGGAACATTTCTAATTAACAGTTTTTGGAAAGAGTTTCAAACATCAAGATAAGTATACAAAGAAAGTGCCAGATAAAATACAAATGAAATACTGAACAGAGTTAGTCATACTTTAAGCTTGTGCTGCTTGATTCTAAAAGTTTTTGGTTTAGTGCAAGTCCCATTGGACTCATCAGAATAATTTCTGTGTTTTGAACTGGATTTCCTGTTTGTTCATATATTAAGTTATATTTAAAGAAAAGGTTTCCTGGCTGAAACATACAGCAATAACAACTTAAAGAAAAATGAAGATGTTAACCTAATTTTACTTTTCTAATTGGAGAGAAACTGTCTTATCACGACTTGAAGAGGTAGAACAGACCAATTTGCATTATACACACAAAATCCCCAGTATTACTGTCTGGATAAAAAAGTATCTAATTTTAAAAACATGCATGCCTCTGTGGTCTTCATCTGAACAGTGAGAGCGCTATGGCCATTAAAAAGATGTAGAAGGTACCTTTCAGAATTTTTCTTGTATATGAACTACAACAGTAAGACCTGACGACTTACTTTGTTAATGCATTTAATTGCACACATTATCTATAAACAAAATTAATATGTACTAGTTGCCAGGGCAAGCTCGTTCATCCAATGAAACATATAAACTGCGATTTGGTGGAATGCCATTCTGCTAGGGAGACTGTCATTCAGAATGGAGCAGGATGTGAAGCTTAGATAACTTGGTAGGCAGTCTAATTTGATCAGTAGTTGATCTTCGTTAATTAAGTAAAAAATACATACCAACCTGGTGTGTTTCACTGCTGTTTCTGAGCATGGATGTTACAAGGATTTAATCTTCAGTAATTTGTTTTTTCTAGGCCAAATCCTTGTTTGGTGACCAGAGCTGCCTATCTTGATGTCCTTGTGATGCTGAGTACTCACTTAGGGAAGTTTCGAAAGCAAGGTAAGTCAAATGTACTGATCTGTATATTGGATGGAATATCTGTGGGGAAATTTCTCAGCTCTGTTGAATCTGGAGAAACAATAATGTATTACTTGTACTCATGGTATCTGCTGAATGCTGGAGTCCTTTAGCTGCTTTGTATAAAAGGGCCCTTTATTCTGCCTTAGATAGAGCTAGTCCTGGGGCTTATTGATGAGAAGAATGAGGTACGGCTCCATGTCAAAGCTTGAAGCTAAGATCTTGCAGTATTCCTAATCCTAGAACTGTGTAACGACAAAAGAGATCCCCTCTGGTGTTCCAAAATACTTTTCTGATCCAAGGTTGCAAATGCAAACAAAATCCAAACCCTGGAATATTACTACTTTAACCTTTCCTGAAAGCTACAGAGCTGTTTACTCATGAGACACGCGGAAGTGCTTTGAGAAACAGTGTTTTCTCATGTTTAGAATTTTTATAAGAAACAACTCTGAAAGTGTCTTTACATTTCTTTTTTTATATTGATTCTTTATCACTATGTTTTTGAAGGAAATGATGCAGAGTGTTGTTTGCAACAATATAAATCATACTGTAAACAGTAAGGAAAACAAAGGGGTGGAGGAAGGAACACCCTTTCGAGTGTGACTGTGTATAGGCCACTTGCAGTGAGCTGTAACTAGCTTCCTTGTGGGCCCATTTTGTTCATTTCTTAGGAACAAGTGAGTAATAAATTACCTTGTCAGTCCAGGAAGGCAATTAAAGAATAGTTCTTTCATTAAAATTCTTAATGACTAATTTTAACACTGCATTTAAGTCATTGCAGCTGTTCTTTGTTTCAGATAGTCTTGTTTTGGGGCCTGTTCTTCATTTTAAAACCAATTCCTTTTGCTTTTTTGCTTAGACCTTTGGTAGAAGTAGCTCCATTTTAATTCCATAATTGCTGTTTGTGTGATTTCTTGTGAATGCACAGTTCGAATAGTGACAGTTGTCAGGAAAATGAGTTGGTGATGAGCGTGTCTGAAATGAACTTCTTCAGATAGGTTGGTGCAGAATCTAGCCCTTATAGGAGAAGCATAGGCATATAGAAAATATGTGACAGGTGGTTTCCACTACACCAGAGGAAGACGGTTAGGGTTATCAGGGACTCTAGGGGACAGGTCAGATCTTTCATGTCCTCTGAAGAGTCATTCCTCTCTCATCGGTCCCAGATGGTTCTGTTTGGTACTGACCACTGTTTGTGACTAGGTAAGGGCTGCATGCTTTATAGGGTAGGGAGGAATGTACCGCACTATATAAAGCAGTTTCAATATATCATGACTCTAGGGATAAGTTTTTTCTTGACTTTTTAACGTTTGTTTTGGGTAAGCTGTATCTGCCATCAGTAATTTTTATGCTACAATATATGTTTGCTTATTTTCATTATTTATACAAAATAAAGTTTCTTAAATCCTGATACACCATTTGCCTTAGTGATTATCGTTTACAATACATTAAAAAGTCTAGCTGTGTATCACATCTACAAAACAAACAAAAAAAACCCTCAAAGCCCCCTTCAACTGTATTTGGGTTCATCACCCTTCTTTACAGAGTCAGAGAATGGTAGGGGTTGGAAGGGACCTCTGTGGATCATCTAGTCCAACCCCCCTACCAAAGCAGGGTCACCTAGAGCAGGCTGCAGAGGACCTTGTCCAGGTGGGTTTTGCATATCTCTAGAGAAGGAGAATCCACAACCTCTCTGGGCAATCTTTCTGAGTACTCCTTTCTTTAAAGATAGATCCTCTTTGAAACATTAATTTTTACACTTTTTTTTTTTAATCACTTTCCTCTACCTTTGTTCATATCCTTTGTGTATGAATCATCCCAGTCTTTCTGTGTTCTCTTTGTATGAAGTTTTTTTCCTCTGCTTCTGATTATTGTCATCACTCACCCTTCAATTCTATTTTTGTATGTTCTTTTATGAAGGAATAGCCAGTGTTCCAGATGAGGGCTCCTCACTTGCTTACTTAGTGGGCATTACATTTCCGTTATCAGTCTCTTTCCTGTTTCAGTTATCTTCGAGTTTTTTGTCTGTTTTGGTTTTTAAACGATTACTGCATATTTGCAAAGGCTCTCATTGACCTCTCCACACCAGGAAACTCCCCTCTGTTTTTTTAAAGTCCCTGACTTGTGACTAGCCCTTTGAGCCTAAGGAACTGCACCATGCTGTGGGTGCATTACCAACTGTAGTGGATTCATTTATTTTTTCAAAGCTCTTGTGGATTGTTCCAAACCTGGGTGCTGTAAGGTACAATTTCTGTAAAAGGAAAGCAATTGTTTTTGCAGACTTTCTCTGCTCAAGGATATTTCATTAGTATTGTCTTGCTTAAAAGTTCCATTTGTATATGGGTTTAAAGTTATATATTGCAGGCAATATCTACAGAGAGTAGAAACTTAGACTGGAAATACGGTTTTGAAAACTTGAAGATACATTAGGGACAATTTTATATGTCACAGGCAGAAGCCCTTCTGAAATGAAGGAGTAATATGTTTATATTAAATAGAACCTGAGTGTCCCATGACACAGGAAGAGAAAGACTAAACTCTGCAGTTAAAAATGAATGTTTTGAGTCTCACATTTGAATGTTCTGTAAGACATAATTATTAACTGAAGCTTTATACTTTCCTGAGATTAAGTATCTTACTCATATGTGTATCTCTGGTTATGAGCCAATTTTTCTCTGTTTTAATCTTGATTTGTAAAGTTGTTTCAATGAATAAAGGGTGAAGGACAAATCCAAATAAAACTGTTTCTTGATGTGTTTATCTAAGAGGCCCCAGGAAGTGCTCTATATGAGTTCCAGGCCACAGGCTGAAACTGATTTTCATCAGCAGAAATGGCAATGCAATGTAATGAGCCTGCAACTGGTTAAAATCAGACCACTTCTAATTGATTATGCCTGTCTAAAGGGGCTACAATTACAAAGAGATTTTCAGCGTACAATCCTGCCTAGGCCTTTCCTACATTACGATTATTTTCTGTACATGATTTGTTGTCTTCAATTAATAAAATCTGTCTCTTAAAGTGCAGGACAGCCCTTAGGGAATTTACTTCACAAATTCAAAACAATTTAAAATGTCGGATAAGGAAAGCAGGGGGTAATGGATACCAAGAGCATCTTGTCCAGCTAAAAATTTATTGCTGGCCAAATGATGATTATTTGTCTTAAAACAAACAAACAAAACCCCTGTAGTTATTCTGATTTGGTGGTTTGAATGGAAGTGTTGCCTGATTCACGTCACTGGGAAAATACAGTTTTCTTTCATTGAGTTGATAGGCAAAATCTAGAGCGTTTTTTCCAGCTCCTGATGTGCTTGAGGGTCTTCTGATGTGCGGAGACAATACAAATGCCAAGACTATGTAAACTTACAACATACCTTTCTTCAGTTATCAACTGCAGTTGAAACTCGGATAAAACATGAAGCAAGCCTTTTTTTTTAACAAAGGGGTTAAAATATGCAAATAAAAATAGTATTTTTGCCTTAATTGAGAGCAAACAAAAGTTCGTACCAGATCTAGGATTATTTGATGAGCTAATGTCTATTGTCAGTATTAATAATTATTAATAATATCCAGGGAATTTGTTCTTGCAGACCTCTTTGGTATGTTGTCTCCCCAGTAACTGTTTTTATAGACTTGGAATCACAGATGTCCAGGGCCTTCTCAGTGTAATGGGTGGAACAACACAGTTCTCTTCCAGAGGATTTTCTGGCACTTGTACCCGGCTAAAAAGCAGTTATATTACTCCTCCAGAGGTGAAGCAGCACCAACCAGAGTGGGTGGTGTAGGAACAGGGGGAGGTTTCCCAACTTCACACTTCAAACATTACTGTAGGAAGCAAATAACACTTGTAGGCATCTTTGGATCAGAAAAATGCCTCTGAGTCCAGGTGAGAACGTGTCCAGCCTTAGCTGTGTTTGTAACTATTTGTAAATTCACAAGTCTTGATCAGCAGGAGTTAGAAGGAGAGGTCTATCAAGCTGTAGTGCTACCGATCCATGAGGATGCATCTGATGTTACGTACTTTTCGCTGCACTCAGAAATGGGCTTTGCAAGAGTCTGAATACCAGACTACAGGCAGGCTGTGCTGTGATATAGTGTTTCAGTGGAGAAGATTCCACTGTTGAATATGTGGACTTTTGACAGGACCTGTCTTAGACATTCCTGCTTTCAGATCTTCTCCTGGAAATTGATGTCTGAAGCTAAACAATAAGATGAGAGTATTACTGTGATCCTGCGGTGCTGGTAACGCAGGAACCAGAGCAGGGGATTGCAGTGAAAGCTCAGATCTGGGACGCTCTGTCTCTCTGTAACAGATGAAGAATGCCACAAGACAAAGTGGTCACGTTTTCTGATACTATTTTGTCAATTCATGAAGGGAAAAATGGATACAACTTGCTAAAATATACTTGACTAGTATAAGCATATTTTTACCCAGGGTTGTGTTAAAAAAAATGGCACTAGTCAATAAATTGTTGTGTTGAGTCCATAAAGCCCATCGACATAAATGAAATAGGATGTAGAACAGAAGTCAGGGAAGAGATGAAAGAAAAATTTGCTAAAGATAATGCTTCCGAGTTGTTCTTTAATCCTCTATATATACTGCCAATCTCCTGGCTGGCTTGGCCTATTATCGAGTATGGTGTCTTAAAAATTCAAGTTTGGTGAGAAAAAGAAAGCATTTAAATAGGATGTCAAATAGGATCAATCTGTGATGTAGGAGAAGCTGCCACTTGAAGTCTAACCATGCATTTTTCCTTTCTGCGTTTGAGGTGGAAGAATTTATGAGAGTTCTTGAGATTAACCAAACTCCACCATTGTTGTTGTCAGTGGGAACAGTTACTCAGCATTTACATAATTAGTTCTGTTCATAAATAGATTGTTTTGATATCAAAACAGAGCAGCCAGTATTCTGCTTTCACTAATATATTCTTCCCTTGAGTTTTGCAAAAACAGACTTCCATTTTCTTACTGTCTTCCAAACAGTTAAACCTTTTGTAGATGTAGCTTAGCCAAGATTCTTAAATTCTGCTCATGAACAACAGAAACAATTGCAAAAAATACTGTGCATCACACGTGTGTTTGAGATCAGAAACGTGGGCAGTTGTGTACAACTGTCTACAGGTTTTGTCCTAACGCTCTCAAATATGACAAAATACTGTGTTTTAAATAACATATGTTGCAAATCATAGAATCATAGAAAGTTTTGGGTTGGAAGGGACCCCTAGAGATCATGTAGTCCAACTCCCCCGCAGCGAGCAGGGACACCACTAACTAGATCAGGTTGCTCAGAGCCCTGTCCAACCTGGTCTTGAATGTTTCCAGGGATGGGGCCTCCACTACCTCTCTGGGCAACCTGCTCCAATGTTTCACAACCCTCATTGTAAAGAATTTCTTCCTTATATCCAGCCTAAACCTACCCTGTTTTAGTTTAAAACCATTACCCCTAGTCCTGTCACTGCTGTCTCTACTAAAAAGATTGTCCCCATCTTTTCTATAGGCTCCCTTTAAGTACTGAAAGGCTGCAATCAGGTCTCCCTGTAGCCTTCTCTTCTCCAGGCTGAACAAGCCCAACTCTCTCAGCCTGTCCTCATAGGAGAGGTGCTTCAGCCCTCGGATCATTTTTGTAACCCTCCTTTGGACCTGCTCCAACA
>Ga0065711_1033295_pt1 | contig 25762 bp, 4 predicted proteins | sample Hoacrofraction12_FD_59098 | JGI IMG/M metagenome (GOLD analysis project Ga0065711, IMG submission 59098) | Hoatzin crop microbial communities from Cojedes, Venezuela - Epithelial fraction 12 v2 (version 2) | ecosystem: Host-associated > Birds > Digestive system > Esophagus > Crop | place...
TGTTGAATTTCACCAGCTTCCTCTCTGCCCAACTTTCCATCCTATCCAGGTCACGCTGAATGGCAGCACAGCCTTCTGGTGTATCTACCACACCTCCCAGTTTGGTGTCATCAGCAAACTTGCTGAGGGTACACTCTAACTCTTCATCCAGGTCATTGATGAAGAAGCTGAATAAGGTACTGGGCCAAGTACTGACCCCTGAGGGACACCACTAGCTACCGTCCTCCAACTAGACTCAGTATCACTGATCACCTCTGAGCTCTGCCTTTCAGCCAGTTCTCAATTTACCTCACTGTCCACTCATGCAGCTCACACTTCCTGAGGTTGCCTATGAGGATGTTATGGGATACAGGGTCGAAAGCCTTGCTGAAGTCAAGGTAGACAACATACACTACTCTCTCCTCATCTACTCAGCCAGTCATAGCATCGTAGAAAGCTATTAGATTGGTCAGGCATGATTTCCACTTGGTGAATCCATGTTGACTACTCCAGATAAAGTTCTTTTCCTCCACTTGCTAAATGATGATCTCCAGAATGAGTTGTTCCATTATTTTTCCCAGGATGGAGGTAAGACTGAGTGGCCTGTAGGTCCCTGGGTCTTCCTTCTTGACCCTTTTGAAGATTGGAGTAACACTGGCTTTTCTCCAGTCCTGGGGGACCTCTCCTGTCCTCCAGGACCTTTCAAAGATGATGGGGAGTGGCTCAGCAATGACATCTGCTAGCTCCCTCAACACTCGTGGGTGCATTCTACCAGGGCCCATGGATTTGTGGGTATCCAGATTGCTTAAATTATCTCTCACACAGTCCTCCTCAACCAAGGGAAGGTGAACCTTTCTGCAAGTTTCCTCTCTTACCTCCAGGGCCTGAGATTCCTGAGGGCCAGCCTTAGCACTAAAGACTGAAGCAAAGAACACATTCAGTAACTCTGCCTTCTCTGTATCCTCCATCACCAGGTCACCCACCTCATTCAGCAGCGGCCCCACATTATCCCTAGTCTTCCATTTGCTGCTGGTGTACGTGAAGAGGTTTTTCTTGTTGTTTCTGACATCCCTTGCCAGACTCAATTCCAGGTGGGCCTTAGCCTTTCTCGTTGCATCCCTGCATGCTTTGCCAACATTCCTGTACTCTTCCCAAGTGGCCTGTCCCTCTTTCCACATTTCATAGACCTTTCCCTTACGTCGGAGTTCCGCTAGAAGCTTCTTGCTCATCCATACTTGTCTCCTGCCTCCTTTGCTAGATTTCTTTCTCAGGGGGATGCACCGATCCTGAGCATGGAGGAAGTGATGTTTAAACAGCGACCAGCTCTTTTGGACCCCACTGCCTTCTAGAGCCCTGGCCCACGGGATTCCTCCAAGTAGGTCCTTGAAGAGGCCAAAGTTGGCTCTTCTGAAGTCCAAGGTTGTGATCCTACTTATTGCCCTGCTTTCTCCATGCAGGATCTCCACCATCTCATGGTCAATGCAGCTGAGGCTGCCTCCAACCTTCACATCCTCAACCAGTCCCTCTTTCTTCGTTAGTACAAGGTCCATCAGAGTACCTCTCCTCATCAGCTTCTCCACCATTTGCATCAGAAAGTTATCTTCAATGCTCTGCAGCAACCTCCTAGACTGCGTGTGCCTGGCTGTATGGCCTTCCCAGCTGATGTCAGGGTGGTTGAAGTCCCCCATGAGAACCAGGGCCTGTGACTGTGAGGCTCCTTTCAGCTGCCTGTAGAAGGCCTCATCAACTTCCTCATCCTGGTCAGGTGGCCTGTAGTACACCCCCACAGTAATGTCACCCGTATGAGCCTGTCCCTTAATTCTAACCCAGAAGCTCTCAACTTGTTCTTCATCCACCCCCAGGCAGAGCTCAATACATTCCAGTTGCTCTCTCACATACACAGCAACTCCACCACCTCGCATTGTTGGCCTTTCTTTCCTAAAGAGCATGTAGCCATCCATGACAGTATTCCAATCACGTGAGCTGTCCCACCATGTCTCTGTAACTGCAATGAGATTGTGGCCCTACGACCACACACAGATCTCTAATTATTCCTGCTTATTGCCAATGCTGCATGCATTGGTGTACAGACATTTCAGGGAAGAATTCAAGCATGCTGGTTTCCCTGGAGGGGTGCAAGAGGATCTGCCATATCCATGCCCATGCTTAAGGTTGTTGGTCTTTTGCTTCTCAGCTTGGGACACAGTTGAGAAATATTTGTCCCTGCTCTGATTAGCCACTCTTAATCCCCAGCCAGATGGGATGGCTTAAGCATTGTGACTTGGCCCCCCAACCCCTGAGTCCTTCAGTTTAAAGCCCTCCACACCAGGTTGTCTAGCCTGCTGCCAAAGATCCCCTTGCCTTTTCTAAACAGGTGAGTCCTATCCCTCTCTAAGAGGTTGTAGTCATTGATGAAAGTCCCTTTGTCATAAAAACCAAAACCCTCATGGTGCACCAGCCACAAAGCCAAGAGTTGATATCCATAATGCTCCAGTTTCTAGCTGATCGCCTTCCTCCAACTGGTAAAATAGAGGAAAAGATAACTTGGGCATCAAAACTTTTTGCTTTCACCCCCAGGGCTTTGAAATCTTCCTTAATTCTTCCAACTTTCTGACTTGCAGTGTCATTTGTGCCTACGTGAAACAGTAACAGCAGATAGTAGTCTGTGCTTTTCACAAGTTGTGGCACCCTCTCGGCCACATCCCAGACTTTAGCTCCCAGAAGGTGGCACAGCTCACGTGCCTCCCTGTCAGGTCAGCAGATGGGCACCTCCGTGCCCCTTAACAGGGAGTCACCCACCACGAGCACCCATCATTTCTTTTTACGGTAGCCACTCTGTGCTGCTGGTGTAGTTTCCTCTTGCAGACCTTACTCCTGGATATCTATGGTTATTAAAGCCTCACATTTGTTTTTGGTAGTTATGCTGGAGGCTGGAGGCTGGAGTGGAGTCCTGCTTTTGTGGGTCACCAGCGTCCAAGGTGCCTCTTTCTCGTTGGTGGTCTCCACAGAAGCATAATTCTGCAACCATATATCTATCTCCAACTCGGCTTCTCTGATACTGCGTAGCCTGTTAACTGTATCCTGCAGCTCGGCCACCTGATGTATCAGATCTTCAACCTGCCTGCATCTTGTGCAGGCACTTACCAGTGCTCCAGGAGAAGGGTCTGGGTACTCGCTGAAAACTGCAGCCTGCACTGACATCCCCTTTGTTACCAGTTCTGTCTGGGTGGAGGCATCAGCCATCACAGGGGTGCCTGCTGTGGGAGCTCTGGTTCTAGCTCTGAGGTGAGTGCCCACCATTATGGAAGAGAACTGGAACTCTCCGCTCAGCTGAGGTCTACAGGCGGGTTGCAGGGCCCTACCTGTGTGAACTGCTGCGCAAACTGCCGCTCCACCCTGTTTGCCCGCTCTGTTCGCAGCACTCCTGGTCGCTCGCGCTCCTTAAGGGCCATTCAAATCTTCCGTAGTTGCTGCTGGCAATGCCTATGCCAAAGTCAGCCCCACTCGCTCGTGAGAGTTACCAGCTCCTGGCGGGTCTCGCTGCTCTCTCTCGGGTTTCCCTGGCTCCAGGAACCCCCCCGTGCACCTCGATCAAGCGCCCAGCCGCGTATCTTACCATCACCACACCTGCCTTTCTCCTCCATTAGGAAATCTTCAGACCCAGCTACGAGGTTTTCCACGGAACAGAAAGATTAACACAGTGTACCTGCCACAGAGATCCTGACCCAACCTATTTCAAAAAGGTCGATAATTTCTGTTTTCACATAACAGCAGAGCTGTGCTTTCTGGTATTTGTATTTATCGATAATAGGTGAATAACCCTAAGCAAAAAGGGATTTGAACTCTTAGAGAAACATACAACTGCCAGTGGAGATGAATAATGCCAATTATTTTGAAATTAACCTTTTGCTTGAAACTGAGAAGTCCGATCTGAAGAAAATCTCTGCAAATCTTTACAAATCTTTCTTTTTTGTGTCCAAAGACTTGGACTGTCACTCTGGGCAGCAGATTCAGTATAAGTGGTCATTACCTTTGCCATAATTAATCAGCTCATTTGTGCTGCTTCATGATGCAGAGCTGCAGCTTGAATCAGTTATGGTTAAAAGTGATGTCTGGGTTGTTTTTTGCTTTTTTTTCTCATGTTAGGCTTGTCCACATGGCAGGTGGTTTTGTAGTACTTCCACTAATTTTTGACCTTGTTGTTATGCACCATGTTCTTGAGTCAGGAGTGTTGTCTCATCTATAAAACAGGAAATGAATGCCTGACTTAATAACACCTGTAATTTTCTTACCACTTAACAAAGCTACATTTAAAGGATGGCTTTCCCACCTCCGAGCTGGCCTTTCTAAGTGTACCATCACTAAGTTGGCATAAGGCAGCACTGAGGTCAAACAACATATATAATTCTCACTCCTGCCCTCTGCAAACTAGCACAAACATTCTTTCTAAATGCTTTTTAATGGTTATTTTTTATTCATTAAAATAGTTTTAATTCAGGTTGTTTCCCCAAATCTGCTCTGTTATGTGCCTTTATAAATGCTTATAGCAACAGAACGGAGATGATAGTGGGACGTAAGTAGGAAACTGCGGTCAGAGCAGCAGAATAAGAGTACTACTCCTTCCTTCGCCTGAAGGCACTGTGAGTACACTCTGAAGTATACAGCCTTTTCTTGGATGCTTTACAAAGGTGGTGAGGAAAGTAAGAGCTGGCAGCACACGTATTTCTGTCCAAAAGTTTGGAATCCAATACTGACTTTCATATGCACACGGTATGAAAAGGGAGCACTTCGGCTCTTGACTAGGGTCATGGCTACTTATTACATCTATATGGCAGATTTTCAACTATGGAGTTCAATTTCTACATGAGTTGGAGACTTTGTATATGAATGTAAGCCAAGTTAAGGCACTTGAGAGAGTTCAAGGGAGAATTCAGGTGTCCATGTAGATGTAGCCTTACTTCACTCTGCTCCTCTTGGATGAGTGGTTAGATCAAGCCATAATCAATTTTTGTCAGAAAGTGACTGCATGTTCTAACAGCCAGATGTGAATCAAAGCATCCCAGTCAACTAGAGCGTCCAGTACTATGGAAACTTAGTAGACATACTCATAACAAAGTAATAATATTTTAAGGAAAATCTTTTACTGGCAGCATGAGATTCAATAATGTTTTCTCACTTTTTCCCAGTGCTTTGCTTTAGGTTTACAAGGATTCAGGTCTCCTTTACAAATTGTTTTAATATTTCTGTGAAGGTAACGTAAGTGTCCAACTGCATACTGAAATAATCTTGAAATTTTTTAAAGTATAGTGTTTAAAATAGAAGTGTAAATAATATATTTTGCAAATTTTTTTTGAAGGCATGTACTGCACCCAGACAGAATAACTTACCTGCCAGACCTCCTTCTTATCACATAAATGGAAAGTCAAGAAAAATCAAAAACCAACATGGTTCTGAGACCGATTTAATAGCAACATCTCAGTGTTATTCATTTCACAGACTGCAAAGTAACTTTGAGGATTCCTCCAAAATTTGAAAATATTTTAATTCAGATATCTGAATTATACTCGCTTCCTAAGCGTCTACCTAATTTTTCTCCACACGAACCAGTTTTAGCAGTATGGTGGGAATGGACTGCAACACCTTTCACAAAAATGAACATGAAAATAAAAATCCTGATGTATTTGCGCATGCCACTGACTTTTTCACCACGCACAGGAAGGGCAGGGACTCTGAAATCAGAGGGTATTTTCGGCAAAATGAGAAGAGTTACTGTTGTGTCCTTGCTCGAGTAACAGAATTTTTCAAATCACCTTTCAAATGGTGCTTCTAGATGTTTTTCTCTTGAGATATTGCAAAACTAAAGGAGATCTTCATATTTAAGGCACACTAAGTACCCATTTCAAACATGTGGTTGCACTTAGAAGTAATAATGTTCATGATCTTTCATTAGTGGACTCAGACATTATTCAAAGGATTCCAGTTCATACTAAAATTGTACAGCTCCTTTGACCTCCAAGACACTTAGGAAATGTTAGCTGCCTTTTCAGAGATTCCAAAAAAAAGTAATTGTAATGTATAACCACTTTTTAAAATATAATAATTAGGAAACTTTTTAAAGTATATACTTTTTTAATAACTATTTCCAATAAGCTAGCAGTTTCATACAGAATCATCACTAACCTGGAAGCTCATGATACGCTGTACACATCTTGCATTGCACAGGCACTCTTAACTTACCATGCTAAGAAAGAAATTTCTCTGTACATGCCACCTGTGTTTGACAGCTAACAAGCAAGTGATTCAACTACATGAGGAAAATGTGCAAAGTTACTTTCAGCTGCTAATAGAGTTCGTTTACAAGAATTAACTGGGGGACTTGGAAACATATTCACCTGATTAACTATACAAATTACAAATATATGAGGGAATAAAAAATAGATAAGCTTTTCCAACACTGTAAAAACTTCTAGATTACTGATCCGAGTATGCCATTGCCAGATTACTTCAGAGTGTAATGGATGCTTGGGTGAAAGATCCAATACATATGTAAGGTATTACATCTGTTTTTCTAGTGGTCACATTTGTGATCCATGTGTAAAAGAAGAGAAAGCTATACTTTATGACTACAGATGGCAGTAGACTTGGACAACCCTGAGCTGATCACAAGAAATGGAAACCATTAAACATATAGTAGCCATCCTATTTCTGTCTAAAGTGTTTAGGACTGCTGTATAAACCTTTGAAGGTAAAAGAAAGAATTGAAAGAAAGGAACTTCAGGATAACTGTCTCCAAGACTTATGGCAGGACTGTGTGAGGTTTCTGACTTGTCACGCTTGTTTTCATTTCACAGGATATGTCTGGCAGACAGAAAGGAAACAGTTGCTTCAAAGACAACTTTGAGGAACATAATGAAAAGGCACAACAACAATCCTTATCTATCCAATCCATCTCAATTTTTAATAAACTCCTCTGTCATTTTCTTCTTTAAAACATCTACAGCTGACTCAAAAATTTCAGCAGATAATGCCAAATAGTTCTGATATGTTATCAGACTTGTAGCATGTTTAAATGTCAGTGTGATACAGACTAACATTCAGGAATGAAGATGCATCAATTATATTCTTGGTTCTACTAATTTTCAGACTAATTTGAAGCAAATGATTCACCTATATTTGCTTGTATGTAAAGAGGTCAAAGAGGATCCTCTGGGTCCACAGATTCCCTAGTCCAGAAATACTCACAGTGCTCACAGATGAGGTCCAAGCAGAGCCAACCTTTAGTGTTATACCAAAAAGCACATCAAAAAAGCATCATGCTCACTGATTAGCCTAAGGCACCATGGAACAAGGGAAAATGTGTACGGATAGGAACCTTAAGCATCAGAAAAATATTTTAGAATTAATTTAGTAACAGGGTCTAAGGAGGCTTTTCACAACACCATGGGATCTAAATTTTTGAAATCAAACATAATTGAGAAACTGAAATTTTGTGCCTGAATCTATCAAGACCTGCTCCTGTCTTGGTTGAGCAGACAAGCTCCATATCTGTCTCATAACCAAGCCTGTTGAAGATTCATCAGCTAGGTGTTCTTGCACATAAATGCCTTGAAGATTCTAAACCCTTTGAAGTATTTTGCATATCTCTAAAAACTATGAACAGTACTGAGCAGACAAACATTTACTCAAAAACATGGTGATGGCTGTGAAAAGTTATGGGTTGTCATCCCAGGGCTTATTCCTTCCTTAGGGAAGTGCTAACTCCTTGAAGACCCCTCATGTATATGACAATACCTCCCTTCAGAATAACTTAATTTCTTTTACAGGCATAATCATTCTGAGTAACAGGCATCCAGAAGGTTAGTCTTCCTACATTTCTGAATTTATTATATCTGAGGAAATCAATCCATTAAGATTTATGACCATCAAAGTACATTTTAAGAAGCAATTCTTAAAGATATGTTCTTCTTTTCTTTTTTTTTTTTTAGTTTCAGCAAAGGTTTAATTCTGATAATAGGAAAATAAGAAAGTGAGTTCTTGAAAAGTAAATATACCACTAAAATATGATTTCAAATACCACTAAGAAGAAGGTTCTTCCTTTGACATTAAAGGAGTGGGCTAATTCAGGAATCTGGCTTTGCCTTTCTGAGTTCTGTCAGTCTGTATCTTCTCTGTCACTACATTCAAACATAATCCTCCTGTCCCTTCTTCATATACCTTCTGAAAAGTTCTTCCATTGAAAGCATAGCTTTTCCATGTATACTGCCTTAGGCTATGATGACTCATGATTTAACCGTCTCCTGCTTCATGTAATATGTCGCATATGAGAGAAGAGCATGAGACTGCGTCTGTGCCACATATACCTCATTTAATTCATCACAGAAGCTCACGTTCTTCTCAACATGGAGACCACATATAGCATAATAATACAGTGGAAAATGACATTTTGAAAGCCATCCTCTTTAGTTTCAGAAGTTCTTGGCATCAGAAGTGTCTATTAAGAAGTTAGAATACTTCATGAGATTTTGTTGGGTTTTGTGGACTTTTTGCCTACTACATCCACCTTTGAAGAAAGTATCAAAACCATAAGACTACACACAAGGCTAGGCAGGGCACAATACTCTTCCCAGTTCTCTTGTTTGAGCCAAAATACTGCGCAGCAAAGCATGGAAAATGTAGAGGGAGAAGTTCAGAGGAAGAGAGCACATACATTTCAAGCATCTTGATTTAATAACCTACTGATTAATTCATTCAGGATCTAATTATCAAGCACATAGGATAGAGATTCGAGAATATTACCATTCAGCCATCCTAATAAAAAAAAAAGAAAAGTTTGATTATGTGTAGTTTGTAGACACAGTTATGGAAGGATAAGTAAAGGTATGAAGTTATTACATTGCTAAAGCATAAGTGTGCTGGATAAGATCACAGGTCCATACAGACCCGTGTCTATCCTTTCAGAGTAAGTATTAAGGGATAGCATGGGAAGGAGCTTAGGTCAGGATACACAGACAAAAATTAGGCCCTCTACATACTTTTTCAGGACACATTCCCAGCTTCCACCCGTACTTCAAAGGTTTCCTGAACCAGTGGTTTATCTACTAAAATTTTTTAATAGCCATTAATGAAACAATTTATTCTGAGAAGTGTCAATGTGTCCTCATACTCCTTCCCTGGTAAAGAAAAAACTCTGGTGTCATAAGCTCCTTTAATTTGCTCTGCATGGGTCTAAGATTCAGCTCAGAAAGGAAGTTTCAAATATTGTGGCAACTTAAAATTTTATGTAGGCTCCCCTTTGGTCTGTGTTAAGACCCACAAGAGCAACCCCAGCTGAAGCCTGATAGCTGAAACCATGTCAGCAGAGGTGCTAGAATAATGGTCTCTGTACTTGAATACTTGTAGGAGCTTTCCAATCCAAATGTGAAGTAGTATTCTTGCTATTCTACCTTTGGGTGGTTAGTGGAATATTTTTTTTATGAGACTTCCTGTGTGCTCTTATTGTGTTTTCAATCTATTATTTTACTGTTTTGATCTATTCAGATATATTGTCTTTTTTAGTTGAACTGTGTTTTATCTATTGTTGTCCAGAACTCATATGTTTGTCAGCAGAGATGCCCATTAATAAATTATTTCCTTATTATTCTTTCTAATACAACCTACTATTGTGGCACATACTATATATTTACTGTCCAAAATGCTTTTCCTTAACATAAGCCTGACCTACCAGAAATTGAAAAAAATAGGCTGTTCAGTAAACTAAAAAAAAAAAGATACAGAAAGAAATAATTCAAAGACACACATTGTAGTATCTACTAGGAACATGAGAGAGCAAGAGCAAATTCCACTGGCGGCGTGATATCAGGAAGAGATATCCTACGAGTGAGGAAAGATTTGTATTTTCCTTGACCTCAATTCATTGACACAGACAAAGTATGAGGAACTGAAAAGCATTAAGTAAAATGTTCCCGTACATTAAATAAAGTGACTTTAATGACTTCAATATTTTGATGTAGAAAGCTGTCATTCAGCTTTTCATAAAAATAAGAGACATTAATTCTGATAAACAATAGAACTTTATTTAGTAGTGCATCCTTCATAAAAACTGTAGTCAAAAGCACTTCACAATGTTAAATAATACAGCAACAGATCTGAATAATAAATAATACAGGAACTGAGGAAAAGAGAAATTAGGTAGTATCAGCAAATGGATTTTTTTTTTCTTTCTAATAAACATACAAGCTAAAAAAAATAATGAACATAGACACAGATAGACAGTTCTATACGATAGGAGCTGTACTGGAAGAAATTCCATCTGTGGCCAAGCTGTGCTATAGATAATTTTAAGTGTTTGGTGAGTGTTGCAGAAAGACTAGACATAATATGAAATAAAACACTGCAAATCTTCAGAGAATGACTGGGGAGAAGAAAACATAAAGTCTGGGGTTTGGGGTTTTTTTGTGGGTTCTTTTTATTCTAATATCTGATGATCCATGTCTTCATATTAGAACCATGTTACGTATGATTTTGGCTGCTAGGAGAGAGAAGAAGTTATATAAGGGATTAGTAGTTAGACACTCAAATCCCCAGTTTAGCCATCTATCATCATTTAAACATTCAGAACTGGAAAACACCCAGGTTGATACGAAAAGAGAAAATGGTGTTATTAGTTCTAGTTCAGATGCCCAAATATAAGTAAACACTCAGTGCAGATCAGTGTTTACTCATCTGCATGTGTGAAAATGGTTTTATTAGTTCTAGTTCAGATGCTCAAATATAAGTAAACAATCAATGCAATTGGAGATGAAGAATAAAAATCGGGATGAGTGTATTCTGTCATGACTTCCCCCATCTGCATCCATGTTGGAAGTCAAGGCCAGACTTCCTTTGATTGGAAAAGACCACCACGAAATAATTTGTCATGGTATGGTAATACTTACAGAAAGATTTTATTTAATAAAATTTGTAAGCTGAACAATAGAAGATCCCTGTCACTTAAACGAACAATCATCCTCAGTAACCACTTCCTTGGGTTGCTTTGTCAGCTGCAGTAAAAAATGTTCCTCTGTGTTCCACTTCAAGTGAATCTGAATCCATGTTTTTATTATTTGTGTTCTTTTTAGAGACACCTCTGCTCTTCTCTGAGTTTAGCAAAGAATATACTTAACAATTACTTTCCTATAACATAAAAAAAATAACTTTAATTTAGCTGTTGATCAATCTGACTTTATTTGTTGAATCCTAAAAAAATCGCTTTTTAGTATTTTTATTTTACACTCTGTGGGATGCAACAACATCCATGTAACTTTCAGAATTTATATCTGTGTAATTGCTCTACAATCACTTTAGATATCAGAATCCCCTCTGACTACACTTGTGGCTTGTTCACCATCATCAAACTTAGGCTGATAACACACATTATTAACTAGAAGCTGTTAGGTCTTCTTAACACAAGAGTTTAAAACAGAATACCAAAATAGCTTGTTCTTAGCAGGGATTATTTTGTGAACTATCACTATTTCAACCCCATTACAATAATTTTCATCACTAGTGCACTCTTATTTTTGTAATAACAAAAATGCAAAAATTATGCAAAAATGACTGTACTAAAATTATGCACATTTATGAACCTCTAGCATATGTTTGGTCCTCCCTTTAACTAAAATGAAGAACATATCAGCATTGTCTTTGTATAAATGTATTCATTTTTATTTTGCAGAACTGATATTCTTCTTCATTGTAACAGAGAACAGAGAAACACTCAAAAATGTAGTTCTGTCACGGGCTGCTTTCTCTTTATCACTGTTTGTTTGTCTAGCACTCACTTTTCAGAAAAAAATGAGACTGTTTGCTAAGATATTTTAAAAGACTCTCAAATTTAACCAACTGTTAACTTTTTCTTAAATACCTGCCTTAGTTTCTGTTTAATCCCTGAAATTTTTATTCTGTAATGTACAATTGTGCTTTCACTTACCAAGAGGAAAGGAGATGGGAATTTGTATTTACAGAACTATAACAACATTTTTAAAATCGAAATTTAAAAACTAATTTAAAGAAAATGTAAATAAAAACAGTAAAGTTGTTTTTCTTTCTTTTTTTTTTTAAGTAAAGTAGTATTAGACTTTCTAATTTCCACAGAGAGGCTGTCCTAATTAGCTGCTTTTTGAGTGGATTGTTTTAGCTAAATTAATCATACTTATATGACAACCATATTTTAAATTCCAAGCTTCAAGTGACCCTTGTATCAGGAATATACTCTAATATTTCTCTTCCTTGCCCTTTGTTCTCTTAAGAAGCTTAACCTGTCGTAGCAGGGAAGCACATCTTGTCTTGTGTTCCTTGCTACATTTATCTTAAGAGCAGCAAACAGAATGGAAAGTGGTACTATGAACTTGTTCTGTCTTAAGAGCATGGGATCACTTCAATTACATGAAGAAGTTTTTCACTCGGAAAAAGCTAGGCGTGACAAATCTCAGTAGTCTAAAAGTATATCTTGTTAAATGTATGAATGGGATTGCCCAACATAGCTGTTGGTTGGCGTTGTGCAGAGGAGAACCGTCTCCAGTCCCACACTGCCGTATGTCAGAAGGAAATCCTCCCTAAGGAAATCTCGCCTTTTCCACATCAGCAGCCCCAAAGGTCTCCTTTTAATTTCTGTGATACTGTTCTAGGTTTGGAGCAACTTGCCTCCCTTCCCAGATCATTTCTGTGGGTTTAGCAAGTGTATAAAGACTTGTGTCTTTTGCTGCTCTTCCTAGCCATCACTAATCTCACTTACTCCCTCTTCAAGCACAAAAACTAAGAACGTCTTAAGGCTGCTTCTCTGCAATTCCACAAAATACATATTTCCACTGGGCTTAGGATGTTTTTCACCTTGCTAAGATGATCTCAACTTCTCAAAGTTACCTGTGATTTCTATAACTGCAGAACTGAAAACCATCTTTGCATCATAGGGTCAAAAAAGGTAAAGAGCAATTCAAAATAATCATTCTGTTACAAATTAGTCTAGCCAGCTGTGCCACTATTGGGGAATAATTTTCTTCTACGTTACCACAAAACTGTGTTTGCCCTATGTAGTGTCTGAATTGTATCTTTCCTCAGCTCTTGCATCATCTGCATTTGATAAAAATTATCATCTAATCACACAGATGAAACAATCACAGATAGGGAAGAAAAAAAAACCCTAAAAGATCAAGGAAAAAAAAACTAAAAGATTAATGAATTGTTTAAATGTCAGAGAGATGTATATGCTAACAGTACTTTGACCCATTCTTAAACCCTGTTCAGATAAAATTCCCCGAACATAGAGTATCTCATCTAATATGCACCAGATGTACAAGGACACAGCACTCCCCAGTCCACACGTATTGGTTAATGCAACTTCATCAACTCATAGTACTCATATATTGAATGGTTCATAATGCACAGTAGAACTTGATACAATAGCTCCCTGACGATCATGAAGACAATTCTTTCTTTCTGTGGGTGTTACAGACCTAATCACACAGTCAGGCCAAAATTGAAGAAATATGTAAAGTTTAATATGGTTTAATTTGGATATAAGATGGACACCCTAATAAGGAAACCAGGAAACAGGAATTCTTTAGGATGAAAATATTAGAAACTTGCTAATACATCCTAATTTAAAAGAATTTTCTTCAAAATCCTCTTTCAATTTGGAGCCAAGAATTGAGTTGTGAAAAAACACTGCATTTCCTGTTGATAACAAAGGTGGACCAAATCCCTAACACAGGGATTTCGAAGAGGTTTAAAATTAAATGCTATGAGTAGGTAATTTTCAGTTAATGATTTTCTTATGCATTCTTTAGAGCAATTTTTTAGTGAGAAATGAAACTTTCCGTAACTTGTGTTGCTAGTATTGCTTATGAATAACGTGTATTTCTAAATGGGTAAATACTGACAAGAGCAGAGGGAAAAAAAGCAGAATTTTGTACCCTGGGACTTGTCTTGGTTTTGCAACATCTGCCCCCTGTGTAATGTCACTCTGTGGCAGTGACCGAAAGGAATCAAGCTGAAATAATTTAATTTAAGAAGAAAAATGACTGCTAATAGAGAGTCCTCTGAACTCTGGAGATTAATTTGCTCTGTTTGATTTTGTCATGGAAGACCAATAAAGGGCTGAAAAGCTCAGACTTGACATGATATTTTTGGTGCTGATGGCTGGAATCTTCATGGACAACAAAGCATATATTTTATTTCTTATGTTATTTATAAGATCAAGTTGGTTAACATTATTTCAGGCCAATGGCTCTTCTTTCTTCTCATTCTGGATCATGGTTTTTGCAGATTACTGCTAAACAGCATTTTTGGATGACAGAAAAAAAAAATTTTCATAAATTGGAAAAACAAAAAAAAATGTTCTGGCATTTGACAAAATGCTTGCTTTAGATGGATTTTGTAGAGAAGATTTTTAAATTGTGATGTATGGTTTCACCAACCACTGCACATTCTGAGCTTTATGTGCAGTTTTGATATAAGTACAGTCACTAAAAATGTCTCTGAGAATGGCGATCCCTGTGTGAAATTTAGGTGAGGATTTCTTTTTCCTCAGCATTTTAGATCCACATAGGATGTGTTATGGAAAAATTTTATCCCAAATGGAATTTCTAATCAAGTATTGATTTTGAGAAAGAATAGGGAAAATATTATATTTGAAGTCAGTTTTGTTAGTGTTCTTGTCATTTTAAGCTGAAGGACTGTCCTGGTTTCAGCTGAGATAGAGCTAATTTTCTTCCTAGTAGCTGGTATAGTGCTGCATTTTGGATTTAGTATGAGAATAATGTTGAGAACACAGTGATGGTTTAGTGGTTGCTAAGCAGTGTTTACACTAAGTCAAAGACTTCTCAGCTTCTTATGCTCTGCCAGCAAGAACGCTGGAGATGTGCAAGAAGCTGGGAGGTGGCACTGCCAGGACAGCTCACCCAAACTGGCTAAAGGGATATTCCATACCATATGATGTCATGCTCAGCATACAAACTGGGGAGAGTTGACCAGGGGACAGCCGTCACTGCTTGGTGACAGGCTGGACTTCAGTTGGTTGGCCGTGAGCAATTGTTTTTCATTTGCATAGCTTTTCTCCTTGGGTTTTATTTCTCTCACTTTTTGTTGTTTTCATTTTCACTAAAACCATTATTATTATTATTATTATTTTTATTGCTGTTATTTTTATTATTATTATTACTGGAGTTGGTGATGGTGGTTATTTATTTATATATTAAACTGTTCTTATCTCAATCCATGAGTTCTCTCATTTTAACTTTTCCAATTCTGTCCCCCATTCCACTGGGTTGGGCAGAGTGAGCAAGCAGCTGTGTGGTGCTCAGTTGATGGCTGCGGTTAAGTCACAACAAGGACAGAGGTTTAAGACTCTAAACACATTGAACTGTCTAGAATATGCTCACATATCAAGCATGAAAAAAACTATTCATAAAGAAAGTCTCGTATATTAATTACTGGGCCCTAATCCTGCAACAAACTTTATCCACACAATGTACCATCAATGTTAAAGTGTAAGCACAGGAATTCATTCCTGTGGACTTGACTATAGGGTAAGACATTCAATTGTCCAAGTCTCACTTGCAACCCAGAAACCAGAAAATTAAGACATTGCTCCATTTCAAGATAAGTTATGATAAACTCAGTTTTTTTGTTTGAATTTTACAAGGTAATTTCTTAATGGAGATACAGTAAACTTAAAATGTAAATAATTCCTATCCTTTACCAGTTATTCACCTTCATCCTCTTTTTAATCTGCCTATATATCTATATGGTCCTTCCTGAGAGCTTTCTCTAGCCCGGCTCTCAGTAGAGTAGGAAGTTGAAATAAATGCAGCAGGAGAGTCAAGATGCTTAGATCTAGCATATGTAAAGAAGAACGGAAAGAAAGAGGAAAAAAACCCCAAACCTGTAGAACTTACTTTTTGGTATGACAGCTGAAGTGAAAACTTCCACAGGGTTTTCCAGACTACCTTTTTTTTTTTTTAATTCTAAACAGTGTTATAATGAGGTAATATAGTATTTCTAATCCAGCTTTAATGATTGCCATCTATACTATGTTCTCTGCCTTACACATGCACATATAGTTTAGAACTTTTATCTCAGTGTTTGTACAAGGAAATTAGCATAGGTCCCCTGTTCTCACAAGTAAGAAATAGTTACTTAAACTGCTTGACAATCTAGGCTTCACACTCTAGAAAAGATGTATGAAACGATGGGTAAATCTCTGTAGTAGAGAGCTTTTACTTCATATGTCTGAAACTGCTAGATGATAGTTCACTTACAGATAGTTAAATTTAATTTTTGCGAGTGTTGATCCATTATCTATGTATAATTTTTAAAGCATTTTAAATAAAATTTTAATACCATCATTAGAAGTGTTTTAAATTCAAGGTGCTGGATGCAGCAAATGATCGACATAATTACTTATGTGTGTCTATGTGTACGTATGTGTATATGTACATGTATACATCCTGTGTGCACAGACTGACTATAGATAGATTGATAGGTACGTAATTCTGTTCATGCTTGGTATATACAGGATATGTACAGATAGACAACCAGGCAGAGAGAAAGACACGTAGATAAATGGATGGATGAATGAATGAAATTCTTCCCTAGTAGTTTGTCCTATTATATATGTGCAGTGGGAGAAGGTATATCATTTATTTCAGAGAGTTATTTAAAAATGTCTGCCATCCCTGCAGAGAGAAGTCCCCGAGGATTGCATTCTAACCACACTAGAAACAACCTTTAAAATTCTCCATTAATCTTAATTTTGCTTATCATATTCACAAGGAAACATTGTGTCACAGTTACTCAGCAAAGAAAAAGTCCCTCTGAAGTACCTCACTCTCATTACATGCTTTCAGAGAAGGAAGCAGTTTCCACTTACCAATTTCATGCTTGTCAAAGGCCCTGGAAAGCATTTCCTTTTCTTGTTTTGTTTTGGGGTTTGGTTGTTTTTTCCCCAGCCGCTCTGTTCTTCTGAACACTATTCCGATGATTTTATTTCTTTCATTTTCTGAAAGTTTGCCGACTCCTAACATGACAAGGAACTGGTCCCCTGGCTTCTGATTCATCCCAGGAGCCCAGGATATAAACTGGCTAAGGACTTTGGGTGCCTTTTCAAAGCATTTTTCTGATAATGTTTGTGAAGACACAAAATGAAATTAAATGAACAGAACATAATAAAGAATGCCTTAGAATAGCAGAATAAAAGAGGTACTGGAAAGAGATGGATAGTTTTGATATATTCCCTCTTTCCACTTTCCCATAGACTCCTAGTGGCAATACAAGGCTGTCCCTGTGACTGCTTGCTCTGTTCCACCAAGACCAACACTGGTCTTTGCTGTACCAAACCCCTGTTAAACTGAGCACCAGCCAACAGCCAAGAAGAGACAGATACCTGCCTGAATCTAAGAGACAAAAGCTGAGGCAGGCTTGGACATACAGTCACAGCTGCATTGCCAGAGACAAGCATGGAGGAGTACAGGATCTCCACTGCTGGAGAAGGCAGACCGTGCTCTCTACCAGACAGTGATAATGGAAGCAGAGTAATTTTCTTCCTCCAGGTACTTGGAGAGAGTATCTAGAGGTTCCTAACTCCAAAAAAACTTATGCAACCCTGTGTCATTTCCAAATAAAAATACGTGTAAAATGTAATTCAGAGAAGATCTGCTTTGGAATAATGTAATGGACAATTTTGCTCAAGTACTGCAAATGCCTGCACATTAATGTCTTGCCAGTAACAGATTTTTTCCATGGTCGCTGACGGAGCCATCTGGTTTAACAGTCTTACTCCGTGTCTATTTAGACATGGTTTCTTTTCTAACCTTCTTGTGAACCTAAGGGAAAGACACAATTGGCTGGTTTTAATTTACATTCTAAACACAGCACATGACAATTCAAGGAGGAGAAGTTATTTCAGTTTTGACATATAACTAATATTAATATCTTCAAAATGTATGTATGTGTCTAATTTTCCAAACATTTGGCTTTAATTGATAAATACATACATGTACAAAATGTTGATATATATATTAAACATAGTTTATTTACAACTTTTTAAACTATTTAACAATTAAAATATTCTTAGGCTAATTACAATATAAAAACCTCATGTGAAGGCATTAACATTTCTCCGTGGGATATTTTTTCTATATTGTACCACGGCAATGAACCCTTAAGGAATTTTGTATGTAAATGTGGCAAAAGCATTGATTGTGAATTTATTTTTCTTCTAATTTGTGTGTTTTCTTTCTTTTTAGAACTTCTGCCCTTGTTAGATGAGGGATTTGAACAATTCTTTTTACAATTAAACCACATATTCTGAGGTCAAACGTTTCCAAAGTTTCTGGGTAGCAATAGACAGCACAGAACAGCAAATGTATGCAAAAATATACAGAAAGCTTTGTGATCATGAGCAAGAAAAAGTTTGGGAGTGCATGCCACTTACCTGTGAGAGGTCTCAGAAATGTGTCCTTCTGCTAAAACAAGACCAAGAAATCCAATATAAAATACAGTGCCAACTAAGCATGAGATTTTAAAGAAAGGTAAAGAGGTTTTCACCACCGCTGTCACAATGTCCTAGGGCAGTATGTGCTGCTTTGTCATATGCCTGAAGAGTGGCTTCTCCTTATAAAATTAAGGTGAGCACTCTCTCCCAACCAAATCAATTTATATACGTGGAATATTGATGGACACTGCGCCTTTTCTATGAGCAGTTAGTAGGACCAAATACTTGCTTGTAAAAAAGTCTGGAGAGTATCAATAACAAGATTTGATCTTTAAGACAGTCTAAATGATTTCCATTAGAATATATAAAATATAGAGACCTTTTTTTCCTCTGGCCATGTCAGTGCGGTCCTGCACCATTCTGCCAAGTTACGTAGTCCAAGTTCATTGAGATTCGTCATTTTGCACCAAGTGTCAACTCCCCAGATGAAGAGATCTGAAAATCAAAACAAGGTCAGCAAGATGAAAGAGGATCTATCCCCCAGCTTGGTGTGGAAACCTGTTTGCCAACAGCAACCATGAAGATTCAGAAAAACTGTCTTCCTTTTTTTCACCTGGAGATGTGTATCTTAGCTATAACTGTGGTGGTTAATGATGGTCCAATTTTTTAACATCCTGCTTTTTTCCTGGGTAACAGCAAGAAAACAGCCTCAAGCTGCACTGGGGGAGGTTTCTGTTGGATATTAGGAAAAAATTCTTTGCTGAAAGAGTGGTCAGACTTTGGAACAGGTTGACCAGGGAAGTGGTGGAGTCACCGTCTCTGGAGGTATTTAAAAGACGTGTAGATGTGGCGCTTAGGGACATGATTTAGTGGTGAAATTGGTTAGGTTAACTGTTGGACTTGATGATATTAAACAGCTTTTCCATCCTAAATTTCTCTGTGATTCTACGATTCTACATTATTCTCAGTCTATGCCAAGTGTAATATTATGTGTACTACTTCTCTTGATATCACTTTCTTCTTGATTTTGCCCTCTGGACTCCTGAAACAAGCAGAAATAAAGCAGGATAAGCAAACTGAATGTACATGCCTAAAGCAGACATTGTGTAACGTTATTGTAAAGGCAGATGGTCTCTTCGAAATGAAATGGTCTCCTGCTGAGAACAAGAAGCTACTGAGCACGAATTTAGGTTAGACAGTTTGGACCTGTATGTGTCTCTGTGTGCACGGAAGGCACCAGCCTCCATTCAGCCCTCGCAAGTCAGCTAAATGGATTCTCTTTGGACTGAATACAGGCTAAGTAAAAAGATCAAATATCTTTGCTTTATGCAAAGCTTCTTCAGCCCTGAGTGGGAGACACAGTCTCTGTGCGACTAAAATTGAAAGCTAAGAAAATAAGATCACATCTTTTAAAAGTTCTGTAAGAGATATTCTAATTTCTGTTTAACTGTTCCCTTTGTACAAAGTGTTATTCAAAACTCAAGAGAAGCGTCTTTGCTTTGAGAATGTCAGTGGCTAGTAGATATTCATGTGATTGTCTATTGCTTTACTATAAAGTTGAAAAAAGATTTTTAATTCTAAATTGCCTAAGTGGAATTTACTCCTAGTTATTGTTAGCAGATTCCTGTCCTGCGAAGGACAATCAAGGTCATTCAGAAAGTTACTCCAAAACACAATTCCCCTGACTACTCCATGCTGTAGGCATTTTTACACCTATATATGCCACCAAAAGATTCCTGTAGCGTTGAATAGGGGCATATGAGAAAGGCTTTTCATTTACTGTGGTAATAACACTCTTTAGCTCTGGAGAAATCAGATTTTATAAGTGTCGTTTTGCCTCTTCTCCTTAAGTTTGTGGTAATCAAGTGTCTTTTCCTTCTTGACATATCAATATTAAGGTGAACATTTATTTTATATTGCCAGTCTAAGTAACTTTTCCATATAGTGGCACTTCTTAGAAGACTCATTTGTTCTGAGTCTTGATACTCTGAAGCTTCTTGACAAGTTTCTGCTGTCAGGTTTCATTTGGAGTGGAAAATACATTAAAATATGGAAAAACATTTATATGTGTATATATATATACACCATGCCATGAAGTGAATTCCAGTTTGTTCCTTCTTTCTATTTAAAAAACGTGGTCCTGATCAGCATTTGACTACTTTGGCAAACATTCTGCCCAGCAAGAACACAGTATTGACAGACCACAGCAAGGATGCTGACTGACTGCTTCAGTGCAGATCTAGGCTGACTTAATTACTAGCAAGAGTTTGTGGCCAGGAATTACGGGCTTGCTTTTTTATATCATTAAATTCTAATTCTTATTTCCATTATGTTTAGTAAAATCCAAAGAAAAAACTAATGCAACCAGCAATGAATATATATAAGGATAAATATAATTACATTTTGACTATTTATAACAGATCTGCAGGAGTTATAAACATAGTTTCATGGATTTCAAGGGAGTTATGCCTGTTTAGACAAAGCCAAGATGCCAGACTTCTGTGTTCTCTTATATGTTTGTGACATATTTGAGACTAAATCGTAACAACTTACTATTTCTTTGAAGGGACATATTCCGGATAGTTGTAGTACTTCAATTTGGTGGCATAAAGCTGTAATGGATAAGAAAGAAATAAAGCAGGAGGCAGGGGAAAGACAGGTTTAATATAAATACCCATCTGTTGACAAAAGCCACTAACAGATCATGCCAAATTATGATCATGTTTCTCTAAAGAGGAAAAAATAAGTCACAGAAACAAAAAAAATAACTGCTGGGGTTTACATACTTTGCCAGACAATACCAAAGTTACTTGGATGAAACGGCCTAGGCATGACCTGCTTCAAATGAGCAAAGACAATGGACACGAAGTTCTGGATTCTGAGGTCAATGCTCAGTGTATGCAACTACTCCTTCAAAAATTCTTCCTCCTAAAATATTGTCCCTACTGCTGTACATAAGTTACTTGTCTTTTAAGAAGACGGTTTTTGTTACAAATAGCTATGCATCACAGCTATGAAAGGGAAGAGGTCTACATAACTAAATCCAGATGAATCTCACCAGTATCAGCCATTGATTTACATTGCTCTACAGTCTCAGTGTTCCCATATGAAGTAAGACATTTATGGAATTCCACCTGGGGGTAGGTGAAGAAGTCAAGCATGATAATGAAAGAGACAATTCAGAGAATATAAAGTCAACCCCATTTCTTTTGTGTATTTTTCTTAGCTTTAGAAATATATCTGCAAATAATCCTAGCCTAATTGCTATTTCTTTTACATCATAATACTTATGCAGGCAGCAATATCAAATTTCATTAAAGTATAAACTAACTCCTGTCTGGGATTTTATTTTTGTTTTTTTAATCTTAACATTTATTTAACAGTAATATCTAGAACAGAAACTGTGTCACAAAACTGTATTTCTGTTTCGATTCTGTCATACTCCAAAATCTGCTTTAAGGCCAGATCTGCATATTGTCACCACAGGGAACACAATATACCCGAATGGCAAGTCCATTAAAAGAGACAAATTAAAATACAATTAGATGAAATATTTGTTATACACATGCTGGAATTAACAGTGATTGTAAGTTATCTGAGAACCATTATTAAGATGGATATGCATGCCTTTGGTGTTTTTTTCTTGCAGTTCAGAGACTCTAGTGAAAATACTAAAATTTAAATTAGCAACATCAAGTGAATGATGATCAAGACTGAAAAAAACAATGAGCACACTATATTATTTACCTATAACAGATGGTATATGGAGAATATCATATAATTGAACTTACCTAAGGTAGGTAAATTTGGTTGGCTTCCGGGGATTCTTCTGTCCCAGTCCTGTAGATGTGAGGCTGCTGCAGTTCCTTGTCCCCAGGATCAGGCATCAGACACACACAGAAGACAGTTAAAAATAGGATTTAATAAGAATATAGAACATATTGGCGAAGTGACGAAGCCCAGGACTCAGACAAACACATGCACTGAACAGTCAAAGCCTGCTTACCTGTGGCCACTCACTTCTGCTGTCTTTCCTTCTAATTTCCCACATCTGTCCCACCCCAGTCTTGCTTGATCCCTCCTTTTCTCTGCCTCTCCTAAACATCCCATAATAATCTCCTGTTTGTTGTTGTCCCTTTGATCCCTGTCAAGTGTCTGTGTAATGTGCTTAGCCTTTATGCAGAAAACATAGCAACATCTGAATTTATTTTACAAAACTAGCATTTACAGCACTTCATTTCAGTAACTGTTCCAAGCTAACATGCTTGAGATGATATAATAGTACAAAAACAGCTAATGAAAATTCGACTGCAAGTCTGGTATACTCCATTTGGTCCTTCAAATCTCCCTACCAAGAAAGTAGCATGGGATTTTTACTTTACTCAAAAATGTACTACCTTCTAGTAAATAGTACAAGCTCCCATGAAAAATCTATATTAGGTAAGGAATTATATTTTGGACTTACATGTTGAAACATGAGAAATTAGGTTATATCTCAGAGTTTATGAAAAGAAAGACTGGCATTGTGTTTTTATTTGAATGCCAGTCACTGCTCTATTGGAAAAAACAGTAACTTTAGGCATTTGCAGGACTATTTAACTTGGTCTTCTTTAGAAAGAAATTACAGAAAATATATGAAAAATCATGAAAGTAATTCAAAATATAACCGAAGGTCAAGCCTTATGCAATACCTTACAGACTTTGCCCAAACTAAATTTTCCTGACAGCAAAATTCTCTTTCCATCTCTTCTTTCCTTGGACAGCACCTTTCCAGCCCTGCTCCATCCACAACTCTAGCATTCCTTTTTCCCTCTAGCATCCCTTTTTCCCTCAGCCTAAGTCTAGCCTTAAATGAAGATTGAGCCTTACACAAGCACCCTACCCCACTCACTTAATTTAAAACTTCTCACAGCAGAGTTGCACTGAATCCGACATTTTCTTATGACAGTCTCTTATCAGTCCTACTCCATCTGTACCCTTACCCTCTTGCTTTCTTTCTTTCTATCAACCCTAACCTCAACCTAACATAGGATAACAAGCTTTACCGTGTAGCTATAATGAAAATTTAATAATGTGATTACATTTAGGAACCTCAGAGTCTTTATTGTTAAAAGGTAGCCCTCAAAATTTCTTCAAAACAAAATCACAGAATCACAGATCTAGTCCAAGGCCTCAGCTACAGCAAGTAGCTTAGAGCTGTGGTCGGTTCAGTTTTGAATAACTCCACAGATGGAGACTTCACAATCTCTCCAGGCAACCTGTTTGACTGCCCTCACAGGAAACCATTTTTTTGCTGTGTTCAAATGGAACCTCCTATGTGCCAATTTGTGCCCTTTGACTCTTGTCCTGTTGGTGGGCACTATTGAGAAAACTCTGGCTCACTCTTCTTCAGTCGCTCCATAAGGTATTTATAGGCATTCATGAGATCCCCCTGAGCCTTCTCTTATGCATGCAGAACAGTCCCATTTCTCTCAGCATCACCTGATATGAAAGAGGTTCCACTCACAGGACCACTCGTGTATTTTAACACATAAAATGATACCAGTGCAGAGCTATGAGATATTGAGGGAGCAGCAGAAAAATACCAAACATTTGACTTGTTGAGGTAATGAAGGATTTTCCCAAGAGCATAAACTGGGCATAGGCCTCACTTGGAGCAGTCCAAGAGAACAAATGGGAGTGCCTGGGAAATGCTAACACCCAATGCTCTCCCTAGTGGAGAACAGTTATTTTCCTGGAAGCAGTAAAGAACCAGAGAATGACATGTGACAAAAACAAGGTGTGCTGTGCATTTCCGCCTCCTCTCTCCTGGACCGCTCCACAGTCTCAGGAATTCTCATCAGGTCTTGGCCTTTGTGTAATGAGTTTGGCAGTTAAGTGTCCCTTGACTGTACCAGGAACCTTTGCATGGCTAAGGTGGGGAGCAGCACTGACTGTACCAGGAGCTCCTGTTGCCTGGCCAAGGTGGGAAACAAGAGCAGGAATAATTAGTCATCCCCTGATAGCCCTGGAACATCCCTTACCTGTACCGTAACCTGAGTGGAATGGTACCAGTGTTATTGGAATTTCGAGAATTCCAGTAATTACTCATTGTAACCAAGATGGATATTTGCTGATGACTAAAGCCAATCATCTCATGACCCTATAAACAGCAGTCTTAAGTGAAGCCCTTTGAGCTCTCCCGGACTGCAGCAGGCTGTGACCAGCATCTGCCCCTGAGTTGGACACTTCTCAGAGCTGGAGAATTCTCAATTATAAGAAGCTCAGAGACCATCACCAAAAACTGACAATGAGACCCGGACTGAAACCCTTCACTCCCAGAGGCTCAACCCTTGCCTGTTGAGAAATACAAAGATATTTGAAGTGAGTATTTCCCTGAACTTCAGGGGAATTTTTAACAGGTACACCTTTATACATTTATGTATATCTTTATGTCTGTGTGCATGTGTGTGTGAATTTATTTAAGTGTCTGATAGCAAGTATAATTTAAATATTGCCATCTCAAATCTGTAATTACTTTAATCACTACAGTGGCTTGATTATAAAGTGCTGCTAAAATCTTATTAAGTGCTGCTAAAATCTTGTGATCCACCTTAAACTGCAAATAAGCCCTGTATAAATCATTCTAACTTGATTCTAACTCCATTTGCCATGTATGTTCTGTTCATATAGTAAGTAACAGAATGAACCTTGCCATCAAACTTTGTTAAGTCATACTTCCATAAATTCTTATTAAAACCACTTCTTGCTAATACCTTCAATGATGATTCTTTAAGCAGCCTAAACCACTCATTCGCAACACAAGGCCCACTTGAACTCTATGTTAAACTGTGTCCAAGCCAAGGGTGTGAAGGTCCTGCAATGCATCCAAAGGAGAGCAAAAAAGCTGGTGATAGGGCTGGAAGGAATGTTCTATGAGGAGTGGCTAAAGACTTTGGGCTTTTCTAGTTTGGGAAAAAGGAGGCTGAGGGGTGGCCTCATTGCTCTCGACAGCTTCCTGAGGAGGGGACGTAGAGAAGGAGGTACCGATCTCTTCTCCCTGGGATTCAGTGACAGGAAACATGGGAACAATTGAAAGCTGTGCCAGAGGAGGTTTAGCCTGGACATTAGGAAGTATTTCTTTACCAAGAGGGTGTTCAAACACAGGAATGGGCGTCCTAGGGGCTGGTTAATGCCGCAAGCTTGTCAATGTTTAAGAGGCATTTGGACAATGCCCTTAATAACGTGCTTAGCTATTGGTCAGCCCTGAATTGGTCAGGCAGTTGGACGAGGTGGTCATTGTAGGTCCCTTCCAGCTAGTCTAGTCTATTCTGT
>Ga0065711_1003928_pt1 | contig 25761 bp, 8 predicted proteins | sample Hoacrofraction12_FD_59098 | JGI IMG/M metagenome (GOLD analysis project Ga0065711, IMG submission 59098) | Hoatzin crop microbial communities from Cojedes, Venezuela - Epithelial fraction 12 v2 (version 2) | ecosystem: Host-associated > Birds > Digestive system > Esophagus > Crop | place...
CCTCCTAATGCACCCTAGAATGCCATTGGCCTTCTTGGCAGCCAGGGCACACTGCTGGCTCATGGTTAACCTGTCGTCCACCAGGACATCCAGGTCCCTCTCCACAGAGCTGCTCTCCAGCAGGTCCGCCCCAAGCCTGTACTGATGCATGAGGTTGTTCCTCCCCAGGTGCAGGACCCTGCATTTGCCCATGTTGAACCTCATCAGGTTCCTCTCTGCCCAACTTTCCAGCCTGTCCAGGTCACGCTGAATGGCAGCACAGCCTTCTGGTGTATCTACCACACCTCCTAGTTTGGTGTTATCAGCAAACTTGTCTTTTCTACTTCTTTGTATAGTCTCCTGAATCCTTATCAGGATTTGCACTATCTAGTTCCCATCTTTGTTTACTGTTGTTATTTATGAGACACTGAGTAAGTTCAAGCCACTGTGTATAAGGTATGGCAACAATATGATTGCACAGAAATTATTATTTAAGGGATGAATTGGCAGAAGAGACATCCTGCAACTATGCAGACTGTAGACAGATGTCTACCTGTGTTTTGCTTGGCTTTAATTTGGAAACATACAGAATTCTTCAAGAGCAAATGTGATGTGTTCTTGCCAATTTTTATTCTGTTGTGGATCGGTCCACATTTTTTCTCTTAAGGACAAAGGCTTACCGTCATCTTACAACTGCTTGCCTGGTGATGTGCGTTGACAGTTTTGCTTAGGTTCTTAAATGTACATGATGGTAGAACTGCACACTTCCTGTGCAGATATAGCCTTAAAACAAGCTATTTATCAGAAATACATTAGAAAGTTTCAAAATCTGGAGTTTAAGGCTAATACCTTGAAAGTAGTAACTTAAACTGCTCCAGATGTGTTTTGTTCGGGCACTCTTACTGTTGCTTTGTGTGGGGGTTTTAAAATCACCTTATCCTTTGTATGACTGAACTTCCATACGCTATCAGATATCACTACTTTCACTGCACAAAGAACCTGCAGGAAAGCTTTTCAGGCCTCTAATGAAAAGTTACTTATGATATAGCAACAGGAGTTTGATGAGAGGTATATATGCATATCTGCTGGCGTTGCACATCTGCTTATGGGACTGTGGGGCCCTCATGTACCTATATAGCACACGTAAGCCTTGAGGCTCCTTGAGAGTTTAATTTGGGCAATAGCACACTCAGTGCACCTTACGTGTACGAGAATCCCAAGTGTGTAGGAGTATAACAAGAAGAGAATGGGGGCTCTGTGGGATATGCACACATCTAGCACTGATTAATTAGTGATAGGTAACTCATTTTCTGTTCTCCTCTTGGCAGGTCTCTCTATGCAATATATATCCATATTTCCACCACAGTGTACTTACTCAATAGCAATCATTACTTTCTTCCATGGCAGACTCAGATTCTTGGGAGGCTGTAGTTGGGACAATATTTTATGTTGTATCCCATCAAGAGTTGCTAATATATTCTACGTAACATCTGTTGAACTGGGGAGACAGAGCTTCAGGTTGATGCTCTACAGAAGTCTAAGAAAAATAATTTTCTTGGTGAAATTACCACCACAGATGCCGCTCTGATAGCATATGATCTAATGGTTTACCTGGAATTGCCTTAACATACTTCAAACATATTTGCAGTCTTGAATATAACTAGGTAGGAAAAGTCAAGTGAGCATCTTAAAATACTTCACTTTTTGTAGTTAATAGGGTACCTGTTTCATCCCAAGTGTTGAGAGATGACTCTGTCTCCAGGAACATGTGGTCTGAGGGAAAAACACAGAAAGATGAATTTTCTAGTTCAGATGGAGCTCTGTAACCATCATTGGCAGAAACTGGAGGATGGCATTAAGTGCTCAGTATCCATTTAGAGGAGAGGGATCAGCTGTACTTCTCCCCCATGCTTGTCACTGAACTGATGGCCTCCAGGAGGTCATCCTAGCTGACAAAAGTCATCAAGGGCATAAAATTTATATTAGGATAGGGACTCCTGGGAGCTGATGGGTCCAGACACAGGTTCCAGTTTGAGGTGGGAGATCAGCCATCCAGTATGCAGGCTAAGAGGGTGAACAACTTTAACTCCAGATATCAAACCATTCCTTTGTTTGGCGGCTCCAGATGAAGGAAGTCTGTAAGTTCTGCAGATATTCTATTCAGGATATCTGGAAACCAGACAAATGGAGATTAAAAGGGTTAATTTTGCTGAGTCTTCCTTGATTTTTCCAAGTAAGCTGGGAATTAGAAAGGTTCACAGGTAAGTATAAAAGGAAACAGCTGTCCCTGGAACACAGAAATCACTGTCTTGCTGACCTGTGCTGTGAAGATGTCCATTCAGGATAACTCTATTTTGAGAAGACGCCTTCAAATGTTTTTGATTTCCTGTCTGCGTTTCAAAGAGGAGTGTCTGCTGAAATCTTTTACCCAGCTATTCTGCAGACTAAGCACAACATAAAAAAAGAAGATTTTGTGCAAGTGCCATAATTTAATTTCTTCCTGGCACAGAGAGTAATGCCACATTCTCACACTATTGACATGAACCCATATAAGATCGCTAACAATCACAATGGCTGCTCTGGTTTAGATATTTGTCCACTGGAAACTGGTTTAAGGGTCTGACTTCACTGTAAAGAGGCCATCCAAAAACTATCAGATGACAGTAACTTTCTGTCATGACTTCTGTGGCGTCAAGATCTAACCTATACCCTGTGAGTTACCCATTTCCTACAGGAAATTCATCTTTGCTACTGTCATATTGTTATAGAAAAAAATAGTCAAAATGTAAGAAGAGTAGCTGTTTTGTGTTCTGGTATACTATTCATATATACACATGCTTGTATAACTAACCTGCTTGGCATTAGTGGCTAACTTAGCTAACCGACTATATAAAAAAGAACTGAAGTCTTAGGCCGCATGTTGTGAATCTGCCACCTGAACACCGTGAACTTTCCTTGAACCCTTGCCAAGCTCAGTGAAGGAGGGCCCCAAAGACTCGATTGCAGCTAGAAGATAAGGAAGTTAAGTCATCCACTGACAGCAGCAGGGCCTCTCTGAAGATAAGGAAAGAATCTTCAGCCTGCCCAGAGACAATGAAGGGCCCCAATGAGGGACAAAAGCCCCCAGACCTAAATAACATCACTGCATCAGCTGCCACTTGGAGTCCACGTGGAGAACTCGGGCGGCAGGTACTTCGATTGGCAGGGTGTAATTGCCCAGGGATTTCTTTGCCCAGGGTCCCTCGCCGGAGGCAGCCAGATCGAGCTGTTTCACACCACTGTACACTCAGTGAAGTCATCCGGCCTATGTCACGTGGGAGACTGCTTTCAGAAACCTCGGGTCGGGCCTGAGGGATGAGGAAGCACCCAGGAGCGAGCATGCATGGGTGGGCAGCCGAAAAGGGGCACCCGTGGGCTTGCTGGGGTCGAAGTGACCACGGCCCCAGCAGCGAAAGTCTTATTTGGTGTGTGTGCAGCTCCTGAAATGGAGTGTGAGTGCTCGGGCAGCAGCTTCTCCCTCAACAATATAACAGAATAGCAACCACTTAGGCTGCACTGAAATACTTGTCTGCTTTCTAGTGTTTCAGCCTAGCAAGCATAATTTCCCTGAATTTATGGTATTTTTAGAGTAAAATGAGAGGTAACAGTTCTGTGGTTTGAGGAAGTCAAAGAGAAGTTCAATGTCTGATTCAAAAGCAAATTTCTTTGTGACAACATGCAAATTGATGGGTTTCTGCAGCTCACTGTCTCCAACGTGAAAAAAAAAATTGAGGTATTAATTGATTTGTATATGTGAAATATTCAGCTAGTCTTCCTGCTTGACTCATAAGAAACTGAGCAATGTATTTCTGGTTTGTTTTTTAATCCTCAATATTTGGAAGCTCTCTCTCCCAGGGTATATGAGACCACCACAGCTATGCCTACTCTGTAATGGAGCACAAAGTCCTTTGGGCCAGAAGTAAGGATGGCATCATCTGTACCCCGTCTCCCCAAGCTCTATCCACTCCAGATACATTATGGCAACAAGGACCACTAGCAGACTGCTGGTGAGGGTCAGCATGCTAGTTCTACCCACCGAGCTCACACAGGTACCCAGACGCCAACATGCTCTGCAGAAAAGGTGATGTGCCCATATCTGAGGTCAGTCCTGTAGGCTTGCAGTATCAAATGTGGGTAAGTGTGATTTTCAGCAAGGTTTCAGGTCTGCTTTCATCAGAGTACAGATGAAAGTCTTAAGGGATTACATAAATTTAGTGATTACGTAAATCTAGAAGACTTACGACAATGAGAATTAAGGCTGAGAATGTAAATATGGACCTTGCTATTTTGCATTTGGTGAGAGAAGTTTTATTTTTCTGAACAATGTAACACATGAAAACCTCAATTTCAACACAAATCTTTACTAATAAATCAGGTTGATGGGTGGTAGGATAAAGGTTAAATGCAATTTGTTATTTACAGTTTTCAAAGTCATATACAAATAGACGTGTTCTGAGTGCTAAACTCTTATGCCCCATACATATGTTGTTTGTTTTATTAGACTACATGTGAATGAAAAGAACAGCTGTGACCTCCTCTTGTACTTTGAAAGGGCTCTGACAAAAAAACAAATTCTCTTTCAGAAAAAAAATCTTAATTTGAATTCATTCGTTCTACATGTGTAAGGACCCACAGAACTAATCCACGTTTTCACTACATTCAAAACTAATAGTGAAAAGGCAGCTAAAGTAGAATTGCACACCTGTTGTTCATATTCAGTTTTGGATCTATCTCTTAACATTTCAGTTATACTGTATAGTTCACCACCACTGCTTTCTAATCTAGAACCAGAATCATTATAAACTGATGTGACATTCATTTAAGCCTCTACATGGGCTGAAACTGTGAGTTCAAGTAATGCCATTTTGTCTTTGTACAACCTTCAGTTACCTAAAATATGTTATTAAAATTATTTTTCTCTTTCCATATGTAATTTTAACCACTCTGTTGGATTGGGTGTGATTTTTTAAGCATAATCATTAAGCTGATATAAGTGTTTATCTTATTTTAATAAATTCACTAAAATTACTGTATCTGCACTGCAGGCTTATGTTGCTTTTATTACACCAAATGATGTGCTCCAAATAGCTAAAGGTATACAAAAACTGGATGTGCATAGTCCATAGTTAAACTAATGCAAAGCCCTATATAGTCTTCTAAAGATTTAGCTTAAGTCAGTAGATGAAATAATTAACCAGTATAAGTTTTGAATATGACCAAAACATAATGATACATATATTTCACTGTTCTGCACTCACAGCAATTATCAATCACCATTCCTCCTCTATGCCCCCTGGACTGCACGCACTCCTTTTTTCCCCAGAAAATACAGATCTGCAAATACAAGCACAAGCGATGAGAATGCAACAACAACAAAACAAGAAAAAGGCCTCTGAACTCAGCTGGAGATGGAGGCTGTTGCTTCCCCATCAAGATGGTGTTGATCAGCTTGCCTTTCTACGAGGCAGCTGCTTGCAGCTTCTGCTAAGCTGCACACTCAGTATGGGATATGGAAGAGAGGAGATACAGGTGCTGCGATAGCAGCCTGGAAACAGGCAATTCTGTCGTTCATGCTATGGTGGGGAGGGAGGTAAGGAAGGAAAATGCAGCCAAGCAATTGATTTGTGACTCACTGACACTGTAAATTTTATTTGCCTCGTTCTTAGCCTGTGCAAGTTTGATGATCTCTGTCTTTTGGTCTTCTTCCACACACTCCCACTGCTGTTTAAGCTTTCCCATGTGTCAAATGACCCAAATGTTCTCCTCCATTGACTGTCTTCCAATTTGACCGAGCTACTCCTGTGATTAACAGGCAAGAGGTACAGGAACAGTGTGCATTTTCAGTAACAAATTCTGCAGCTCATTGAAAACTAAAAATTAATAAAAATATTTTTAAGATTTAGGTAGTAGAAGAGATTTGGTGCCTACTAATTTTGTTAGTTTTCATATGTAATCATATTTAAAGAAATTGAAATTACATGATGAATTACTGAAGTCTGTTACAGAATCTCTCATTTTTAAGAATGGAGTAACAGAAAACTTGTTCATGCTTGCTGGAAGAGATACAGGAACAGGCAAAGAAAGCAAGCAGAACATAGCTGTAGCTGGCTGTGCTCAAGTAATCCAGATATTTAATAGCCAAATGTTCCTAACAATAAATAAGCAGTAATAATCTATCATGTATCAAAGGATATATTTGAACTCCCTGGGAAAGTTTTGGCTTAAGCTTATGAGCCATATGGTAGTTGAAAGGAAACACACAAGTAAAAGATAAACATTTTCTGAATTATTTTACCAATAAAGGGGATGGGACAGGAACGACTGACACTGTTCTGTACTTTGCTCTTGAAACAAGCAGAGTAACTTCCCTCAAGGCATACACTGGGAACTGCACAGTCTGTGACAAGGTACCAGGCCTGGCCGGATACCCAAATCGGCTCAGCGTGTCCACTCGGAGTCCCGTAATGTCAGCGGGCACGTTAGCTTAACGCTCAAAGGAGTGATAAGAATGTATTTATCCAGCCATGAGGAAAGTACAGTAAATCTCTCTGTGTCATTTTCCCCCATGTTCTTCAAACACAGTCGCATAAACCCAACCCACATTTCCCTCTTACTATGTGGCAAATATAATCCTCTAATAACAAAAAAAAAAAAAAAAGGAATCTCAAATAACATGCTAAATAATTTGCAGGAATGATTAATAGTTCTGCTGACTGGTAAAAATCTGGTTAGAGCAGCTAGGGTATGGTGGCTTTTTACTAGCAGGATAAAGTTTATTTGATTCTCTGTAACTGAGTGTCCTCAGTTGAACCTACCAGCCCTTTGCTGTGTGAGGATTATAACTCACGCTGCAGTTGGATCAGCCTCCATTTCTATTTTTAGTGCCGATCTTGCTCCTTATTTAGTCCTGATTGCATAGCCAGAACTGCATTCTCAGCAGCTCAGTGAAAAGCCTGCCTGTTCCATTTTATAACTTTTCCAGACAAAAAGATGGGAAGCCTGTAGCTTTCCAAACAGTCTTATTTTAGGAGCTTGCAATACGATACAGTCCAAAACCCAAGGGCCACGTGAATCCCCGGTGAAATACTGTTGACTTTCCTGGAGTTTTACACAGCAAGAATTTGGCTGCTTATAAGTTAACCAGGATATATTCAGAACCCCCACCCCCATCCAAAAAAAAAAACCCAGAAAACTTCTTCACCCTAAATACTTAAAAGATATTTACTGAAACAGTAGTATACATCTGGATCAAATTCTCCAGAAAACATTTTATCCTCCTTAGATTCATAGTTTATAATTCCAATTCATGGAAGCAACTACTAGCCAAAAAAGAAATAAACACGGAAAAATGGAAAATGTTGGTTTTAAAGAATCTGTTAGCAGGGATGACTGCACAGAAATAATTTTCTGCCACTCAATTAAAACCATAAGAACATTTTTGGGTTTGAACAAAGTTTTCCCACTACAGCAAGCAGTTGCTATAATTCTGTCAGAATCAGCTACAATGCTTCACCTTCACTTCTAGGATTTGTTTCTGGAGTATCTCCTTAGTTGTATATACTTAGTAAGTTATATTTCCATGTATTGCACATAAGTGCCTGATTAAAAAAAACGATTAAGAGGATCAAGGCCATTGTGAGGCTGTAAACACACAAAATGTAATAAACCTACACTGACAATACATGTAAAACATATTTTTATCTACATGTACAGAAATACATTGTCAGTAATGGATCTTATTTCCATGTGTGAAGACACTTTGCATCTTAGTATACACTGAAATTACACATACCTCCAAATAGGTCTTTTATTCCTAACCCAAGATCGAGAGTCTTATCCTCACATGCACAAATCTCTTCTTAGATGTAATTCTAAACCCTTTCTCTCCCAACCTGCCATAAATCGCTAAGGAATTGTTATGCTGGTCAGGCAGTGATTGCTGAATTCAGCCATCTTTATTGTACATGTAAGGATATCCAGCACTCCTCCTGCAGTGGGGAGATTGATTGCAGATGGAAATTTCCCTCAACTGCCTCTGTATTCAGGCCGCTGACTAGTCCTTTTATGTCACACTGAGAACACAAAGGCAGATTTATAAGAAAATTAACTGGAGGAGTAAAGAATTAAAATCAGTGAAGGGAAGGATGGACTAATATATTCCCATTGTAAATTCAGTAATTTAATTAGCCCTCAGTCAAACATTGGACTGATTACAAAGCCAATACAAAACAGAAGGGTCATAAAAATTATGTATTCAGCATGTCTGAATTTGCATATTCCGTGTTCCCCAAATAACCTATTAATTCTGTGAAAATGGAGGGTATTCCAAATACCTTAAGTCAAGTTCTGTATCTTGATTTAAATGACACAGGCTTGAGAGAGAGAATTTGCATGCCACAAGAAGTACTTAAGATCACTATCTCAAAGGCAGGAGGTTAGAAACTGAAAGGACTGGAAACTATTAACTGAAAAGACCCAAGTACTTCAAAGCCTGTTCACCCCAGCTGCTATCAGGAACATTGTACCCTTGTACCCTAAATAGAAACTACTGAAATTTGGGTATTTGGGAAACGGAGTGTCTTGGCTATGCTTCTCAATGCAACACATCAAGTTGAAACTCTTAACACATTTAGAAAAAGACAATTAAAAAATACTGGCACCGAGGTACCAATTCTTAAATCAGGGCAATGGAATCGTGAGGCATGTGCTTATAAATTAGGAACAAAAACTTAAGCACGACCATTCTGACACACAAGTATTTAAGAACAGAGCTTTATTCTCAAAGAGCCATGAAGGCCACTCAGACACTGAAAGATACTGAACTGCACATGAAAGCCTTCAGAAAACACTTAGAAATATAACATAGCCAGAGACTACGCTAACTTCCTTTGAGCCCTTTTCAGGAAGGGGCTTTTGAGCTGATGCACGGCAGAGGAGCCCAAGAAGCTGACACTGAGCTGCAAAGGGTCAAGACATAGTCTGCAAGTCTCTGTACCTTTAGGAGAATATGCCACATTCCAGGAAGGTTTGGAGAAATCTTCCACAGGGTGACTCCATATCTCAGAATAAAACTTAGAGGAAACATATTAAGAAATCGTGACAAGATTTTCTCTAGCCAGCCCCTGGCACAGACTTTCTTATGAAACACCACAGTGTAGTGCAAAAAGTATCAATCTGCCCACAACTACACTCTGGACATAATTTTTAATAATAAAAGTGACTGCTGAATCCATTTGGAAGAAATACTATCTAAGTGCATATAGCTTTGTAATTCAACACTACAAAGAGTACCCTAACAAATGATGAGTATTTTGTGTCTGATGTAATAACTATTTCTGTATTTTCAGTTAGGAGTGACCAGTTCTGTGTTTTGAGTTAGGAAATGTGCATAGCATTAAAATAAAATTATTCAAGTGCCATTTTAAATCAAAATCAAGTAGGTCCCTTTGAAGTCAGTTTTGATGGACAGTTTTGTTGTTGGTTTTGGGGTGTTTTTTTTAAACAAGAGCATGAGTCTGTTCCCTCAGCACCACTTAATCACTGGTAACTTTCATGAAGAGCAAACAAAAGGCCTCTTTTATTTATCCATTATGTTCCTAAGAGGTGAGAACAGCTTGATGCAAATGAAAATCATTAAAGCATTCTGCACTACTATTAGCTGTCTGAATATCTGTCTACTCAAATACAGCACATAACCCAGTGAAATTCCAGCCTCATGACCTTCTACATCGAAAATCTCTGCTTTATGACTCTCTTAACTCAACAGTTGTAACACTCTCTATGATGTGCCTTTGCATAAGTGCTTGGTTTGGATAGGCACTGAAATGGAGCTCAAGCCATTACACAGAAACATATTCAGTTTCAGATACCCCTTCACCCTGACTGGGTAGGGGTAACATCAGAGATACCTGATTTGTCACAGTGCTACAGTATGAATAATAAGCTAAAATGTGATTGCCCAGATCTGACCCTGCATGCAATTACACCCATAGCTTCAGTCAAATGAGTAGTTCCATTAAAGACACAACTGACATATAATACTGCAAAACCCTAAGTGGTCTGTAGGACTAGAGGCCTAATTAGATATAAAGCCTACTGACCTAATTCTTTAGAACTTTGTCCTACGTGTAGCCATTTCTGCCCACACGAATGGCGTACAGAACTCTGCTGTTCTCACCAAGTAGCACTCCACCAGACTGATGAAAATGGGTCAATATATGGAGCTAGAGTTTAGTCCTCCAACAGCAGTACCTAGCAGTAGAAATGCACAAGAACTCCTGCATTCTTAAATAGTTTTAACCAGAGACTTACTTACGATAGCTCAGACAGCAGGTTACAGAAGGCCATTTACTGCTGTTCAGTCTGTCTCTTCTTGGTGAAATTTAGGTCAGTCATCAGGCACATATGCTACCTAAGAGCTTTTCTAGAACTAAGTCTTGGCAGAGGTCGAGGATATCTCCCCCTGCTCTGGGACACACACCTTTGTCGCATACCCTTTCGTAGCAGCAGAGTGGTTAGGACACTGCATTATTCATTGGCAGCTGAAGAGGAAATAGATTCTAGGCCTTCCATTGCTTGAAGGACACCAAACCAGCCTCTCCTGTCTTCTAGGAGAGTGCCCCTCTCAGCCGGTGGTTGCATGTGAAGCATCTCTTACCTCCATCTTGGGTTTTTGCCATTCAGTCCTGAGGAATGGAAGACTTAAGAGGCCAAAAAGAATAAGGAAGCTTTAATCGGCCAGTCGAATGTGGCAAATCAACAAATGGTTACAGCACCAGTGCCACAGCCAGGGGTTCGGCTACTTAAATCATGGGAATCTCTTTGAGAAATCTGGTCTACTGGGGGCTAATGGGGTCCATATGACAGAGAAGGTGAAGAGCATCTTTGGTCATAGCCTTGCCAAGCTGGTGAAGAGAGCTTTAAACTAAAGCTGCCAGGGGAGGGGAACCTCAATCCATACCACTCCTACCAGTTTTGTGCCAGTGCTAGCAATAGATGCCCAGAGCCTTGAGAAGGATCACAGGTTAGCAGGAGAGCACCTGAAGAGCAGCACAAAGGAACTCCAGCCCCTCCAGCCAGTAAGTCAGCTCCATCAGGGGCCCAACTTAAATGCCTCTACACAAACGCACATAGCATGGGGAATAAACAGGAGGAGTTAGAGATGTGCACGCGCCTGCAGGACTATGATCTTATTGGCATCACAGAGATGTGGTGGGATGGCTCCTGTGACTGGAGTGTTGGAATGGAAGGATACAGGCTCTTTAAGAAGGACAGGCAGGGGAGATGAGGAGGGGGTGTCGCCCTCTACGTCAATGACCAGCTGGAGTGCAGGGGAGGGATGAGGAGGTGACAGAGAGCTTATGGGTCAGGATTAAAGAGAGGGCAGGGACTGGTGACATTATAGTGGGGGTCTGCTACAGGCCACCCAAACAGGACAACTGAGTGGATGAAACCCTCTACAGACAGACAGGAGCAGCCTCACGTTCACAGCCCCTGGTCCTCATGGAGGACTTCAACCACCCCAATATCTGTTGGAGGGATAACACAGCAGGGCATAAGCAATCCAGGAAGTTCCTGGAATGCGGTGATGATAACTTCCTTCTCCAAGTGACAGAGGAGCCGCTGAGGAGAGGTGTTATGCTGGACCTTGTTCTCACCAGGAGGGGCTGGTGGGGAATGTGAAGCTCAAGGGCTGTCTTGGTTGCAGTGGCCATGAGATGGTGATTCAAGATCCTTAGGGCAGTGAGGAGGGCACACAGCAACTTCACTACCCTGGACTTCAGGAAAGCAGACTTTGGCCTCTTCAGGGATCTGCTTGGTAGGGTATGATAGGATAAAGCCCTGGAGGGAAGAGGGCCCAGGAAAGCTGGTTAATATTCAAGGATCACCTCCTCCAAGCTCAGAAGCAATGCATCCCAACAAAGAGGAAGTCAGGAAAAAATGCCAGGAGGCCTGCATGGATGAACAAGAAGCTCCTGGACAAACTCAAACACAAAAAGGAGGCCTACAGAGGGTGGAAGCAAGGACAGGTAGCCTGGGAGGAATACAGAGAAATTGTCCAAGCAGCCAGGGAGCAGGTTAGGAAAGCTAAAACCCTGACAGAAGTTAAATCTGGCCAGGGACATCAAGGGCAACAAGAAAAGCTTCTATAGGTACGTCAGTGATAAAAAGAAGCCTAGCAAAAATGTGGGCCCTCTCTGGAAGGAAACAGGAGACCTGGTTACCCAGGACATGGAGAAGGCTGAGGTACTCAACAGATTTTTTGCTTCAGTCTTCACCAGCAAGTGCTCCAGCCACACCAGCAAGTTTGCAGATGGCAAAGGCAGCGACTGGGAGAATGAAGAACCGCCCACTGCAGGAGAAGATCAGGTTCAAGACCATCTAAGGAATCTGAACGTGCACAAGTCCCTGGGACCTGATGAGATGCATCCGCAGGTCCCAAGAGAACTCGTGGATGAAGTTGCTAAGCCACCATCCATCATATCTGAGAAGTCATGGCAGTCTGGTGAAGTTCCCACTGACTAGAAACAAGGAAACGTAATGTCAATTTTTAAAAAGAGAATAAAGGAAGACCTGGGGAACCACAGGCCAGTTAGTCTCACCTCTGTGCCTGGCAAGGAGTAGATACTCTTGGAAACTATGCTAAGGCACATAGAAAATAAGGAGGTGACTGGCGACAGCCAGCATGGCTTCACTAAGGGCAAATAGTGCCTGACAAATTTGGAGGCCTTCTATGACAGGACTACAACGTTGGTGAGTAAGGGAAGAGCAAATGATATCATCCACCTGGACTTGTGCAAAGCATTCGACACTGTCCCACACAACATCCTTGCCTCTGTATTGGAGACATGGATTTGGTGGGTGGCCCACTCAGTGGATAAGGAATTGGTGGGATGGTCACACTTAAAAGAGCTGTGGTCAATGGCTCGATGTCCAAGTGGAGACCGGAGACTAGTGGCATTCCTCAGCAATCAGTATTGGGAGTAGCGCTGTTTAGCATCTTTGTCAGCGACACAGTGAGATTGAGTGCACCATCAGCAAGTCTGTCAATGACACCAAGCTGTGTGGTGCGGTCAACATGCTGGAGGGAAGGGATGCCATCCAGAGTGACCTTGGCAGGCTTGAAAGGTGGGCCCATATGAACCTCATGAAGTTCAACACGGCCAAGTGCAAGGTCCTGCACGTGGATCAGGGCAATCTCAAGCACAAATATAGGCTGGGCAGAGAATGGATTGAGAGAAGCCCTGAGGAGGACTTGGGGGTGTTGGCTGACAAGAAGCTCAACATGACCCAGCAGTGTGCGTTCACAGCCCAGAAAGCCAAGTGTATCCTGAGCTGCATCAAAAGCAGAGTGGCCAGCAGGTCAAGGGAGGTCATTCTGCCCCTCTGCTACGCTCTGGTGAGATCCCACCTGGAGTCCTGTGTCCAGCTCTGGAGCCCCAAACAGAAGAAGGACAGGGAGCTGTTGGAGCAGTTCCAGAGGAGGACCACAAAAACAATCAGAGGGCTGGAGCACCTCTCCTATGAGGAAAAGCTGAGAGAGTTGGGGCTGTTCAGCCTGGAGAAGAGAAGGCTCTGGGCAGACCTTACTGTGGCCTTTCAGTACCTGAAGGGGGCCTGCAAGAAAGCTGGAGAGGGACTTTTTACAAGGGCATGTAGTGATAGGACAAGGGATAATTGCTTTAAATTGAAAGAGGGTAGATTTGCATTAGATATAAGAAAGAAATTCTTCACTACGAGGGTGGTAAGGCACCGGAACAGGCTGCCCAGAGAAGCTGTGGCTGCCCCCTCCGTGGAAGTGTTCAAAGCCAGGTTGGATGAGGCTTTGAGCAAGCCACCTGATGTAGTGGAAGTTGCCCCTGCCTATGGCAGGGGGGTTAGACTAAGATGATCTATAAGGTCTGTTCCAACCCAAACCATTCCATGATCATATGATCTCCTAGGCCTGCTTCTGTTTTTTCATTAAATAATAATTATACAGCTTGCATATGTAGTACTAAGTGCAGGGACTAAGGGCTTTTAAACAGGGGCCCTTATGATTCATTTATTTGGATATGAAAAGTAATGAATGTATATGAAGCACTTAGAAAACAATGAAATCAGTGGAACTGAATAACCCTGAGAGTCTAGTTCCAAATGTGGCAAACTGGCACATTTAAAAAGCCTTATCTGAGACACTGCTGCTCTGCCTACACTGTTTAGTAAAACAGTACCAAGGAACAAGCTTGAACACTGGGCTCCTCATCAGCCACACTGTTAAGCTGCTGGCATGCTGTGTGGCAGTTTAGGCCCATAACAACTAGTGCCATCGGAAACAGTGCTCCCACACTGCTCAGGGGACAGCATGTGGAGGCCGAGGGACACAGCGGTCTCTCTAGCCCTTTTTTATGTCACAGTATAGATGTAATATATGGTAAGGAACATCACAAAGAAGCCAACAAGGAAATTATGAATTCTACTGTCACAGTACAGTTCATGGCAAATCATTTGGTATTTTTAAACCTTTGTAGTAGTAGTATTTTATACATGATAAAATTAAAATAAGCTTTAAAAGTTTTGATTTTATTAGGGACATAGCATAATTTATTTCTAACAACATTTACAGAAATGTTGTGCCTCTAACATGTTCATTCATTGCCTTTTCAGCCAGAACATAAGAAATAAATGCTATCTTTCCAGGTAGGGCACTTTATCCTTTTTGGCAACTGCTGCTGTATTTTCTCTATTTGAGTGAAATTTACTTCTAAACAGAACTATTTAATTAAAAAAAAATGCCAACGCTTTCAAAGTGTGATAAAAAACAAAGCTACTCTGGATAAGCTTGAAAAACATGAATGCTGTTGATTTATTTTGTTTAAAATAAGCAATTTCTGAAGTACTCCAGGCAAAAAGCAATTCTGTGCCACTCAGGAAAAGAGGAAATTAGGGAACCGACTAGTAATCTTGTGCTGGAACAACAGAGAGACACTCAGGTTACCAGTACTGAAATCTTGATCACAGAACCGGTTTTAAAAGCTGCAGCCAGAACACATGGTCTTTAAACATACATATTTCTTCTCCAACAACAACTAAGAAAAGGTGCCCAGAACAGCCACCATAACTGCTATCTTTAGACAATGATGAAGAAAACCAATAAGGAGATGCAGAATAGGTATTGCCCACTTTTCTGAAAGCACAAGAGGTCTTAGCACTGACCATCCTTGTTTCAAATGTCCAGTCCTAACGCCTTATTTCAGAATGACATGGTTTTGTAGACAAGCCCACAACTACACTTGATTTACTGACTGATTCTCTGTTTCCTTTTAAAGATAAAGAACGTGTTTAAAGCTGAGTGTGACAATGCGATCACTTCTTGGAAAGCTCTCTTCCCTCTCTGAACAATCTGAGACTCTTTCAAAGTTATTTTTACAGCATAACCATTTCCTATTTTTCCCTGTGTATTAGTACTTTCACTCAACAATCATTTTCTTTGAAAAAAAAGCATGGTCCTATTGTGAACACATCACTTAATTATTAGAGAAAAAGAAAATGAAGCAGGACAAAAGCCTAAGCCCTATCCTCAGAAAAACAGCTATGCAAAATACTGTCTCCACAAAATAGCTTAAAAAGTAGCATAAGAAAAGGAAGGTGGAGGTGCAGCGTGGAGGGAGACTGGAATATGGCATGGTACTTAATGCTTTACAGATTTTGGGGGCAGTATTGTTTAATCTTCTTAGCCAAGCCACCAAGTTCCTGCTTTTGGATGAAAACAAGTATCACTGATTTTCTAACTAAAGTAGCTGTAAGATTACTCAAGAGACAGCAGGAATCACACCCTATATTATAACAGAATCCAGTCTCCGTCATTTAACTGCACAGCTTCCAGACAGAATGTATCTGATTTCTGTACTTGCCTAGGAGTCCATAAGCAACGCACATAATTTTCCTCCCAAGAATCTGGAAACAGAATCGTGGTGTCTTTCCTTTCAATCTTTCCTAACTTCAATGACCATATCATGTTAGATTAGCCAATTTACCCTATAAATTTGTCTTCTTCCCAAGTTTCTACCTCCAACTGTACCTATCTCATGCTTTGAGATCTAAAATGATCAATATACTGGTAAGAAAATTAATTTTATTTGCAAGACTCCAAAGTTGTTGAGGTAGATCTGCGTGCAGATGGCGCCTGCATTTTAAGTCTCATCCTTCAGCAGATACTACTAGAATTGGTAGATTAATAATACTAATACTAATAATACCTCAAGCACACACGGAAGTATTTATAAACGGAACACACAGCTAGGAAGACCATATTCTGGATGAACTTCACCTCCAATGATCTCTTTTTGAGATTACCTGCATACCACTGTTTGCATTGCCTTTTTGTCATGTGCCATAAGGCTAGCAGTCTTCTTTGTGCACTGCATTGAGACTTTGTAAAGTGAACTTACATAAATGCAGTATTATTAACTAGCATAAATACCAGTATTTTCATCTTAAATGCAAGTGTGCTTTGATTTTGCAAAGAGAAAGCAGTGCAACTGTTTAACTGATGGAATGTCACACTAAAACAAAATGTTACAAATTTCTGGCTAAATATCATATACCTAGTAAGCAGTTCCACGGTATTCTGTGGCTTTCTGCATTTTATGAAGATGCACTTGAACGTATGCACACCGTTCTTCCCGCCCCCCCCGCCCAAAATTGGCATTGGATGAAGCTAACCCTTAAAAAAGTTGAAAAGTCTCTTCAGTGTGAGTACTGCGCATAAAAGAATACCTGCAAAATGTGCTCAGTAAGTGAACATTTTTGAATCTAGGTTTCAGTAGTCATAAAATTAGTTTCTTAAACACCTAGATAAGAGCACTACCTTTGAAATTCTAAACTACACTAAACTTAATTTCAGGCCAAGCAAGCCTGAAAATGTTAGCCTTGAAGGACAACAGAATACTAGGCAATATTCAGCCTACAATAAAATAATCAACACCACTTTCCCCAAAAGCCAGAACAAAATACAGGGTGCATAAGAAATCTTTAGATATTACGTAACTCAGTTTTAGGAAAGCGTTCGGTAGTCTCATGAAACCTCAAAAATCATTCAGAACATGTTGGCTAGATTACAATGCTGAATGAGAGGTACAAGGTACAATGAAATTTAGTACAAGAAAAAGCAAGCTACTGCTGCGGAAAAGACAGAGAAATATTCTGGAACAGATTCTAGAATATATTCAACAGGATGGAAATATCCCAAAGACGTAATGTTTGTAAAGGATCTAAAGATAACAAGCAAGCAGAAACTACAAATAGATTTGTAACCAAGGATCAACCAAGAGACAAAATGGGATTTGACTTGCATACTTGGAAGCACTGTATCCTGGAGCAGGAAGGTAACAGTTTCTCTACGTACAGCTATAGGGCAGGCTATAGAACATTTTACTTGTGTACAACCAACAGGCCACAAACCATAAATTCTTCATCCACACTTTACAACCACTCCTGGAATTCACCAATGATTCAGGCACATTACGAGAAAGATCTCTGCAAATTGGATGGAATTTACACAAAAATAACAGCAATTCTTTGGGACCTGGCAAGACGTTAAAGGAAATGTTACAAACCTGAACAGGTGTTACCTTACTCGCTCAAGCTAAGCAAGTAAGAAGTTCAAAATGCTTTTTTCTTACCATTGTTTATTCTGGAAAATTATTTGAAGGGAAGAAACCCCAAGCAGGAAAAATAATTACTGGAGGCAACAAAAGGTTATATGTATGTATTTAATTAGGAACAGAAAGATTTAGACAATATAGGAAACATATTGAGTTCTAAAGTATAGGTAACTGTCCTAATAGAAAAAAATATAGTAAGCATCTGAAACTGCAGCATAACGTATATATTCATATATTACAGGGACCAACACGGACAAAGATGGACGAAGCATTTAACGGAGCTCTGCCATCTCTCATTTAATCCTAAAACATTTGAAGTTTCCTCTTATGGGGACACTCCTCTCTTTTTGCATAGCAGATGGCTGTTTGTGAGCTACATATTGGACTGAGGCTTCTTTCACTTTGTCAGATACATGAATGTGGAATGCCTCCCATAAGTTAGACTACATGGCAGAAAAAGAATACAGCATCTAAAATTAAATGGATTTCACCACTTACCATCCAGCCTCACTTCTGTGATTCATTCACAGAAACACATTTCACATTTTAAACCAACAAAAATTCAAACAATAACCACATACTCATGCACATTTGGCTATGTAAACTATAAGAGACTGATATGGCTTTTGGCAGTTTATAATACTTGAAAATTTTCCCTTATGAAATCTTTTTAATTACTTACTATTTGAACCATTTGGGCTAACTCTCTTCATATCAGACATATTTCTCAATGGAGAGTTTCAACTAAATGCTTCAGCTATTTATCACAACTAGAATACGACAAATTATGTTTTGCTCACCTGTTTAAAAATAGTTCTTACAAACATTTACCTGAGCTGCACTTTATGGAATAAAAATTTCACAGTTTGGTAGGGATATGTACACATCTAGGTATGGGTACATATAAATCAAATACACTTTTAAAGTTAATAAAACACACCCAGACATATATGCTTTCTCCTGGGAGGACAATGGAAGAATCAACTACATGCAGCCTCAACTGGCAGCTTTGTTCTAAATATAAACCAATTACTTCTATTTTTACAACAAAAGCTATTCAAATGCTCAACCATTTTTCCCCTTACACCCCACTACTTGCCCGTAATTCTCACTGTCGAACATACCATTCCCACAAACAGTATTAATGTTCAAATGTTGTATGTCATTACACATAATTTTCTCATTTCTAAGTCCATACCTAACTTTTATAGTCATTAGACCCAAGCACTAGACAGCAGGTATTTTAATTATGCCGAGTCAGAAATGCCACTCAAAACCAGCTCTAGCACTATTCCTCAATTATCTAGGACTTAATCAGTTATTCTTAATCAAATTTCATCTACAAAATTCTCATTGTCATACATCCAATCACTAAACTTCACTTATTAGTACACTGTTAACTGTTCCCCAATGATGTGTGTGTTCTTGTTATACTAAACTTAATTCCTTGTGCAATCATATAAATATTTTACTCGGGGCAACAGGTCATTCTCCAACCATGGGAGGGAACTTCAATCCCTTCTTGACACATAGAATTCCATCAGCACAGAACAGAACAGGAATCTCATCTTTAGAATTAAAAGTAAGTGCTTACTGACCATTTTCTTATATTATGCATATGCTGCTTCTCAATTAAATACGCTTTCTAAATTTTTTTTAAAAGTGGCATAGTTCTACATTGTTACACATGTGATTCTTTATTCATTTTTACATTTCAGTTTATACAATTTTCTTGAATACTTATGCGTTTTCCTGTACACGCATTCACTGGTAGCTTTTTCCTCACCGAAGGCAACCAGAAGACCTGAAAATGTGGAAAAAAAAATTGTTACATTCAAAACAAACAAAAAATTCAGTAACTTTCACACAAAACTTCGGTTTGAAATACAATTTGCTAAATGCAAGTATTACCCAGGAAACAAAAAAGGTCAAAGGCAGCTTTGCATTTTCATATAAACATTATGTATGTGAATTTGTATACACAACTCACAGATATGAACATATACATAAGGCCACAATATGTGTTGTAACAGAGCTGCATTTTGTGCTACAGTCAAGATTTTCTGAAACAGAAAGCTATACACATACAATGTGTTTTGTACAATGACGATGAAAACTCATTTATCCTAATGGCTACATTGTCTGCATCAATTAGAGGAGCCCACTATTGAAATGTTTGGCCAACTACATGCAATTCTTCTAGAAATTTGATCATCAGGTGCAGTCATGTGCAATAATCACCAAACATCAAATAACCCTTTTCATAATCTCATCAACCTCCATACTAAAACTTGCTAAAATGGTCTGCCCTGCTGCTTTCACTGAGAGAAGAAATTCGTTTGTACGTTGGTTAGAAACCTTCTTTCACAGCCAGTTAGTTTCCAGTTTACATCTAATCATTCCACATCAACACTGCTCTTTGGCTTAATTTTTTTTTTCCTTGCTTACTCCAAAGTTACAGACATACTTACACAAGTCACTTATATTCTCTCATCTTTTGTTTTTCTAGATGAAGCCAACTGATTTTTATCTTCTTGATAAAACAGGCTTTTCACATCCACGGTAATTTTCAGAACCCCACTCTGTACCTCGTCTAGTTTAAATTCATCCCTCTTAGTGACTTTAAAAATAGTCCAAATAAGGTATGACCAAGATCTTGTACAGTCACACTGATATATCACTTGCTTTGATAGAAATAACTCACTTCATGTAGTTTAGGATTGTACTTACTCTGTCTCCCAAATCTTTTCTTCTGTTATTTTTGACATTCTAGTTCAGAGCAGAAATTTCATAGCAATTTTAAAGTGCAAAATCTTACCTTTTATAGACAAGACATTATGATATTTCTATTCTTACAATCCAAAAAACAATTATTCCCATATGATGCGCTTATTCTCCTCCAAACTTAATGTTACCAGTAACTTTAAATTATATGCTAAATAGGACTACACCTAAGACATTACATGGGGGTACTCTACCTGTAGCCAACTTCCAATTTCAGACTCCTTCTTTCAACACAATCTACTGTCATTTCCCATTAGCAATTCTTTACATTATGCATCCTACTTAATTTCTCATATGGCACTATATTGAATCTTTTTTATGAAGTACAGAGTAAATCTACTTCATTTCCTTTGTCAATAAATTATTTTATAAAAATATACTCATTTACCCCAACAAAATCTACCTTTACTATACCATTTTTTTAACCTCTGTGCCTTTGCTTATCCTAATTTGTTTCCTATGTCCCATATAGTTGCACGTAACACTTCCTCCGCCTCTCCTTCAAACACATTTGTTACTTTCCAACCTCATGGCACCTGATAGGTGTATTAAGAGTCTTTGCTGAAAGACTGCTTTCATACTTCTAATATTTTCATAATTGAGACCTAGGTTAGCTTTCCTACCAGGTTTCCAGTGGGAAGACATTGTTGCTGTAAGGTCACTGATTAAATGTGTGACTGTCCTGGTTCTAACAGAACCTGAGTGCATTACACTTCAGAGCCTATTGCCTAGCCTGTACCTATTCACTGAGAATTAAAAAAAAAAAAAAACAAAAAAACAAAAAAACAACAAAAAAAACCCCACACAAACCTCTCACGAATTAGGATCTTAAGCCTTATTTCCAAAGCACGGTTACCTCCACAAATGAATTCAGCAGCCTAAGCAGCACTTCAAGCCAGTTTGGTATCCACAAGTTGCTCAATCCCTTGTTGTTCACATGCTGTCCTTAGATTTTTATCTGATAACATCCAGACAGTACTTGACTTTCCACTGGTATGATGGGCACGCACAACACTGCCTCAAATTCTGGCATAAGTGGGCCTAACTACCTGGAGTACAAGCAAGGCTTGACAGGACTCTCATAAGAAGGATCCTCCCATATACCTTGCCTACGATATCCAGTCCAGTAAGCATTCTTAAAACAGGAAGGACCACCAGAAAGTCATCTTTCCTAATTAGTATTTTGCACAGGTGCATTAATTCATCCACAAACCTACTGTTAAGGCACTGATGCATGAAATGCAGATCTGTTTTCAAATCCCACATCTGCCTGACTTAGAAGAAAGAGCTATCTTTCCCTGCTCTCCCAAATAAGATAAACGTGGTACTTGTTTACATACCTGACTCTAGGAGAGGACTCCAAACTAAGAATATTGAAAGAAGACTTCAGCCTTACTCTTTTGGGCAGGGGAATACTCAGTTTATACTTTCTCAGCATTTCTAGACAGCTTCTCATTCACTGTACTCACTTTTGTGGACTAAGAGGACCACTTCTTGCACTGAGCGTTGCGGGAGCCTTAGAGCCTAACATGAGACTACGGATTCTTGTATGCAGCAAAGTATGTACAGGTTTGGCAGTCCAAAATTACATAGTGTAGCACTAAATACTTCTTTAGCCTGAAGACCTAGTCTTGTTTAACTCACCTAGTCTGTGGGGCACACTGAGAAATAGGCTTCCTGTGTAATGCAGACGGTCTGACTGCCTGGGACGGGACACCAGCTGGGTGGACCACATACTACTCCTGATCCATGTGGCCAGGTTTTCTCCCTGCAGAAACCACATGTCTGTAACCTGAAGAATCAGCACCTGAGAATACGTGGGCCACACCCAGCTCTCATTCTGAAATACAGTTTGGATAAATCCAGGGCATCCCCAGACTGAGAGAGCACTCCAAGATTTCAGACCATAGACTTCAGAAACACTGAACATCCTGGAAATCAATAGGAACTCAAACGCGGACACGGAAGTCATTTTTGAAGTTGAGATGTACTGTTCAAAATTTTGCCTTTCACGTTATAAACTTTTATCACCAAATTCTGTTGCATTCTGCTACTATAATTGGACATTTCAAAAATGTGGCTTTTCCCTGGCCCCCACCATGTTTAGTCTTTAGATGATTCTGTCTGCTCATATTTGCATTTACAATTTTTTTTGGCGAACTGCAGATACCATTTTGTGACCATTTATTTTAAGTAGGTACATAGTATCCATTGAGAGAAAGAAAAAACTGATGTGCCTTTTGTTAGGAAAAAAAAAAAGCTATATTGATGTTACTCTTCAGGGAAATTCTAACTTTTAAACCAGTCATCAGCTATGATGATAACTAACACTACTAACACTCATTTTTTTTGTTGTACTGCTGTTTAACTGTACATGATTATAAGAAGTTATATATTCAAGCTTGATTATTTTCATGCAAATACACGGCTGGCTAATGGGGAGAACAGCTGCTGCTTAGCAACTGGAAGAACAGAGAAAGGGGGTGACTTGCTTTGTAACAGAAAACTGGATGAAACCTCAGAGAGAGTACATACAGCACCTGGAGATGCCAGGGAAAATGGGTGGTAGTTCTTTCTAACCATGACATCTCCTTTTGCAACTATTCAGATCCTAGGATGTCAGCATTTTCAGGTAATAACGGACAAACTACAAGAAAATGCATATATAGTAGATGCATACACACACGGGCATGAACAACAAATAAAACAGGTGCTAAAGACAAACCCTGATACACAAGCTGAAACGTAGGAAATCCAGAAACAGGCTTTGTGTCTGTTATCTACTGTATGGGTTAAACCGACCTTTAGACTTCAGCAATTTAAACTAGCGATCAACTTACGCTACCACAAGCCAAGACTGGTGGAAGAAGTGTTCTCTTTCTTCCTACTGCTCAAATTCAGCCCCTGAACCACCTCCTTCACTGTGCAAGCACAGGCTTTCACACACCTACACAACGAGGCAGATCAGGGACCTGTTCTAGGTTAAACTAACCCATATTTTTTAGTTGGATCGCTTTTACCTGGATCAGTTTCCAAATCCAGTTTATTATGCAGCTATTCAAACACTTGCACTTACAGAAGGAGGAGGGCAGGGGACCTCCCGTGACAGTGCTGACTCAAACCTTTTCTGAAAATAATTCTTACCTTGCTCTGACCCTGCAGACTAACTGCTTTACTTGACTGCAAGAAGAATTTGTAAGCAGAAGTGCGCTCTAAGAAATGAAGGGAAACTGAAAAGGTACAGCTCAGAAAGCATGTCAGTTCCACATAAATGACTGCATGACTTGGATCAAGCCATTTTCCGAGAGTAACATTCAACACTTTCAGAAATCAAATTAATACCTCACATGAACAGGAAACTAGTTCTAGGTTAGGTATCAAGTGTCCTTGTCTCAGTTTACGTTAGGTTTATCAACTGTTCTGCTGTCTTCCTTTTGCAACAGTTCTTCCTAATTCAAAGCACGGTTCTCTGATTTAATAATCAACAAAAAATTTTGTAATGAAATCGAAGACTCTGAGTGACATGCTTCAGTGAATCCCGCTTTATGCTTCTAACAAGTTACTTATTCCAGTTATCTACACTGTTCTATTGTGGGTAATTGCTTTCTCTTCAGCAGGACTACCAGATATGAACTTGGGAGTGCACCTCACGCACCACACTCACTTAGAAGCAGCCAGAATCCTCCCGTAGCTTAAATGTCTTGGATTACACATAAACCCATCTGACATGCAGATACACATTATGTTCTGCCAGCTACATACAGGACAACAGAATGTAGCAGTGGACAGGTATCCCCTAGCACAGAAGCAGACTGCTGATGTCGTAGGATCTTAAACTCAAGCAGGAAGGGGCAATGGAGTACATTTGCCAGTCTTCAAAGACATGAAGCTGTCAGTGAAACAAACAGTGGTGGGAAGATACGATCCTCAGGAACGCCGACGATCACGTGAACACAAAGACAACAGAGCACGGAATGCAGTAATGCAAAAACAGGGCAGTGTCCCTACCAAAGTCCTACAGAAAACGAGGGAAATGTATTCGTTTAGAAGCAGTACAAAATGTATTCAAATAACAAGAGTTAGAGATGCTATTTGTTAACATGCTTCACCAGTAACCTCCTAGTGCTTCATTAGCCCTTGTGAAATTCAAGTATTCATAAGAGCATTCTTGCAGTTCCACAGGTTTTCCAAATATTAGCCTTGCAAATGTAAATAACTGTCACAAAAAATAAAGTTGTAGCTCAGTTACGACGAAAATAGTTTGGGTTTCAACCCTATTTCAGCCACTACTTCTGTGATGCAAGATTTCTTGATGACTAGGTAGTTTGACCTTTTTTTTTTTTCCTGTTTGCATAAAAATGAGTTTAAGGGGGAAAACAGAAGTGAGCTAGAGAAAATAAACAGCTTACAAAGAAAGAGTAGGAAACCAGTTACCCTTGAGCAGACAGGCACGCTTCCTGTTCATTACAATGAAAAAATGAAGGGTAGCAACTGCCTGACCTGTCTTTTGTTCAAATCTAAAACCAAAACATATGTAAGCAAAATGCGAAACATATGTTTTACATATTGGACTTCTGTCAGATTTTGTAGATTTGTACGTTTGTCTCATACCATCCAGTCTTGCACGCATATGTAACAGTATCAGTCTAAGTATATGTAAGAATATCTGGCCTTTTTACAGACTGATCTTCCACACTGCCAACTCTGAATATTCAGTGTGGGGATTTTTTTTTCTTCCCCCAAAATCCTCAGCCCCGAGACAAAGAGGCTGCAACAGGAACCCCAACTCAAGGTTCTAGCTATTAATTTAAACGAAAGCCTGCACGAGGGAGCTGGAAAACACAATTAAAGCACACTCTCCTAACGGCCCGAGGACAAAACGAGAGAAACCTCAACCCTCGTAAATTTTGCCCAAACTAACGAGGGGGGGGGGCACGGGAAGCGCCTAGCTCTCGGGACCCCCTTCCGATGAAGACAGGTCTCCGAGGGGCCGCCTCGCCCACCGCTGCTGGGGTTCAGGAAGCCGGGCCCCCGACCCCAGCCTCAGGGCGCCCGACCCCAGCCGGAGACGGCCCGAGGTTGCGGCCTCAGCACGGCGAAACGGCAGCACGCCGCTCCCCCTCCACCGCCAGGTACCAGGGCGGGCGGCTCCCCGCCCCCTCCCTCCCGGGTCGCAGGAAGGTAACGGGCAGCCGCGGAGAGCGGGGGGAAAAAAGCGGGGAGAGGGAGGGGGGAGGAGCGGAAGAGGCCGGCGAGGCGGGGCTGAGCCGCCCGGGGGGCCGGCGGGGAGGCTGCCCGCAGGACGCGGCCCGGC
>Ga0065711_1003929_pt1 | contig 25757 bp, 20 predicted proteins | sample Hoacrofraction12_FD_59098 | JGI IMG/M metagenome (GOLD analysis project Ga0065711, IMG submission 59098) | Hoatzin crop microbial communities from Cojedes, Venezuela - Epithelial fraction 12 v2 (version 2) | ecosystem: Host-associated > Birds > Digestive system > Esophagus > Crop | place...
TCTTTTTTTTTTTTTTTTTTTTCCTCCTTCAGGAAGACGTTCCACATAAACCAGATCTTGCCACAGAACACAGCTTTACTCTGAAAGTTCTTGCCATCAAGTAATTGGAAGAAAATTGTCATTTTGTAAAGGTCATGGTATCAGTGTCTTGTTTTAATGGAGAATTCTTCAACTGTTTGTTTTTCTCCAAACTTTTCATTTGTGCTATAAGACTACGTATGTGACAAAAGATGATAGGAAATCAGAAAAAGATAAGCACTGGACTCCGATTGTCTGAAGATGTTTGTTTAAAAGAAAACACAGGTGGTCTCTGAAAAATTAATTTTCTAAGAATTCGTGGGAAAATCATGTTCTCTCTCAAAGTTTGGAATTCAGAACTTGAGCAAAGCTTGTGGACAAAGTACTGACTACATCCCATCTTATCTACTTGAATTCTTAAATACAGGCGAGGTTATGTGTTCTAATTAATCTCATGTGAGATATGAGTGCTGAGAAAATATTTGCAATGTTTCCTATTACTGGAGCAAGTGCTCATCGTGCTGCTGCCTTGTATAAAAGGCTCCCTGCTGCCTGCGGAAGTTGGCCTTCGACCATGGAGAGGATCGGGATCCTGTGTTTCTTGGCGGTTGTGCTAGCAGGTAAACGCGTGGCGCTTGTATTTTGTCATAGGCTTTGAAAGCAAGATACAAAAGTGATACCAATGGAAGAGCTGTTAGGGGAGGCGATCATTTTCCATGGAAAAGGAGAGAACGGGCATGGCTGTAACTCCGCCTGAGGTGACTGTGGGAAGATGACAGGGCTAGCTTGTTTAGAAATACAGCCCGGTCCAACAGTGTGTTCGGGTCTCGGGCACCAGCACCGACACACTGGAGTCAGTGGGACCATTCAGCTGCTCAGAGTTACCCTGTGCTTTGCTAGTTTGCTGTGATTTTCACCTTCGTATCGCAGAGGCTGATTCGGTCCAGAGCCTAATAAAAGGAGAACATGTCTTAATCTGTTGCTAGATAAAGAGGGAACCTCTGCAGCAAATGCCTTTGAAATGTGTGGATGAACCCAAAATGTAAAGATTAATACTATTAAATTAAAAGTTACGTGGTAACACTTCAATTCCTTATGCCTTATTGCAGCATTTTTTTATCTAATGTCACAAAATTGCCGTCAAGGATTTTAAAAATCAATGGGGATAATTTTTTGTGTATAACTTTCAAACTACCTTGCTTTAGCTTCTAGCTTCTGTTCCCATGGAAATTATCATGCAAAAGCAGCAAGTAGCTGTAGCTGTTGCTATATTCAACTGCTTGTTTGCATTTCATCTTGTATATATGTTTGCTGACACAGGCCATAAATGCCATGAAAATAATGCAGAGATTTTAAAATCAAAATGTTTTTTAAAAGTAGGGAAGGAAAATTGCATGTTCCCACTTGCTACTCTCTCTAGTATATAGTCGAAGGGATATACTTCCCTTTGTACTGTAGTTGAAGTTAAGCCCGGAACAAGGGATGAATGGGGTTGCAGACTTGTTCAGGTGCTCATACCTGCAAATGCTGCTTTGCAAAATTTGCTGGAATATTTAAGCTTCGCATTGATGGGGGGAAAAAAAAAAAAAAGAAATTTCTTTGCTCCTGCTGGGGCTGTTTTTTTTTCCCTTGAACTAGCTTTTTCATTCACAATATCCTTCTTTGTGAAGTATTTCAAAAGTGTTTTACTATACGAATGAGCGGACAAGTCTCCTGTGAATCTATGCTATGTAAAATGATGCCAAGTTAATAATCTGCTGTAGTGTGCTCAGTCAGATTCTTTGATTTCAGCAATGAAAACACTGATGCTGCATTTGACTCCCATTAGGGGGGGGATAAAAACCCAACTCAAAACCTAATGAAATGTGATGGATTTACTCTATTTTGTGCTGTGTCTGCCAAGGTGGTAACTGGAACATGCGAGGCAGAGCAGTGCGAAGCTGCTGGACACAGAAGCTGTGCATTGACTGCAGAGGTGGTGCTTGGTACAGCATTTTTTTAGCCTCTGTGGTTGCACAGGTTTAAGGACCTCAGGACCCAGAGGACTGCAGGATGCCCTTGAAATCCTTCCACCTCCCTCAACACGCAGGGGTATTCAGTGCGCAGCGGTGCAAAGGCAGGGCAGCTCTTTCCGTAGGCTTGCAATCTGTCTGTTGTTCTTAAATCTGCAGCAGGGACCCAGCACAAAATAGCAAGGCTGCACACACCCAGCCCAGTGCCTTCAGTGCTTCATTAGACCAGCGATGAATCCTCCCCGATCTCTGCTCCGAGAAGAAATAATTTAGGGATTGCAGAGGGATGTTCACATTCCTATTACGCTTTGGATGAGAAAGGATATCGGAATTTAGGGCTTTCCTACGTGGCAGGTTACGGGGGGTAAATGCTGGACGGAACGTGGCCAGCCTGTGGCGCACGACTGTCCACCCCATCTAACAAAGGTGGAAGCCAAGCCTGCCTGCCTGGCAGCTGGCGAAAAGCAACAGGGTTTCAGCTGTGAATTCTGGCCTCTTGAAGGCAAGCCGAGGCCTTGGGGCAGCGAGGAACAAGCCTGGCTGCACGTCCCGTCCTGGGAGCATCAGACACTCCTGCATTGAAGGGGGGATGAGAGTCTTCTCAAAAGAGAGGGTAGATGGCACTCAGCTCCTGCTTGTCTGTGTTCCCATCCCCTACCTGGAAATCAGCTCTGGCATTGCAGCATGGTGGCATTTTCTAGTGAATCTACAGTTTTATTCTGTAAATCTTCCCAGTATATAGAATTACTGCTGGTGCACATCTGCTTGTGAAGTTCTTTTTATATGGAAAAGCCCAGACTGCAACAGCAATCACATTTTAAGCTTTCAAGCACACAACAGTCCACATAAAAACAAAAAATTAAAGCAGAGATATTAGTCATTATATAGAAAAGTGCAATTAATGTTCAAGCAGATTTTATCTTTGAATATTGCTGTAATGACTCAAGTGGCATAAGGTAACTTCAAAATAAGTGTGCCGCCTGTGGTACACCTGCTCTCTTTATGGACATTTGATAACAGAGAGTTCTGTCAGTGCAGCAGGGAGCTGGTCTCGCAGTCCCCTCGCTCTCAGGAGGCTTGCTCCACGCAGGGGAGCCACGGGGCTCGACCTGCAGCCGCAAAATGGAAAGGATTTAGCACCTTACTAAGAGGTTTTTGTCAGGATGATTCTGCAAATGACTAACCTGTGCCTTTTCTTTTACCGCTGGCGTCTTCCCTTTACTCGTAACCGTGCCTGTAGGAACACAAACTACAAATACTACGTATATGTAGTAGTCGTATGATGTAAAACTGAAACCCGATAGGAACATATATATTTTTATATTTATGTATATTGTACGGGTGCATGCTGATTTCACATCTTTGCACCTATCTATATATATAGATGACCTCTGTGTGTAACATGAGACAATCAGCGTACAGGAAACGTAGGGGTTTGATACGGGTAACAGTTTCAGCCCTCACAGTGTCGCATTGTGGGTTTTTTAACGTTGTTCTCTGCTGCTCTGCCCGTTTCCCGCCGCGCGCAGGCCTGGGCGGGTGCCTCGGCTCGGCGCGGGACGAGCAGTGTGCCAGCGCCGTGCCGGTGCAGCAGCGCGTCGACTGCCACCCGCAGCCGGACGCGTCCCAGGAGGCCTGCGAGGCGCGGGGCTGCGCCTGGTGCGCCACCGACGTGGCCAATGCTCCCTGGTGCTTCTTCACCCAGGACAGTCCCTACGGCTACTCCCTGGGCGGGAGCACCCAGCAGACGGACAAGGGCTGGAGGTAAGCGTGTGCGTGGTGCCTGCGGGGCGGCGGCCCAGCCCTGCACGGCTGCCGCCGCGGGGCAGCTCGATGGAGACCTTCCCCACGTGCTCAGCTTGCGGCGAGGAGGGTAACGGATGCATTTCCCTCTGTATGACCCCCGCGGGGTTGGGGTCCTGCGCTCACACCGCGCTGTCGGTGAGGAAACCAGGCGAGGTCCCTCCCACCCCGGGAGCTGTGTCCCAGGAGACCGTGAGGTCTCCTCGCTTCTCCAGCACCTATTTTATCCATTAGAAGGAGAGCCTAAGCTACCCCCAGAGATTGTCTCTCCGGAGAAGTCAGTGATCTATTTTCAAAGAGTTGAAGTAGGAGAGCTGAGTTGTTCCCCCCTGCCCGCGCCAGGGCGGTCGCGGGNAGCAGGCGGCTGCGTGGGCACCAGCGCGTGTTTCTGCCTCAGGGTAACGCTGAACAAGCGGCAGGCCTTGTCCCTCTTCGGAAATGACATTTCCCCGCTCATCATGGAAGTGGAGTTCCAGACGAGGGACAGACTCCGGTTCCGGGTGAGTATTTGGGAGAGGGTGGGGGAATCCTTTAGCTAAAGCAACGCACTCTAACGAACGAGGTAATCTGCCTCTTCCTTGCCTTGCTTCAGTTCTACGACCCCAACAGACAGCGCTTTGAAGTCCCACTCAAGATCGACTCCCCCGGGGTTACCACCGATGAGGCCAACTATGACATGGAGTTCACAGATGACTCCTCGCACTTCAGGATCAAGAGGAAGAGCACCGGCACCGTGCTGTGAGTACCAGACGTCATTCAAGCTGCTTTTCGGAGAAATTATACGTGATGGGGTGAGCACTGTCTCCTCACACCCTGTGGCTCGGGTCTGCCTGACACAGGCTCAAGCACAAACTGAATGTGGCATAAACACAGACTTCTGCCTTGTCCCTCAACGCTCATTATTAATAGGAGTATGTGCCTGCATAACAGACAATTATCTACGTGGACATATGAACGATTATTCAGCAAGTCAAATAACTTATGAGGCTACAATTTCACAGCTTGGGACGCTGGTAGGCTCAACTCATGAAAGCATGTAACTAAGATTTCTGAAATTTGGGGTGTTTTGGTGTATCAGAAGTTGAGTACCAGATCTCCTGACACTCTCCAAGAGGTAGGTCTAGGAAACTGAAGCTCCAAGCCACAGAGGCCGTAAGCCTCTAACTCCCACTGGTTTCAGTGAATGGTATTTGTGTGTCTAGTTCACCACTCTGCAAAACACAAGTTGTATTCTCAAGCTGGTACTGTAAGTTTAGCTTCAGCAAAAGCTCCCCTCACTAGCAAATGTTGCCAGGTGCCATACTTTCCCATTTTACAGGCTTCCATCAACACATCCCTAGTGTGTAATGCTACTTAGCAAGAGTGTCCCAGTCAAAGTGTGCTCCTGCCAGTTGTGTTTGGGGATGCTACAGCGTGGCAGTAGCAGCAGTCTTTACTGTCTGCGGTGACAAATGACAGTGCTTCAGGCTGTTCGGGGCTATCTCTGCTTGACACAGGTGGGCAAAGGAGATTCATAAAATGCAGAAATATGGGTACTGTTCATATCAGACTGTGGTTGTGTCTATTTTAGCATTTTAATTCATATCAACAGCACCTTTTGACGTGAATCTCCTGGTTATGCCCACTTCTTGTGCGTTGGCTGACCTTGCAGTGCTCCTGAGGAGCATGGATTCAGTCCCTTCTACCTGACGTTAATGCGAGATGTGCTCTGGGAGCACACACGCAGTGCGATCTGGCTGCTAACAGGCTGCCTCAGAGCAAGCCCCGGGCGTATGTGCAGCCGCTGAGTCCTCAGCACCAGCTCTGCCCATCTTGCACCCCACTACTGGTGCAAGCACATTCCCAGAAGGTCTTTGGGGTCCAAGTCATTCATTTTATGCATTAGAAAATCTAATCCCAAATCCAGAAATTAAAAAAATCAGATCAGAAATCCCCCCTCCCAAGAAACACTTTGTTAAACAGACTCAAAATACAAGCATTATCTTTGTGAGCAATGTAAGGATGGCTTAACACGTGTGAGGCAAGGAAGACAGCACAGCATCTGGAATAGTTTGAGTCTGCAGGTGGAACCACTGCACTGGGTTTTTAGTTAGCTGCCCATCGTTTTAAAGTACAGTCTGGTGGCATCTCTTTTTATACACATCACTGTCAAGCCTGTAAAGTTTTCTTTTTGCAGGTCATTGTAAGTGAATGTATTATGCATTACTCCGACAACAAAAGTAATTTAATTCCTCATTAGACTTAACAGCTTTGTGAAAACAGTGGGCTTGTGTTAAAGGCCCAGTTTTCTTCTCCTTGTAATACGAGATTTTTGTCAAGGTTCACTAATTGGAAAGGTGATGTAAGAAGTGAATGCGTAATGAGACATGATGACGGGCTAGCCCATGGCCCGTTCCCACTCAGCCCTCCTCACCTTCATCCAAACGCCAAGGATTTAGCCTCGGTTAGTCAGGGCATCTTCAAACCTGGGCTGTCCCAGCTGAGGGAAGGGGCCAGCCACGAAGCGGACGCAGGGTTTGGTCTGCTGAGCTGCCAAAGGCACAAGGCCAGCCAGAGGCAGACGAGGACAAGTCGGTCCCCGCTGAGCACGTTTGCGGGAGGGCACATTGGCCGGCCTGCCACGGGCCCGGGGAAGCCTCCTCTGTACCCCTGGCTGTGGGGCACCCTTTGTCCCCCAAAACCTGCCCTCGGCAGCGGCGCAGGCGTGGGGTGCAGCCGCCCTGTCCTGCAGAGCCCGGGGAGGTAGATGGCAGTCTTGGTTAGCATCATCGGCGCAGCACTCGGCAGCGATGCTCTGCTATTGAGCATCGCCGCTGGAAAAGCGAACGCTGCCTCCAGGCAGGTAAAGGAGTTCTCCTGAAACCCAGCTGACCCCAAAAAGAGGAAATTGCAGGTCAGTATATTGAGCAGTTAATGGGCTTTTATCTTGCAAACAATGGCAGGGCTGCTACTGAAAGTTTCTCATCAGCAGAGACACAGGATTTTGCACATAGAAAGGGAAATCAGATGTCCCTGGGAATTTTTGTTTCGTGTGAAATGGCACAGCCGGTACTCATAGACTGGAGGATCACATCCCGGCAGGGAGCCATTCCTCTCACAGCTGAATCAGATTTGAAGTTAAATTCCCTGTATGAGGAGCAAAACTGCTTCCCTTTCATTTGCCCGCCTGTCCGTTCCATCAGAGTGAGTGAATGCAGATGCTCAGGGATACCTCCACAGCCCAGCTTAGAGGGATTTGAAACCTCCTTAGCGCCCAGCAGAGCTGTGCAGATGGAAATCTAAAACAAGATAGCAGGCTATATATCCTGGCCTGAAAGCCATGTTCAGCTGCATTTTTTTGACTGGGGGGGGAGGAACCCTCAGCAAGCAACGTTGCAGGAACATCCTCACCAGTGACTGCACTGGCTGGGTCCAGGGGAGCACCAGTGGCATCTGGCACATTAAGTAGATTTTCATGTTAGTTCAACCTGCCCAAAGACAGGTTTGGATGTGTGGGAGGTGGGTCTGAGAGAGCTCTGCGGCTGCAGCAAGTGCTCAGCAGGAACTGCTGCAGAGCATCTTCATCGTTGCCTTGTCCCCCAGCCCCTGTTCCGGGAACAGTCTTCAGAGAAGGAGCTAAAACTCAAGGCTTTTCCTTTGGACTCCCTGCAGAGGTGGGAGCTGCTGCTCCAGGGCACCAGCACGCCCGGGGCCAGGCGCCGAGCTGCACAGCCGGTGGCCTCCGCGGCTGTGCCAGGTTAGGGCAGGCTGTGTGGGCAAGTGTCCCTGAGAAACAGGCAAGCCTGTAACACCTGGGGACTGAAGTCTCCTATTTTAAGATGTCAATGGCCATGGCCTTGCTGTCTCAACGAACAGCTGAATCAATCATTAATCTTCATATGCACACAAATATTGCTCAGAACAGTGGATGTGGGCGAATAAAGCCTCTTCAACAGGCGCTGCAGTTGCACTTCCCAGGTGTGGGTGGATAACAACTTGTGTCTACACCAAACCAGGTCCGGGTGCTCTGCTGGACCTTTCTAATGTCTCTGAGGAAGGCTTTCCCATTGTAAAGCAATCCCAAATCCCAGCAATCTGTTTTACAGGATGCTCCTTATCCCTCACCAGCAGCTTCGCACTACTGGATGACCCACCCCCGAAAAAAGCCTGAAATCCCTCACCATCCCCAGCGTGCTGTGGCACAGCTGACAGTCCACGTGGGGAGGGAGCAGCCTGTCCCGAGCAGAAACGTGGTGTGCATTTGGGTTGTCTCTCCCCTCCTTCCCATGGTGTAGGCTGTCCTGCCGTCATGCCTCTGTGCTGCAGACTGTGGTGATGGGTGATGGGGCAGCTGACGGCAGGCTCCCCGCCTGTCTGCTTGATGTAAAGCCCCATCTCAGCTCTGCCACTCGTGCACACAAAGCCTCCTCCTCGTGAGCAATAACTTAATACTGCATTGGAAATGTTGCAGGGGAGAGGCAGCGGAGACTTTGAGGTATTCCTGAATCTGCTTTACAGGCGCTTCTCCTGCTTGCTGTGTGCGAGGAGCCTTTGCCGTAGCTGAGCTACCCAAGCACGGGCTCAAGGAGGGCAGGACAAACTCAGGGCTCTGTGTAATCACAGTAATGGGGGAGAGGAATGAATTATGTGAGGGGAGAGATTTTAACAGCTGATTGCAAACCTCATGCAGAGCCAGGAGCAAGAATAAAAGGCCAAGTCCCGCTACATTTTCAGCTTGCTCCAAGCTAATCAGGCAACAGCCGCTGCTTTGCCTGCATGGGGCGAAAATTAGATGGGAGCGTGCAGGGAAATGATCCAGGCGCTGCTGGGGGGCTCCGGGACCCGGAGCTCTTGGGCTGCCTCCCTTTCTCCCCCCAGTAATGCCTCTTGGCTTGCTCCCTCTTACCTTTCTCCTTCTCCTCCACTGCTGTCCTTTTCTCTGTCCCATCCAGTCCTACCTGCTCCTGCTCCTCTCCTTTGCCCTCTCCCATGCTCCAGCCGTTTCACTGGTGGCCGGGGAAGGTCTTTCCCCATTTCAGCAGCTCTCCAAAGCCAAGGGGGTGAAGAGGTGCCTCCTCCACGCGTTGGCTGGTGAGGTGCCAAGGAGACCAGATGAGACCCAGGGGCAGGCAGAGCCCCCGCTCCCGTACAGATGTCAGGTGGTTTCTGTCTTGCTGGGGAAAACCAGAAACCTGCAGCTGATTTAAGGCTGCAAATCTTTGATCTGAACCATGACCCAGGCCCCTGAGGGACAGTGACTGGGGCCTGGGTGTCTCGCCCCGGCGGTGAAGCTCCCAAACTACCGGCCTTGTGGTGCAGTGGAGACTGCAGGGAACCTCTCCCCATGCCCATGATGCTTGGAAAATACCCGATTTGGCAACCCGGCGGCATCAGCAGCAAAATGTTTTGTTTAGAAATTTGTAATTGGCTTCCATTTAACAAATCCTCTCTCACACTATCCTAGCTGATCTTGTAGCTCTACCAGGAAACTGGCCCATCGCTGGCCAGGGCCCTACCGTAACAAAAACAGGAGAGAAAATATTGTGTTGCGATAAGGCAGGCGAGGGAGCAAAACAGAGCCCCTGCGTTATTCAGCGGCCCGTGCTCTCAGGCTGAGTGCTGTTCTCCTTTCCGCTCCTGCCACCAAGAGCAGCAGCCACTGGAGGAGGCAGCATCAAGTGCGAGCATGAAGGCTTCAGCAAAGCATAGATTTCCTCAAGAACAGAGAGTAAAGGGCCGGGAACAGTTTGCTTGAAGGCAGTGATAAATAACAAAGACATCCTCGTTCTGTTCTGCAGCGTGTGATTACTCTGCGGGACTCGTTGCCCCAGGGCAGTACTGGCACGGGAGGCTTAGCAGGGTACACGTTCACGCATAATACAGAAATCATCTGTAGGCAAAAAAAACCCCAACTATTTCTGTCTTCATGTTCCACAACATAAGCTAATCCTATGAAAACAGCCAGAAACTTCCTCCATAAATAGATTATTGCAAGGCTGGCTCTGAGTGACATCCTATGTCTTTCTCTGCGATATCTGGCCTGGGCCATTGCTGGAGACAGGCTGCAGAGGGATGGGCTATTGATTTGATTCTCCACTTCAATATCCGCTCTCCAGCTGACTTTTCCTTCATGATGTCATACAAATAATGGAAGGCAGAACATTTTTCCCAAGCCAGATAACTGCTCCTTTCTCTCTATTAAGAGTTTGGAATACCTTGTTTGCTATCACACTTGGGAAGATAGGGCACAAATAACTGAAATGTAATCAAGATTTTCCCTAATTTCCAAAAAGGCTGCTGGAGAGTTCAGATGCCTTTTTTTATTGATGGTGGTAGTAAGAACAGACGCCACTTACCATGAAGACTTTTTACATAGGCAAGGCTATTAGAATGATTTATAATGTTATTGTCTTAAACTGCAATTTGCTAAAAGCAACAGGAGCAAACTGTGTGCACCATGGGTTGCTTGGGTTTGCTCTTGGTTTGTGAGAGCCGTTATTTTAGTCTTCCAATCATTAAGATTTATGTTATGTAGGCAAGAAGTATTGTAGGTCTATCACTTATCCAAGTGTTTTTCAGAACAAAAATGAAGCGTTATATATCCAGCCACTTATAGGAGATACCCTGACACCATGGCGATGAATACAGTAGAAGCAGAGCAGAACTGTGTCAATAACTGTAAATATACCCTGTAATTCTTTCTTTTAAAATGTCACGTTTGTGGAAAATCTGTTAGTTGGTCATGCCGACTTTCTCCGCCTATTTGATAAATCACCTTAGAAGTGAGATAAGCATATAAAAATTCATTTTTAGTGTGCCTTTTGTAGTCCAGTGGTGCCCCAAGACTTACAGCTAGTAAGGAATAGGGCTGTTGTGAGACAGTGGAGGCATTCTTCAGCAATCTGAAAGCAATGGAAAATCACAGAGACCTGGGCTCATGTGATGATGCTCCCCAGCAGCTCAAGTGGGGTGAGTCAGAGGCCAAGTATGTTTGAGGTTCATCTGAAAATGGGGCCTATACTCCTCAGTCCCTGAGGTGCTTTACTGCTTTGTAGGCAGTCTGCGTGTACAGCAATAGCCTATGCCCTCTGAAAAGGTATGGCCAAGCTCTGCCAGGAGGCTTAGACCCACTTTTCTGATAGATGTGTGATGTTTCCACCTGAATTTCCACGCAGGTAATAAATATATACGATGAGCTCCCTTCCACAAGGCTGTTGTTTCCAAAGGGTCTGGAGGCCAAGAAAAGCAGATGTTAAAGAGGACATTTTCTCCAAGCGACTGAGTGGGCCAAATGTTCACACCTTAAAGAAATGAGCTCATTTCTCCTGGATTCATTGCAACAAGAAGATAAAAAAACCCTCTCCCAACTGAAAATTATTTTTGAGTGTCCAGATAATGCATGATGAATGTCCTAATGATGTATCATATGTGTATCCCAAGTCTCCTAATTCTGGAGGTTTTGTAAGACCACTTTTATCAGTGTCACCAGCAGCTTGCTCACGGCAGGTGAGTCAGTGCTCTGAACCACTGCATACACTGAGGTTATCGGTCCCTGGTAAACTTCAACAGAGCGAAGTCTTTCAACCAGGTAAATCGTCATGTCCAGTCTCTATTGAGATGGACTGATGATTGCACTTCTGAAAACCATTTTATACCGCCTTTTAGTCACCCCCCTCAAAAGTCACGACAATGTTAGTCATAAAATACACCTTCAACAGGAACAGGATGTTTTATCTATCTGCCTACCCACCTGTCTGTAATGCCATTTCCCCGGTCTGCGGCAGTTACATTTTGTCCCGGTGGCCTAAGGGTCGACTGCTGGATGTGGGACTGGTTCACTTGCTGGCCAGAAATGTTAACTTTCACACAGATCTTCTCAGTCCTGAATCATTCTTTTTCTCCTGACATGAGGTTAAAAAACAGAGAGGTTTACTCTGGAGTATAGTGTGTGGTGTTTGGAAGGCAACACTAGCTTGTGTCAGTCAGACTTCCAGGAGAGGCAGCAGGCAGCTGTGAGCAGGCAACGCGCCGGGCAGGCGTGTGGGAAGCCCGGTCTGTATTCCCACAGGCAGGAGTGTTCCCACCACAGAGGCACCAAAGGGCTAGCACTTTCAGCAGTGAACTTGAGTGCAGCTATTACCTCTTGTGCAAAGAAAAGGATTCTCATCTACACAGGCTTTGCCAGGTCTAACTGCGGGTGGGGGTTGAATTTTTGACAGTGAACAACTGCTCAGCTGTATTTTTAGATATTTTTAGATTTTTAGATCTTTTTAGGTTTTTAGATCCCTTGTGTTGTCCACCACAGCACTGTTATGGTTTGTAGGACTGTCGGGGGAGAACCACGCTAATTCCTGCGCACATGGTGTCATTTTATGCTCCTTCCTTTTTTGTTCCTTCTATCTGCGTTAGACCAGCAGGAGGGGAGGTGGGAGAAATCTAACAATTTCTTTTATTGCCTCCAAGTGTTGAAGGAATGACAGACCCAATTTTTTCATTTAAATGATTGCTCTCTGCCAACACAACATGAGCGAACACATAAAGTAACACAACTGCTTTCCACAGTGCGCTGCGGAGCGCAGGGGCAGCCACTGGGGAGCGGAGGCAGAGAGAGGTGCCAGGGGAAAACCCGTCCATGCTTTCCTTCAGATGAGGGAGACATAATGGTGCCTGGAAAAAAAAGAGAGTCATTACCAGTCTTATTTTGTCGTAGTTAATGTTGTATTTAGCCCATGGCAGTTCTGGCAAGCGGAGGCCTAATGGAAGAGGAGGCTGATGGAGAGCGATGGCTGGCAGCACCGCGCGGGGAGCTGTGCTGTTGGAAGTGGCAGCCCCTGCGGAGCCGAGCACTGGAGAGGCACGGAGCGAGGCACCCTTTTGGTGATGCCATGCAGAAGCTGAGTGCATGACAGTGGCCTGAGGGAATGCATGAGGTATAAAACAGTTCTCCATGCCACTTACAGATGTGGTGGGGCTGCAGTTTGCATCGTCCTAGTAACTCTCCTGGGCAGGGAGAGGACTTGCTGAGCAGGAGGAGCGCTTTCAATACCATGGTAACACTAATTGCTCTCACGATGGGAAATGTCAGTGCCATAACGTGGGTACCATGAATGTAAAAGCCTCATGTCCTCTGAACAGACAGCATGGAGAGCGCTCAATGAGTTAGGACAGATACTTAAGCTCTTCCCAAAGTATTTCCCCTCCAGCATCCTTTGCTTTTTGCATAACCCCGTGGCCTGCTCAGAGCAGTGACAGTGCCTGCCTTGGCACAGAGCAGAGCTACATGATGGCACTCCTTTGGATGGGAATACAGCTCCAGAGCCCAGCCCCGTTCCTGTGCAGCAGCAGCCTCTTGTAGAAAGGCCTCTGTCTGCTAAGGGTTGGATCCAATTCTCAGGGATGTTTTGTGCGCCTTAACCTTTCTATACGAAAATAACCTTATTCAGTATCTGTGTGTAGGTGGAAGACATGATGGAAGGGAGGGAGGGTTGCTGCTGCAAACAACCAAACCAAGACTTAAATACAAATTCTTACTTTTCCTGCTTGTAAGAAAGACCAGATAGGCTTTTTCAAAACTATATAGACCCTTCAGTACACATGCTTGACTTAGGACTTGTCTATGACACTTTAGGGGTAGATTGTGCTGCCTTTTGCATGGAGAGGTAGGAGGGCACCTTGGATCTGCCTCCAGGCACCGCTGTGAGTGGCTGTCCTTGCTTCCCTCTGGGGAGAGCAGAGCTGCCCCAGGCCGGCTGGTGGGAGCGGTGGTGCCCTCCCAGTTCTCCCAGCAGCAGGGACTTGTCCCCAGGCAGCGGTGCCAGTGGCGTGAGGGGCAGCCAGGGCTCAGCAGAGAGCGGTCCCCTCGCAGGGGCAGCGCTTCTACTCGCCGACACAGCCCCTCTGCCACTTCTCTGATTTATCGGTCAATTTGATCAAACATTTAATTTTGTCACAATCACTGACAAAAGACCATTAAAAGGAGAGTTATGCCACTTCCATGCTCTATGGCTTTGGCTCATTTATTTTAATTAGCTGTAACAAATTCATGGTTAAACAAGGCTCGAGAGGGTGCTATCTAAATGTGGTACTCATGGCATACACAGTACCATTAACGAAACGCTTCTCCACAGCTTGACTATGTTCTCCCCCATCTAGCCTGCAGCTCATTATAGCACTTAGAGATAGGAAACAGAATGTAACACCTAATTAAAATGTGAGCCTGTGTCCACAGATGATTCAATAGAAATAAAGGCATTAATCTGGTGAGAGAAGCAGGAGAGTCATCACAATAAAAGCATCTCATTCAAGCAGAGTCTGGAGGAAGCTATCCCTCTGCTTTAGGTGCCTGCATAAAGTTGGGGGTAACAACAGTATTTGGGTCCTGATCCAGCAAAGAATTAAAAAGTAAAAACTGATAACAACTAAATGTCTGTTTGTCTCATTAAGGATTCTGAACCCCACTGCGTAATAACAATTTTTAGCCTGCCCTGTTGGTTGTCATAGAAATAGCACAAGCAACCACTTATTTTGGTAATAGGATTATAGATAGTATCTTCTGTTATTTTAGTTGTTCTCTTCAAAATTATACTGATGCAGTTTATTGTATAGGTAGATGAGATATCTGCAGCCAAGGCAAGATGAATTTGATATGTGTTAGGTTAAGCATGTTAGAGGCATGTATAGAATAGAACAATATTTTTTTAATATTGTTACTATCCAAAATCCAGAAAAAGTACAAATAGCCAGACATGAACTTAAAAAGATGCATATCAAAGATACGCAAAATAATCATGTCTCCCTCTATTTGTTGCAGGTGGGACAGTCCCCTCATTGATCTGATTTTCTCCAACCAGTACCTTCAGATCACAACTACTGTGCCATCCACTTCGGTCTATGGGTTTGGTGAACACGAGCACCTGTCCTTCAAACACAGCATGGACTTCGTCACCTACGGCACGTTCAGCAGGGATCAGGCACCAACGGTAATTCACTTCATGAAACATTTTGTCCTAACTTGTATTACCAAAAGGAGTTGGCAAGCTTTGCCAGGGAGCACCTCTCTCTGTATGGTAACACTGCTAATGTGAATCAATGGCAGACATGGAATGTCACAGGTTTTGCAGGTGTTGTAAGTTTTAGTTAACCGACAAAACCAGGAGTCATTTTCAGTGGACTTTGAAACTTTAATCAGATACTTTCTTACAGTGCGATTAGCTTTCTGAAAAAAGTATTTTGTGTGCCAAGATCCTAGTTCAGGAAAGCATTTAATTTCATGCATGGATCAACCCCTGTTCATCCAAACAAGCTGGACTTCAGCAGGACAATTGGCTAAACCGGGGTCACTGGTTGAGGAGTCTATTTTAACTAGCAAAGCAGTTCTCACCCATGCCATTTTGGAGGGTTTGGCAGAATATGCAAGGTTTAATTGAGAGACACTAAAAAGTACCATGGTGATGAGACAGAAAAAACAACTCTTTTCCATCAATTTGTTTTCACACCATTTTAGGTGAAAGAATTCCCAACCTTTCAAAACAAGTCTCTACCTACAAATGAATTGATTTCCTTTTTTTTTGTATATGTACCTAGCTGACAAAACCTATGAGAAAAAACAAAATCGAGTTGTACCTAATGCGCTGTTTATGTTTCAGCCATTTGCCAACCTCTATGGAGTTCACCCTTTCTATATGTGTGTAGAAGCTGACTCCAATGCACACGGTGTTCTCCTACTGAACTCCAATGCACAAGGTAAAGATACATGGATTCCCCATATGGACTGCATATAGAAAGATAGTAAATTAGTAAATATAAAAGCCTGTTTTACTGCTTGCTTTTTCAGCGTGGTCCAAATATGAGTGACTGTTCTGTAACTGAGGCTCCAGGAATTACTATGAAATTTTCAAAGGGATTACATTACAATGACTATTTAACAAGGAAAGGTATTTTCAGTGAAAATATATGATTAATTTTTTTTAAAAAATAGATACACATACAGGGAAATAAGAATGTAGAAGAAATTTCCTCTGGGATTGGCATAACTGAATCAAATCAATTTAGGTTAGTCCTATATTCTGTCTGTGGAGAATAGTTTTGTGCGTTGCCATGGTCACCTTACTGTACTAATCCAGTGGTATAATTTCCGAAAAGGGGAATCTTCACTCAGTCTATAAAATCAGTTTCCCCTGGCAGGCAATGACTTCCAATAAGAAGATTAAAATAGCATAGAGGAACCCTAAACACAAGCTTGTGGTTCCTTTTTATATAAATGAAGCAGAGACAAATGGATCTGTGCAATCTATTCTTTGTAGGTTTCTGTGATTTATTGCTGCACAATGCCAATCTGAAAGTGGAGACTGCGAAAACACTGGGCAACTGCTAGCCTAAGTACAGGTGCTGTTTGCTCATCCAGTCATACCCACAAGGCATCGGGTAGTGACTTGAACATGTAGCCACCTCTGCCTGGGGATACATTTATGCATGGAAGAGCCCAGAGTGCATACACCTAGAATGGGATGAGCCAGAACACAAAAGAATGAAATAGTTCAGCTGGAAAGGACCTACAGTGCTCATCTAGTCCAACTGCCTGACCAAAAGTTGAAGCGTGTTATTAAGGGCATTGTCCAAATGCCTCTTTAACACTGACGGGCTTGGGGCATTGACCACCTCTCTAAGAAGCCTGTTCCGGTGTTCGACCACCCTCTCAGTAAAGAAATGCTTCCTAACATCCAGTCTAAACCTCTGCTGGAGTAGCTGTGAACCATTTTGATACAGAGTGCAGAGCTGGTTTGCACTGAGAACTTGTTTTTTTTCCTTTCAGACGTTTCTCTGAGTCCAAACCCATCCTTAACTTTCCGCACTATTGGAGGGATCCTCGACTTCTACATCTTCCTTGGACCCACTCCTGAAAACGTAGTTCAGCAATACACAGAGGTCAGTAGAAAGGTCCACGTGGCACATGGGGCAGTATCTCGTAATGACCAGTATCGAAAGCAGGATTGCGTAACAGGGATTAGAAAAAAATTTGTCCAAGCTTACTCTTTTCCAGGCCGTGATAGTTTTATAGTCTTCACTACATGACCGTAACTGTGTTTTGACACATCAATAAGGCAGAGATCAGATGGGAATGTTTGCGAACTTTACGTCTGCTGAACTTTCAGGGATTTTGAATGAACTTCAAAGGCTTCAAGCCTTTATTTGCCAGTGGAATTGCCTGTTGATTTTGGACCCCTCAGCCTGTTTTTTTCCTAATGAAAACCTGTGTAATTGCATTGGAGAGCACAGGTGTGAAAAAACCATATTTTCTGCTGTCTCACAGTGCATAACTACTTGCTTTCCAATTACCCAGTGTTTTCCAAAAACCTGAGTGTACACATGCAAATAGCTGTTTTTGGAGTGTGCATGCAATTGTCACCCAGTGAGGGCTGCCTAGAAAAAAGTGGCAGGTAACATCTTCTTCCTGGTCACCCAAGGCCAGGGGACGCGTTAGCTGAGAACTTGCACAGAAAATCGTCACCTCAGAACCAAGCTCTGTGCATAAAGAAACCAGTGCCAAGCCTAAGGAGTGTGGAGCAAAGCTGAGAAGGGGCAAGTTGCCGCGCGAAGGGGGATTCATGCATGCAGACCCTGAGCATTACGCTGTAACCGGAGGTGCCCAGCAGCCTGTGGTAGCGTGTCCTGGAGCCGGGCAGCCGGAGCTCGCAGTGAGATGTGCGTGTGCTCTGCCTTTCCCTCCACTGTCCCACCAAGGGGCCTTAGCTCTGATTTTCAGCAAACGTTTTGTCTTTCCTGTCTTTTTCAAGCCTCCACATCCTTTGCTTGCCTTCTTTTAAAGTGTCTGAAATAGGAACAGAAATATTGTGGTTTGGACTGAGGGAAACGGAGGATTTAGCCCAGAAGGAAAGTATTGCTCGGTTCTGTTTTGGTGATGGAAGGGACAAGCTTCGTGCACGCTGTTGTTTTGGGATGGCTGGGTTCTGCTAGACCTTTCTTTTCCAAGAAGAAGTTCAGGTGGTGCCTACCAGAGAGGTGGGAGGCTGCTGGTGCCCCTTCGTGTACCGGAGCGGGAGTGACTGTTTTGACACTCAGAGGTTTCCAGCTCCCAGTCCCTTTGTGCATCCTCCCCACCAGCCACTTCTGACCCCAGTGCCACAGGCCAACCAGCAAACTGGGGTTTGAACTTACACATCAGCAATCAAACAAGAAAAAAATAAACCAAAAAAGAAAGAAAAAGTAAAACGACTCTCCCCCTACCCGCAGCTGTGATCCCTGCGATGAAAACACATATTTCAAGGGAGTCAGTGTGGCAGCGCGATGGAGATTAGAGCCATCCCCATTTCTTTTCAAAGTCTTTCACCAGTGTTTGAAGGCAGCATTTCTGTGGCTTAGCAGGTGGCCAGCAGCTGAAAATAAAATGAGAGAGTTCTCACTCCCCAGCTGATGGGTACTGGCAGCTCACTTTCCACCCCTGCCTCTCTGGAAATGGAGCTGGAGTGAAGAAAACAAGGTAAAGGGGAGCCGGTGGGCGTCTCCGAACTAGAGATGTCACATGCCAGGACAAAAAATCCCTTGCTCTGTGTTCTTCGAGCTTGCGCTCAGCTCTCTAGGGAATCTTAAAGAATGCATGGTAGCAATTTCACAGTGAAATAATAACTTCTTCAGTAAACATCCTGAAATTCCCAGATTGCAAACGTTACAATTACTGTATTACTAGTCGCTAGGGTAATGATTTGGCTTTTATGTACAAGGTATGTGGGAAGGTGAAGGAGACAGGAAAGACTTTATTTTTCGGTTGTATTTTCTGTCACACTGAGAGGACTGTCCTGCACAGTCATTGTCATGCCCCAGGGAAGGAGAGTGTGTGGAAAGCAGCAGTGTGATCGATGTCTGCAAGGCACTGCTCAGCAGCATCCCTCAGCTCTTGGCTGTTTGCATGGGTCTCCTCTGGGAAGTGGTGTTTTGGGAGCTACCAGCTGCAGGGGACCCTGGTGGGGCCAGGCTGGCCTGCTGCAATGAGCTCTTTCGGGGAATGGCACCTGCCTCCCACCCGCGCAAGCATCTGTTCAAAATCACTGCACGGGGCTGTCTGCACAGGCCACCCATTGCATCTTCTCCAGGACAGCCCCAGTGCTATGGCAGGGTGGCCAGATGCCAGCCAACACATGGCCATCGAGAGCAAGGGAGCTGTGTCCCGAGCAAAGTGCTCCACACCTTTCTCAAACATTTTGTGCTGTTGCCTTCACTGCTGCTTCAAGACCTGGGCAACCCTCCCGGCCTCTGCCGTGCTTGTTTCTGGGACAAATTCAGGAGCTTGGCTCTGCTCAGTGCTTTTATGCAGCTCTCCCTCCAAACCTGTGCATTAGGACAGCTTTGTAGAGAGACTCTTTACTGGGTCTCTGGGGTATGCAGGCTTTCCCCGTGCACCTCTCCAGGTTGCAGCCAGCCACCGGGGGTGGCCCACAGGCTCTTGCCCAGGGCCGGTACTGCGTGGCTAGCTGGGGACAGTTGGGCTGTGCCAGGAGTGGGCTCCCTGCATGGTGATCATGGATGGCTGCAGCTGCCCTCCCGGGGCCACCAGCCTCTCTGTGCATCCTTGGGGTAAGGGCAGGCAGCAACAAAAGCTGTGGTAGCCCCAAGTACCAGCCTGACCCTGGCTAATCTGCTTTAAATGGGCTCCAAGGGCGGTGCAGGCAGCAGGAAGGGAGCAGAGGTCTGAAAGCCAGTGCCTCCATCCCCCCTGCTATGTCTTGCGTGGAGCAGAGCTGGGCTGTAGGACGCATCCTGCCAGTGGCACCACAGTGCTACAGCAGTGGTGGTGGCTATCAAGCGTGTTCTGGGCACCATGCAGAAGGAAGGAGAAATCTCCATCCTGGTTCTTCTGTTCACTCCTGTCCCTGAACCCAGCCGTGAGGAGTGCTGCTCCTGGCACATCAGAGAAGGTCCTGCCACAGCTATATATATATTTGAGAGCAATCACACTTTTCTCCCACTACAGAAGAGGTCCAGTGTGCAGAACAGTTATATAACAAAAATCTCACTTTTTAATGCAAAAGCCTCGGTTTGTAGGAGGATCGGAAAAAGCAGTAATAAGCTAAAGAGCTCAGCCATTGATCTGAGCCTAGCTGAGGCTCTACCGCCAGATCTAATACCAGAGCTCCACTGCCAAGTCCACTGGTGACCTTTCAGAACAGAGTGACAGTGCGTAGCAGTAGCATAAGAGCTCCATAATAAGATACTTGGGAAAGTTATAGTTCAGCAAATGGACATTTAACAGCTGTTGGGTGAAGGCTATGAATTTGTTATTTTATCACAAATTATCCAATGACAAGCTTTAAGGGACCATACTGCATGTCTCCTAATTCTGTTTTGAGGGCAAATCGCTGGTCTACTTCCTCCTTACAGAACCATAGGACAGCTGGGGGGTTAGACTAGATGACCCACGGAGGTCCCTTCCAACCCTGAACATTCTGTGATTCTGTGATTCTGGGTGGAAGGGATCTCAGCACGTCTCTAGTCTAGCCTCCTATTTGAGAGGTAACATGGGGACCCTGCTTGTACTACAGTTCATCACAAATGATTCTGTGAGATGCTCGCAGCTGAATTTGTGGGTCCCCCAAGAAAGACTGAGCATCTGATAAGTGTCTGTGCAGCAAAGATTTTAAGACCTTGGCATTGAAAGTCCTGAAAATGTTTAGACTCCTGAGGTTGTGAGCATCTTTACAATGGCTCAGCTGTTGCGGGGCCTTTCTTCTTGCTCTCCTAAAACAAAGTTCAGCTTCTGTGCATAGACTTTGAGTGAATCTTACCCCTTGGCTGACTAGGTGTCCACAGCATTCACGTGCCTGCCTCAGCCACAGGGGATGAGATGTATACAGGTACCTGGGCCACAGGAGCACCCGTGTAAAGTAGCCATTATGTGATTCTCCAAACACTATTTCTGTGTCTAAATCCAGAGCGTTAGCCCACTTGGATTTATATAGTTTCCTCCTACAGCTCTTCCTTAAAGAAAGGAAGTTTGAGCAAATATCAGGCTTCAGGAGTCATTTTACATGGCTGATTAGGGTGCAAGATTAGCACTCTTTCACGTCGAGCCCCTGTACCTGCATTGCTGGAGATGTCAGCTCCTTTCTAAGCATGTGAAAGAGTATGTCTCTCTACGGCCTCTGTGATATATGGGGCAAAATTCTTCAGCTGTCTCTCTCATCAAAGTCTTTGGTCATCGTGCTAATAGGATCCTGATTTACTATATAACGTTTATAACTTAGTTGATATCTTTGCGCTCACAGTGATAACATTATTCATCCAATAACCCAACACAAAGAAAGTGAATACAGCTCACCTGCTCCCCAGGCACAGATTTCAGCTGTTAGATATACATGTTTTCACTGATGTTTGTTCTGACTGCCAAACGCTTCCAGGGTACCTCCGAGATTAATCAGCTCTCAGGTGCGTCTCAAAAAAAGTGAAAAAAAATTACATAATGCCAAGTTATGTAAACCTGGAAAAACTAACAGTGAATTTATTAAACAACACCAGGAGTTATTTAAGAACTAAGTGCAGGAGGAATTGTGGTACAGAAAATAGGATCTATTTTTTTTCTGCTTCTGCACTACTGTATCTTCCCTTATTTTTTTTCGCGGTTTGGATAACCCATATGTTTGCTGTTTTTGCATTTCTCATGTTTTCCTCCCTCAGTTCCCTTGCCATACCTCATTTACCTTTTCTGATTCTATGGGAGTCAATTTTGCCAAGCAGGCATTCTCTGCCTACTGCATTTTATGATCATTTGTATGCAGAATGCAATCTGTATGAATTAACTAGATCCTAAATATATATCAAATCAAACATGATTTTTCAGGTTTGCAAAATTTCATCCCTGCCTCTGCTGATCCCTCTGCAAGTAGGTACCATATGCCAGTTACTTTATCAGGAAACTTCAGGGGGATCCATTAAAGAGAGTCCACAGCATAATTAGAAAAAAGAACATTTGTTTTCCCAGCTGCCCTGTTTTCATCCTTCCTCTTCAAATGTTCTGCTGATTTCAATTAAGCTCACCGTAGATGTGCCAGCCTGGTGAACCTGGGGAACTAATTGCTTTAAAACTTAATTTCTTGCTTGCAAGGTGGGTTTTCTTCAGTTGGCTCAGCTGAAATTCCAGACTCCTCAAGGGATGCTGTCATGAAATAGTGCCTTGACATGGGGCAGCTCTGTGTTCTGCAGGTGAGATAGCATTGTCATGTAAGGGTGAGCAGCCAAACCTCAGCAAACCCCAGCGCTGGGGATGTGCTGTGTGGGAAGGACCCTGGCTGGCATCCCGGTGGCCACAGCTCCACCTCCAGCCCCGCTGGTGCTCAGTAGAACATAGGGGCAGAAGCACATCCCCATCCAGCTCTTGACTAGGTTATATTGGCGATGCCCCGGGCTGGCTGTCCTCCCCATCCAGGAGTGACCCGGCGTACTGCTGGACCGAAGCGTGGCTGCCCGGTGGTTCCTGCTGCCTCTGCCAGGCTGGTAACCCCCACGGCAGTTCCTATTTCCAAGTCGGCTCACACTGGGAGAGGCAGCAGATGCAACGCAGACATCCTGCCAGGGCACCGGGCTCTGCGTTCAGCCACAGGATTAATATTTATCAGCTGGCTTTCCCTCCTCCTCTTGTCCAAAAGGAGAAGTCTGTGCACAAAACATTTTATTCCATGAGGGAGTTCTTTTGGTCTGTGTTTTAACCTTGTTTGCAGAGGTCACTCTGTTTACAGCAGAGAAATCAAGGGCAAACTGTGCATCTGCTTTAGGAGCACAAAGTGGTGTGGTTCACAGAACTCATCTTGCAGCTTTGGCTGGTCTAAAACCAGCTCTTCTGTCTCCTCGGATGATTTTTTTATACCTAATATGGCGAGTGTGGTTGTGACAGAGGAGCAGACTTCTTGCCCTGAGGCTTGCTATGCTGTACTGGACACCTCGGTGCCAGCTCACAAGGTGTCTAGGAGACCACCCCAAGCTATTATGCCCCATTCAGCTCTCCATGGGAAACCCCAACAGAGCTCAAAGGATGGTCTAGGGGATCAGGTGTGTTCACACAAGCTGGAAATAGCTAATGACACATGTAACCAGATGAGACTGCACCATGGTGGCAACGGCATGTCTCTGCCCACCGGCCTCCCCCAGCATGGCTGGGGGCCACCTTCTTCTGTCCAGGGCCTCTCCCAGCAAGGGTTCAGCAGCATGGGGTGAACGCTGAGTGCAGCTGCTGTTAACTGCGCTTGCTTCCTCTGAAGGGCTTAGCCTCCAGCCAAGGTGGAGGTTGAAGCAGGTGTTGAGGAGGGTGAAGTGAGTTAAGTCTGGTGGAACAGGACGAGTAGTAGGCGTACAGGGCAGCTGTGCTGCTCAGCTGGCGCATCCCTCCAGGAGGGACTCAAACCATTAACCTCACTGGTTGTTCTGGCCTCCTCCTGCTTTCTCTTAGGCGAGATAGCAGCAGCCCAACAAGCGAAAGCACACTGTGTAGCCAAAGTTGTATTGCTTGGTGGTTAAATGTCGCATATCTGTCCACAAACCACTCTCATTTGCAAGCAATTTTCCCTGTGTGTTCCCCCAGCTCAGGTGCATTAAAACATCCTCTGCTGCTCCTTGCTTCTGTCCTGCATCTCTTGTTTTGTCCGCTGCAGTTTGCACATCCTACAAGCTCTAGCATCCATTACGTATTTTAGAGCAATTTCAAGTTCAATATTGCTTTCCCAGGTCAGACTCTTACTTGAGAACATCCCATAGGAAGATGTGCCTTTATGCATTGCGATCTTGAGAGAGCTTAGCAATGCAAAAGTTACAGAGTGCCAGGAGTGTCTTGTTTTATTTAATTAAAGTAGATGGGGGGTTTAGCTGCCAATATACAAGTTTCATTCTTTTTCGCTTCTTAGAGTAATTACCTAACTATGAGGATCCATAAGGAAATAAGGAAGGAACAGTTATTTAGCCAAAGGGAGTCAATAGCTGCAACTGATTAATAAGTCATGGGTGCTTACTATTTACTTGATTTTCAGGTATTGCCTGCAAAGATGTCACAAGTACTGAACAAAGTTTAACTTCATGGGATCTAACTGTTTAATACTGGAGTGAGGATTTCAGGAGATGTCCCCCAGAAAACACCAGTGTGCACTAATGAGGCAATGCCAGATTTCAGCTTTTTTCTAGAACAGCAACATCGTGGTTGCTGGCTGCTTGTCGCAGATTGCCAGAGCAGCTCTCATTGGGGGAAGCAGAGCAGGATGCCTCACTCCCCTGTGCTCTCAATCGAGTTTCCTCATGCAATTTACAGATGGATTATGTGGAATCAGTGGAAATCAAATATTTATAAAATCATATTTAACTCACTACCTCCTGTTTCAGTTGAGAATTTTAGGACCAAACAGTAACTCTGACCTTGAAGAGGTTTGTCAGTGCCTGGCAACACAATGCTGTGGGCCAACAATATGAGCAGTCAGTCGTAAATAACTGAATTTCATCAGGGTGGTGTGTAAATATTATTAACACTTCAGAGAGCTCAAATAAACACCAGACTCTTGCTGAGTTAGTTCAGCTGGATGCAGCAAAAGAAATTAGCAAAGCTGATATTGAGGTGTAAGTTTGGAGATTTACCTGCTGTTGACCAAAGGGTTTGTGGACTTGGCACGGGTCAGGCAGTGTGAGGCTCCGCTCCACACTGGGTTTCTGCCAGAGTGCACCGCATAAGTGAAGGCACATGCTACCGCACGGAGGCTGAGACCTCAGCAAGACCCTGATTTAACATTAGCCTGGGCTTTATACACTGTGTCTTCCACTGGGACATGATTAGAAGCGATGATCAGTGTGGGTGTCACTCAGAGCCTCTCCTTAGGACAAGGGTCCACCAGGAGAAGCGTTTTTTTAAAGCCAAGCATACTGTACCGTGAGCCATTCTGAGGAAGGAAAGGGTATTTCATGGGTGTGTGTGATATCTGTGTCCTGATCTTTGTGGCTTAAATGAGCTGAGAGCCTCTCCTGGTGTTTCAGAATAACTTCTCTTCACCTCACCCTTTGCTTTTCCGCATTCCCCGTTCCTGCTGTAGGCCATCGGACGCCCACACATGCCTGCCTACTGGTCTCTGGGATTTCATCTTTCCCGATGGGGTTATGGCAGCATTGATGTTTTAAAAGAAACTGTCGATCGCATGCACTACTACGATATCCCATATGTAAGTATGAATTTTTTCATCGTGTATGCTAATTTTACAATCCAAAGTGAGATGAATAAAATTACAATATAGGAAAAGTGATTATCCTACACAGACAATTGTAGAATAAAAATATGTTCATAATTTTATGTAGTAGTTTTACACGTAATATCTTTATAATGATTAAAAGAACATTTAAAGCAGGCTTTGAACATGAGGTTAAAGTATTGCTTTTGGCCACATAGCAGGCGATTCTGGTGTGGATTTACTGTTATGCAGTATAAGGTGCTAGCATTTTAAAAATAAATTATGGTACTTCTGATGCGTATCTCTGCCAAACAGTTGCTAAACTAGGAATTCTACATTTCCATTTTGTCCATTGCTACCATATAAATTTATAGGAGCTGAGCTATGCCTGCCAACTATTTACAATTATTATAGCAAATCTCTTCGGTATCATTTCATACATTACCTTTTAGAAATATAGTTGCATACATTCTGATTTTCTGTATCAACTCTTTCAACCATAGAATCATAGAATAGTTTGGGTTGGAAGCGACCTTTAAAGGTCATCTAGTCCAACCCCTCTGCAGTGAGCAGGGACATCTTCAACTAGATCAGGTTGCTCAGAGCCCCTTCCAACCTGACCTTGAATGTTTCCGGGGGCATCTACCACCTTGTCCTGGGTTTGGCCAGGACAGGGTTAATTTTCACCGGACTCCAGGAAGGGGCACAGTCGGGGGGGGGGGGCTGACCCCACCTGGCCAAACAG
>Ga0065711_1007322_pt1 | contig 25757 bp, 33 predicted proteins | sample Hoacrofraction12_FD_59098 | JGI IMG/M metagenome (GOLD analysis project Ga0065711, IMG submission 59098) | Hoatzin crop microbial communities from Cojedes, Venezuela - Epithelial fraction 12 v2 (version 2) | ecosystem: Host-associated > Birds > Digestive system > Esophagus > Crop | place...
CCCATTCCACTGGCAAAGGGTGATATCTGGAGCAACCTGCATGGTCCCTGCCTGCTTTAACTGAGGACTGGAGGGAGGTGACCAAGGCCAGGGCAACCTCTAGCCATTCTCCAAAACCTTGCTGCAAATGATTCTGATGTAAGGAAATGCTTGTGTGTCCCTGGCCTGGGATGGTGAGGAGCCACGGTGCTGCGTTGAAGCCCCAGCAGGGGCCGTGGGAAGGATGTGGGGATAGCGGTGACAACCACCCGACCTCCCTTTGTGCTGGCAAAGCTTTTGGGAGACATTGCCATGCTGGAGACGGAGCCCTCGAATGCCACATGCAGATAACAACGTCCAACCGGTGATGCCACCTCCTCTGCTCACACCGAGAGGTCCCCATCACCCAGAGCCAGGTACCCACAAGCACGTCCTCGTGGCCCAGCTCCCGCACACCCCTTGCACCCAGGCACGTGCACAAACGCAACGCCCAGCTTCACGCACGCTGCCACAGCCCTGCAGCATGTGCCTCCTGCCATCACACCGCCCGTGGCTCGGGCAGCAGCCTTGGCCCGGGGCCCGATTCCCTTTCTCCATAGGATCTTCACTTTCCAGCCTGAGGTAGGGTTTTTGAAACGTGGGAGACCAGGTTGTATATCTAAATATATGTCCTTAAAAAAAAAAAGTCATTTCCAAGAACAATGGTGGAAGCAGCCCAAAAATGTGCTAAGAAGGACGAATGCATTGGGTTTGGAGTCCAAGCAAAATATCAGAAGGGTGAATCAGAAAGAAGGAAAGGAAGAGGGGGGAAAAAAATAGGAAGGTATGGAGTTTTTAAAAAGCCTTTCTTTTTTTTTTTGTTTTTAATGTTAATGGCAGCTTTTCAGTTTGAGCTTTGAGTGCTGGAGAAATGTGTCAACTGCTTCTGCCCCGAGCCGTGCTTTGGGGGATGCAAAAGCATTATTGTGGTGACATGCTCAAGCTGGTTCCAATCCAGCCCCATTTTGCTATTAAAAAGATGTCTTTGCTCTTATTGTTATTAATTGGGCTCATTCATTTATGTCCTGCACTTTATTACAGCTTCCCGGTCTCTTCTGCAGCATGAGTCCCTAGTGAGGTTTGATTAGTGGGGCTAATTAGGCACCGCAGCCCCGGTTTAGACCCTGCGCCTCTGGGTTCAACCCTAGCTCACCAGTCCCTCTCTGCTATTATAGAAATATTATTATATTATTATAGAAATATATTGTTGTAGAAATAAACTGTTGGGAGTGCTCTGCGGTAGCTTCTTGAAGGGGAAAAATCCGAGCTGCTTTGCCCATCTTCCCTCCGGAGGAAAGCGGGAGAGGCACGGATGGGTGCCACAGAGGAAAGGCGTTGGCGGAGTGGGTCCGTAGCCCGGCAGAAATCAAACACGGGCGCAACGGTGAAGTCGTAGGTAGCGTTTTCCAGAGCAAGGACGGCCCTGTGTCCTCTGGACGTGTGGCATCTGTACGTCACGCTGGGTTTAGGCTGGTTTGTTGTAACCGGTTGTAGCAGCTGGTGGTCGCTGCGCTCTCACGCCTTGCTGTAGGCGTCCTGGTGGATCTTTTTCTCCTAATTAAGTAGTGTGCTTTGGGCAGGCTCAACCTAAGCTGTCTTCTGCCTTGCCTTTCCAGCTCCCTGCGTAATTTGTTGTTTGATCTGTTCCTTCGCTTGCTCTGAGCCGTTTGCAGCTCAGACTTTGCTCCCGTATCATCAGAGGTTCCAGCTAAAAGAGAGCTGATTGCAAAGGGTAGATGGAATAGCTGCAAAAAGTAATAAAAATCTTGGTTTTGATTGCGTGAAAAGGGAAGATATATCTGTTCTCCAGGCCAATCAGGATGGTGTGGTGGATGTGGACAGAGGTGGGAGGAGAAAGGAGGAGATCAAGCCCAAATTCATCCTTACCCCTGGCGACTGCAGCATCCGTCAGGCCTGAAGACAATCTGTGTCTCATTAATCATCCGATATAAACAGGGGGAGGCTCGCTGGAACGGAGCGGTGTCACTGGATGAATGGCCCGGAGCTGGAAAATAAACATTTCAAACTCTGCCTCAGCGTTTATTTTTGCTAAACGCCTGGGCGTTTTGCTAGCGGCGGGGTACCGCTGCCCCAAACCCATCCCCGGGAGCGCGGCTGGAGCCTGAGCTCATGATGCCGGGCGAGAAATGCACCCAGTAGAGGTACAGGCAAAATTTTTGGAGCAGCCACAGCGGTGATCTGCCCTTGGGTGCTTCCATGCTGGGAGCTACAGCGTTTCCCCTGCCCCGGGGGGGGCTGCAGAGGGGTTTCTCTCTTGCCAGCGCCTGGGTTTTATTTAGCAGGTGGGGAACACAGCGGTGAGGCGGCACGGCTGGGCTCGCCGGCTGGACGCTGCTTCTCCTCACCTTGGTCCCACAAACCTGCGGGCAGAGGCCATCTGGGGAGGTGGAACTGGCAGAAATGGTGGGGGTGTCTCCGTGAGATGCTCTGCGTGTTCACGCGCCCTGGATTTCCCCAAGCAGCGGGCGGTTTTCCTTTGCCTGTTGTTTCCCCCTCTGCAGAAACCTGCCAGGTGCAGTCTGGAATCTGCGCTCACCCGAGTATGCCTTTAATTCTGATTTATTAAGATGCTTATTGTATAGATGATTAGAAACATGTTCTGGGAGATTTAATGGCCTCAGAACAGATATGTAGCTATTACAGAGCTGTTAATCCTTTATAAATATGTTTTTAATCATGCCAGTATTTAACATATGATAACTGTCCTATTAAACATAATGTATAGCTGGCAGCCTCGTTATAAAGAATTGCAAGCTATGGGGTTTTTTTCATCCTTACAGGCTCATTAACTTCTGCTGCTCAGGAGATATGACCAAAACCACAAGTGGACGGCTCAGCTCAGCTATCCAAGCCCTCCGCGTCTCACGAGGATCTCGGCTGGTGCTCGCACTTGCTGTACGAGGACCTTCACCGGGAGAGAGATTTGCCGAGACCCTGGCAGGTGAGTGCCTTGTGCGTACACCCTCCCGTGTATCTGTCTGACACCAGGAACAGTAAATTGCATTAGGAATGACATCTTGGGCCTTAGGTTTCTGGTGGTGAGAAGAAAGCGAGCACCCCCCAGCTATTCTCTGTTGGAAAACAAATGACGTAACCTGGGCTGGCTTTTCATGTGCATTCTGCCTTGATGTGCCATCCAGCTGACCAGCCATCCTGAAGATGGGCTGGTTATGGGAGCAGACAGGTTGAGAAGGGGAAATATTTCCACTAAATTAAATTATTTTAGCTGGGAAAATAAACCCTCGCCGCAGCTTGAAGCCAAGGACTGCCTGGTGCCTCCCCTGCTTAGCACGAGCTGCTGCCACGCGGCAGCGCTCGCTCCTGTCCGAGCTGCTCCGTGCAGAGCCAAGGGAAGGCAGACGTGGGCGAGACCCCCTTGCTCCCCCGCCATCGTGCCCCTCCTGCGATGCATCCCTCGGAGCTGAAGACCCAGAGCTTCGCAGGGAAGGGGCACGCAGCCCTTTGCCCTTTGGAGTGCCAGCACCCTGGCGTGAAGCCATCGCTCCGCTACCCCTCGGTGTGGGCCAAGGGCTGGGGCAGCCCTGTCTGACCCCCTTTTTGCAGCTCTTTTGTCTCTGGGTCTCCAAACTAACGCTTTTTGTCCCCGAAACCACGTTGCCCCGCTTCCCCGGGTCCCTTTGGCCTCGAGAGAGCTGTTGGGGCAGGACAAGGGGCTATTCTTTGCGGAGAACAGCGGGGGATCTCATAACGGGGCAGCTGGCCCTCGGCCATCGCCCACCACCGTCCTCCACACCTAGGTCACGTCTGGGTGCTGGCATTTAGAGGGACCAGGCTGTGCCGGGCACCGCGAGTGGATTACGCACAGAGGGAGGACGAGGAGACAGGGTCAGTGCTTGGGGATCACAGACAGCAGATGGGGAGATGGTCTTTGTGTCTGCAGAAGGGTCCTGGCCTCAGCGCTTGAGCACATCCCACGTCAGATATGGAATTTTTTTACCCTATTTTCCTAAAACTGGTTCATTTGTACGTTTCTGTGGGGGCAGAGGGCACGAGTGCTGGTGGCTTGTTACTGTGAGAGCAGATGAAACATCCTGCCGGCCGCTTCTCCAGCACCGCTGCAAGCCCAGAAGCAGCCGGAGAAAGGATGGAATGATTTCCAGGTAGCTTGGCCGTGTCCCCCTTGCACCTCGCTGTGCCTCGGTGGTGGCAGGGAGCCCCACAGCCCCACGTGCTGGTGCTTGGAGCAGGCTCTGTTTGTTTTGGAAGGAGGCAGGCTTTGTCTGCGGAGCCGCCGGCCGGTTTTCCCCAGCCCACCTTATAAACTTTCCCAGCCTCGGCGCTCGCCGCACCTGGCAGCTACCTGGGCTGCCAGCACAACCAAATATTTTCATCACCGGGTGCTGTTTGACCTCCCCGCGGTGGCAGATGTCGGTGCGTGGGTGGGATGCTTGCAGAGCTGGAGAGACCTGCCATCCCATCTCCACATCTTCTCATCCAGCGTGGCTGTTCCCGCCGCAGCCCTGGTTGTCCCTTTCCATGAGGTTTTTCCCCCCTGTCGCTTGAAGTCTCTTCTGCGAGGTGACGGGCTCTGTCTGAAGTGTTCCACATCGTTGGCAGCACAGTGTGGTGGGTACCAGGAGCCTGGGGAGGACGCAGGCGGTTGTAGGAGCGAGCAAGGGTGCCCAAGAGTTGCTGGGGGCGATGTGGAAAGAAAAGAGGGGAAAAAATCAGAGCTTTGACTAAGCCCAGTTAAGGATGGTGGTTCTCTGCATCCACGCAGACTTTTTTCTCTGTGAAATCCTATGTTTACTTTTAAAAAATGAAAATGTGCATTTTGGGTGGCTGAAATCCCAGGAGGAACAGACCTAGGGGAAGGAGGGAGCTGAGTGGAGCAGGGCTGTGCTGATAGCTCCAGTCTGGGGCCGATTCCTGGCCCCCCGGTCAACGGGGGCTAGCAAAGACCGCGTTGAGCTAGTGCTGGGCTCTGCCGTGGGGGAGAGGGTTGAGACCCGGTCGGTGGGAGGACCTGGGTCAGGGCCCAAGAAGCAATATGCAGGAAGGGGAGAGAGCAGCTGATGGGCAGCGTTAGCAAAACTCTGGGGTTTTTTTAATTCATCTTTCCTGTTAGGAAAACCTCATCTGCAGAGGTTTTCCTGCCAGCCTTCCGTAGCGAGGCCAAGCAGAATCTTCCTTGAGGGTGTCCGACTTCTCGATCCTTGCTTTCTGGGAGACTTTTCCCCCATCTCTTCGATGCTCTTCTCCCTGTGCAAGCAGCTGGTGAGCAGGGATGGTGCAGGGCCAGGTCGTCCCACGGACCTCTCTCTGCCCACAGCAGCAATAAAGCTGTCGGCAGCGGCGCGGTCCGGGCGGCTGCATGCTGGAGATGCACTTAGGGGAGGCTGAGCTGCCGGCTGGACCCAGCTCCCCTTCCATCGCCGCGTGTCTTGCCCTCCATCACCGCCACAGGCACATGCCAGGAGACAAAGCCGGCGCTTCTCCCGCCAGTGAAGCAGCGAGCCGTCGGCCAAGACGTCTGGTGAGGAGGAAGAGCCTGTCTGAGCGCCAAGGGGAAGCCCTCCGCCGACCCTCTCCGCTCCGTCTAACTTCTTGTGCAGCCAGGAGCGAGCAGCCCGAGGCTCCATCTGGAAGGGTACCGTAGGGGATCAACAGCCCCCATCGTGCCAGAGAGGAGCTCGCCCCTTCGCAATGCATAGCATCACCGCTGCTTTGCACGTGGGGAAACTGAGGCAGGAGAGTCACAGGGCTGGTGCACCACGATCGTCCGGTCTCCCCTGAGGAGTGCCCACCAGCAGGATGCAGAGGGTTTTAAAGAAATAAGCAATCTCCATCCTGTCAGAAATGAAAAAAAAAATTGTTGGGTTCATCTTTAAATTCAGAAGTTTGGAATTTCACCTGAAAAGAAACATTGACAAGAAGAAGTATTTCCTTTTGCCTTTACAGATAAGACAGGATGCGAGAGGGGAAGAGGGCACGGTAGAAGGCACCGACCCTCCTGAAGCGCAACGCTTCGGGAATCCTGAATAGGTGTTTTCATCAAATGGAAACATGCCTGCAAAACGCTGTCTGGCGAAACTCTATTCAGCTGGAAAAACACTGTCTAGCTCGCTCTCCCTTCAAGTTATCTCTCTAGACCTCATACAGAGTCTTGTTTATTCACTCCCTTTTCAGATGGGCTCTGCTTCTCCATCTCCAGGCGTCCACAAATCATGATTTGCCTTTCTAGCTTCAGGGACTGCCTGAAAAATCACGAAGGAGTTTCTTTTCAATATTGTTTTGGTTGCTCCTGTTCCTTCTGCAGTTTCATTCGCTCTTGGATGTCTCTGAGCCTTCGCAGCGAGTCTTGGAGCTAGAAAAACATTTTCTTCATTGGATTTTAAGACACTAATGAAGTTATCCATCCCCAGCATGTGAAATCCAGCAACTATGAGATGTTTTTTCAATTTATCAGCGCCGTGATAGGGATGTCCAGGCGCAGGGTTGTACAAGAGCAGAGAGGAGGTGGTGTTACCCCAAAACCACATAGTACATGAGCTCGGGGTCTGTTACAGCTGTCTCCTCAGCGTAGGCTTTCAGGCTCTGGAGGCACTCGGAGAGCATGCAGGCTGTTTTATGAGCAATTCCATCTATGCCTTTGGTTTGGGAAGGTCATAGGGGGGTGTCTGTAGAAGCACCTCTTGGGGTGCAGCCCTGGGATGATGCATGCGTGCGGTCTGTATTGCAGCTCCCAACCTCCCATCCTGGGACACAGGGGTGGCCATCTGGGACCTCTCCGCTTCAGTCCCTGTCTCCCGTGCTATTTCTGGTCGTCCTGGTACCCAGGGAAAGCTGGGGTCAGGAGAGGTCTGTCCTTTTCCAGCGTTACCAGAGGGCTTGCAGAGGGATCAGGAGGTATTTCTGACCTTAACCAGGCTCACGGGAAGCTCCGGTCTGACTTTCTCACGGGAAGAACAGACTTGGCCCCTCCGAAGGGGCCCAGGCCTCCAAATTACACCCTGCCTGTGTGTGTTTGTGCCTGCACAATCTCCCCAACATCTCTTTCCCCATGGCTGACGCTGGCCCTGGCCGAGCCCCCGCTGCCCATCCCCGTGGCCTCGGGTACCACAGCGATGGGGTGAGAGTGCTCTGTGGTGGCTTGTCAGAGGGGGTCCTGAGGTTTCCCCTTTCCCTGCCAAGGCTGAGGGTGCTTGATCGGTCAGCAGTCCGCTGAACCCAGCAGCCCCCCAGGCAGCTCAACTGGAAACAGATACGGTCCCCATCCCACCCTCGTGTTGTTGTTGGCAGGCAGGCTTGGAGACCTCCAGGTTGGGTCTGTCGAGAGCATAAGCAAAGGAAAATGGTTCTCATCTGGATAAACACAATCAGCTGTTGGCAGAAGATTCACATGGCCAGCCACTGCACCAGTCTGGGCCACTGGTTTGACTGGCAGGTCAGCAGAACCTGTCTTTCTTTAGTGGATGTTTTCAGGTGATGTTGCATTGCTCGTCCTCCTTCCAGCTCCCATCCGGGCGATGGAGTCGGGTCGGTGCGGGCAGCCTTGGGCACTGCCCTGCTCCAGGGACTGCTGCTTGCCTCGGATACGGGGAAGGTTTCTACAGAAGTGGTTGCATTCGCCCGAATGATGGGAGAACAGGAGGTCAAAGCAGGAGGAAATGACATGTCAGGGCTCGTGGTGCTAGGGTGAAATGGCACAATCAGCACGAGCTTTGCCGGTCAGACCCATCTGTGTCAGTTTGCTGCGTTGGCTTCGTACCAGATTAATCAGTGTCTACCTTTGCGCAGGCTCACGTGTTGCGTGCTGGCTCTCCCGGAGGTGACCTGCTGATGGGCAGCACCTTGGTCATACAGCTACACCCTGCTGCGCTCATGCCAGGTAATAACCTCTGACTTGTAGGTCTCTCCAAACACTCTCATTTTTGACCTTTCTCTGTGTGCCTCCAAAAACCAGCCCAGGTCCTGCCTGTGGGACCTGTTCTCTATAGGCCCGGCTGGGGGATGCAACACCGTACGTGTCACCTTTAAGGAGTTGCAAAATCATCTGCTAAAATAGGTTGCGCCGATAAACCTGCGGCTTCCCCCACCACGGGGCTCTGCGGGGAGGACGCGGTTTCTCCCAGAGCTGCGGAGCGTGACCGCGATGCTGGCAGATGTGCTAACTTCACGTCACCCAGCCAACCTAAACAGGACCAAGTAACCCATTAAAATATATTACATATATATTATATGATCTCCTGGTCGCAAATGCAGGCTCTGGGGCTGCTGCCTGCTGGGTGTCTGCTGCAGAGGAATTTCTCTGCCCGGAGCAGGGGCTGGCTCTGGGCTTCAGGGCATCTATATGGTTGTTTGGGGAGGAAAATCTCTCTGTCTTGGCCGGATAACAGCACAGATGTTTGCTGCTTTGTATGCGATGTGAACATCACCAGCATGAGATGGGATTGTCCTCCATCAGTACTGGCTGTGCTCAGCCGCGCTCGGGTTTGTGGCGTGGTGGCTGTTTTAACGAGAAACCTTCCCTAGCAAACCTCCCCTGGCTGTGGCTCAGACCAGCCCTTACACCCTGCTTAAGAGAGTCTCATATAGTTTCGCTCGCTTCCTAATTGCCATAAAGCAAGCCAAACCCCACCTGCTCCCTACCACCCACGGGCGAGCTGCGTGGGTTTAAACTCACCTCTTGCTGCTACCGTCTCCTGTGAGACATCTCCAAAGCTTCTGACCAAAAAAACCTCCAAGAACCGCGCCGAAGGGGGAGCCTGGAGCGCTCAGGGTGTGAAGGACGTCTGTCGCTTTCTAACCTCTTCACCTCTCTCCTGGCACCAAGAGATGGAGAGGAGTGAGAAAGGCCATAAAGCTATTTAAATAGCGAGTAATTTTTCCACCTCGAAACCACAACGCCTTGCACAGCACGCGTACCCCATTGGTGCAAGGTAACAGCATCCGCCTTCCTCTTTTACTGTTCACTCACTATTTGGTGATTAAGAAAATGGGGGAGCTGGGCGCACTCATTCTTGACCTTGGGGAAAGCAGGAGGCTTATAAAAATTCGAAGTGCTGCAGGAATTACGAGGCAATTAAAAAAAATCAGGCCCAAGCTGGGGCCGTGTTAATAAAACCGGGAGGAACTGATGTCAGCTCCGGGCAGGACGTGGGGACCGATGCCTCTGCTCTCTCCTGTGGGCGCTGAGCCCCTGGGGTCGGTGGTGCTGAGGCCGCACGCTCCCCACCGGCGTGTATTTGGAAATATAAGAGAAAAAAGAGATATTTGGGGTTGGGGTGGGCTTTTTTTTTTCTCGATGGATTCAGCTGACGTGAATCCCTGCCCCCAAATGCAAATCCTGCATGAGCCCAGGCAGTGGGTGTTTTATGAACGTGAGGTGAGTAGCCACCGAAACAGCAAATATTAACATTGAAGGGATGAGGAGGGGTCCCAGGTCACCGTTTTGGGCCTGGGTCTAAGAAGGGAGCATGTTTTTCTCAACACTAGGTCATAAGGATTAAACCCAGGGAAGCTGGTCTTTATGTATCTAGAGTTTAATCAAGACTCAGCTTGGATTTCCCGACGTTATGAAAACAAGAAGCCAAGAATCAGCTGGGATGAGCGGGAATTAACATGCAATGGTTTTCCGCGTCCCATTGCAGTGCTGGTCTCTTTCAGGTCTGGGTCTTCCCAAGGGCAGGGAGTGATGCCCTCAGACGGGGCTGTGGCTCGGGATCGTCAGGCCGGTGGCTGAACATTGCTCTTGGGTGTAAGTGATTTCTCGTGCAAACCACTTGACTTCGAGTGCGCGGGGACAGGGAGCGAGGCCCATTCTCTGCTTCCTCTTAGGAAAGTCCCAGAGAAACCTCGTCCGGCTCTTGGGCCGCGGTGAGAGCGTTTGCCAACGTCCTCCGACCAGTTTTAGAACAGGAGGAGGCAGAAAAAAGGAGCGTGTTTCTCACTCTGCGCTTGCTGAGCTCCCGTTCAGCAGCTTTACTTAACTTTGGGCATTTATTTACTTGTCTACACTGGAGTGCCAGCTGGACGGGAGCGATGCAAGCGTGTTTCTTGAGGGTTGATGAGGACTTGGAATAAAACCTAGGGCTGGTCCAAGTGTCTGAAGAGGGTCCTAGGGTGCAGCATGAGCTGGGTTTAGGCTCGGTGTGGCCGCACGTCGCTCGGCAGCTGCCTCCGTACTGTTTATCTCTTCCTCCAGGGCGAAGGAAGTGGATCCACTTCACATGAAGTGGAGTTACACAAACCGTGGGGGCTGGTGAGGAGAAGTTGGAATTGAAATGGTCGGTTGGGCTGGCAGCCGGCCGGGGGGTTGACTTGAACCGTTGCTCTTCGGGACTGGACCATCTCAGAAGCAAAATGCCGTCAGTGCCTGTTAGGGCGACGAAAGCCATCGGTGCTCAGCTGCTAGGAAGAGTAGGGCTTCGGTGTTTGAACACGCGGTGCCTAAAACCAGAGGCAGACCAAACTATGAAGCTGAGAACGAGCACAGCTCGCTGCACCCTGTGTCTAATTACATCACACCGCCTGTGTTCGGAGGGAGAGGGTCTGGGGTATGCTGCGGTGCCAGGCTGCTTTCCACATAGCTGGCTGGACATTTTTGTACAACATCCCATTTTGTGTGGTTTCGGTGTGTTAGCTAAAAGTATTTGACTGGTTTGGGGGAGGAGGTGAAAATTCAGGTGTGAGCTGAACTGGGGAAGGTGCTGGGGACACAAAGTGCCTCAGCCTCCCAGCTCAGTCCTTGCTGCTTTCGGGAGCGGGTCCTGGGGGGACACCAGCCCGATGCTCAGGGCTCAAATAGCCAAAAGCACAACCCCCAGCCAGCGTTGCGTGGAAATAACTGGAGTTACCCCAGCAGAAAGCCCGTGAGCAGGACGCTTTGACCCCCCTGCGCTCCGCCAGCCTGGCTGCGACTTCAAGCGAGCAAAGGTCTCGCTGAGGTCTGGCATTCGTGGTGCCCTGCGACTATGCTGATTCCCGGCCATAGAAATGAAAAGCCTGGAGGAAACTTCTCCTCCAAGGTCCTTTGCAGGCTGATCTGGAGTGGGAGGCCGGGAAACGCAGGCTCGTTGTCGGGCTGCTCACTCCACAGCTGCTGCAGCAGCGAGCGATGCTTCAAAGCCCCAATTCTTGCTTCGTTTGTGTGTGTCTGTGAGGACAGGCTGTCCGCCCAGCAAAAGCTCTGCTGCACGAGGTGATGACTGGGACAGAGGGAGGGCACAATGCAGTCCCCGAGCCCAAAAGCACCCAACCAGCCCCGAATGGGACCATGGAGACTCATTTTTTGGATGTAGAAATGCTCTGTGCGTGGGGTCTGGCATCTTGTAAGCTCGGCACGGTAGCCCTGGTTAGCAGACCCTCATGCTGGAGGGGCCGTGCAGGCACAGGTCCCTCGCCCGAGGCTAAGCCTGCCTTTTGCAGCTCCATTTTTACAGGCAGCGAGGCCTGAGAGCAGCTCATTAGCTTTCCTCCTTGCTCAGTTTATATTTGCTTGCTTTTCCCTCCCTATAAAATGAGAAAGCGCAAACGCGGGCTCGTGCTGAGGTTAGGGGGGCCGGAGGGGAATGACCTTCGCAGGGAGGCTTTGCCACCTCCGCTGCAGAAAGCAAATCTTTCCCTGCCCTCACTGGCTCAGCACAGAGCCTCTGACCTGGGGAGGGGACCTGGCACGGGGTCCCAGCAAGGAGGGGACCAAGCCAGGGAGCAGAGTGCGAGGCAGAGATGAGATGCTGTTGCTGTTCCCTAAGACGTAGGGAGGAAGAGAGAGGAGTTTGTCCCATGCCACTAATGTCCCTGAGCCTTTCCTGCTTGTCCATGATGCTCTGCCTTCCTGGCTGGAGATCATGGCTCTGGAGCAAAGGGCTCGACTCTGTTCTCTGCCTGCCCACAGGTAGGATGTCTCCGATAAGCCGAGCAAGATCTGCTTTGGGAGGAAGCACTGCTAAAGGCAACTCACAGGTAACCCTCCTCCAAACAGGCACTGGGCTGCCAAAAAAGGGTGAAACAAGCCCCGGGAGCCCTTGCAAGGATCAGCTGCCTCCTCCAAGAGCAACGCAAGAGGGATTTCTCGGTTGGACCCGCTGCCGCCCGCATCTGTCACCATCCCACGGCGGTGGTCCTCGCGCGGCAAACCAGTAAGGATGCAGATGTCGGATATTAAATGCCAGCAGCCATGCTCAGCTGTTGTCCCAGGCTCTGGCCCTGGTAGGAATTAAAGCCCAGCCTTTAACAGCCCTACCGAGCACGTTCCCATCTGCCCAGAACCGCTCGCCAATCCCTATAACCCACTTTGCAGCAAAACACCTTTTGGGCAGTCAGCAGAGAAGGAAAGGTTTCCCCTGATTAATGCTTCCATAATCATTTCTGGCTTGATTAATACATTTTACCTGTCCCCTTCTCATCAGGATCCGAAAGCCAAGCTGTGACTCTGCGCTTGAGGGAACCTCAGGTTTCCATCTGTTTCCAGGGACTGTGTTAAAAGGCGAGGCCGTAACGAGAATGATACGGCTGAAGCCAAGAAATTCAGCCTCGCTGCTTTGCTTTCCGAATGGTTTTCATCCCGGCTGACGGTGTCAGGTTGACGGGTGGGGTTTTGTTCCGTTTTATGAATGAATATAATCCTTTTGCAGAAAGAGAGGTGTCAGCTTGGATGCTTTGGTCCTCGGATTGTAGCGATCATGAAGAACGCCTGCAGCGCTTTCTGTGAGTGCGAGCCAAAGGTTTGGGATGTAACAGCTTCCTAGTGGAAAAAGTGAGTTTCTTCCAAATGGAAAAGCTTTGCCAAAATATCACCTTGTTTCTGATATCTTTTTTTCACTTTGTTTCCAGTACTGTGGTTTGCTCTCGTAAAGAAACTGCCAACGTAAAGTATTCTCACAGGTCATTTGCCTTGGTTTAGGTGAGATTTTATATTCAGATATATATTTATAATGGAGATGCCTACTTTTGGCATCACTTAGTTTAGGTGAGATTTTATATTCAGATATATGTTTATAATGGAGATGCCTACTTTTACCAAATAAATAGATACCAGACGGAAATATTTCTGCCTAGTTAAAGGGGAACTACTGGATGCTGCCCAAATGGGGCACCGCAGCTCCTTGTAACAGAGAGAGGATGCTGTGAAGTCCCGTTAGAGCCAGGCCATGCCCAGATCGGGCAAGAATCCCGAGGGATTTGCCGTGTTCCCCTCGGCTCCCTGAGCCTGGGAAGTGTGGGGAGGTGGGGGTACCCGAGGAGGGCTCGGAAGGAGGAACTGGGTCCACGGGAGTAACGCTCCTGGTCCGGGAACTCATTGCAGATGCTTGTCTCTACCTTGTGATGAATCCCAGATGATTTCTCAGCCCGAACTGTACAGTCACTCGTGTTAGATTATAAACTGGACCTTTTACAGGCTGTATGTGGGGTTTGTGGCTTCCTTTCCCTCTCTCCGTCTCCAAAGTCCATGTTTCTTAATAAATCATCCTCTAGCCTGAGCTGAGTCTTGCTGTTTTAAGTTTAACTAGCTTATTTTTTTGCTGATAAGCCAGCCTTTGAATTCTTCCCAAGATCACGGGTTGGGGCCAGTAATATCATGAAGGAGGGACTGTTAATCATGATGTATCACATGCCTATGGGAACAGCACCGAGCGTTTGCCGCGAGCGGCGCTTTTCCCTTATATCAGCATTTACAGGCAGAGCACTTGTGTTTTGCAGAGTCGGTGGGAGGGAAGAGTCAGGGCTCCCGCCAGATATAAATGAGGTTTTTTATCGGAGCCAACTCAACAGAATCGCAGGGCAGAGCTCTCAGTAATGTGCAAAGGGTCAGGGCAGAATGGGCTACAGTGGCAGGAAAATGTCGTAGTATGCACCTATTTCTTACGAAGTCGTTTGCGCTGACGCAGCGTAAGGCTTTCAATCCAAATTCTGTGCTGTTTTCAGGCCAGAGAGACCTCAGTCCACCCAAGGGTGGGACTGAGGGGTGGACCAAAGCAGAGAGACAACCTGCTACACCCTCTTGTTGTTTCTTTCTTTTACCCTTCTTTGCCACCACCCTGTCAGCAAATAAATTTCTTTTCCTTGACAGCTCCAGGCAAACATGGTGCATTTTCAGATCCATCACCATCCGATTCTTGTTCTCCCAGCTGGTGCCTCAGCTCCTCTCCCAGTATCACTGCCAAATTGGCCAACTGGTCCGATGGCTGTGCTGCCCTGTGGATGTGTCTGCTCAGAGCCCAGCCCAGCTCCCATCACATTCCGTAGAGACAAAGGTCTCAAAGCTGTGTTCCTCTACGATTAACCTTGCAAAGACCACTGTAGCACGCAGCGTGGGTTGCCCTTATCAGAAAAGGGACCAGCTCAGCTCTAGGTAGAGCAGCTTTCTGGGGGGTCTGCACCCAACTGGCTTCACTGGTATGAGGTGGGAGGTGGGGAGTCCTCCTTGAGGCACGTCATGAGTGAACAGCCTATGGAAAGAATGGATTAATCAAGATTAGAAGTAGTCCTGATGAGAGAGGCTGGGAAAGCTGGTCAGGAGCTGGGAGACATGTGCGTGGAGTTGTGGTTAGCAGCCCTGCTCCTCCTCTGCTAATGCCTGGTACTGGGCAGCCCGTCCCCTTCTGATCCACCCTGCTCTGTCTTTGGGCTCACTGTGAACCCCCAGCCTGACTCACCAAGCTTAACCAAAAAACCTCCATCCCTTCAGCCCCAGCATCCCCCAGAGAAGCCCTCGGTGCCGGATGGTGACGGCACCTCTTTTATCTTGTTTGGCTACAAATTGCTGCTCCTTTGCAGCAGGGGTGGGTGAGGGAGGGAGCGTCTTGCTTGGTGCCCCTCTGCTCGGGAGGCAGCTCACTGTGTCAGACGGATCAAGCCAGTTTGTCACGTTGGAGATTTTTTGCTGCTGGCCCAGCTGGGGTCTGGAGATCAGCCAGGGTCCATTCGTGCCTCCATGGGAAGGCAAGATGGGAAGACGCGGTGAAGGCGCACTCGGGGCTTTGCTGTCTTCATGGGAATTTGTCTCACTTTCCCTTTCCTTTTTTTTTTCCTTGGGGGGGATATTTTAAACCACGAGGATGCTGCTTTTGTTTTTCTACAGTTCAGAAGGGTCGAAGGCTCTGAGCTGATGGCATCTGTCCTGTCCTTGCTGTCTTCCTGCCAAAGCTACCGGCACGTGCGGCACCAACACCTTCCCCTCGGCGGGTTTTGCAGGAGAAGATCAGTATGGCTGGCAAAGGCTGGGACCACCTCGGAGGTGGGCTATGCTCCCCCCGGGTGAAGCGCGTTGGCAGGGATGCTGGCAGCATCCTTTGCAGCTGATTCAGCTTGGTGAGCGCTGGCTTCCCTCCCACCTCGCCTCGCTGCAGCCGTTGTTTCGCGATTGAACTCCCGGGGTGAATCCCTTGGAGAGGGGGAGAGCTTTGTCGTGCGTCTGCTGATGGATGGATGTGTGTTTACCTTGGCCTTCCTCGCTTCGTGGCCACGGATAGTTATCTGCTTGATGAATTCATCTGTACAGGGACCCCCAAATGATGGGGGCAGAGGGGAAGCATCCATTACAGCGGTTTGGCAGAAGGGAGAAGGAATAACAGAGAGGAGCCAGGCGGTGGTTGCACATCAAAGCGGAGCCTCTGATTTCCTAGCCTATCTCCTAGATTTCATCGGGCCATGGTGAAACTGCAGGCATGAGCGAGCGGTCTTGCGCATTAGAAGCTCGTGTGTCTGTCTGTGGGGAGAGAAGGGAATTTCTCAATTCCAGCTATGCCGGGCATGTTATTTTCCTCCTTGCCTACCCTGCCAGGGATGGTTTTTTTTCATGGGGTGGAGAGCCTTGCTGCGATTGCTGGGCACGCTTTGGGTCTGAGCCACCATGCTGTGGCATTGCGGCTTGGATCGTGTGCGGTGCCCGGGTGTGTGAGCATCCCTGGCTCCATCCAGCCGTGGTGCTGTGCTGGGGCTGCTCCCTGTCCTGTGCCGAGCCAGCAGCTCCCGTGCTGCACGGCGGTGGCTGCTGAGCTGGTGGGTTCCAGCAGCGGGGAGAGGGGAAGAGCTGAGACCCAAGGTCTCATCCGTGGCACTTCCTTGTGCTTGGACGGTCTTGGTGGCTTGCACAGATCCAACAGCAGGGCAGGGTGGAGAAGAAACTGTGAGAAACTCCCCCTTCTGCGAGGTTTCCTTGGGGCTGCAAACCCTTTTGCAGGATCGAGTGACCCACCACAAACCAGGAGGGTTCACGGAGTGGGGACCATGGGCTTTACATCCCGCTACGAGGGCCTGGAAGGCACCAGCAGCTCAGAGGGAAGCGTAGGCAGTAATCTCTCTGGCAGCTGAAACCCAAATCCCCCTTAGCCACAGCATGGCGGGTTTGAGATGGCTTTGGCTCAGAAAATAGATGTCGTGGTCTCCGCTGGAAAGCTGAGTGGAATGAGTCCAGGACAGGCATGCAGGGCCAAGCACTCACAGGTGGTTAGGTCCCAAAGAGCAAAGAGATCTGGACCCCTATATAAGTGCTGTATTGCTCTGAAAATGACCCCAATATCATACTGAAACCCAAGAAACCCCATACTCTACCGGTATCCCAAACGGTCTGACAGAGGAGGTGCGGGGAACAGCCTTTTGCCTTGGTTTCTCCCGAGCTGCGTGTCCCCAGGGCAGGCTGTGTGACAGCCAGGGCTGTCGGTGAAAGCAAACCCCTCGGTCGCCTCGTCCCTTCAAATGGTAGGGCTGCTGCTGGAAAGGGCAGTGGATCCACCTGGACCTGCCGGAGGCCATCGGGGTGGCACGGTGGCAGGGAAAAATAGCTTAAAAAGGGACTGCGTTCCTCCTTCCCCACATCCTCAAAGCATTCTCCACCGAAGGAGACCTTTTGCCAGCATTGTGCAACGCTGGCTCGCGCTTCCCTTGAACTTTGGTCCTCCTTTAATCTATGCCACGCTGACCTCCAGGGGAAAGAGCACTGCTGATTCCCAATTTCAGCCGCTTTTGGAACCTTTCGGCTCCGTCCCAGGCCATTGTTCTGCGTCCTGCCGCCCGCGTTGGTCCCCGGGGCAAGCGCAGCCGCCTACGTGGATCGGCGAGCGGTCCTCCCTCGGAGCCAGCACCGCTCCCGTCTCCGTCCCTGCCAACTCCCAGGCTGCCAGCAAAGCGATCTGGCAGATGGGTTGTAAAATCAGCGTTGTCGCCGTCGCTCGTAGTCCCGTGAAAAGCCGCGCTGAGCTTTCAGATATTTGTTTGTTTGCTTGTTTTGGCAAGAGGAAGAAAGGGGCCAGATTTAAGTGCGGGTAAATGCATCCTGCGTCCTTCGTCTCGCATTGTGGCTCCGACTGGAAAAATCTGTTCCCCGCTTCCTTCCCTTATCAGCTAATTAGGTGGTTGATGCGGGAAAGGCGGTTGGACAGCAAAAGGCACACTCCATGTGTTCAGCGTTATTGCTGCAGCTATGAACAGCCTAACTCCTAGGCAGTGTTTCTGGGAATGGCAGTTTTGGGGAGCACGCTTTTTGCTTTTTCAGGGCAGAGAGTGCGAGATCTGGTTTTGGGGGGGCTCTCCCTGCCGGCACCCCCTTCTTCCAGCTGGTGGTAGTTGGGCGGGTGACTCCATTGCCATGGGGTGTCCAAGCTGGGGGACAGCGTGAGCCCGCAGGCAGGGCTGGAATCTTTCCACCATTTGGAAAACTGGGAGCGGGGAGGAGAAAGGTGAGAGGGTTCACATGCAGGCAAGGAGGGTGAGCGTCTGTCCTCCGGATTACAGCAGCCCAGCTCCCCCTCTTTCCAGGAGAGCTCATCTCTCACACCAGCCTTCCCAGGCCCCTTTTCTTTGGAAATTACGACGAGCTGCGTGGAATAATCTCAGCTGGCTCTTTCCTGGAAGAAGCCTTTGCCGTCCCACCCTCCCACTGCCCTTCCCCACCCCGGAGTGCTTCTTCCAGGGACATCTCCAGCCCTGCCAGCTCTTCCAAAACCTCTCAAGATCATCTGTTTCGCATGAGGCCGGTCGCATGCAGCTCAGAGTCCTTCTCAGCTGGAGCCAGGTGGTTTTTAGCAGCAGGAGATGTGATGCTGGGCATTGGGACTTGGGCTCTGGTTGGAGGGGTTCCCCCCTTCTTTTTACTTTTTGCTCACACCCAGATTTATTAACCCTCGTAGGGTCCAGCCGTCTCTGTGCACTTGTGGGCAGGAGTTAGGCTGTGTTTGTGTTCAAGCTGAAGGGCTTTGAAGAGGCCGAGGAAGACAAGTGCTGCTGTATTAAGGACCTTAATTTAAATGCCAGGAGAGCCCTGGGTGTGGATACAGGATCCCTACTCTGCGAGCATCCTCGAGGGGGTAAAACATTTCCTGCTCTGTCTCCAAAGCTTGGAGACAAAACCGCGGTTTTTAAGCTGCTTTAAGGCATCTGCAGATGAGGCAGAGTCATCGAAGTCAGGCAAAACTGTCTATACAAGACCCTTCCCAAACGTGCCCTCACTTGGAGAAACCCTGATTCCTGTCACTGGTCTTGAATCCTATAGGCATCCTTGAAGAAACCGGAGGAGAAATTTGATCCAATAAATCTCTAAGGAGTAAGTTTTGGTGGATTTGCTGACTCAGATTCTGTATTCGCGTGTTACAGGTTAAACAGGAGTGTCCATGTTCTGCAGGCTTGATGAGAGAAGTGGGATTTGAGCCTGGAGGAAAGCACAAACACAAATAAAAGCAGAAAACACAAGACTCCTCCAACCCCCTCTCTGTAGGCCTGAATTAACGCTTGTGTCCCCTTCCTCCCCGACCCAGGAGCGACCACACTGCACCTCTTGTCTGCGCGCAGGACCCCCGCCGCAGCGTGGTACCACCACCATCTTTGCCGAGGCCAGGGGTGGCCATTGTGGTCCAGACAAAGGTCGCAGAGCGTGAATGGAAAATGGTCTCCTGTGTTGGGCTGACAACCGGTTCTCTGTTCCTGGGGTAAGTCCTCAGCTCCTGGGCGAGGAGAGCGCTCCCACCCCATGAGATCCCGGCTTTGATCTTCCTGCTGGCTGCGTCGCGTTTTCTTACTGCTCCTAAATAATTCAGAACGTTAAAAAAAAAAAAAAAAAAAAGAGGAGAGGGGAAATATGGAAATTATTCTTTTACAGCCTTATTTACTGGGTACTTTTCAGGAGTCCCCCACGAAGCCTGCTTACTGGAGCACAGCAAGGAATGGGAGAGGACGGGAAGCTCTCCGCTACACCCAGGCTGTCAGACGATGCTCGCACAAGACTCGTGAAGCCACCTGGAAGCACCTCAGCCACCTCTTACAGCGGTGAGAGCACAAACGGAACATGTAGGTGACCATGGGTTTTAGCTTTTTCACATGCCCCCTTTTGCACGTTGTCAAGAAGCAGGGTATTAGCTGGGGAATACCTGTGTTTTGGGGACTATATATATTTATTATTATGGGAGGTCAGGAGGAGGTTTTTTCCTAGCTGATGCTATCCCAAAATTGTTACTGGCTCTGTCCCCTCCTTAGCCAGCCTGCAAACCCCTCGTCTGCCTGCCCCTGCATTGCAGAGCAGAAAACAACCGTGGGAGAGGAGCTGTAAAGAAAATAATCTGGCCTGTTTCTCTGCAAAAGTGCAGGGAGGAAGGGGCTGGGATGAAGGAGATCTGAGTCCTCTTCCTCCCAGCCCCTCCGTGGGTCTCGCACGGCTTGCTGGTCGTGTTATTCCAGTTTGCACACTGGTGCGGTCTGGCTGACCAGAGCAGGGGGCAGAGGGGTTTGGGGAAAGCGGGGAGGGGACAGGATTTGTGCATGACAAACTATGGGAGCTGCCAGACCCGTTTTCTCTTTTTTTTTTTCCTACTTTTTTTTTTTCTAAATGTACTTTTGAGGAATGTCCAAACATAGAAAACTTTAGCCCAAAAGGAATTTTATCCAAAGAATTTATGAGCGACTTAAAAAGGGAAGGCAGCAAGAAGAAACTGAAAGCCAGATGTAACTGCAGCTTTAGATGGCTTTTAGTTTAGTTTCAGATTTTGTAGGGGCTCTGACTGGGAACCGTCAGATTGCTGCAACGTCTGTAATCGGGTATTGAGGCAACCGTGAACTTTTGATCACTTATTCCCTGATCCTCTGCCCGTCTCCAAAAGGGAGTATCTGACCATCTCATTAAACTCTTGCCTTTAGATGCCGGTGTGAGCAAGAGAGCAGCAGAGACCCCGCTCCTCTTGAAGGCGCATCCTGAGGACTTGGCTGCAGAGAAAAAGAAAATTATTCCAAATAAACAGGTAAGCAATGCCACACGTGTTATGCTTCAATAGTTGCTTGTACACTGGCATGAACTGATCTGGAAACATGAGTAAACCTTTGCTTTGCTAAGGAGAGGAAGATCAAGATAGCCATGGCTTGGGGAGGAAAGGTGCGATGCTCACGGCGGGGACAAGTGGCTTTTGAGGAGGAGGGTGAAGCAGAAAACCACCCGCTAGTGACTTTTGCAACACGAGCAAGCTGTGAAGTGCTCCTCTGGGGAGGACGTCCTTGGCCAAACCTCTGTCGGGCAGGACGGGGGTGAGGGATGAGGCTGAGAGATGCTCAAGGCACGGGATTTCCCCTCGGCAAGCAAGGGCTCAGATCTCCTTTAACTGGTACCGGTTCAGGGGCTTCCTCCCTGGGGCTGCTGGAGAAATCAGTGACAGCTCTACAGTGAGGTGCAAGGATTAAAGAGAAAATCTCGGCTAAACCAGGGTAGGGGAGACTTGCACGGCTTCCCCGTGAGATGAGAAGGGATCGTTAGGATGGGGCGAGATGTTAGCACCTGCTTGGCTTCGCATCCTCTGCTGCCCCTTCTCCTTTTGCTGTGAAGAAGACTATGCCAGCTTGGCAGTACCCCTGGGGTGCTGGTGCACAAGTTGGGGCCGAGGATCCTCCTTTTCTCTCCCCTGCCCGGTACCCCAAGCAGCATCAGGGCCTGGTGCTCCCCAGCGCGTTTAACTTCGCTCTGTGTTTTGCCAGAGGCTGTTATTAAGAAATAAGGCTCTGCCTTTTTATCATTCCTCTGAGCGTCTGTCTGATGTCATTCCGTCTGGCAACCGAGCGATCAAAAGAAGCTCCCCTGGGAGAAATTTCTCAAACAAACAGCCAGCGAGAAAAAAAAAATAATACCCCATTAAATATAATAAAACGCACAAATCTCAGCGTCTCCCTGATAAATGAAAAGGCAGCGTAACCTCGACTCCGAACACAGACATTTGGGCGAATGGCAGGAGGCAGAGCAGGGCCGTGGCGTGCGCCGTGCTTACCTGGGTGATTATCCTTAATTGAAGCTAATTTCAGAGGCTGAGATCACGAGGCTGGAGTCCAGGATCTCGCAGCACGCAGGTTCTGGCCGGCGACAGCCTCTGCCATCGCTCCCACCTGCGCGGAGCCTTCGTGTGTCACGCTGGGACCCGCAGACCGAGCGGGTTTAGCTCTGAATGTTTTTAAGCAGGTTTGGGGCAGGGTTGCCCTTAAAAAAGGCACGTGTCTGCCTGCACAGCAAATTCTGGCTCTGCTCCTCCATATCCATTACTCCTTGCAGGTTGCAGGGGTGACAAACACCCCGTCGCCAACCCCCGTGAGCCCCTGGGATGCGGTGTAGACTTCTAGCAGCTCTGATTTCAGTTCCTGCAGTGCTGGCAGAGTCCCGAGAGACCCGCTCATCGAAATGGGTAAGACCAAAGGAAATGAATGCAACTTGCTGCAATGCTTCATCCCGCCCTGGGTTGGGGAAGGAGTCCCCTAAATGCCGAAAACACTTCTCAGCCACGCTTTCGAACGTGGAGAACAACCCAACAGTGACTTGACTGCGGGTTTGGAGAACAAAGACAGGAGGAATGGTTTTGAATCTGTCTGATCTGTTTGAAGAGGAGCTGTCGTGGGAGAGGAGCGTGCACGCTGATGAAAAGCCGCCCATTCGAGCTGGATCCCAGCGGCGTGATGTTGGACCCATCACTCGCACATCTGTAGCCACGATCCGGCTTTCCAAGCTGCTTGTCCTCGGGGCGCTTCGCAGAGGTCATTCCTCTTCGCAAGCCTCCTTCCCTCTTGCCTTGCAAATCTCTCTGCCCTTTTTCTTCCCTCCTGCTGGGAGGTTTCGGGGCCTTTGGCAGAACCCCTCTCCTCCTTTTTCCCGACAAAACCGCCTGCTCTTCGCTCAGCTTTGCTGAGAAACTTCCCACGAGCGGCTCTGCCCGGTAAAAAATGGGTCCGTTTTCATCGTAGGGGCCTGAAGTGACGAGCGGACCTCACTCTTTCTGACAGCCTGCGAGTGGGGAGAGCATCCTGCAGCCCCAAAACAAAGCGTTGGTGGTTCCTTCGTGGTTTCGCCAGGGCACTGCTGCGAGGCTGAGAAGAAATCCAGCACGGAAGCTTGCCTGGGGAGCAGCTCCAACGATGCTGGGAGGGGGCAAGAAGAAGTACCTCCAGATCAACGAGCCTTCATGAAATAAGTCAGGATTGGACCAAAAGCATCCTGCTGCCTGCAGGGTCTTAACCCCGGTCCGGGGCTGCCACGTTGGAGCTGGGATCTTACGGGTTAGAGTGGTGCCAGGGGTTGCAGCATCTCACAGTTTCCATTTTTTCCCAGGGTGAGAAAATCTTTGGGAATTCCTGGGATGTTTCTCTTTTTTTCCAGCTGCTTAAGGCCGGTTTCCTTCCTTGCAGATTGCAGGGTCCCAGGCGATAGAAACAGCAGCTTGGCGGCTGGAACAAACTGCCCTCCAGGTCTTTCAGCCATCTCGTGGGGACGGGGGTGTCACTGCTTCCCACCTTCCCACGACGGCTCCATCCATCCCCTGCCACCAGCTCTTCCCTTTGAAGGAAGAGGGGAAACTGAGGCACGGGCCTGACCTTTTCTTTCGAAGAAGGAGACTTTCTTGAGACCTCTGCACAATCTGAAGAGATGGGGCAAACACCTCCGCGTGCCAGACAGGGATTTTGCAGCATTTACGTGGCCAGGGTCAGGGCAGAAGTGAGACTGGCCGCAATCAGAGCGGGGAAGAAGTAAATTTAGTTCATAGTCCAGTCCATACATTTATATGTTTGCTGTGAGAATGGAGGGGTGTGGATAAAGGACAGTTTTGGCACGCTTCTGCTTCACTGCTTGTCACTGCCTCAGTTTCCCCTCGAACAGAGGCTTTCTCTGTGTCTTCTCTGCTGTGGGAACCTACACGAATCGCCATTTCCAGCCCTCTTAGGTGTGACCCTCACCCCCAGTCAAACCCTTCTGGGTCTCTCTTAAAGGAGCTGGTATCTCTCGCGCTTGGCTGGGGGAGCAGCAAGGTTTTTCAATCATCTGCTAATGATAGGAAAGCAACTTTTATTCCCTCTCTCCCCCGGTCTTGGCAGGAAAGATGGAATGTGGATTGCGAGAGGAGCAGCCACCTTTCAGGCCAGCAGCTGCTTTGGGGGATGGGTTAGATAAATGGGCAGGATTTCCAATCAGCCCTACACATCCCAGCCAGAAGGCTTCACCAGAGCAGGGGCGCGGGGGGATGGCTGACTGGTGACGCCGCGTTCATCTCGGGTGAGCCCGGCTCGCGAAGGCACTGCTTGGCGGTTCGGGATGCGAACGGAGGTGGCAGAGATCAAACCAGGTCAGTTTGCTTTGGAAAGAGCTGAAAGGTGGGGGGATCTCCTCCAAGGCATCTTCTTCTGCTTTTGGATGCTACGGCAGGAAGAACCAACCCCACGCTGAAGCGCTTGCACGCCAGGAGAGACCAAGGTGGGTTTTTTTTTCCCCCACTGCCGAGCTGCAGCCCCAGCTCGTGCCAGGAGGACACGGCAGGCTCAGGAATTCACCTTCCCAGGTGCTTCTCAGTCAACCTGCTGCGGTCACCAGCTTGGCCAGCCACATGCTGCCTATGGCGGCGAAGGGGTGCCTGGGCAGCTGAGGGGTCACCCCACCAAGCTCCTCTGAAGGAGATGGCACCCAGCGAAGGAGGATTCGCCGCCGTCAGATGGAGAAGAGCCATGTCTCTGGCCAGACGGATGGGCTCTGCCAGGACCATCTCCAAACAGCTTTCCAGCTGCAAGCTGTGTCACCGAAGAACCTCTGTTGCTGATGCGCTGTGCAACGAGGTGTTATGGATTACTGGGTGGACAGACTCACACGGCGAGAGGAGATCTGCTGGGATATTTGGATTTCTTCATCTTCTTCCCCTCCCCGCTTCCCACCCACCCAACTTCGTGTGCAGTGGAAAAGGAAACAGCTCTAGTCTGAATTTCCATCTGGGCACGGTATAACCCAGCCCCAGGAATGGCCAGGCGTGCCGTGATCTCCCACTCTGCAAAATCAAAGCAAGGCAAAAGCTGTCTCTCCTTTTCCCCCTCTTGCCAAGGGCCAGAAATCCCATCGAGACCCAAAGCGTAGCATTCCAGTGGGAGATTTATACTGGGGGAAGGGACAGAACTGGTTATTTGATGATGGGGTTGGGTTTTTTTTTAAAGTCCTTAATATCTCCCTTCACTGTACAGCACAAATCCCCTTTCCAACACATGCACGAGAGCAGAGCTGAGCGGTTCGCGCAGCAAACAGGTGATAAATCACAGGGCAATTGATTCAAACCATTCCAGGGAATGGGAAACACATGGACAGGCTTTCTAATTAACTGTTTGATATGGCTGCGGTGAGTTTGGGTGTAGTTTCCAATGTTTTGCGTTTGGCTTTTCTCAGCCCTCTCCATGGTAACCGCAGTTTACCAGAAAGTGAGAAAATCCTGCTTTTCAGAGAGCTGAAGTGACTTGGTACAGCTCAGCTCGACCACAATAAAAAAGAAAAAGAAAAAAAAAAAGTAAATATGGTGTTTCCTCTGCGGGAACGTTCTCTTCTCTTTCCAGCTGGAAAAACAAAACAAAACAAAAAGTCCTCCTGCTTTATCTGCAAATCTTCGCTTTCTGGTAGGTTCCAGACCCATTGCCCTCCAAGACACCCGCTGAGGTTTGCAGGGCAGGGCCAAGTCCCTCTGCCCGCTCTCCCACCCGCAGGGGAACGCTGAGCGAGGTACCCAGACAGCCCCCCTGACGCCTCTTCTCAGCCAAACCGCCCACCGAAAAACCCAGCGAGTTTCCTTCCGGCTCGCTGCGCGTCTCGCGGCGTGCACATCTGCGGGGGTCTCTTTATTTGCAGGGTGGCACCTTGCACCCAGGTGTCACCGGTCGGGTCTGGGCTGGCAGGGTACCTGTCGAGGTAACCAAGCCTTTTAATTTGTGGTTAATTCACAGCGATTCCTCAATTTGAGAAGCTCGGAGGCGAAACGCTGCAAGAGGTGTGTTGGAAGAGGGGCAAGCCCAGCTTTTTGGGACGTGCAGAGACCTTCAACCCACCTGCTTCTCGCATGGGAGACAGGAGCTGAGCCGTGGGACAAACCTGGGGAGGCATCCAACCGCCTGGAAGCAGGAGTCAGAGGTTTGCAAGCGATGGGAGGATGGGGAAGGATGGACTGGGGAGGACAGAGATCTGCTGGGTGGCTCTGGGCTGGGTAAGCGAGAAGCCCTGGAGACACTCGCCCCACCCAAGCCTAGCACGTCTTGCTGACATTTCCAGAGTAGCCAGCGCATTAAAATGTAATTTAAAAAGGAATAAAGGTTCAATCCATCTGTGTCTGAAAACAGTCTTGTCCCGTACCCTGCTTTGGCACATCCTCCCAGCTGGGGCATGGCACCTTGCTCAGTCACACGGGCACAGCGGCCGGGGCCGGGGAGCGGAGCGTGACGCAGGCACGGAGCGGCAAACGAGGTTGGGATGTTAATATTTTATTTTTATTGCCTTTTTTTTTTTT
>Ga0065711_1033297_pt1 | contig 25756 bp, 15 predicted proteins | sample Hoacrofraction12_FD_59098 | JGI IMG/M metagenome (GOLD analysis project Ga0065711, IMG submission 59098) | Hoatzin crop microbial communities from Cojedes, Venezuela - Epithelial fraction 12 v2 (version 2) | ecosystem: Host-associated > Birds > Digestive system > Esophagus > Crop | place...
CTCCGCCCCCCACCCCCTCCCCAGCCTCGGAGGGACGGAGCCCGCAGACAAAGCTGGCATTGAGCTGCCCGCCGAGTGAATGCCCGGCCTGTGCTCCCGGCCCGCAGCTGAGCCCCGGGCCCGCCGGCCCCGCTCCCCCAGCGCCCGCACCGGCACGGGCACCGGGAGGGGGGAGGTCCGGTTAGCGGGGAGGAATGAAGCCGGGCCTCTGCCTGCCGATGCCTGCCTGCCTGCCGTTCCCCCGGCCGGCTCTCCCCTGCCCCCGGAGGGGTTTGGCTCGCTGGCCTAACCCCGCTGTGAGCCGCTGTCCTGCGTGGGCACGGGGCTGCTGCCCGCGTCTGCGGGAAAGGGGAAAAAACCGGGTGCTGCTGGGGCTTGGCGGGGTGCGGTGGCCCCGGACTGGAGAGGCAGAAGGATGGCTCTGTGTCACAGAGAGGGCCGCGTGGGATCAGATCCAAGGTCCCTCCCACCCTGTGTCCCAGCTCTGCGCCTGGGGCAGAGCGCAAGCACAAGGCCAGTGTTACTGCCCCGGAGCACTGCTCTGATTTCCAGTGATTTGTGGCTAAGGCATGTCCCCAGCCAGTGGCAGTGTCTTTGTAGTTAATGGCCCCCGACTGATTCTTCTTCTTCCAGGAATGCGTCCAGTGGCTTTCTGAACCCCTAGAAACTGGCCCCTGCAGCCTTGGTATGGAAAGGCCGTGCTGTCTGTGCGTGCTTAAACAATCCCTGCATGTGTTAAAGGCCCGCAAATTAAGGGCTAAGGTCACGGCACCGCTGCTCCAGCGCCTTGCGTGTGGCAGCAAGAGAGATGACTGCTTTGTATTCAAGCCAAGGAGCGAGCCGATTCCGACACTTCCCCTGCAGGGGACTGGGTGCGGATGGCACCGGGGAGGGGGAGCAGCGAGAAGGAGCTAAGGGGTTAATCCACCCACTTGGACGTTCCCAAGCTACTACAGAGAGACAGTTCACCTGACAAGGGTATTGCTCTGAAGAAGACCATGCTGCTGATAGACTAGTAGCCTCCGTCCTAGGGTGATGGACAGCAGAAGGGATAGAGAGAAGCCATCAGGCTGCTGGCATCCTGGACAACGGGCATCACCGAGAGCAAACCTCTGCGCTCTTGTGACAGAGTTCGAGTACAGCCAAAAGACCCAGTCCCGTATGAAGTTATCGATGACAGAAACGCACCCCTCCTGCAAGTCAGTGTTACATGGATCCTTTTTACTAGGGTGTCCCACATATGTTTCATCTACATTTAATAAGAGCTATTGTGTGTTAATTAAATGCCAGTGAAGTAGGGAAAACATATTTGTCGAAGATTAACTATTATGCAATGCAAGAAGCATCTGCCACCCAACTGCTAGAGCTCACTAAATATTTCCTTATCTCGGAGTATTTACTTAGGAGGCAATAACTATCCAGTTAAATCTAAATTTAATGCTTAGTTAAATATAGTTCATGAAAAGTGGCACCAATATGTTTCATACAGGGAACGACAGAGGGGGTTTCAGAGAGCAAGAAGGAAGGAATCCTGTCCCCAGACTCTAGTAGCATCCCAGCTCGAGGTGGCATGTGGCCACGCCTCCCCACAAAGTGGGGCACATCACAGCAGACGGAGGGGCCCCTCACTGCCGAGATGGAAGCACAGAGGAAGTCCTCATCTTCTTATGCATTCATACAGCCCTCATTAGAACCACCATAGCATAACTATTTAATAATAATAATCTTAATAAACAGAGAGATGATGCACAAATTCCCTTAAGGGTCTCGAAAACCTTGGGAAAAACAAAACAAAAACAAACCCTAAAGCTGATAGGTCTTATTTGCTTTTAGAAGCGTACAGAAGCAAAAGAAAGGGGTTGCCTGGGCATAAAAGGCCAAACAAGCAGGAATAACACAAATCCTAGGCGAGAGCCTCATGAGTAAAATAAATAATGTTATTTTTGTATGTGTTCCCAGAAGAAATAATTCTCTGGATCCATCTCCCCCTGCTGGAAGCAGATAATGAAACAGCAGGTCTGCTTTCTAACTTTCTACCTTTCGAAAACTCGAGGAAAAATTCAGGTAGACAATCAGAGCACAGACACCACAAATTCATACTGCCATCTCTTAATGCCAGTTACCAATACTCCTGGTAAGTGCAGGACTGGCAGGGCCAGCTCGACTGACCAAATTTTGTCACTGCGCAGTTCAGGAACGGATGGGGCAGCACGAGCCCAGCCCTACAGGTACCACACCACCCTCCTCCAACACCAAACACTTACACCCTGTTCAAAGGGAATGGCCTAGAGTAAGCACCCTTTGATGAGCGCCGGCTGTACAGCACCACCAGAGACATGACAGAAGCACTTGGATGGCAGGTTTAGGAAGGCGCCTGGGTTTCCACGCTATGGGTGCGGGATGGCTCTGCATGCAAGCTGGAAGGGAAACAGCAGCGTGAGCAGACACAGCCTGGCTAGCCTTACTCTCCCTGGCTTTGAAGGAAACGCGCTGAAGACATCACTGTCTGGGCATCTCAGCCGGCCAAAGGAGAAACCCTCCACGCTGGCCCTGGATAGGCAGCCTCCGCCGAGATACGCAGCACTGAGATGCTCTGGGACTGGTACTCAGGTCACCTCTGCCTACCTGCGCGGCAGCTCAGTTTCACAGATGCTCAGTGACTGACACTGTGAAAGCCTGAAGTGCCATCTGCTTTTCATGGAGAGCCAACAGGCACTGAAAGCATGGGCTCTGGTCACAAATAGGGATGGGGGTTTCTTTGCGTTTGAGGTGGCTGAAAGCAAAGAGCAATCCATGGGAACCTGATGCAAGTGCCAACTGCAACAGCCATCCGTATGGTGTGGATGGCTGTCCTCTGGGAGCTCACACCACAAACAGTCACAAAATGGCAACTGTTGTCACCTGACTTCCATTCACTACCAACCACACCAAAACTGGTGGCTTGTTGCCAAATATCACTGGAATCGGGGAAAAAGACATTCCTGAAAAATACAAAACGAGAACTGCTCACATGAATCCCCAGACCTTATCATGACCAATGTGATTTTTTTAAGGGGATTACATAACTGCTCTGCCAGCAGAGTCCGAGCATCTAGGGAGTTTATTCAGGGTATCTGCAATGATGAGCGAAAACGTATGATGTTTTGTGAGCTGTAATGTGTTTAGTCAAGATACACTGCTGTACTCAGCAGCAGAGCCTGCTCAAAGCTTCTCAGCCATGCAGGGAAAATGCAATTTTGTTGCGTTGGCAGAGGAGTTATGGAGAGGAACAGGGAAGAGCCGAAGGGGTTTCAGCACGTGGGGAGGACGTTTAAGGGACTGTGGCAGGGATGGGGTCATCTCTCCTTCCTCTCTTCCTTCCCGTACCTGCAGCTCCTACATGGACACATTTTTACCCTGCTTTGTCAGGGCAGCATCCCACTCCAATTTATTAACCAGCGACGTTTCACTCTGCTTTGGTTCCTGGGATACGGGGAGCCACAGAAGCAGAAGAGGAGGAGGGAAGGCAGGGCTACGAGAGAGGTGGAAACTCCTTTGAATGCAGTGGGTGCCTCTAGAGGCAAATTGAGGAGGAGGTGGCTTTCAACGGTAAATGCCCTTTTCCTCAGATTCCACAAGAGAGTTCCTGTAGACCATACTCCGTCCATTCCTTCAGCTACACCTGCCTGATGAAGTGGCCTCCGTCTATACCAGGCCACAATCCGCTCGTAAGGGCAGAGCAATAATTTCCATGAGACAACTGAAAACAAGAAAGTCTCCTAAGGACAGGATGCTGTCTACCAAACGTCATGCTATGCCGACTGGAACATCAATGCCACTTATTCACATCCCCAAGGCACTTATGGAGGACATGTTATAAGGAAAAATTCTACAGTTTGAGAAAAATATATGTGTATGATGGCCTTAATACTATAAGTAACTGTTCCAGCATGTGCTTTATTTTAAGAAAGACAAGTCTATAAATTAAACTGGCTTTTGATGCTGGAAATCAGAGCCAGCTTAGGCCTGAGACTTACATCTAGACATGTAATGCAGTAAGACCAAGCTTCCTCTGAAGTAAGGACTTCATTAGGTAGAAGGATATACTGCGTTGAGAGCACTCAGCTCATAACTGTGGATGATAACATGCACACACACCTTTTTCTAAGTGCAGTCATTGAGCTGTAACACAACTTTCTCCTGTACAAGAACAACAGCTGATTTTCACCAGTTGTAACCTTGTTACTATGCAATTGATCTAGTTGCACAATTGATCGCCTTGATGTGGACAATTTAGAGGCCAAGGGCCAAGTTCTCAATTGCTGTAAGCTGACATATCATCACCGCTGTCAAAAGAGCTATGCTGATTTCCACCAGCTAAACATGAGGCCTTGAGTTTTGAAGCTCGTCGACTTCTGTGCTGTGTGGGTAGAAAACTGCGTTATCACCTTTGAAAGAGAAAACCTTGTGCTGACGGGATAGAGAGATTTTGTGCTCAGACTTTTCCGGAAGTTTCACCTTTAGTTAAAGGCCAAATCTAAAGCTTGGGCAGGAGGAAAACAGAAGCCTGAAAATGCCTTTTTTCAGCAGGACATGACCAAGTGCGATTCAAGAATTAGCACTGCAGTTGGTTTGTGGCCTTAATTACTGGTTGCTACCACAGCAAGTGCTCGTAGACCTACAAAGCCATTGGCAACAGGTCCTTCCTACTTGAGAGGAACAAGAAACAGAGCGCGCTTCCCTTTCAGTTAAAACAAAAGTTGCCCTTCCAGTCTTACAAACGCAACCAGCATAAAAGCAGTCAGTCGGATCGAGAGTGTAGCACTGCCTTTTCCCTGAAAAACCACGTATCATTAGGAGCTTCCTTACTGACACCTCAGGCTGGGGGTCTGCAGCTGCTGTTTGTCAGGGGGTGTCAAACCCCTTCGACACGAAGGGAGGCCACACTGCTCGGGGACTGCTGCCGCGTGGCAGGGAGCCAAGCTGCCTGCCATCTCCCAGCCCAGTCAGGGCCCCGCTGGGACACGGCCTGACCCGTTCTCCCGAGGAAGGCCGGCTCACGGCATCGGAAGCAGGGAAAGAGCTGATCTCAGTTCTGACGTTTCTCATGGGGATGAGGTATTATGTTGACCTGTATTTTCCAGACGTGGCTGTAGGAGTTAGGCATGCAAATCTAGACAAGCAGTCCACACCTCCTACTGAGGACAGCCTCAAGATCTCTTTTCTTTTTATATTTAGGATTGAAATCATTGCTTCACCAATGCCAAATAACACTTGATGAGTCAGGTGGAGCCAGGGTTCAACCCTACAGGTCTTTAAATAATTCACTTCCCATAGCAAGGCAATAGCTCTGTCTGCTTAGACCTACTATCCCCCAAAAACTTTCCTCCCAATGCTGCCGAATATTTACAGCCCTCAGCACAAGTAATTAGGATTGGCTTCACAGAAGGAGGCTTAGAGTAGTTAACAGTCCCTCCCAACTCACCAGCAGAGAGATGACCCAGAGGTTGGGATGTTCTAGGAGGACTTGGGAGATATCCAGTCCCAATTTCCTCAGTGAATTTGGGTAAATCACTTAATGAGGCATTCACAAAGGCGCAAAAAGCTAATCTCCCTAGGCTCCCTCTGCCCTCAGAGAGATAATCTTCTATTGAGGGCACTTCAGAGCAGATGCCTAATTTAACCATTTAAAATTGTCTCTCTCCGGGTGTGTCTAAGCTTCCAGCTACATAGCGGAGATCCTAACACACTCAGTTTCCAATAGTACTCAAAGGGTGAAGCACCAAAGACTGCAGGGTGATCTGACACTAGATTACAGAAAGCCCCTGCAAGACACAATCTACAGAACACGCCACATGTGATCTGTTTCTAATGTACTCATTAACAGGCCCCAGAACAACTGTCTGGCAGTTGCAAGGGATGTTAGGATCGCTGCAGACAGGAATCCTGTACAACTGAAAGGTGCTCAAACCGTTCTGCTGAGCCTCGCTGCATATTTGATAACCTGCTCCGGCATGGATTCTCAACACGATGTTAATAGATGAGAATAATCATTCTGACAGTGATGATTTGGAAAAGATCTCCAAAGTCCTGCTGAAATGATACATGCTACACATTCATCATCACCAGAGAACTAATTTTATTTTGAAGAATAGACTGCGGCAGGGTGTTGTGCTGTGCATTTTCTTGTCCATTATGGAAGCTCCCACACAGCTTTTATGAAACCTAAACTGAGGCCTTCAGAGAGATAAGAAAGTTTCTCAAGATTTGTGATGCTATCAGGACACCAGGCACTGTCAGAAAGCCTCACGTGCAAGAACCTGAGAGAGAAATCTGTATGCAGAAATTTGGAGGAGAAGGGTCCCTTTGAAACTACGACCTGCCCAAATTCAAGCTTCTGAAAACACTTCCAATCATTTCACTGCATTCAGGTCTGAAAATGAGGAAAATTCATCTTTAACATGTCCAGATTTTCAAGGTGACAGGCCAGGAGAACTGTCCCACAGACGCAGGCTCAGTACCATTCTTACAGGTCAGGGATGTCTCTGCATCAGCGTTTGGAGTTAGTGCCTGACTGCTCTTTCAACATATGCTTCCTAATGTTTCAGCTTTTCTTTTCCCCTTTCCCACACTACTGCTCTGCTCTTTTCTCCAGTCTTCTCACCTTGGTATTTTCAAGTTTCTCTCCCTTTCCCAGATTGGTCCCATGCCCCGTTTCTGTCAGGTCCAGTCATATTAATACATTTTAAAGCTAGGAGAGACTTCTCATATCATCCTGTCCAGCTGCCTACCACAAGCCACAGAACCTCACCCACTTCTTCTGGCAAGAAGCCACAACCAGTGGCTCAGCCAGAGCACCTTGTTAAAGAAAGGCTCTCGGCTTTGGTTTAAGCAGCCCCGACTGCAGAGATCTACTCTGCATCAGTGGGTTTAATGATTCATTACCACCCCAGGTTAAGAATTTTTTTATGTTGTTTTAAACACAAACGTTATTTCCTTTATCATCCAGCCACTGAATCGAATCATGCTTTTGTCTGCTTAGATTAAATGGTCATCTGTTGTTAGATACCATCTCCTTGAAAAATTATTTTGTACCCGTTCAAGTCTCCTTTTGCACCACTTTTGTTTCTAGTCTAATACTTTGCCACAAGTGCCCAACACCTCATGCCAGAGAGGAAAACACGGTGTTTGCAGTGGCCTCTGAGAGAGCTGGCAGATGCCAGATTAATAGCACTGTCCTGAGGATGAGGCCAGACAGCACAGAAGTAGGGCCATGAGTGGAAACTTCAGATCCAAGCCTGAGCATGGGGAAGGGGGAAGTAGGAGTTGGGGGGGAAGGATGGAGGACATGCCCACCAAGAGGTGCAGGAACAAAGTGGCTCCTCAGGGAGAGGAGGGGTTGCACTGGAGGACACTGTTCCGTCAGACAGGATCGAGGATCCTCCAGCACAGTCCTGTGTTTGGATGTAGCAGCAGTGCAGCTGTATGGCCCATGGGCTTCACTGCTCGCTGCAGCAGCAGCAGCAGAGCCCTGTCTCAAAACCACCCTGATTCAGTTTCCTCCCAGCTCATGTTTAAATCAACTTGGATAAGGCAAAACAAACTTGAGTGCGGACATAATCGCCAACTGCCTAGATGAAGCAATATCTAGCAAAGCAATAACTCTTCAGGAACACAAATTTTTCTCCGAACCCCTGCTTACAACATTGCTAATGCTGGGCTGGGTGAGTGCTGCACACATCCTGAAACAGCTCCCTAAAGCAGAGGTCTGGGGGAGCATTTATAAAAACTTCCAGGCAAGAGTGAGAACAGGCAGGTGTTCTCCTGGAGGGCTGTAAACTCTCTGTTGGAACTTGACCTGTCAGAGCCAGGCTCAGGCCCTGAAGCGCCAAAAAATGCACCCGCTCTACTGACAATTTGCTCAGCGCCAGCAACCTGTTAGATCCAGCAGCTTGTGGAGCTTTACAAAACAAAGAGCTGACAACCCAAACAGGAACGGAAGGATTGCTTCCTGTGAGACCCCTGAGGATTTGTGCATAGGCCTGGTCTTCAGTGACACTTCATTACCTTCCTAATTTATACAACACACCAGTATTTTTTGAATAATGTAATGAGCCTGCCAGCTTCTTCCAGCAGGCAGAGATCAGGGAAGGACAAAGAGCAGGTTGGTCAGAGCACCCTAGCAGCTGGCTGAACAAAGGCAGGGATGCGAAAAAAATTACTGCAGTTGAATCAGACCAGAGCAAGGTAACAAAAAAAGCCCAAAGAGAAGCTTTGATGATGAGCTGGAGCTCGGAGTACAGTACTTCCACACCTTATTATTTGCCTTCTGATATAGGAATGGACTGGAAGATGAACCCCAGATACCAGACCTATAGCACTTGTGTGTGAGGCTACCTCAGGGAATATCTATCACTGATTACTTGTTAATCAAAGTCATTGTCTATAAGACCTTTTCACCCTATTCTTTCTGTCTGCAAGGAATCATCCTGTATTTGCCAGACATAAGTGGGAATCCAGGTGGGAGTGAGGGCTGAATCTGTGAAACGGAGGGCTTTGAGTCACTCTGAGCATCTGCTTCTGAGCTTTTCCTAGGACAACCACTTTCACACACAGTCACGAGAAAGAATGGTAAAAATGGTTTACCAGAGCCGCTTTTCGGCTGGTAAGTGTATAGCATGAAGGAGCTGGTAGGAAAGCTTTTCAGAGGCTTGGGATGATAAAACACTGCTGCCAAATGCAGGGAGTTGCCTGCCCAAGTAAGCCCTTGCAGCCTACTGATCTGATGAGGGTCTAAGGGAGAAGGAGCCTAAAGCTCAACGAATTTTCCCATTCAAATTGTCGATCAGTTTCTGAGATGTCAAAGGCAATCTTGACAGGCAAAGGCCCCTTGGATGAATCCTGGCCCTGATATAATCAAGTGGAGCTTTGCCACCGATCTCAGTGGGGCTACATTTCACCTCATGCATCTGCCTCTTGCCCTCATTCCCTGTAAATTTCTGCTGGCTGGAGAATGGGTGCAACACAAAGAAAAAAGCGAACATGGAAATTAAGGCATACCTTTAAATTCACATCCATTTAACTGAATTACAATTTTCCAGTAAGCTCACTGCTCATCAAAGTGAGGAATAAACAGTGAATCTGACTGGCCTCAGACAGACCCAGCATAAGCAAATTAAGTGCAAATTTCTCCTGCTCCCAGCTTTGTCAGGACACCCCTGTTCTGTCCATCAACATGCCCTGGTATTCTTGCCCACTCTCCCCATCTGCTGATGTAGCTAAGTCCTGAAAAGAAGAAGCTGCTATTGCCCATGAATTTTTAATGTAGCAAGGAAAAGGCTGCAGGAAGAAGAATATTTGGTGGCATTTACTCTCTATGATCAAAGCCATTTCATGTCTCTTGTGTGATATTATTAGAACACAATATGAAGTGAAAGCAGTGTTCAGACTAAGGTCCCTATTCAAGCAACACTTTCTGCAGAGGAAAATGCAAGGACCAATGCCAGCAGGAAGCCCATATTCTTACAGCATCTCTCTGCCCATATGCATCTGCTGGGAATTACACAACAGAAAGAGCTGAGCAGGTACCGTAAGTCCATTCCCCTCTTACCATAAGCACAATGTTCAATGGGACATCTCCACTTGTCTCTGAATGCTTCCCAACACCCAAAAGTACTTGTACGGCCAGCAGTAAGAGACCCAAGTGTAAAGAGATAACATACCGCAGAAAGAGTTGTATTTTAGGTCTCTGCTCTCACTGATATTTGTTAAATAAAATTCCCAGGGGATGACAGGAAAACGACTATGTACCAAAAGCAAAAGTCAGCTGCTAGTAGAAGTAGCGTGCAGCTAGCTCTAAGTTTGCATGTTCCCAAACCCAGCAATTACTTCTGTGCTAACTGTGTGCGTGGGACATACCAAGCAACCACCTGAGAGAACATAATGCCAGAGAGAAAGAGCTGACATGCCCTGTCTCTATTCTTTCACCAGCTGGGCCAACCCTCCAGTGCCAAGAGGCAGATGAAGATGGCACAGGAAGACCTGTTAAGCACCCAGTGAGGAGAAAGGGAATTTTTAGCTAGCAGGAAAGAGGATAGCAGGGTTCAAACAGATTTGGCTCTCTGGAAGTCTGGATTAATTCCAGACCTTTCCTTTCCTCCTCTCTACTAAAGCACAACAGAGTACATAAGCTAATGTAGATTTTTGAAAAGCTTCTTCCTCTGACTTCAGACAAACTCTCTGCATATCCCTGACAAACATGGATACACTAGAATATTTGCCTGGGAAATACCTGCACTAGCTGAATATGCTGTAATTACAAATTGCCATCATTCAATCAACAGCACAACTCAGACACCAAGAGGCCAAACCGATCAAACTCCTAGCCACAATCAATGTATCCCATACAGATCACCTTCACTGTTGTTCAAGATCGTCAGAAACTAATTTGTCCACTGTTGGTAAGTGTTTGACAAGTGCTTCATGAAAAGCTGATGCCTTGTTCCAAATATACCTCTGATGGCGCTGAGGATGCATTGTTCATACCAACTGAAATTTTCAGCCTCTGTTCTGTGGAAAGACTGAGATATCTGTAAACAAGGGTCAAGGTTCAACAATTAGCAGGGATACCCAAGCAAAAATATTTGCCCATTGAGTCCCACTGCTAATACAAGATGCCTGACTGCTCACTGTAAACCATCATGCCAACACATTTGCGCTAATATCACAAAAGCAAAGTCCAGGGAACCGCAGCTGAAGCTAAAGTGAAATTTAAGCATTTTGGTAACCATAATATCTGTAAGTGAATGCTGACAGCCATCATGCAGCTGTTTACACAGGTAACAGAAAGCCTCTGAATGGCCTCTGCTGCTTTTATGTTCTTCTGAGCCAGGCTCTGATGAGGGCTCTGTACTGGACAGCTCTTTCGATGCCACTGTGCAAATGCAGCATTGTTGACTGAAGCAGAGAAAGACCATGAACAATCAAATACATCCAAAGGAAACTGCAAGAAATCAACACTTAATATTTAATGTGGTTGTATTCCCTCAAAGCTTTGCAATGAGAAAGCTCCATGAAGCAGAAGCTCTGATCATACACAGGAAAGGGGGAAAGGGCTATGGCTAAAATCTTTGGACTGAAAAGGTGGCTTGCTCTTTCTGGCACAGAGAATTGCACAAAGGATTTAGGTTTCACACAGGGTGAACTCTCCCCACTCCACTTACACAGCACAACAGAGCTGTGGGTGATGTACCAGGCACTGCAAATCCAAAGGAAAGAAACTCTGGTGAAGGAGGGGCAGGGTACAGTTGATTGTGGAAGGGGGCATATGACACCATTATGTTCTGTGTGCAAGTGCACGTGTGTGAGCGAGAGCGCTGAGATGGGCATATGTAATATTCCAACCTACTGGGATGACTGAATAGGAAAAAGATAAAGTTTTAAGCTCCGTGGTCTTTTTTGTCAGGAAATAATGCTTACAACCAAAAAGCAAAACAAAATCAGCCCAGACAGAAAGGTAGAAAAAACGTGTTTCATCTGAAAATCAACCCTTCCATATAACTTCCAGTATGATTCTCAAGCTTTCTAAAGACCTCCTCACTCCTAGGAGCCAATCTTACAACACATTCACTGTTGGAGAACCTTGGCCAGGACTGGGAACATGCAATGTACTTTTAGTTTACTAGATGTATTCAAGTCCCAACAGAAAGATTCAAGATGTCACCAGTATGGGACAGATGACCGTTCGCTCCGCTCTCAAGAGCTTCTACGACATGAAGCCTAGGTCCTTTGTTTCTAGTTCCTGTAATATCTTCTCATAAAGCTGCCAAGTGTTTGGATAGAAATATTTTGTGATTGGAATATGATTATGAGGTAATGAAGCTCTAATGGCAAATCCAAAAATGATGCGCAAGCTGCTCATCTTTGTCTGATTCCCTGAACCCAGCAGTTCAGGACAACTTTCCCCAGCAGGTTATAGCTCTCATCTCCCTCAACTGTTTTGGTAGCGTGGAAGAGATTGCCAAATTCTAGCATCCCCCTGAAAGATGCAAAGCTGTTTTGACGACTCATCTGGCAACCACAGCAACAAAGTCACATTAATACTAAGTCAGAATAGAAAAGTTTGGAAAATTAAGGTAAAGGGAAACAAAGTATGGGACTAGAAAGTATTTCAGAAAAAAACCCCAAAGTGTTCAGTATTATTTGTAGATTCTCTCATTTTCTCTTAGACCAGCCAGAGAAATTATTAATGCTTTCTGATTATTTCTTAATAACACCTGGAATATAAGCAATGAGAACTAAAGAACAAAAAACAATGTAAAAAATTTCCTTCTTATTCTCTCATCAGAACTCCTCAAAATGAGATAAAGGAAGCCCACCGTAAGACTTACATTTGTTAAAAGAAAGGAAAACTCCAATCAGGGATGGCATTTAGAATTTTAACTTGGTAAAGATGTTCTTTTAAGAAAATTACTCTTACTTGCCCCGTCCGTAGTGGGATTTAGGAAGTGCAAAGAACATTTATTTAACTAGCTAAAGTGTATTGACAGCTTGGCACAAATAAGACAGTATGCTTCCATGATGCATTAAAAAATCAGTTAAACCTTAGATTACTTCTTGTCATTACGATTAACATATGTTAAAATCATACTGCCTTGTTTTCATTAGGCTGTTAATACATGCCCCCAAAGACAGCTTCACCTTAAAGCTCCCATGAGCAAGACCTAAAAGTTTAGCTATGTTGGCAAACCCATCTGAAGCTGACAGACTGCTGATGCTGCTGTAACATACGTCCTACCTCTTCATTCCCCCAATAAACACTCCCGGCGAAAAAAGATTACAAGGCCAGAGAGCTGCAGCTGCACTTTGGCTCTTGTAGTGTCACATGTAGCATCCTGTTTCCTCATGCCTATGATGAGAGTAACAAAAGTTTATTGCATGGACCTGATCCTGGAATTGTCTTGCTTTGGTTCATGACTTCTGACCATAGGGTTAGGGAAGAAAATGCTACCTGTCCCAGTACCTCTGTGAATCCAGCCTGGTTTTTCTTTCCTAACTGAAAGCATTTGGTAGAATTTCCCCAAATCTGCAAGCTGCTTTTACATGACTCAAAATTAGGTTTTCAACATTAATTCTAAAAGAAAATTTCCTGCCTCTCATGAGCAATAACACTTTAAATATACCCACTGCCCCTTCAGAGTAAGGCCTGGTCCCCCTACATTCTTCACTTCCCTTTTGCTGTTTCTCTGTGCAACTCACTGAGGAAGAAATTATATTCTTTCTTCCGCCCTTTTCCTTGCTCAGGCAGGACAGTCACCTGGATGTCACCAGGCCAGAGATCTAATGTCAAGCACCAAACCACCATCACAGAGTCTAAAAGAGGCTCTTGAGGCTCTGGTGACACATTCATCTTGTTTGCTTCCTCTGCTTTATAGCTGACTCACATGAAGAACCACCAGGCTCTCTCCAGGACAGGAAAAATAACTGTACATTATCTGTTTAAAAGCCTCCTAATCCTGAGGCAACAACTGAGTAGTAACTGCAGTGACAGGACAAATCTTTCTGCTTCATATTTATAAACCTCAGCTTTTACATAAATTACCTTTTTTTTTTTTAGTTTACTAAAACAAGGAATACATACATGGAAGGACGTGGATGTTTAAGGCTTTGCTTAAGTTTCCATTTGCTGCATCATGTTGGCATTGAGGAACTAGGCTACATCACTGGAATAAAACAGAAAGCAAGCAAAGAGCACAAATGGGGAAGAAGAAATTACCTCTGTGTTTTAGCAATCTGACAGATCATTTGCCAGACCAGGGGGGAAAGTCCCTTCTCCAAAGGAGTATCAGTGTTACCTTTTTAAGGAGACCAATTGCCCAGTGTCAGTCTTGAAGAGTCACTGCTTGCCCTGGATATCCGTTTGCTGGCATAGGGACTGTGAGGGAGCAACCTGCCAATGCCAGTTGTCTCCCGTAAGTGCTTTTTCTCTAGAAGGCATAATGCAATTATGGAAGGTTCTGCACAGCTCCATCTTATTTCCATAAATTGTACAGACAGAAAAAGCCCACCCCAAAATGCAACAACTCTGGAGCTGAGTTACCCACTCATGTCCACTGATGTTCTTTCTACGTGCCAACTTCTTGTCCCATGTGAGATGGCTGTGCAATACCAATACCTTTAGCCCATTTCCATAGATGCCCTGGTTCATACTTGAGTTGTAGCTCAGATCACTAACAGTTTCCTTCTGTGAAATCATGGCACTGACACTTCCACCAGGAGAACAGAACATCCTAGGTACGCTTGTGCATGTTGTTTGCCCAGTCCTACACCCTCCCTTAGGAGATGCATTAAGCTCCAGCCAGTACTTATGCTGCTCTGGCTGTGTCTCACCAGGTACTCTGCTGGAGTTAAACTACCCAGATATTTGCTGGGTGGTTTTGAGGGACAAACACACACCTCTAGTGTAGCCACGGGACTCTACGGACATAGCACTGGCCTTGGACGAGGCAGTGATGCCCTAGATGGGCTGTGGCACAGCCAGACAGAGAAGAGAGGAGAGCACTGAGGCTTTTAAACTACAGATCCCGCAGGAGACAGTGATACTGCCGAATAAACAAAGTTTATCCACGAACTGGTTGAATCAAACAGTTCAGCTGAGTCGGTTTGAGCTGGCTGGAAATACAGTACTTCATTTAGACCTTCTCAGAGAAAGAATAAAATGTACTGCAAATACATAACAAGAGCAGCAATAATAAAAGATATGAAAATCACACCTTTCCCAAGTTTTCAGAAACAGCGTTTTCCATTTTAAATTATTGCACACAGCAAATTTCAGAGCGTCTCACCCTTGCTAGCAATTCCCACTGTTTTCTCCTTAACACCTAGCAAATGGAGCTTTCCATCTCCTCTCTTCATTACCATCCTGATACTAACATCTTGTACAAGTGTAGGCAGATTTGAACTTCCATCAGAGAATTGTAGCAGCTGCTGAGCATGGAGAGGATTTTCTTTTTTTTTTTTACTTTTAAAACAATTAAAAAGAAGCATCTGACTGTTTCTACGAAAACTGTGGACTGGACAACATCTTGTAAAAAAACATTGCTGGCTGAAAACTGGCAGTCGCTCTGTCAGTATGACAGAATAATTAAAACCAGTATGACAATAATTAGCACTTCTATAGTTCTTTTCATCCATGGATATCAAAGCACTTCACAGAAACAAGTGCAGCTACCTCAATTTTTAAAGCTAAGCTCAGAAAAAAACAAATCAGAATTTTTTCCTTGTGGAAAATTCCAACAACTTCATCACTGGTTTTCATCCTAAATTAGAGGCAAGAGTTGAAATATTTTTTTAAAAATTCCAAAATGAAGAGTGCTTAAAAAAAACCACCAAGGTTGATTAGGAAATTTTGGTGTTTTCAATGGAACCAAAACGTTTTGCCATTCTGAATTTAGTGCACTTTGTTTTGAATCTCTCAACACTACACCGCATCTGCCTCTGGGAAGGGAATGCCTCCTGGGAGCTGTAGTTCAGGTTTCCCCACTGAACTTGATAGCTCTATTAGTTAGGCACTGCCTGTCCCCATCCTCCCCTCAGGCTGGGCCTGCCTGTCCTACTGCTCTGCAGAAAAACATCATCAAACTATTACTTACTGCCTCTACTGAGCTCGCGAATGGGAAGCACTGACTGCAGCAAGCAGGGCCGGACGATTTAGCGAAGAAGTAAATATAAAACCCAACAGCCCCAATGGACAATTTCATGGTTTAGAAGCCAGCCCGGCTCTCCTCCTATGAGTCAGTAAAGCATCCTACAGTAGATTTGACTTTTTGGATTACTGCTCCTTTGAGATGAGTTTTTTCAGGTCAAGCCTGTGTCCAGGGACCCGAAGGAGCAAGTTTCTGCTGCTGCGGCCTTGGGTTTATGCCTGCAACTAATATGGTCCATCACGTCCACTGGTTTGCAGCTTACAGATTCGTTCTTTCGGGGACCTGCCTGTCTAGAACTGGTGGGGAGGAGGAGGGCAAGCCATGGTTGCTACTTACAGACATCTCGCCTCAAACCCAAACTTGACAGAAGCTTGCGACGGGTTACATACCCAGAGGTGTACCGAGAGGCATCCTTCTCTGTAGGTTGCATAGTTTTAATACCGGCAACGGCATGGGGCTCTGCTACCTTGTCAGGTACCATGAAGAGCTTCCTCTCCAGGGAGATGGGAAATGTGCATGGGACCAGAGGGTGCCTGAATTTACTGCATTTCCAGAACTGGCCTGAATGTTTCAGTGCTTCACCTGCACTCCCCTTACACACACATTGGGGCAATTTCTCTCCATGGTACAAATTACTAGGATACTGAAGGGGGAACTTCGTTGACTAATCAAAAAAGGCTGAACTGATTAAACTTTTCTTGTTTCCTCTGACTGTTCCTTTAATACTTTCAGAGCAACAAACTGCAGGGAGACTGCAGGTTCACAAGGGAGAAATCAAGGGGAAGCAGTTAACGTCACTGACAATTTAGCTAATGTTACTAAAACCAAAGTAGATGTTTGCAGGCACAGAGCATGAGGCAACTGAATAGTATCAGGTTCAACCTACTATTCATGATCACACATACAACCCAGTTAACTCTTTAAACCTGACCTGGTAAAACAAGATGGCCAGATGTAAACAAACATCACCCTAGAGGAAAATCGGGTCCAAAGTCTACCCTTACAAACATGCCTTTTACCTGTGTTTTAGTGTACATTATAGATTCGTCTTTTTCCCAGATGCTTCTGATACTGTGTCTGACTATAAGACCTGACATATATTACTGTACCTCATTCCCAGACGCTTATCAGGTTAGCCATTTACACGTATGTCAGGTCTACACCAGTACTTATTAACTCAACACCCAAGTTACACACATAGCACAGCTTAACCTCACTCTGTGTTACCATCCAAAAACAATTCTAGCAAACAATCAAAGTATTCTTGTATTAAAAAAATAAAAAATTCTTTTACCTAGCACATAAGGATACTGGAGTTTCCAGGTAAAAGTCTAGCTCACAATAAGCCTCTTAGGCCTATATTTCCCTACTTGCATATTTGCACAACTGGAGAAAGAAACAGGACTCTCCCCAGCTTCACCTGTAGGCAACATACTCTGTCACCTCAACTGCTGATAGCTGCAAAGGAACAGAAGAGAAAGACGAAACTGCTCTGATGACCTGGGACCCTAACAAAGACTGGTCCAGCATTTTTCAGTTGCAGGACAATGTTCGCAGACAACTTTGTGAGTATCCGAGGATTTTGTTACTCTTAAAGGCTATACACTCTGTAAAAAGGCAGTGCTTGAGTGCATTGAAGGTAATTTGAAAATCTCCTTGATTTCTAGATTTAACAAGTGCCTGATGCCAGGCTCAGACCTTTAATTCCCGGTTAAGAAACAGGGAACGGATGCTGATGCACAGAACTCCCCTTCATGCGAAATGTATGAGCGTGCGTTCTTCTGTCAAAGCATAAATCACGCACTGGGACAGTGTCACCTTGTGGTTGTTTGCTGACATAGCTCCAACCGAGAGGGGATACTCCCTGCACCTAAGCCCCTCGCCCCCAAAAACCTTCCCTCCGAAATGCCAACATTAAAAACTCCCTTTGGGGCAAAACAGGACCTCCGTCATCTGCCCAGTGTGCATCCTCCATGCAGGTGTTAGCAGCTTTTGCATTAGCGCATCCTAAAAGCCTCACAGAGAAATGAAGGCATTAAACACCCAAGCCAACTCCACAACTTGCGCTGGCTACAAAAGTCAGGGAGGCAGAGATGTGTGAGGGAGGAAGCTGCTAAGTTCATAAATAGGAGCTGTAAGGCTGAGCAATAAAATTCCACTTGTCCCTTTGCGAATCTCCTGCCTTGCAAGGTAAATTCCAAGAACTGGCACATCTCCTTGCTCCTAGCACTCCAACCCTACAGAGAAAGTGGATTTTGAAAACTCCGTTGTGTAGAAAGAAGAAAAAATACAGCCCTAATTCAAAGTTAGTACTAAGCAAGGAAATTCAGACACCAAACTGTGCTCTTAATGGAGAACTAATGGATGTTAATTAACCACCAATTGACAAAGAACATATTTACTGTAGTTTAACAGCTCTGCAAATAGACACAAACTCATTTACACATGTTTAAACCTTAATAAATACATTTGCAGTCATTGGCCGCTTAAGTTGATGCTCAAACTGTCCCCTATAGTAAATCTGAAGGGATACATTTGGTTGCAAAAGTTATTGCATGTTAATTAAACATTAGCTCTTTGCAGAAAACCAAGTAAGTTGATAGTAAATGACCTCTTTCATCAATACTGGTTTATTACACAGCTATTAAAAAGCCATATGCAAAAATGAAGAAAAAACACCATGGCAAACAGCTTTCTCTCTGCACCATCATGCACACCTTTTGAAAGCAATCCTGTGCACAGGGCCTCCTGGGGAGGGGGAGCTCCCCAGGCACCGTGCACAGGTGGGGAGGGCCCGGGTAGCACACAGTGATGCCACTGCGGCCAACGCTCCAAGCAGTATGTTTCTGAGAGCGGTTTGGTTGCGGTGAGCATGCAACAGGATTTAGGAAAGTCGTCCTGAACAGAAGGCATGGGATAGAGAAATGTGCGGTGACCCTTCTGGGGAAAGGTGGTGGGAAGAACACTTGCAGAGTTTTCACTCTTATTCACTTATTTCAGCCAATCCTGTGAGCCTTTCATTTGATTCCTTTCCTAGCTTTCTCTGTTTGGACAATATCATCTTCCTTTCTGTGACTACATTCGCTGTCTGTTCAAAATGGTGGGAGAACCTCCTCCTCTGCAGCTCTCACCATGATCTTGCATCCCCCATCCTCCTCCCATCCCATTCCTCGGTACATGCCTTAAGGTTGCTTCTTAACTGGATCCATATGTTTTGCTCTAAAAGCACTCTGCTTGCTTCCCAAAGGTCTGTGATGAGGGTTAAGCCCTTAATGTACATCAAATGCTCAAAGATCCCCTCACCAAAAATGCTAGACTTAGACCACAGATAAACACCGTCTTCCTCTCGCATACTTGTTCTAGAAGTGCACAGCATAAAACCAAGTTATATCGTATTTATCCCAGGTTTCTCCATTCTCCAATGCTGTTGCAGAAGCTTCCAGTGGAGGGAGCTTATAATAGCTAAAAAAAGGTTTACTTTCAAGAGACAGACTAACTTAATTAAGTCATCATTTTGTACTTTATACAAAAAAGAAAAAAAACTCAGGAAAGGAGAAAAGGAAATAATCAGCATTCATCAAATGGGAAAAGTCCAGATCAAATGGTGAAGAAGCGTTTTCAGACTTTGAGAGAATACAAATAGCGGGAAATAGAAAAGACAGATTAAATTAAGAATCATAAAATCTTCTCTGTTCGCACAGCTCAGACAACACTGTCTGGGGCCAATTTATTACCAGGCTCAACAACAAATAAGCTCACACGATTCCCACGCTGAAATAACCTTTACTCATTTCACAATACAACTGCCATAGGGGTCTGGTAAGCAAAGATGAATTACAGCTGCCTGTCAGAAATAATGACGATAATCCTTTCCACTCCCACAACATCTGTGGATTACAGCCACCTTCGCAGACAACACAGCAATCTCAGATACGTCATGTAACATATTGAAAGTATGTCACCAAGTTCACAGATGGAGAAACTGAGGCACGAGCAGAGGAAGTGCATCAGTCTGCAGTCACAGCAGACCCTGTGGGACTTTGATCCCTGTTCTCCCCTTGGCCTGCATCTCATTAGAGCGGTAACAACTCCACCAACTGCAGTGGGGTTCTTTCGTTTTACACATTGCTGTCATCTCAACATATGGATTGCAGCAGCTCTCAGGCTCTGTCATTACGGAGCAGGGTCCTCTTGTGCCAGGACCTGCTCAAAACAAACCGAAAGAGCTGAACAAAAATAAATTTCCCTGTCCTAGAGTTTGCAATGGAGAGGAGTGCACATCCCTTTGTGTTTGACATGGTAATTGTGCCTGGAGAGCATGGATCTGTTACTGTCTGGCATAAGACCCACGGATTTGAGGACCTGGATGGCTGGGGTGAGTTTTTTCTAGTGTTGAATGCATATGTTGCATCCTAGTGATTGAACCTAGCGAAGAGCACACCGGCTGAACTACCTCCTCCAAACCGAGCTATAGGGGGAAGAGACCCATAGTTGTGGGAACTGAAGGCGCCACAAAATGCAGCAAAAGCCCTCGCACACATGTATGGGGAGGGCTTTGCCTCTGGTAGAGCCTTAGCACAGCAAAATCCTGGCAGCCACAGGCTTGGCTGTGAACTCTCCTCTTCGATAACCCGCCCGCCCAACCCAAACCTTTCCTAACTGTGGCCCTATCTCACACCCAGCTTTCCTGCTGAGGCTATAACATATAGCAAGCAAGAAGCAGAACAATAGCAGTGCATCCAGCAAAGTGATGCCGCTGTACCTGGTGTACTTTGAAGGCACTAAGCTGTTCTGCCTTTATGAGGCACAACTCAGATGGTATCTGTCAGCCAAAGCCATCCAAGTTAGTTGTGCCAAGATGCCTTTTTCTTTGCAGTTACAGGCAAATGTGAAGTCCCTCCCTGTTCCCCAGCTGTTCCTGAACACTCCATTGCAAAAAAATAAGTGTTTGTCAAAACTGTCCTTGCCTCCTCCCAGGGAAAAAGTAGCCAGGGGCAAGGTGCGTGCGTAGGTCCTTTTTAGAATCTGCAGCTTCATTAAAGTAATTGGCATCTGGACTCGATTTTGGAAATTCAGTGCCAAAATGGCTGATGGGGCAACTAACGCTGTGGATCCAGAGCCAGCAACTGCATAGCAGGCTTTTGAATGTGGTCTCTGGCAAGATCTATGCAATGAAATGACATTATGGCTTTGCCATACATTACATGCAAATTAGAAGAGGCTGGCAGCCATGCAGCTGGCGTGGCATAACAGCAATCATCCTTACAAGATGTAGAAGACAAGGCTATCCATCCTCAACCAGGCACAGGGGTGGGAAAGGGAAGGCCCATGCTCCTGCTGTACAGCCGCTTGCCTCCTTCCTCCTTTGAGTGACCTACCAGGGAGGAAGACTCTTCCCAGTGCCCAGCCCCTGCTGTTCCTACCTCATTTTTCAGCTTTGCTAGAAGGTGTGATTTTTTTTTTTTTCCTATGCCTATCTATCCAAAATTCCCTTCAAGTGTCTGCTGTTCTCCGTCTCTCCTTCTCCCCAAGCATCCTTGCCTTAGTGCCGGATAGCTGTAGGATATGCACAACCAATGTCTGTCTGCAGGTGCTGAGCAGTGATAGATGCAGACAGCTGGCTGGCCAGCCGGGACTTCGCCTGCTTTGCTGTTGATGGACTACTCTTGCTGTACATTAATTGCTTTTAATGTTTTCCCCCATTTAGGCAGCCATCTCTTCCTCTTTAGCCTTTTGGATTTTCTCTGAACTGTTTGGTCTACAGAACCTACGGCAAAACTCCCCAAGATCACATAGCATACTCTGATGACAGAGGACAGATGCCAACCTCCTGGCCCCCTGTTTTCAAAGGGATGAGTACTAATAATTGGCAGAGATGTTAGTGAATGTTCCATTCATCCTTGCTGTAATTTATTGTTCTTCTAGCATCCCTGCAACTGCAGGGACTCACAATTTCTGTGGTGCAGAGGCAAACTAAGGCAAGAATACACAGAAAGGTGTATTAATAGCAAGGAGCTCTTGCTATTACAACAGATTCACCCAACGCCAAATGACATTTTAGTGTCAGCACTGAGGTAAGAGTGATGGTGTTCCTTGCTCATGTTCTGTACTCGCACTATTGTTAGATCAGGCTGCTAAGCTTGCCAGACTGCCTCTTTCAAACAAACAAGGTAGGTGACATTAATAAAAGACTTCAGTGTGGGTACTGTAGGTTTGATACTTCCAAATGTTCAGCCTCACACCCAGCAAACATGCCCGAACATTTCTTACACCACAGGGCTTCACAATGCAAGTCACAAATGGTTCCACAGGCTGACACTATCATACACAGGACTCAAGTTTGCCTTTTGCAAGACAACTCAATGGCCTTTCAAGCTCCCTACTACCCTCAAGACACCACTGAGGAGTCTCTAGGCAGGAGGCAGTAGTATGAAGTTTGAAAAGAACACTTACCTTGAATATTCAACATGAACATTACCCTGTGTCTTGGATTAATGCACCTAACCCATTGAATCTGATACAGCTATACATGTTTTTTCTACTGGCTGCAGTGTTGCTGACTACACTAGAAAGCAACGTCCTAGTCCACACCAGTTTCGGTATTTAAAGGACCTCTGAAACAAGGCTAGCTCCTTCCCATTGCAGACAATTTCATCACAGATATTTTCGAAACCTGTCATGAGTAGCAAACTGAAGGACTGAGAGGACCTAGAGGAAACAAATCCTGCTCTTTTCTCAAGTCAGTAGGTCCACTATTGACTTCTGGTGGAACAGCCAACAGAATAGGTAGTTTGGGATGCTATTAATCAGAAACAGCTTGTATAGCAACACCAAGGATTCCTCCCTGTGGCCTAGTCTGCTCTTCTCAATCCCTGTTTCCAACCTGAGGGATGTCTCTCTACACTACCAACAGGGGCTGTGGCCACCTAACAAAAAGCAAAGTTCCTCAGGTAATCTCCTCCGCTTCCAGTAGTGCTTGTACCTAGACATTGGCGTAAGGAAAATGGCCCCAAAAACGGAGCAATAATCACAGTAAGCTTAAGAGTTATGTTGCACTAGTCACACTGACAGAACCAGAGAGGAGATAGCCCATCACTAATTAAAAGCAGTGGCTGTTTCCCTGATGAGATATAAAATGGCTGTGCTGCCGCTCTATAAAAAGAAGTATGAAGTGCTTGAGTATGTATTTCACCTTGCAACATTCCTACAGCTAGAGAAGGGAACATCAAGAAGACACGTCAAGCAAAGGAGTTAAAGCCCAGTTAAAAAGTGGTTGAGTAGCATCTAAGGGCTAGGTCATCTTACAAGCATTAAAGGTTTGTCCGGCAGTCAAGTGAAAATTCTGAATCAGCCTACAACATTTTGCGTGACAGCGACACCCCTGTTGGAGTCAGGAAGACCCTTATTCCACCTGGGGGGAGTTGTGGGGGGCGTGAAGCTGTTATACCAGATGTGGGAGTGGGAAAAGGGGCACTTTGACCATTCCAGGCAGCAGGTTGCTAGACAGGGCTGTGGCAAATGTGATGTTCTGGAGTCATACAAAATTCAGAGACTATTATATTGATATGTGACAAATGTTATGAAAGCATGGAATATTCAAAGACCAGTGCATTAACTCCATAAATATTACATGCATCCTTATGGATTTTCTAGTGATTGTGCGCTTGGCTCTGTAGGTAAACCAAAGAGAGTTTTCTGCACATCAGAAGACACCCTGCAGGGGACTTAATGCAAACCTTCCCGTGAAGAAAAAAACCCCGCCAAATTAAAAAACTCATTTAACTTTTGACCCATATCAAGAGAACCACAAGGCCAAAGTCATGAAACAATATGAGCTCCTGGCCTGACTCAAACACATCTGACTTGAACTATGTGCTGCAGCCTCTTTGGGGACCTAAGCTTTACCTGCATTTTGGAACCTGAGAATATTCTCCGAGATCCAGGTGCATGCCCAAGTCGTGACAAGGTACGCACATACCATTTTGCTTTCCTCTGTTTGATTTTTTTGTTATTTCACTTTTCCTTTTTTTCCCCCACAGCTAGGACGACCAGGCAAGCAGGTAGATGAGACCCATGGTGTGCCTGGGACAAGCAGAGGGCACAAAATGCATGTGCCCTGAAATATAAATTAGACTTTGACAACCACCTGCCGAGCTTTACAGATTATTAATCGAAGTTAGAGAGCCGATAATGATGGAGAAGACTGTATGGAACAGCTGCACAGCATCAGCTTTGAGCAGATTTCGGTGGCAGTCACATTCTTGTCAAGAGCTGAAGAGTCATTCCCACCGGCAGCACCTGGGCCAGCCTTGGGGTCTCCCTCCCGATCACTGGCGACGGCTGAATCCGTAGGTCTGACGTGGCTCTAGCAGGAACGGGCACGTGGCGTAGGAAATACACTCTGCAAGACTCAAACCTACTCACAGCCTCCCCACGTGCTGCACGTTGTGCTGGCGGCTGAGTCATCATTTACAAGCATTATCATTTCCACAGGCTGCTGTTTTCCAACTGACCTCACCCTGACTCCTACTGCTGCACCAGATACCCATGCAAACAAAAGCTTTGTCAGCCACGCAGAATCTACCTTCCTTATTGCCCATTTCACATTATTAATTACATACCCTCATCAGCTAAAGAGACGTAATTGCAGCCAAGTTCCTCCTCCGATCCAAAGATTCCCCTGAAGTTCATTAACATTTGTACTGTAACTACTGTTGAGCTTGCCACATTTCCAGTGAGGATTTCATACCAAATGAGGTTACCAAATAATGACTTAATAGCAAATGCAGGGTAATTTATACACTGAAATTAAAGATTAAACCTTAATCTTAATTAAATCTCACAGAAGTTCAGTAAAGCTGCCCAAATTATAAAAAAAAAAAAAAAAAAAAGATGTATTGATTATTTGAGAAATGGAAATCACATTTAATAAATACAGGAGTGAGCCATTAAGGGAATGGGGAGACTAGAAAAAGCACTAACTGGTGATTAAAAGAAGATAAATATTTATTAAATGTTGCTGTGATTTATTAAGCTGTGTTGGGCTAAACAAATGTAATTTGATATCTGAATCATATCTCATTCTGATACAGCCTTCATTAAATCTGAAGTCTTGGCTTTAAATGGATATCATATGTTCCCTTCAGTTCTTAATCTCTTTGAAATATCAGTTTGATGCTGTGGAAGACATTGAAAGTCACAGGGACTGAAGTCTCCTGCGTATCAATGAGGTTGTTTTGCACTACAGGTGAGTAGTCAACTTCCCACTCCTCAGTGTTTTCCTATCCAGGACCTGTTGCAACCTTGCATTGTCCCTTGGTGACAGGGCAACGTTCAGATTTTAAAACCATTCTGTCAAAAGGCCAGACAGGCAGAGCACAACTTCAAATTTCAATCAGTCCTCCACAACCAGTGTGCAGGTCTGAGTCAGAACACCCTTCACTAGTTTTAAGGCAGGAAAGCTGACTGTCATGCCAATACAGCTGCTGCCCAGCAGAACATTAGCGGAGGACGAGTATGCGAAAACATCTACCCCCTTGTTGATACCCGGTAATTAGTCTAGCACCAAACAGCTCTGTTGATGCAGCTTTCCAGCTGAGATTTTAATCATGCAGGAGCTGAGAAATTCGTTCTTTCAAGACTCACAAAGCAACCTTATCTCGGGCCCCCTGCAGAGGGAGGTGAGGGTCTGCTAGAGCATGAGCTCCATGCACATGAAGTGTTTGAATATGAACCTTTCTCGAGGTTAGACAGCAAGTTGCCTCTGTCTTAAATGCATTCTCACGCTCTCTTTGCAGCCTCTGTTTGGAAGAGGAGCTTCTTGTTGAAATTTACCGGCATAAATGAATTGCTGTTGGTAATTAAATTTGCACAGAGTTAAAATTAAGTTACAGTGCTTTTTCCCGGTGCTACAAGACTGAGTTATAGACTGGTGGTGAGAATCATTGCCGATTACATTGTGAACCTGAAAAAAGGTTGTATGGAGAAGTAGTTTTGGAGTTCCCAAGTTTGCTTAAATCTGAATACTGCAAGAACTCTAACTCCCCTCGTAACTCCCTTGCCCACTTCCCCCC
>Ga0065711_1033298_pt1 | contig 25754 bp, 11 predicted proteins | sample Hoacrofraction12_FD_59098 | JGI IMG/M metagenome (GOLD analysis project Ga0065711, IMG submission 59098) | Hoatzin crop microbial communities from Cojedes, Venezuela - Epithelial fraction 12 v2 (version 2) | ecosystem: Host-associated > Birds > Digestive system > Esophagus > Crop | place...
AAGGCTGGGCCCAGTACTGACCCCTGGGGGACACCACTAGTTACCAGCCTCCAACTAGACTCAGCGCCGCTGACGACAACCCTCTGAGTTCTGCCATTCAGCCAGTTCTCAATCCACTTCACTGACCACTCATCCAGCCCACACTTGCTGAGCTTCCCTAGGAGGATGTTATGTGAGACTGTGTCAAAAGCCTTGCTGAAGTCTAGGTAGAAAACATCCACGGCTCTCCCTTCATCTACCCAGCCAGTCCTGTCATCGTAGAAAGCTATCTGATGATCAGATAGAGATGTCACAGGGTTAATCATACTTGGGCTGAAAGCTGCATGTGGCTGCTGCTGCTGCCTACTTTTACAGCAGACACCATGTTGCTCTTATAGCCAGAGTGAAGGAGGTCTTTGGCTAGTTGCATACTGGCCCATGGGGGAATGCTCTCTTCTCCCTGGTGGAAGAGATCCACACAGGGGGACAAAGTTTCCACCCTGTGCCCAGTGGGTGATGGAGCATACAACCCACAGAGAGAATCTGGTGGTTACAACGGCTTTGCTCTACATCCTTCTCTCTGTTAACTTATTGTACACAAACACTGGGCTAAGCCCAGTTTTCTAAGGAAGCCAATGCCTAAATATTACCTTTCTGCTCTGACCCAGCATTGCTGGGACAAGATGTGGTCAGTTAAAGCATGTGTAGGCTTTCCTGCAATCCTTGCCAGTTGCAAATTCTTGCATCCACTGGCAGGAAGCAAACGAGCTCCAGCACTTAGCACTAGGGTTGATTCTTCTAGGCATGAAGCTGCAAAGCTCCCAGCTAAAGGCTGTGTGCTGGTCTGTGAGGCTGACTTAGGACAACTGACAAGGAGATGTTGCTATTTTTTCTCCATGCCGCAGCTCTGCAGATTTAAATATAAATCATTGTTGCTAAATAGTGATATGCTATAAGACCACGGCCATGCTTTCATCAAAGACCCCAAATATAAATAAAAATTGCAGTGACTTCAGCAAAAAGAGTTCTGTGGGTTTGGGAATTGGCCCTGGAGATGGAGGTGGCCCCTGGCAGTTTGCAACAGGATTTGGTTGTTGTGGACCTGCTCCACAAGCGGGACCTGCACGGGAGAGGAATACATGCTAGCACAGGGGCCAAGGGTTTGTCTCCTCTCCCAGCTGGTCTGTCTTTCCCGCTGTATTCATGCCGAACTTCCCACCCTATCTGCCGAGTTTCAGCATCCATGCAGGGACAGGAATGACTCTCACACATTGATGCAATGCACAGTCGATACCCTTTATTGCTCCGCTTACGTGGTTATATACATTTTTCATATCTGTACACGCGATCACGCTAATTTGGATAGGCTATAGACATAAATCACGCGCTGTTCACACACCCCATATTCCCTTATGATTGGTAACTGTGCACTAATGCCAATAGCAACAGACTGCCTCCACGTCCTTGAACACATCTTGTTTTTGCTAACCCACATCATGTGCACTATCAGAACTTTCTCAATTGCGATTCTTAGCTGCTCTTTCCAGCGGCCAGTTCAGTTATGCTAACTGTTTTGCTTAAGCGGCCTAGTCATGCTAACTCTCAAGCTACATCAACCCGAACACCTATCCTAGGGGAGCAGAGCCCAGGGAAATGCATATCCCACTTGGAAGACGAGGGCCACTGAGTGAGATGGGGAAAGCAGAAGAAACTTCACTGTTCAACTGACTCACAGACTTAACACTTTTTCCACACAGAAATAAATTGGAGTATCGCTTAAGTGGACAGTCGCTAAGCTTTCTATTTTTGTTTGATTTCTTCCCCTCCCCCTTTTACTAGTTTTCCTTCAACTCCGCTTTCCAATGTCACTGAGTTATTATTACCCAGATCCAAATCTTACAGTTTCACTGAAGGAGAACGTGTATTAAAATACCAGATTTACCAGAAAACATCTGCAACTTGCAAGCCTATTGTATTACTATTATATGAGCAGGCCATTGTAAATTCTTTTAAGTCTGTAACTTCTTTCACGTTAACACACTGTGTGTTTTACAACACCATTTCAAAGTTTATGGCCCTTTTTCTTTAGCCGCTTGTTCCAATTGCATCTTATATTTCATCAAATATGGTAAAGAAACCATGAGAATAAATTGATGCTCCATATGAACCCCCTATAAATGGATGTTGCCAAATTGCTGTAAAATGGTTTTCCTTTTTAGCCCTCCAGAATTGTTAGTAGATTTCTAAGGCTAAATTCTACAGGGAAACATTATGACCATTTAAGGCCTCCAAACTTTATGCTTCAGTACAAAAGGCCTAAGGGCGAGGATTTAAAATGGATGAAGTGGAGAAATTTGCACTTCCTTAAGAAAACACAGAGCATTTCCTTCCGCGTGTCAGAAATGAAAACAGAAAATACAAACTAATTTGTCAGGAAATTTTCCCTCTACAATTCCCTCTTCAGCCTTTCCCCTCCCTCCCTTCCTTGCTCACACTGCAGCCCTGCAAGCCTTAATTTCTCCTCCTTGTTGTCAGCTTAACAGCCGCGGGTCCCAGCTCCAGGAACTGTGATGGACGATGCTCTGCTCTTCACCTCGTGTGCAAGAGCTCTGCTGTAATGTCTCCTCATGTTCACAGCTTGCTCCTGCCACCCTCTTCCCCGCTCACCTCCCCGCCCGGGCTCACGCTTGCAGACAATCCTTCAGGAGATAAGTACTGTTCGGGGACACCAGCCCAGCCATGAATGACGGTTCATCGTTTGGCTCTAATTGGACATTGCTGTAAAATGAAAAAAACACTTGTCGTATTTATGAGTTACTGTGAGTTAATAATACGCTGGGATCCATTAGTTAAAGCACATTTGCTCCAAACATGTGGCTTCAGCTTTTTGTTTTTCACTCAAGCAACATTTTTTCAGATGAAATGCTGTTGCCGTTTTTCTCCCAGGCACTCAGTGAGCCTCAGGGAGTTGCAGCATCCATTATTTTTCTCCTCATATGTGGAATGAGAAGGAAAAAAAAAGGAGCGTCCCAGCCAGAGAAGCTGGAAATATTATCCAAAATAATAAGAAAAGAATATCAAAACATCCAGAAATCAAAAGCTGCAGCCAGCTGAACAAATGTAGTCAAAATTGAAAACACAAAAAGTCTGCAGAAGATTCTCTTGCAAATGAGACGGGCTCTGCTCTCTCTGTATTTTTAGTAATCTCCTGTCCTGCCTGAGCCAATTCTTCTTCTGTTAAAGTCTGTCTACTTGAGTCAATTTTCTTTGACTCTGTTTTGAATGATAAATTCATTAGTGCCTTGCAGGTGCATTTGCCTGAATTTAGAAATTCCAGAAAGGACTAATATGACAAGAAAAAGTAGAGCATGGACAGAAACTTGTTTTCATACTCTTGCTTCTGAAATGGCGCTGTGTTTACGTGTAATAAAAATCAAGATGTTCTTCTTTTTTCCTCTTTCCCCTCAGCAATATTTCTTCAGTGCTGAAGATGTCAAGAACAGAATTTACCCTTCCCTTGATGCCATCTTTTTTTCCCCTTCTGTTTCATCACAGCTGCATGGACTCCAGCCAACTCAAACTGTACCTTCGCACTTCACTGCTTAGGACTTCGCTGCACGTTCGATTTGACAAGACTTTTTAATGGAGATAACGGATCAGGCAGACTGAAACTTCAGACTGGTAACTGCGTTCACAAGGACACCAGCACTATGCACCGCACTACTTCATCCTTACTTAAGATAATTTCTCTAAAATCAGAAGAGACAGCACAGCAAACTTCACGAAACCCCACTCGCTCTCGTTACCTGCGACTTAATTTGCAACGCCTTGCTTAGAGGACAGAGCAAGCTCTACCTGCTTTTTGATAAGGGATGTATTTTGACTGCCATTCCTAGGAAACTTTTATGGAACATTTTATGTATTGTTGCTGCTTTGTTGGTAATAATTTTTCTTTTATTTTAGAAGCTTGAATTAAGCAACAAGCTCCTCCACTGCTGACTCAGCTTCCAAAGCAGCACTTTATATATGTCAAACAACATATATAAATTTATAAGGTGAACAATGGTTGCATTTAAGTACTGATTTAGTAATCATGAACTTCGCTGGCAGTATCCTTTGGAAACTAAATCCATAAATTTTATTAGTATTAAATGTTTCTAATGGGAGTTGACAAATACTTGAACTGAGTTGCTTTTTCTCCACACTTGGCAAAAGGAAAGGGACAAAAATTCCTATTACACAATGAGAAATGCATTAATACTAAAACCCATTCATCTCAATTTTGTACAAATATAATTTAAGACCTTTTACAACCATTGGTGAAATTACAATGTGCTGTAGGGAAGTTGCAAAGATTTTATGAGAGTAATAAAATTGTCATTGTAATACCATTATAGGGTGCAGGGACAATATAGATATTTGAATTACGTATTGTCCTTATGCCAGGCTGAAAAAGCTACATGCAGGAATTATAACATGTAATGGAGACAACTGTTGAAACAAACCAGAGAAATGAAATCCAGGTCCACTTTAGTTGGCCTGAGATAAATCCTCATTAGAAACCCAGACTTCGAATATCCTTCCCACTTGTGTCAACAACAATGAAATTTAAGCGGGCGGACTGTTTCATATTTGTGTCAATGGTAGCACAGAGACCAACTAATTAAGCAGAGATTATGCATAATAAAATAGTGTTGCATCCAAAAAACCTAATGTTTTTAGCTTCTGTGACATATATCCTGTGGTGTGCACTCAAGCCTGACTGAAGGTAATCGTGGTGGTCCCCCTTGTTCACAGCCAAAAAAAATTCTCAGGTAGCTCATGGCAAACCCATGAAATCTTACCTGGGATTAAAATGGTGTTAACTTTCCAGAGGTGAAAATCCCTTTCACTGAAGAATAGTGTTGCTGGGCTACATCCAGGGAAAGAGCATTGCTTTCTCCCTGCCTGTCCAGGAGACTAACAAAAGCAAAAAAGAAAAGGGAAAACAAGAGAGGCAATTGCAGTCTTGTACGTTAGAAACATTTCACTGGCTGTGTTCGAGAGAGTAATAAAAGAATTGAAATAGTTCAAGCATCTGCCCTTGGCTGAGGGACTTGTAATTATACACTACAGACTCCACTCTCTTGGAACAATGGTCTTTGATTCCTATCTCTTCTTTTATTACAACTGAAACGCAAACCTCCTGATGAAACCATTACATTTCCATGTGAAATTCACAACTATAAGGGGAAACCTCTGCAAAGTTGCCAGATTTTTGAAGGGGGGGACAGAAACATATGGGCAAAGGTTGTAAAGTTGCTTTCCAAGTTGCAAAGGTCCAGCCACTTGGGGCAGCCTGCTCTGGAGTTTGGGGTTTATTCTCCTCCTTTTAGTAAACACTTTGGAGTTGGAGTAAGAAAGTTAATTAGGATTATGAGAACCGTGGCAAAATCTCCCAGTAGACATTTCCACATGCCCAGAGACTCAGTGAGACCTACCATGCTTTTAATATCCCTTAAGCTTTTCCTCCTGACTTCAGACGACACCGTCCCACGACTCATAAACCTTGATAGGACCCTCAAAGCAGCAACTGGAGCTTGCTCTGTCTGCTCAAGTCTTTGCTGAGGGAGGTGGGCAGGGCGCATGAAAGAAGAGGCAGAGATGCCAGTTGGTGCTTGGCCCCTCTTCCTAAGCAATCCACATTCAGACATCTACTTTGAAATCCCCAGCATGGTGCACAGCAAGCGGGAGTCCTGGAGAGCAGGTCCTGGTCAATGAGCCTGTCGTTTTGTGTCCTCCTGAAGGAAGAACTCAGAGGACTTCACTAGCGGCTTCTGAAAGTGCAAGCCGAGATAGTGCCGCTGCCTCTCCTGCACCCTGCCTGGAAGTGGCAGTGCCAGCATCAGCCGAAAGCCACCACTTCGATGGCCACAGACAAAACTTCTAAGGGAGTCCCCCCGTGCCCATGCATACACACTTGATGCTTTACCGAAAGAAAATTAGGAGCACATCTTTCCGTACTCAGACAGCCTAAGCCTGCCTGCTCAGCTAGGGAAGCTGTTCAGCAGTCTGAGCTCCCGTCACACTTATTGCCATGTTTCGCACGTTGCCAAGAGGCAAGAAGGCATTTCCCTACACTGCAACCTTTTATTTTCTGTTCTTTTTACTCTGGCTAATATGTCTTCTTGGTAACCACAGTATAATAAATTTCATAGAGCATGACCGGCATACTTAGTTCATATTATTCATTTGCAGTCATTTATTTTTTCCAGCTCCTCTTCCCCTCCCGGTCCCCTCTCCCCAGCACTCACTCTGTGGAATGATAATAATACACACAGAGTGTCGGCTGGCTGAGAAGGACTTAAAAACAACAAGTAAGAGGATCTCTCTGTGCTCACACCTGTTTTAAGATTTGTTATCCTTAAAAAGGAAAGCTGTAGGGATTCACTCTCTTTCTTCCTTGTAGACCCCAGTGGAATATACCATTAAACCACAGGGAGGAGAGAAAGCCTTCAGTGCACTTAAATATACTTATGTCAAATCCATCTCATTCTTCCTGCCTTCTTTCCTCAATCTAGCCACCGTTCCCAAGGGCTGGAGAACATTACAACCCATTCACTTTATATGAATGGGCACAGACAGACTTTTTCACCATTTTGATATGTCTACATTTGCAGGCATATCCTGTAAGCCAACTGAAACAGCCTTAATTTCAATTTACTGTCTCCCCAAGGAACATGCCATTCTCCTGAAAGTGGAAAAAACCCTCAATGGCTGTTCCCTGCCCCCCTTCCCTCCACTTCAAGTCAGGATCTGAACTGGAGGGAAAATTTCTCCCAAGATTAATGGACTGTAGTTTTGATGCTTCTAACAGGGCACATGATCTTTATTAAACAAGTAATGAACAACTTTCACCTAAGTACTGTGCTTGGAAGGTGCTCAGCGTTGCCGTACATGACTCATCTAAATCCTTTTCCAAATCCCTGTAGAATGGTGTTATATTAAGAAAAAGAAACCAATCCTCAGTGATCATTTAACTCTGCCTTGTTTTTCAGTGGTCCTATCAGTAATGACAAAAACAACACTATTAAGAAAGTAGCCAAGACCTTGACTTACTAAGTCTGGATGCATGCTAGGATCATCTCAGTAAAGCATAAAGGTGAGATGCTCCCACCTTCCTAAGACAAATATTAGGGGTTAGCTATTATTGCAACAAACCATAAACAAAAGAGATAACAAATAAAGATTCAGTGAATAGTGGCAGTATGGAAAAACACCAGTACTGCTTGCCAGGCCTTTGTGGTCACAGCTCTGATTTAGACCAAACCAGCATGCAGAAATCTGGATTTAGGAGAGGAATATGCGTTTCTTTGCAAACACTGATGCTGTACTGTCACTCAGGCTCTCCTAGTATGGCAGGATTTCACTGGGTCTTTAGTAATTTTCTGGAAAAACTGCCAGTGTAGAAGTCAATGTGTAGTACTGCTACAGCGCACAGCTCTGCAAGGTTATAGTTAACCATTTATCATCTAATAGTCATGGTACAAACCCACTTATGTCTCCCAGTGTTGTAAATACAATGATATTCCAACACGCTTCTTAGGAAAGTATCAGACACTGGAGCATATGGTCAGAGTGATTAATGTTATTACACTGAAACAGTTTTAGCTTTGCTGATGTGTTGCTGAATACTAAATGTTTTCTGTGCGGTCTCTTTTGGAAGGATGATAGTTCATGGATTGATGGGTCTGGTCTAAGTCATCCAAGTGGCCTGACACTGTAAATTTGTTTGCAGAAGTACTGCCTTTACAGCAGTTCATTCTGGTGTGCTCGCATTTGAGATGTCCAGTCATGACCAGGCATAGGTGGGCGTAAAGGGTGAGATCTTCTGGTCAAAAGAAGTCAAGAGGATTTGGGCTGGGCCAGAACTTCCCACAGATGAATAAATTACGATGACCATAGCCACCTCCATTTTGGAGGTTGAAGCCGTACCTTTTTCTGTTGTAGCCCAGCATTTGAATTATTTTAGCTACACTGTAATTAAAAATAGCAGCAAACCAAGAAGCGGTTATAGCAAAGGCACAGAAGAATGAGCCTCAGTGGAGAAATGAGTTTTGATTCCCACAGTTACAAACAGCCTCTGCTTAGCAAATTGGATGTCTTTTCAGATTGTAAATGACTCCAGAAAAAACATAGTCCCAACTGCAACTTGAAGGCCGGAGTTAAGTCTGCTGTACGTGGCCATGACTAAATAAGGAAGACAGCAGTCTCAGAGAGTATTTCTTCTCCGAAATTGCCCATCTTTTGATCTCTTTTTTTGGGTTGTCGCATTATAATCCAATGGGAGTGGTAAATCTTTTAAGGGAGTATCCAGGGAAATTCTTAGACATAGTCAGATTCAGGGTATGGCACAAGGCCATCTCTTAACAAAATTAATAAATACTTTACAGCAAGCCATGAAAAGTCTTTGGAGCCGTTATTCTAAAGGTTTGTTCTGGTCATTGCTTATGTGTTAGTGTTACACCATAGTTCCCTTGCAATCACAGACGCTTGCATAAAAGAAACATTATGCTGAGACTAATGTTTTTCATACTTAGGAAATCTTTTTCTTATTAGTAGCAAGCAATGAGGAGAGTACCCCTCTCCCATTTTCCGCTGACTGCACAAGTGTCCTAGATCGTGGTTTCTTGAAGAGAAATAGAGTTGAAGAAAGACTAAAGCCCGACCGGCAATCTGTCAGAGGCAACTTTCAATGCTGCGTTTGCTCAGCTTGCGTTTGCCGAGGGCTGGAGGTGTTGAGGGGATGCACCAGAGGACTGCACAAGGGGTGCTGCTGGATCTCACGGCTACATTTGGTGACCTGGGTCGGAGCTGCCCTTTGCAGCCTTCTGCTGGTGGAGCAAGGCGATATTGGCTTCTGCAGAGGTGTGTGCCGTACATGTGAGTATGGCTATTTAATCTGCACAGTCAGACTTTCCAATGGAGTGCAAAGCATTTGCTATTATTAATTGACCCCACGGTTATGTTAATTGGCTTGATTCTTAACTGAGAGAAGCCTGTTTTTCAAATACCCAGGACATAACCTGTTAAACCTCTATTAGGATGCAGCCAGGGAAGGTGCAGATGAGTCTGGAATAATTACCGGGCAGTGGCTGACAGGTGAGTTCCTGTATTTTCAGCCAGAGCAGGTGATTTTGAAACCAAACCTCCCAACAGCTGCCAGCTGGGCAGCACATTTGCCCTGCAGAGGCTGCACAGGATGGCCTTTCCCCCGCTGACAGCTCTCTGCAGTTTGCTGCACGTGAACAGCTTAGCACCGAGCGGGCTAGTGAAGCTGTTGGCTTTCATATCCGGAGGGTGGCAAACTGCAGGACCCACCCTAGGGACACCACTGCAGGGATGTGGTAGGATCAGGGCTGCGCTGGAGCAACCTGTGTGCTGCTGTACTCCCCCTCCTCCCAAAAAAAAAGCCTGCAGGATAAGTAAGAATGATAAGGAATTGGGCAACTTGTCCATCTCTGCACCTGTGAGCGGAGTGCTGCCCTGTCCTGAGGGATCTCCCTTCCCACAGGTGCGAGGAGCTGGCACCCCTGTGCAACACAGTCTGAATGCTCAGGGACGGGAAGGTGGGGCAATGGCCTAACTTTTGAGACAGGCTTTCTCTATAACCAGGAGATAATTTCGTCCACAGCATGCTCTCCTGCTTCATACCAGCACATGAAGACAGACAAAATATGGGGCTTGTAGGGAGAGGCTACATTATTCATGAAGCAAACGTGTATACCTTGAAACACTGGGCAAGCTCTCATGCATGTTACATTGCAGCTCCTGACACGGTACAGGACTAGGGATAATGTGCACTCTAACACCCTAACCCAGCACTTTCAGGTGGCTCTGCTTAGAGCTTGGACAACTTTTTTCCATATTATCCCCATTTCATACTCAGAAAAATGAAGCCTAGGCTAAGGGATGACCTTGCTGAAGTTCACCTGGCAAAGCACAGGATATAGAATATGCCTTGTATACTGCCCGGTCTCTACAGCCAAGGCAAACATATTCCTGTACATTTAAAGAGAAAGGATCCTGTGAGCAGAGCTGGAGCTACAGACTTTTCTTAAACACACACTCAAAGAAGAAATCATTTTCGGAAAGGAAACTGTGCACCTGGAAAACATACTCAGTTTTAATGGATATTAATGTCTTGTAAAAACAAAACAAAGCCTGAAACTTAATAATTTGCCTAAAAATAAACACCAAAGCTTGCTTTAGTGTTAAACCAGAATTAAATTATCCAGCACATGTTTGATATTCTTGAGCTGAAGCATTTTGAATCTGATGCACAGGCAATAAATTAGGTAACGCAACATGGTGCAGTGGATGGAGGGGGTGAGGAGGCTGGGAGTAAAGGTGAGCACACAAAGCACGCTGTGCCAGAACATCACCGACATGAGCTCCTGAATAAAAGCTGAAAGACCTGGGTATCGGAAGACAGATGGAAAAAATGGGAATGCAGTTCCATCTGTGGATACTGTTTCTTTTCATGGTTCTCACCGACTGACCTCTTTTTCCCATCAGCTCCTCAGTGATGAGATCAAGGTGAATTACTCTGGATGGGTGAGTCTCGACAGAGCAAACACAGCTGCTGGCGGGAAGCACTGCTTTGAAAAGCAACATGGAGAAAGCAGGAGGCGAAGGCTTTTCTAAGCCAGCCTTGCCAAAGGTACTTCTCCCTTTCTCTCTCTGAGGCTTAGTTCCTGTCCCACTGCAGTCAATGATAATTTTCCTCTTGACTTGAGTAGGAGGATTGAGCTTCTGGAGGACAATGGCTCCTGACCCGATTTCTCCTCCTGTTATTGTGTTAGGCACTAAGCCTGAACAGCTTCTCTTCTGCAGGCTTAAACTTAGGCGACTTGTATTCTCTTCAGAACAACCTTCCCAGCCCTTACTTGTCCTCTCCATGGATGGTTCAGACAAAGAAGGAGCTTGCATTGTGCTGTGAAAGGAATCTGCTCTACCCAAAGAGCGGGTTTGAGGCAGGGGCCCAAACTCCATCTGCAGTGGAGGTGGAAGACCCTGCTAGGAAACTGAGACTGTGTTGCTTTGCCTGTTATGCGAATAAGGGTGCACTTCTGCTGTACATGTAGCCACCTAGAGTGTACTTTGGCATTTTTCGAGTCTCCCATGTTTGTTCCAGCAGTTGAGTTATATGCTATTTTGCTGTGCACATAATACATAGCTTGGCAAGCAAAAGATAGGAAGGGTAAATGATGGTATGTTTACCTTAGTTCGTGGGGATGTCTTAGTGGTTTAACCTTCAAATGTGGTGTGCCTAACTTTTCTCTAACTGCAGGTCCAAGCCCCAGCTGGGCTGACTCAGCCTTTATCTTCCTCAAGATAAATTCACTCCCGTTCACTTCACAGTGGGTGGGTGTTTCAGAGGAAGCCTTAAAAACGAGAGTTTTGTCTGGTCTGGGCGGACCCTAATGATCCCTTAGCACTTTTCATGAGAAAAACATTGGTTGTGGGCCAGAATTCCTGTGCTTTGCTGCAGCAGCATGCTGGGAGCAAGAAGAAAAGGCTCTAGACTTCTTAAAGCACAAAGACACTAACGCTGTGGTGTTGAAGCAAACACAATGATGCTGTAAGCCAAGCTTACTGAACACCATCATCCTAACGGACACACTGAGCGTGCTGGGTATTCTCTGAAAGAGCTGGGACGTGAGGTCTCTGGCTGGCTAGAAGGTCTTGGACTGTCCACTAAAGTGGCATTAGGTAACAAGTGCTTTTCCCTATGTAGGAGACCTACTCCAGCTGTGGAACAGGAAACACAAGCATTCTAGTATTTGCACAAGAAGCAAAGTCAAGGAGTGGATCAGTAGGGCACTTGCACAGGGATGTGTGAGGCTGACATGTCAAAGCAGACACTGAGTGTATAGGAAATATAAGGATGTCTGTTGCTTTCTGAGCAACTCCAGATAAAAATTCCACCCTATTCCTAAGAAATCTTTCCAATGACACTTTCGCCAAGACCACCATATTCCTGTGAAATTCTCCTTTAGGCAAATCACCATTTTTTACCAAAATAACCCACAAAACCCCCAACCCAATTAGCTTTACTTTTCTGACAACATAGCCACAGAAATGCTATCATTAACACAGCGTCAGGTTCCTTCCATCAGCTATGAAGGTAGCAGTCCTTACTCATATGCTACAGGCTCAGGCAAGCAAGTTAAACAAAATAAAATTATTCTGCGCAGTTTTGTCAGAGCTCAAACCGTTTCTGAAGCTAGTTGAAAAGAAAGCAAGTTTTCAAGTGCATTTTTCGCTCAGCACATCCTTCAAGGCTCAAATGCCTCTGTTCTTCCAGGACTAGAGGCACTGTTATGGAACAAGAGAGACTAATGGCTTTGCATTTCTGGCCAAAGCGGAAGGAATGGAAAGATCATGAAAGATGACCAGTTTGCCTGAGATCTCTATCCATTTTGCAGGCACAGGTGGTTTGGTTTAGCATCTGAAATGTTGGATCCTGAAGCAAACCAAACGCAACTTACAACCCCTAGGGAGGAGCCCATAATTAGTACGAATAATGGACAGTACTGGCAGGTCATATGGGCCTTATAGAGCTGTATTTCCAGAAGAAGGCATTTGTTAGTGTAGCCAGCACACTTTTGATAAGACAAGCACATTTCAAGCATTTAGGCTTAAATAAACACACTGATTAACGTGCTGTGGGTGGAACATAACTTTCCACTGTACTGAATTTCTTAAGGTGTTTTCTATTCTAGCAGACAGGTCTGTGCAAAATGCTACAAAATAAAACACCATAAAAATGTTGGAGATAGTTTGGAAGCATTGTAATAAAAGCTTAAAATTAATAATATTGTCCAGTCAATGTCAGGCAATTTTCTCCTTGGCTTCTTCACTGACTGTGTGGCTTATTATATGGGTGACTTGAAAAAGGTTTCTTTCAGATCTCCCTGGTATGGAGAAGGGATTGAAAAGTATGACTTACATGTGAAGTGATTTGAGAGCACGCACAAAAGTGCTACAGAAGTGCTAACTAGTATTATCAGCTGTGAAAAGATATCCTTATTATCAGCAGACACACTTCAACAGTCCTACTCTAGTATGCATCTGCAGTCAACAGTGATCTCATTTTATACAGCAGCAGCCAAAGAAATAGGTTGGGTTGCTTAATACTAAAATTCATTAGGGGTTAATAAGCAACTGCGTAATGTTTTTTTTTTTAACTTAGAAGGTCCATGGCTCAGTACATGGTTGAGTAAATCTATAAACATGCAGTATTACTAGGTTCTGTTGTCCAAGTCTATTTTATAGTGTAAAGAATTTAGCAGCATAACTATTCTAATTTAGAAAATGCTTCTTCAGATAGGAAGTGAGAAAGTAACAAAGAAACTTTTTCTTACTTTAACTTCAGGGTCCAACTGAGCCATTCACATGCTTACCTGCACCATGAGAGCTGGCAGAAAACGGGTATAACTTTAAGATTACTGCATTTACATCACTGGTCTCTGGCGTAACAATTCTAAGACTGATGCATTCCAGACAGAATTGCAAATAGAAGGATATATATCCATACACAAAAAAGCACAGGACTTGAAATTCTTGACTTTCATCAAAGGAATCGGGTGAGCAGGAAGAGGAGGTGCTGGCAGCAGTGTGTATCTCAGCTCAGTGATGAGAATCCCCTTTGGTGTTGTGCAGAGGACACACCAGTAACAGCTGGCAGAGTATCTTTTGTTCAGGCAAGCCATGCTCCTTAACAAAAAGGCTTCCTCACGTTACGATGCTCTTGGAAACCCGGTGTCCAGAGTAACATCCGTCCTCATTCCCTAGAGTCCTCAATGTTTCAGTAACAGCCTGCAGCACCAGAAAAAAGAGCCTAAAAATCATTAGTAGCTCTAAAGAAAGAAGGAGATAAAAAAAAAACCCAGAACTGAACTCTCTCCAAGCTTCAGGATATTTGAAATTCAAAGTCTAATGTTGTAGTTTGCACCCTTCTCTTGTCCTGAGTGCTGCAGTAATATCTTGCCATGCAAGGATCGTGAAAAGGAACCTCCGGTTGATTGATGTCCCTGTAACCTTAGTCAGCTGGCTCTGAAGCAGTAATTAAGCAGATTAAACCTGAATGTAGGATGAATTTTTAAGAAGTCGCAATCATCCAAAAAGGAGCTTGAACAGTGAGCACAGCACTTCTTTCGTGGTGTCTCTTTTAAAGGCACGTGACTTGAGCCGTGAACGCTTCTTCTCCTGCAGTAACGGCTGCAGAATATTTCAGCTCCCATTTAAACTTTGAATTACAGGAAATACCATGTTATTTGATCTTCTATCTTGTCACTCAGAAAAGCCATGTTTTAAAACAAATCTGGTACCGGAAGAAAATGGCTATTGTAAGTGGAAAGGCTGCACTTGCACTTTGAGAAAGTGAACAACATCAAGTACATTCAGGAGTTTTCAAGACACAAACTGATGTAATGACATATTTTCCCAGAAACACATCCTTAGCTAGCAATGGTGGCTTCCAAGCCAACAGGAGGCTTCCTGAAATGGACACATTTCGCTTGGAGCAATCCTGTAATTTGTAATACACTTTTTGCCTTCATCCTAGAAGACAAGAGGCTGAAGTCTTGTTCTCATTTGCTCTGGCAGGATATTCAAATGATACGAAAAAGCCAACAGAGCTGTGCTGCTTTGCAGCAGGGAAGGCTCTGGTCTACTAACAACCGTAAAGATGCAGTGAAAATCCAGTCTAAATCCGTGTAATATAATTGAAGCAATAATCAAAAAAAAGCAGATCTTCAGCTTGCCTGAATCACCATATTTCTACTGACTCAATGTTTTTAAGTCCTTTTCCAGTATTATTCCAATGCACAATACCCAACTATCCAAAGCCCTTTTGCACAGTCACTGCTGCTCAGATGAGGTTTCTGTCCTGTCTGTGGGCAGGTAAATGGAGGCATGAACTGGTGGAGTAGGAGGCTTATGGTCACCTTGACAATTGATGGCTGACTTGGGTAGAAAGCCAAACAAGCTGGCTGGGTTACTAACTTTTGGTCTCTTTAATACTGGGTAATATTAATAAAAAGGAAAACAGCAGCAAGCAAGCCTGGCTTAAATGAAGAGTTATTGATTTGGTCTCAGAGTATATTTAAATATTTTATTGCACAGATGGGGCCCATACAACTTTCTTTTCCTTCATCCCACAGAGGCCCTGTTTTACAAGGATACTTGCTGCCCCTCGGGGAGGCTGGATCTTGTTTCCTCCCCATTTACATGTGTTTCTTGGGGGGAGGGTTGGGCTCAGGTAAGGAGAATCAATCACTCATGTGCAGGAATGAGCGGCTTTCCTTTGCGCCAGGGCCAAAACTGCTGCCTTTGCTGTTCTCCCACCTACCACCTTCTGGGTACAGCTGTCTGATGGATCTCCCTCCTGCCTGCATGATGCTGGCTGTACCCCTGGTGAATCCACTGCCATTTTCCAGAGAGCTTTACTTTGAAAATAGACTTGTTAAAAACTCTGAATCCAAGACTCATCCCTCTTGGGCATTTTTACTTAGTGTGCCAACATTTCTGTCCCACCTAAAGGAAGGGTAGGAGATCGCAGGGGAAATTACCATCTTATTTATCCTAAGGTTTTCCTAAGTGTAATCTCTCAGTATTTTGGAACCTGACAGGTCTACTAAAAAGCAGAGTGCAAAAGATAGCTCCCTCTTTCCTACACCAAAAACCAGATTTTTTTTAATCAGAAAGAGACTTTTTAAATGGTTTCCATGAAAGAAGAGCTCATAGCCTGAAATGGATGGGCTCCACAGACAGAGCAAGACGCATGGGGAGCGATAAGCTCTAGTTGGCTTGTGTAAGACAGTGGATTTGGAAAGCTCTCCCCCTAGCTTCTAGATAAGAGGTTTCCTCTTGAAGGCAGTGACAAACATGAACCAGCCAAACTGTAGCTTTCTGTCTAGCAGCACATCACTTATAATGACAAGCAGCAGACGGAAACTCTTCCAGCCGGCATCACCGCTAAACATGCTGTGTGTCTCATGACCTGCAGGGATTGAAAAGTCTGGACACCAATCATCTTAAAAAAAAAAAAAAAAGAGAAAAAAAAAAACATTAAAGGATTTAAAAACCCACAAACCAACAAAATTTCCTTAAGATTTACCTGATTTTTAAAAGTAGAATTTCAGAAGTTCTTAAAGTACCGACAAGTGACTTGCTAAGAGCATAATCTGGCAGGAACAGAAAGACAATCTATGTTTAAAAAACCTCACCAAAAAAGTCATCTCAGCAGCCACCAGCAAATTCTGTTTGATGAGTGTATAAATTATTAGCCTACGTTCTGTGTTCCAGCAGGCAAACATAGCTTTTTGTTACTCTCTAATTCTTCCCTTTTTTTTTGAAAATACAGAAGGATGTGTATTGAAGCAGCGGAGTAGCTTTCTTCTGTGTTACTTTGTTGCATGTTTCTTGCATGTTACAGGATCTTGAACTCATGATTACATACATTTCGTGGTAACTTAGTCCATTCTGGGTCTCCTTGCTGATTACGGCTCCTCTGCAGAGTCTGAGACATATCCTACTTGGGAAGTAATGGGTTACATGACAGAAGCAGTCTAGGTATGCTTGAGCTTTCTGTGCACAGGAGAAAGACTAAATCTTTTCCGGGGGTCTCTCACACCATTATTTTATGCACTACGATATTCGTCAGAAAGGTCTTGCTAATAAACAGGACGTTTTTGCTGCCTCTCCCGTTCAGAACAACTAATCATGGTGTAATAAAGGGTAGAGTGGCCTTCCACTAGATGCCTAAGTGTACAGTGCTGTGAGGCATGGGGGAGGAAGAAGTGGATAAGCTTCATCTCTTTGTGGCCAAAGTAGGTGATGAGATACGAGTAAGCTCATTTTACCTACGTTTAAACTTGACTGCATCACCATGGCAAGGTCACTTTTTGATTACACACCTCCACCTGGGGAGCAGGACAGATATACTCTTATTTTCATTTTAGCCCCCAAACAACACCCTCATTTTCACACCAGCATAATGTTTTTTTTGATGGTTGGGATGTGGATGTCGGGCCCCTACGCCCCCAGAAAAACTCTGCCTTTGTACGTGGACAGGGTCTCTGGTGACGGGAACCATTCATGGTGGCTGTTCACATGCACGGAGAAAAAGTGGGGCTTTTAGCAACAGAAGAACTCTATTTGCTCCAGCATGAATCAGCATGAACCTTCACCCACCCCTGACACTGACTGCATTTAGACACAAGCAGGCTAAATTCAGTGTTTCTGAGAGCACTGAAGGTCGAGAAAGGCACTACTGGGGTGGTGCCTTACAGAGGCAGGACCTCTGCAGTACACTGGAACCGGGAACGTCACGAAAAAAAACAAAACTGCTTCCCACTCAAACAGACAAGAAAAACGACAGGATTTGGAAATGCCTGGACATTCCCAACAGCCTTTACCCAGAAGTATATCAAAGCTTGGTTTGGAGCAACAGCTACATGTCATTGAAAAATTACTTTCTCCCCCCAGATAATTTATAGAGTACCCGGGAGTGACCTGTCATCATGATCTCTGCCTTGAAAGCAAAACAAAAGCAAACAATAAAGAGTTTTGCATGGATTTATGCTGAGTTCCAACCCTTAATTAAGCTGTCCAGGGGCTGCTGAGTATCCAGTCTGCTCTCAGGGATGATGGCATAAATCCAGAGCAAGCCTGTGAAAAGTGCAAGTCTAGACGGGGGTGGGAGAGACTTGAGCTAGGAGAAGAGTCCCAATGTTGAAATCCAGTGGAACCTGAAGCACCTTGCTCTTGGAGGGTGACAGACATTTTGGACTCAGCTGGGCTGAATCTAGCCCCTTTATTTGTTTTCAGTGCTAATATTTTGCCTTCAGAAAAGTTACAAGCCTTCTATATGAGTCTGTTTCCTGGTCCCATTTAACCTGTGCAACACTGAGCAATCCAGCAGGGCAGATTCACCCTAACAAACAGTAAAATTGCTCAGAAGAACAGAGACAAACCACAGTATAGCCCAGGAGCGATGGATGAATTCAACCCTTTGATGGCTCTGCATGTGTCACATAGCTGCACAGAAGCTAGAGAGAGGTACTGGCTAAGTGCAAGATGTTATTATTTTGAGAGATCTACCTTTTGGAGAGCATGCATTCACTTGTGTGATGCTCTTTTCTTGTTCTAAAAAAAGATGTCTATATGCATCCTGTCTTAAGTTCAAAGTCTTTTTTTTTGGGGGGAAACCCACCAGTCCTACATTTCCAGGAATGTGGTAGAATAGCCTGCATCCCAGACGTTGAGTCTGTGTCTGACCTCATCAGATCAGCAAAAGAGTTAATACTGGTTTCCCTGGTGACCAGGCAGTGATTGACAATGCTCAGACTGTCTCACTGGGACACCTGCAGATAACCACCTGAGATAGATCAGCACAGGAAACCATTTCCACACAGCGTGAACATGCAGGTGGTGAGCAATGCAAGGAGCATGATTATTACCCCTTTTCTAGCTAACTGTTCTGGGCCCCCTGCATGACGTCTGCATAGCTGAGATGTCATCACTCAGCCAGATGTTGAAGTCACATCTATCTAAATCCAGTTGGATATATGGAAAGTATTGTCTATTTTGAAGGCCATAAATCAGGGGGCATTTCTATGAATCAGGGATTATTACTAAATCATGCACTTTCTATTAATAGATCCCTATTAATGCTGCAGGTGCTAGTAGTAACTGCTCTTTGAAGCATTACTTAATCACCCCCTTTGCAAATCCCTGTAATCCAGCCCTCATAAAAATACATGGATTATTGATTGAGAGGACCTCTGGGATCCCTAAAACGAGGTTCAGCTCAGATGCCTGCGCAGTGCAGGAGACGCACTACAGATCGCTGCCTGGAATGTCTGCCAGGTGTTTGCAGTTTCGTGCTTAGCGTGTCTTGGAAATAATAAAAGAGGTGGAAGTGGAGGGGAGATCATTCCTATCTGGGAAGACCAGGCTCAAATAGAGGAAGGAGAATGAGGACCATTAGTAATAGCTGGAGAGGCTGAAGGTGCAGAGGCTATAGGGTGGGCTACTTCTTCCTCTCAGGAAAACTTGTGAGAGTGAAAATAGAGAGGAAGCAGATCAAATATGTGTTATATTCTCCTCAAAACTAGTGCAGGGTGTGCAGTCAAGTCTGTGGCATGCTCGTAAAGCACACCAGCAATCAGGACAAGTCTTTAGAAATGTGCTGGGTGCAAAGGTAGCTAGGAAGGTAAATTAAAGTTTGGGAAACACATGAAGAATCCTAAATAAATGGTGATTCCCCCAAGCCCAGTGTTAATATTTTAGGATTGCGTCTGCAAAGCTTAATGCTGGTGAGAAATGAGCGGGTGAAGCTGAAGCTCACTCACTCTCCCTGTCTAGCAGACCTTCATAGTTGAGCTCTGCGTAGCTCAGATCTGCAGCAGGACTTCAGGGCCGCTTAAGTGGGGCTTGGGCAGAATGTGGTTGCTTAAAGTTGTACTTAAGCTGTGCTGTGCAGGCTGGAGACCCTGAGATGTTTCAGGTGTCAAGACTAAAGCAGTGTTATCCACAGAATAATAACAAAGCCAGTAACAAATAGACCCTGCAGAGCCCTGTGCCCGCAAGGCTACCCTGCTTCCCGAGGTGTTCATGTAGCGCTTGCTGGGGGACCCCTCCACCATATCAAGACTAAAGCAGTGTTATCCACAGAATAATAACAAAGCCAGTAACAAATAGACCCTGCAGAGCCCTGTGCCCGCAAGGCTACCCTGCTTCCCGAGGTGTTCATGTAGAGCTTGCTGGGGGACCCCTCCACCATAAGCACTGAGGAGCTTAAGAAACCTTGCAGAGAGGTCCTTGAAACTGCAATCCACCTCATTCTCACAGGTACCTTTGGCAACCTGTAGCCCCAGGGACATACATTTATCAGTTCTGTTCAGCTCCTGTGTAAGCCCCGAATGCCCACATGTTGTGGGGCTGAGCGGCGTTTTGCCTTGCATTCTATTGCTGTTGGCTGGAGTCTCTGCAAATCCCCTGGCTGGAGCAAGCGGCAGAAGGGACAGCAGCTCTGCAGCCCTGTATCTGGGAGTGGGGGAGAGAGAGGATCCCCACCCATCTCTCCTTCCAGGGAGGGCTGAAAAACGAGGTCACCACTCCATGGAAAATACATAAGCAGGGCCTACATCAATCAAACCACATTCTTCAAAAAGTACTGGAAGGTGAAGAAAGTTTCTCAAGAAGAAGAAAGGATAAGAAGAAAAACTAAGCCCTCACAGAACTGCTTGATAAAGCACCACTTTCCAGGGTGCCACCATCTGTTCTGTGTTATGGGGAATAACCTTGATGTTATTACATTGCAAGATTATTATTATACAGTAGTATGCTAAATCTCAACCAAATGTAACAAGTGCGAGAGAGACACTTAATAACACGGATGGCTGGAACAACAAACACAGTTCAGGAAAGCACTTCTGTGAGGGTGCAGGGCTTGTGAAGGTGCTTAAAGGTAAGCACATTCCCAGCAGCTCTGCTGAATGGGCTCATTTTCTTAAACTACGGCTCCAAAGTAAAATTCTCCCGCCCCAATTCTCCAGCCTTTCACAGGAAAGGGGTATTAGGGCTTGAACTCTTGTGCATCATGGTGCTGCAGCTGGGTCAGCAGACCAGTACGCTGGTGACCATGTAAGCATCTCATGGCTTTTCTCTTTCAAGGGGACTGGTCTGAATAAACAAATACTTTCCATAAGGCAAGGAGCGCTGCTGCTCTGCTCTGCATGTGTATCAGGTATCTATACCTGAAGTGAAACGGAAAGGATGTGAAAGTGCTTTCAGGCTGCACCCTAGTACAATTCTTAGGACACTTGAACTCTTTTTTAATATTATAGCGCACACACAAAAAAAAAGGCCAATAGAGAAACAGTGACAGAGTGCGTAACTATCATCCTAATGTTTCTGCTTCTCCTTTTCACTCCTGACACAGGATTTTTTCCCTGTTCCCTCTCCACTTCTGCCTTGAACCTCGGAAGATGAACATCTAGTCTTTCTCAGCTAACTTTCTCAAATCATCTTGGAGCACTTGGAGGTTTTTCCCTTCACATCCTAATTAAGGGTATATCAGTGTCCCATTGGGACTGAAGCAGTTAACGAACACCATCCGGTAGGCAGGTCACTTATAAACTATTTGCCCTGAGATTGAGGGCAAACTCTGATGAATTCCCAAGGAAAGAATCAAATGAACCTGTTAATGAGTGGAGCATTAGGAGGAAGAAAAAATAAGGCAGGATCTGAAGTCTTAAGGAAATGTAGGAAATAAAGGTTTGTTTATCTAATGGTTTTACTGGTGTCAATGCACAGGACTCCCCCTCCATTTTAAACCAATTGCAAACAAAAGATTCAGTTGCAGATAAGCTTTGGGAGTTTGCTTTTACATGAGACACTTGTAAACATTCCTCAAAGATGGAGAGGAAGAGGGATATCTAGCCCATTCACTTCAAATAAAACCTGGAAACAAGGTTTTCTCATATTATCATCACTGTCTAGAGCACCAAGAGGAGTTTTAGTCACATCTTCTTCTGGTTAAACCCTCTGTATAGTAAATCAGGTTCTCTGTCCCTGGAAAGTTTAGTTTAAGTTGGTTACTGCAATTTTCCAAAACCACCACTACAACCTCAAGAGAAGGTCTTGGGATATTGCCAGCCTGTAAGAAATCTCAGAAGAGCCTGCTTTGGTGAAATATTAATAGACGATCCAAAGAAGATCTCCAGTGTGAGATTGCCTGTCAGTGAAATGACTCATGGATCAGAAATCAACCTCCCACCACCACCCCAAATTAAATTCACTTGCTGTCTAAGAGCAACCAGACTTTTTTTGTGCCTATGTCTGTGAGTGGACTTAGTCTTCACTCCAAGCAGGCCTAGGATGGGGTTGGTTTCTTGGACTTAGAATTCCTTGTGTTTTCATTATTTGCATGATACGACATACGGCACAACGAAAAGCTGTACTGCAATAACAGAAAAAAACTTGAATACATCTGAATGATTAATGTTCTCTCAGATAAAAATGAAAATAATAGCTGTTTAAAAAATCAGTTAACTTCTAAAAGAAATTAATGTTTTAATTAAAGTACAGGAGAAAGAAAAATAAAAACAATCTTATCTGAGCTTGTACTGCAGGTAGAGGAAAGCATGCTATGTTGTCCTAATGTCCACTTCTGTTTATCTGCAGAAAACATGTGGCAGGACCTCCACTGGCACTCTGTGTCTGTTTTTGTTAGAAGTAGACCAAAAGGTTTTTTTCAAGCCTGAAGCAGCAATGCAGATAGGAGGATGGACAGGGGATTGGAAGCTTTGCAGTGAGGCAGAAAGAAAGGCTGTAAGTGCGATTTTCTCCTTCATCTAAGTTCTTCTGACACAGAACATGGGAAAAATTCTTTGATCCCTCATGTTTGTCCCATGACACCGGTGCTAGAAAACACATCTTGACTTTTCTAAAGCTGTAACACAACCCATAAAAAAACATATTATTTTTGCCAAAACCAGAAAGTCCCCAGAAAAAAGGTAACAAAGAAAGGCACAGAGGTCCCTGGAATGGGTCTCTATGATATGAACTAAGTGAGTGTATAAACTATATAACTGATGTTTCTGATAAGGCTGGATTGATCGCCTCTTAGAGCCAGAGCACCCTGAAAGTTTCCGGTTTGGCTGTTACCCCCTCCTCCAGGTGGATGTCTTTCAGATTCTCATGTTTGTTGAAATTTATCGTCCATACCCTGCTCCTCAAAACAATTCCCTGTGTCACTTGCAGTGTCCATCAGCGGAGGGCTGACAGACACTGAAGCTGTCTCATCAACTTTCAGTCATCCTGGGGGAGCATCATTGACAAAGAGGGAAATATAAAACAGAAGAGGGCCTGGTAATTGCTGTTGCCTGCTAGGCAGTGAGGAATGGGTCCACTCCCACTCCAAATGGATCAAGAAGGAGGCTGTAAACTTGACACGCCTGCATTTGCCCTGAGCTACACACAGTCAAGAACGGTCTCTATAGCCCAGCCAGAAGAAGTAGTGAAGGAGAAAGCCAAATGACATCTGCCCCTGGGATTTTATGCTGTCCCATGGGGAGTGAAATAAATGGAAGTTGGGTGATATCCCTGCATGATAAACCCCACTTCCAAAGTATGACTTCATGTGAGACTCTTGTTGTGGAGTCCTTTCTGCATGCCCCAGCCATGGCAACCTCCATGAACCCCACACAGCTTCACTAACTGTCAGGGCCACTTCACAAGGCAAAATCTTTACAAGTCAATAATTGGCTGATTTCTTTCCCTGCCCAGGCCATCAATAGGATATTTTCCACTTGCTTCTCTGAAGCCAAGGGTTTTTGTTTGAACCTGATAAGAGCTGCTTTGGCATGGGAGACTTTAACAGGAAAACTAAGTGTATTGATGTATGAGAATGGCTAGCAAGCAACCAAGAGGAGGGAAACTTTGACGAAAGGCAGGAAAAGCATAATTTAATAAGAAGCACAGTGATAGGTCCCTAATGTCCACTGGGTCCCCCTTTTCAAGGCCTTACCTGAAATACAAGCAGTGCAGCACTGAGGTCCACATACTGACTTTAAAAGAGATAAGTGATCTTCACCGGAGTCTCCTATTCTGTAGCCAGGGGATCTGAAATGTCTAGATATTTTTTGCCCCTTACCTCCTCGGCTAACCCATGCTTCCAGTTTTTGAGCCAGAATACCACATTCAGCTCAAACCTAAGTCAACCATCCTGGCGGAGCAGTCAGTGGAGGTTTCTAGTCGTTAATCCCAGCTGAATTGCTCCATATCTTCTTACGACACTTGAAGGACTATGCAAGTTGCGACACCAAAATACAAGAATTAGTCAGCTGGCCCCAGCCAAGGCTAGTCCGGGTCCTTTGTCTCACAGTGACCAGACCCAGCTGCCTCTGAAGAAAACTGATTTCTACCATAGGCACGGTATCTACCATGGATAAGTTGCCCCCACAATTTGATACGCTACAGTGGAAGTTCAAGAGGATATTCGCTTGCTCCTGTTGCCCTATTCCTATTTCTGTATTTTACAAAAAATTCAAGATGTCAAGGGAATTTTCAAAGTAACTTTCTCTATTTCACAATGTCTTGGTAAATCAAACATATGTAGACAGAAAATCTAATAAAAACACTATGAGGACTTTTAATCAGAAGAGTATATTGAAACGTAGATAGTAAAACAGCCGTAACTAACTGCAGATGCTAAAGAAACTATAAAGCCGCAGTCAGCACTCTTTGCCACATTACTGTATTAGAGCAGAGACTGACTATAGTTTTACTGCTTCACTTAATAAACTGGCATTTTTTATTATTATATAATGCACCAAGCTCCTGTAGTTTTACTACAGTAAACATAATTCAACCGTAGTTTAAAGAGAGATGCCATTTTCTTTCGCTTTTTTAGAACACACAGTGAAACTGAGAGAAGTATTTTAGTAATACTTTTTCTGCGCCTTTCCTTTAACTCGTGCATCACATACTTGTGTTTGAATATGCGTTTTCTCTCTTCAATAATTTTTCATTTTGCTGGTGCTTTTCTTGGAGTAGGAAATCATCCTCAGTGATTTTTGAAGCACAAGTGTTTGCTATTTGAGACAGAAACAAGTGACAACATTTGGATTCCAACTTCAGACAGATATGGAGGTATCTGTATTTGAAATACAGGTTATTCTGCACCATTTTCATTCTGAGGTTTCTGCATGAGAGCTTGCTTGGTAGCGGTCATTCAGTCCTAGTGGAAATTGCCATACTAAAGGATAGAAGGGTGTAAGAAAAGGGGTGCTTACTTTTTGTTACAGTGTTATAGTACTACACTCAGCTCGGCTCTTTCTCTCTGCGCTCAGTTCCTTTGCCATTATATACCCACCCGGACAGTGGCAGTGTGATATTCTCTGGGAACTGTGTACTGGTGCCAGACAGGCATCCATAGAAACCACAGAAGCAGAAAACCATGTAGATCTTACTTTCCTTCTCCCAGAGCCTAGGATGACACAGCTCCAGCATGGATGGGGAGAAAGCAAGTTAAAAAACCTAGTAAATTCACATTAAGCATCAAACTAATACCAACAGACAGTGATTTTCTCCATGCGTCATTGTTAATTGCATTCTTACTGCTTTATGTGTGAATATACATCTCAGTAGTCAGCCCCTGCAGCCAAGGAATATTATGGCAAAACCCAAGCCAGTGATGCTCATTCAAGTTGGTGTACTAACATAAGCGTTTAAAGGATTCACTTTTATTGTATGCATACGAGCGCGCACACACACACACGCACATGTACTAAAGCTGTAGGCTTTCGTATTGTGCAAATGTATTGGTTCTCCCCATTCTCCGACAGCAATGCAGAGAGGCTGCCTGTGGCCCAGGAGCTCCACGGGCATGAGATGCCCGTTGTCCCGGCTGCCCCACGGCATGCCCTGTCTAGCATGGGACATGGTCTGCTTGGGTTTCTTGCTTGCACAAAATGCAGCTTAGCGAGGAACTCCTGTCATGAATGGCCAGAAATGCAAGCATGCCCCTAATTCAGACTTCGTACTGCTCCAAAGGTATTTGGAGACAAATCGAGAGTTGACTTGCCTGTTTTTCTCACCACTTCTCCCAAAAGCTGTCACTGCCAAATATTCTCACCGGTCAAAAACTAAAGGTCTGAAATTACTTTTTTTTTTTTTTTTTTTTTAAAAAAAACCACTGGGGGTTTTTTTTTTTTTTT
>Ga0065711_1005141_pt1 | contig 25753 bp, 14 predicted proteins | sample Hoacrofraction12_FD_59098 | JGI IMG/M metagenome (GOLD analysis project Ga0065711, IMG submission 59098) | Hoatzin crop microbial communities from Cojedes, Venezuela - Epithelial fraction 12 v2 (version 2) | ecosystem: Host-associated > Birds > Digestive system > Esophagus > Crop | place...
GCAGCCAGGGCACACTGCTGGCTCATGGTTAACCTGTCGTCCACCAGGACACCCAGGTCCCTCTCCGCAGAGCTGCTCTCCAGCAGGTCCACCCCAAGCCTGTACTGATGCATGGAGTTGTTCCTCCCCATGTGCAGGACCCTGCATTTGCCTTTGTTGAACCTCATGAGGTTCCTCTCTGCCCAACTTTCCAGCCTGTCCAGGTCACGCTGAATGGCAGCACAGCCTTCCGGCGTATCTACCACTCCTCCCAGTTTGGTGTCATCAGCAAACTTGCTGATGGTACATTCCAACTCTTCATCCAGGTCGTTGATGAAGAAGTTAAACAAGGCTGGGCCCAGTACTGACCCCTGGGGGACACCACTAGTTACAGGCCTTCAACTAGACTCAGCGCCGCTGATGACAACCCTCTGAGTTCTGCCATTCAGCCATTTCTGAATCCACCTCACCGACCACTCATCCAGCCCACACTTCCTGAGCTTCCCTAGGAGGATGTTATGGGAGACCGTGTTGAAAGCCTTCCTGAAGTCTAGGTAGACAACATCCATGGCTCTCCCCTCGTCCACCCAGCCAGTCATGCCATTGTAGAAAGCTATCAGATTGGCCAGGCATGATTTCCCCTTGGTGAACCCATGCTGACTACTCCTGATAACCTTCTTTTCCTCCACTTGCTTGTTGATGACCTCCAGGATAAGCTGCTCCATCACCTTTCCTGGGATGGAGGTGAGGCTGACCGGCCTGTAGTTCCCTGGATCCTCCTTCTTGCCCTTTTTTCTTGCCTGGTCTTCCACTAGACCAGGTTGCACAAAGCCCCATCCAACCTGGCCTTGAACATTTCCAGGGAGGGGGCAGATACAGCTTCTCTGGGTAACCTGTTCCAGTGTTTCACCACCCTCATGGTGAAGAATTTCGTCCTAATATCTCATCTAAATCTGCCCTCTTTTAGCTTAGAGCTGTCCCCCCTTGTCCTACCATTACACACCCTTGTGAAGAGTCCCTCTCCATCCTTCCTGTCGGCCCCTTCAGGTACTGGAAGGCTGCTATAAGGTCACCATTGTGCAGGTTTTTGCTATAAATATAAGAAACTTGTTAGGTTTTTTCCTCTAGGAAAATAGGAATGAAGATGCACACACAGATGATGACCATCACATTTTATACAGTTCAATAAAGCACTCTGACCTGGTCTGATCGGCAATGATTATTTTTGCATCTAACTTCCGATTATTCTAGCAAAATGCCCTTTTTTCCCTTCCTTTCCCCATGTTGCAGCGCCGGCCTATCGTGTATTTCAGTCATGTGGTGTGACAGAACCACCCCTCTTCCAGCACCCCTCCTCTTTTCCCACTAGAGGGCTCCCCCAAAATACTCATGGGAGATCCACTGGCAGAGACTCTTCTGCTCCAGGTAGACATTTACAGTAATACTTTGAGCATGGTAATGGCTAGCCTGCAAAGAAATGAAATGAATTTAAGTGAAGGTAAATGACATGAAATTAAATTAAATCTCTGTCGGGTTTTGCAATAAGAACTGGATATCGGTATTTGATTGTTTTTAAAATATAGTCATATATTTGCTGGGGGATTAACTAAAAGAAAAACTATGCGCGTTCCCAGGAGTGAAGCTGGCAGAAGTTTGGATATATAAATCTTGCAAATGTAAAAATAAACACAATTTGTGCACAGGAATTTGACATCTTCGTTATCACCCATGGTAATACATCTATAAAACTGTTGGCTGAAGAAACCTTGACTGTGTTACAAATCTGAAACTAAAAACTTGCACTGGTGCCCAGTAAAATGTTGTTCAACTAAAAATAGAAATTACTGTCATCAGCAAAGCGTATCCATGAGGGAATGATATTTCCTATAAATATACTAAGATACATGTGGATTAGTTTAATCTAATGAAGAAGATGTGAACAAACCAAAGCACAGAGCTTTGAATAGAGGAAGTAGGATGCATAGAAAATGTTCAAGGGAAACTTCTCTGCTAGTTAAAATCCTTAATATTATGCCTTGTTTAAAAAACAACAACAAAGTTTCTTGTTCGTTGAGCAACTACTACATTAAAACTTGTAATATACTATCCTCAAAGAAGTCAATTTTGGGAAGAATTTCAACAGGAACAGGATTTTTTTTTATACTTATCTTACATTTTCAAATATCAGCCTGTGGTTTCAGGTATCTAAATTTCAATTTTCTGTCTGAGAGACCTGAAAAGGGGCAGATTTTCAGAGGGTGATTGCTTAGTATTTTCTGATTGTATCGTTTTGTCAAAACCAGGCACATTTATAATTCAGGTGAATCTCCCAAAAACTCAATCAGAATAATTGGTGACATTTTAAAATTTAGGCCATGGAGTTAGAGACATGAAAGCTTTTTATAAAGAAGAATTTATTTGCCTGCTATAGCCCTGTTTATGTTTCCATGTTTTTCTGTAATCAGAAAATGTTGGCTAGAACTCAGTTGGATATTCAGAGAATTTTAGCAAAACTCACTCATAAAAATAATATCAGAAGTTTTAAAAATATTGATGAGGATAACAGTATAAATACTGGTAATAATGCATTTTACAGTCACAGGTTACAAGAGGACTTCTACAAAAATAAATCCTTTAAATTTATTTGCCACAAAAACATAGACACAAGACAGAGAAAGGGAGCTCTTTCAGCTCCAGAATTTGACTCCTATCAACATTTATTAGAAGCTTGTTGGTTTAAAACCCAGTGCTCCTAACTGTTTATTCAAAGAGGGTGGGGGGTGAGGAAAGCTGGCGGATAGATGCTGTGTCAGATCATGAGGCAAGAGGAAGACCCATCTTCGCTGACTGAGGAGTTCTCAGCTGTGCCATGCAAGGAAAATACCAGCTCGCTCTGAAGCCCAGCCAGTTTTAAATGGGTTAAATTAGTTCACGTACGGCCCCATGAAAGTCAGCTTGTATTCGGAGGCAGTGGACAGACTTAGCTGAGTGCACAAAATAACTTTGGAAGAGATAATCCAATTGTTCTTTGGCAAAAGTTATAAAGCTAACTAAACTGTAACTTAAATGTAGTTAATCTCCTCCCCCTACCCAACCATTTTAATAAGTGAAATTAAAGTTGTGGCATTTTAGGATTAAACACGCTACAAAAAACTGCAGACATTTTCTACTGATTTTCTCACGGGTATAGCCCAAGATTATATTGGGCTGTATATAACCCAAAATATATGTAGCCAAAATAATCCAATATATGTTGGATAATTGTCCTTCTAAAGGATAATGAGCAGGAAGAGAAGATAAAGGACTTTCATATAGCTAGACAATAAAAAAGTTGTTGGCCAGATAGACTGTCTGCACTTGGCCTTTTCTCACTGTCGTTTTTGCATTTTCTAGCTGGTATAGGTCATAACTCTGTTATTTATTGATGCTCAGATGCGTGTTTGGCTTTGTACAAATACATGGGAAGTGGCCACATTCCTCCTCAAACGTTGTCCAAAACATCAGCTACTTATAACACTTTGAGCCATACACAAAGCAGTAAACTACAAGGCTATACTGGGAAAAAAAAATATAAAATCTATTTTAAGAAGGGAGTTGAATGGGGAGGGAGGGTTATTTGGTTTATAAGAAGTTACAAGCAATTAAAAAAAAATCTGTAGCACTACCTATAATAAAAGTACCAGTATGCATCTCCTGGTGCTCAACAAACAATATAATCAAGTACATCAGTAAATTATCATAGGGATAATTCTGTTGATTTTTCCCTTGAAAACTCCATTCAGGTTATATGTGTGAGAAAGTTCAGCAGTTTTCAATCCATTTCAATATGTGGATCTCCTACACAGGAGAAAAATATCCCAAAGTTAAGCTTCTTAGGAGCACCCTTGCTGTTCTTGGTTATTTTTTTACAAATACTCCACAAATCCCATGGTGTGTCAATACCACTCTGATTTCTAGACTTTCCAAAACTATGTGTTTAGCTTAATTTTAGCCATGTTTTTTCATGCCTTGTTAGTGTTCTGTGCTTTGGGAGCTCTGGCTTATTTTTCATGTATATTCATTATACGAAGATACTTTATGTTGCTTTTCTTCTGTCACTTTGCATGTTAGTGCCCTGTTCTTTGTGATTCAAGCAACATCATCTTTGCTCATACTAATTCAAAGCAAGAATGTGATGCTGCATTTGAAAGTGTAGGTGTTCCTTATATATCTCTTGCTTCTACACGGTGTATTTTGTCTTCAAACATTCGCAGCCCAAGGCACATGTGTGATTGAGCCCTGGGAATGCATATTTCCTTCTGAAGTTTATTTACATTGCTAATTCACAACAGGGTGCAAAGTGAAGATTTCTGAGCACAGAAATAAGGACTGATTAGCATTCTCTTATTTTCAGCATCTCACCCATAGACATGTACATTTTGTTTCCGTAATTACTGCAAACTGTAGACTTTGTACATACTGACAGACTAATTTTGTACTAGACTATTACAGAAAACTCTGACTTAGAGACTGGTTTGCATCTATTTTTCTAACCTATTATAAGGAAAATACCTCCTTAATAACAAAATTGGTAAAAAATCGTATCTGCTGAAATAACATATTTGTTGGTATATACAATACAGCTTAAATGAAAAATATTGGACGAAAAAATTTGACTCCCATGACTTCGCAGAAATTAAGCGGGTGCGTAACTTCAAGAATACAAGTAGTCCTACTACATGTCTCAGATTTAGCTAGTTTGAATACCTGTATTGCTTTAAACACTAGTTACATAGACAGCCCTACTGCCAAAGGGAACTGAGAACCCTCAGCACCTTTCAGCACATGCTGAGCTCTCCCTTTGGCTAGAATGCTACTTGGACTCACATGTGTTCGTCTCTAGAATGAGAGTGTATTTCATCCTGGATTAGGTTGCAAGGGATAGGAGTTGTTTGCTTGGATCCATTCTTTTTATAATTAAGAAAAGGAACAGAAAGATAAAGCTAGGAAAGAATTGTTTTAAAACATAAGTGTAAACATAAACATCCCCCCCTGCGAAGTCTTTAACAACTGAGTAGACAAAAGTGTATCTTAGCTACCCGTCCAAATAACGTTGCTTTCCTTTTTCACTTTGTGTAAATGCTCTCCTTCAAAAGGCAAATCATTCTATTATTTTGGCCTTCAGTTTTGAAAACACTTCTATATGTTCTTAAACTTCAGATATCTCAATACAAATAGCATAAAACGTACTGTTCCCATGTAAATTTTACACTTGGGAAAACATATGCAGGATAAGTCTTGATGAAGAATTAGCTGAAAGAATATTTGAGCTGTATTTTACAAATTTCCCTCCTATCTGCTTCGCTCAACAGCCAGCTTTATTATATGTCACATCTTCCTCTATATTATGTCATAGATCCATCATGGAAAGAGAATGCTGTTCATAGTTATCTTTTTTATTATTATTACTTGGCAACATTAACGCTATCACTGTCGCAAGGCCTTTGTTGGAACATCTGCCATACGCAGGAGCCTTTCTGCACTGACATGCTTTAGTTATTTGCCTGCAGACCACTGCCGAAGAGTCATATTTTCTTTGCAGGAACTGTATTTATCACTCAGCAAAATTAATTGCCGTTATGTTTCCAGAATTATTCTTTCAAATATTGACACTTGACCATGAGTGGCCTAGGACAGATCTTGCTAGCCTAGGTTTACTTTTTGTCATGCTGGTACTGTTATAACAACCCACTGAGGATTCAAAGACTTCTCTTCCACCATTACATTTTTCTTACAACTATAGTAGGTTAAATAACTGTATCTGCATTAGACATTCACAGAAAAAACTGTCAGGATTTACAGCAAATATTATATGCCTAGTCTTCTCTTGTCTTTATTCATGATTTTTACTGAATTCAGTCCAGTGTTTAATTTGTACTATCTCTAGATATGGAACTCTTCAACTTCTCTTTCCACTAAATTAAACCAGTCAGTACTTTTGTGGATATATGCAGAACAATCACCTATCTGAATGGCAAAAATGAAAATAAATAGTATTAAAATGTGCTCTCATAAAAGCCACCTATCTTTTTCATTAAAAGCCTGATGGGCAAAACTGATATTCATGTCCTTAGTTATTGAAAGCAGACATTGTTCAAATATGGAAGCAATTACTCACATTCAGTTGCTTATGCCTCCCCTGCAAAATACACGCTATGATAAAACAGAAAGTGACTGTTGATCAGGACACTATCCCTTCAAGTCCTATGACTATTTGGGAGATGAGGGATGTTTAGAAACATGGATTCCAGTCCTGATTTACACGGAAAAGCTCACTAGACAGTAAGCTGGAGCACCTAGCCAGATAATATTTTTAATGGCTATGAGTAATAAAATCATACTGGATTCTTTCCTGTTTCCTTTTTTTGAAATAAAACAGTATTTTGATAATGACTGTGATTGTTACTTATCATTTCCATTACAATGTTCTAATAACGTTTTCAATTTTGGTTTTTTGAAGTTGCCCAAATAAAAAAAATGAAGAAAATTGATGTTGTGGGTGTACAAGAATGTGTAACCATTCTATGCACCTACTTGTAATGTCTCTCTACCTTGTCAGGTGTTAATCCTTTTGCAATTATGGTACTGATGTCACACAAGCATTTCGAATATCACAGGGTTTCAAGCAGAGTTTGGAATCTCAAAATCAATGTGCAGCCCTTTGCACAGCCTGAATGTGAAGACTTCTAGATGAAAAAGTGAGATTCAAGATTTCAGTAATTCTTATATACATGAAATATCCTCATTAGTCTGATCGACTACGGTGTAGTCTATAAGGAAATTTTTTGGTATAAACATTAAACATTTATATGCTTAGGGAAAAATAGTCTCCAGTTCAGTTCTGCTTACTTCACTAGCACAATACAAGGATGCATTTTACCCTGCGTGTCACCTCAGGGGGAAAAAAAGAAGAAAGAAAAAGACCAAAAGCTTCTCTGAAGAACAGAGAAAAAAATGCACTAAATATTTTCCAGCTCCTTGTTCTATCTGTGTTTGCACAGCTGATGTATTGAGGCAACTCCACTGGAGACGTAAGTACAATAGGCAGCCACGCTCATAATTGTACCAGATGCTTAAAAGCTTCTCCTCAAATTCCTGCTTAGATTTTTCTTCTTCTTTGTCTGAGGGATCCTCAGGCTTGCTGTTCTTTCAGCAGAGAGCAGTGCCTTTTTACTTACTTACGGAGGAAACTGATGCCTTAATCTTAGCTTTCGTTGCCATTTGGCTGCTATCATTTACAGTATTTTAGAATTGAAAAATATAGTTTCAGAATCTCATATGTAGATAATTCCCTCTTTAAACTGATACCAGCAGAAGCAGACAGCTCTGACAAAACACACTTTTTTTTAATAGCAAATCAGGAGGAATGAGAGCTCCTTTTATGAATTTTTGTGTTCTTCCTCCAAATGGGAGATAAGAAAACTTTTAAATTAGATTTTAAAATGAAACGATTGAACTCAGTTTGAGTCAACTTTCAGATTATATTTGTCAGTTATGGGAGAACTAGATATGTCCTCATTGCCAATTCCTGTGGCACACCGTACCATGGTAGACTCAAATATAGGTAGACTGCTGTTTTCTTCCTCAGAGTTTCTAAATACTAAAATAAGCAATCTTAAAACAATCTGAGGTCTGAAAGAGTGTTGTTTTCTTAAAATATGTGATTAGAATCTGATCCAACTTTTTAGTGCCAATTAAATCTAGGAATTTTCCTGTCCCTAAGTTTCCTTTCCTACAGCCCTGATGGCAGTTCTCTCTGACTGGTCCTTCTGTCCTCACATGACACGGCCCCCATCAGTACATCTCACACCACCCCCTCGTGCTGGTCCTTGACCGAAGATAATCGAGGAACTAGGGATATATTTCTGCTTACCAGCGAAACAGAGCAATTCACAAAGGTAACTTCATATGAGTTGTCTCTGGAAAGTTCATGACGTTTTGTCTTTCAAACCAAATAACTACATGTTTATTTTTGCTAGAAAGCTTAAACGGGCATGAAGAGACGCAAATACTTGGCTGACTGATCTTTCTTCCTTTTTATATAGCTGCAGTCTCACCATGGACATCATTAATTTTTAACTTCTAAACCAGCACTGTGATCTACTTTCCCTCTCCTTTCTTGATTTATGATGTTGTGAACGGCTCCAAGCTTCAACTGCTGTGTGACAGAGATCAGAAAAAATCACAAACCCATGGAAAATACGGTGAGGAGTGACTCCCAAGAACTATGTATACCAGTGTTTTCCACCATTGTTATTTATTTCCACCAGAAGCAATCACACTGACGTCAGTGGATTACTCAGAGTAAGATATTGTTTAATGCGAGCAAGAGGATGGCAGTTTGGCTGCCTAAAACGTACAGGACAAGGAACAGGACTGAATCTCCAAAGTATTGCATACCAGTCTACATCTAACTTTCAAAGGTTAATGTGTAACCCCATATCTAAGAAAGCAAAAGGGTGAAAAGCTGGAAAGAACATCCTAGTCTAGTAGGAAAGATATAATGGACGGTCTTTTCTCACTGATTATTAGTAAAGAAACAAAGTGGCTTAGGTTAGTCTTTTCCAAATGGGAGCAGTAAAAGAGTAAAATAAAAAAACCCAAGAGGCCTTGTTTTTAGAAATCCTGAGCACCTAGTAGTGCTTACCAGCCATGCCTGTGCTAGCAATTTAAAAAGACTGTGGAGGATCCTCAGGCACTGTAATTTAATGCTTCATATCATTAAAATACAAGTGCGATCCCTTGGAGAAGTCTGGGCTTTGCCCAGCTTTCTATCAGTTCCCAGGCACCGTGTGGGTAATAGCATGGGTAAGAGACCGTTCCCAGCAGGTGATCTGGGCCGGGCCACCCCATCATGGAGAGCCCAGTTGCATAGGTACGGAGGTGGGGACTGCTCCATGCCAACTGCCTTTAGTGCCAGAGAACAGTCCTTGGTACGTTTGTTTTCTTAATATAGACCAGTCAGCTGATGTGGAAATTTCCAGATGCCTGACAACTCAGAAAGTCTGATTGCTTAAGTTGAATGTATGGATTTAGGGCCTAATTATAGACCTATTTTTAAAAAGATGTTGGCCTGAGTAGCTGAACAAGTACAGGGCAAAGAGTTCTTCCTTAATGTCGGAGGAAACTTGATGGCTAGGAGACATGCCAGCTGCCAGCTGGATCGCTCCTGAGCACTGTATTGGCTTTCCGCTCCTCTGGCTGCTCAGTAAGTGCCCAGAAATGCTCCTTCCATTGCCCATTTGTACATAATTTATGCACACGGAAAGACTTAGGGTATCACCAGCAAACAGTTGTGACAAAAATAGCAATACGAATGACTTATCCAAAATTATTAAACTAAATTATTAGCATACCTAAAAGACGGTAGAACTCTTCAGTAGTTGTGATATTCTGACAATTTTATCTTCCACTAAACCATTTTTTCAGTAGTCATGTTAAAGAGAGTATGTCCCAGACTACTCATGAACTGTTACAAAACTAGAGAGATTTCCCTCGCTACTTGCACATTTTTCAGTTCCAAGAATCTAATTTTATCATTTATTTGAGATTCCAAATTTTTCATCAAAACCCAAGACTATTTTACAGAATGTCATGATGTTATTTTTTTTTTCAGATAAAATCAATATATTTAATAGTATTTTTCATGTTTTTCTTGAGTAGCTGACAAATGCAAAATACTTGATCCCGAAGGGCTGCCTTTACTCTAAATCTCTTATTGCTGTTCCATTCTCATTTCCTTTGATTTTGGGACAATGTAATAAAGATGGCATTAATGGTAGAGATGCCACGATAATCTTGTGATTTCATCTTCTCATGCTTTCTCATGATTTGGTACGTGTTAATGTTAATTTGTTCCACTGAGGTATTTCCAGACTACTAAATCTAGCTTGTAAAGTCTTTTTGTATGCATTTAATAGTTAATCAAGAGATTTACCAGTATCTGTTATCTTGCTGTTCCCAAGCAATCTAGTTTCCTCTTCAGTTTCTTTTAAAGATGATTTCTCCCAGAAATAACTTCTTCTAGAAGTTGTTTGCTCTTAAGGTAATTAAGAAGCGCACTCAAACCTCCCCTCAATTGTTCTATAACTGTATTCTTTGAAACAAAATTATGCCCATTTTTATTCTTCATCAGAACTTCTTATCCAGTTCAGTGCTGATATCTTCCCATATTCCTTTTGGCCTACTCCACCTCCTTCAGAGAGCTGCATATGCAGTGCTTTTACCACCAGCTCTTCACTGGCTTCTTCAGTACCAGACCTAGCAGGTCTGAAAAAGAGAAGACCCAAGAGAAAGATGACAGCAGTCTACATAAGTAGGGTGGACAGCGTGAATAGAGATCAACTGCTCACTGCCTTTTTGAGAAAAATAACTAAGTGGTATCAAATAAAGGTGGTGTGTGAAAGATACAAAAACTGAAAAGGTAATACTTCTTCACGCAGTGTAGCAGTCTTGGCCATCTGGCACCGGAATACTAAAATGTCACAAGAGTTCAAAAAGCAATGAAAAAAATTATTGAAGAAAAGCCTAGTGGGAACTGTTAGATACAAAGATGGTGCATACTGTTTGTAAGCCACAGGCTGCTGGGAGCTGGGCAAATATTCTGGGATGCATCACTATATGCTTTTCTTGTTCTTACCCTCTCCTCTGTGCATCCACTGTTGGAAGCTTTTGGGAGTCAGATTCTGAGGGAGTGGGACATTCTGTACGACCTCGAGGCCAAGGCTGTCCTTGGCCTCCTGTCTGCCTTATGACATTTTCCAGAGATTTTGTTTCTGAAGACATGCGATCTTTGAGGCTCATCAGTTCTCAGTTGTTCTTTTCCAGTCTTTATCAAAACTCTGTTCAGATCATTCCTGTTGTCATACTATCTGATGGCCTCCTTGTTTGCACCAAGACCAGCCACACCATTCACATGGTTTTAAAATCCACAAGCCTGTTTTGTTAATATTATCTGATATCCCTAACTTTATTTGGATTTCTCCAAAACACTGTATTTTACAAGTAACGCAGCTATTTTTTTCCATTCTTTACTGTGCTAAGTTTTTGTTTTCACGGCCTTTCAGTGCTTTACAGCTTCACAATCAACTTCCCTTATTAGTATTCTGACAGACAACAGTTAAGTGACCACCAGCTGGCATCATAATTTTTCAAAACATGAACTGATCATTTTGCATATGTAAAACATATCTATAAATTCTATATCCCTGATACAGAAAAGAAGTCAATATGAGTAATGCAAGCTAAAGATGTTCCTGATACATGAAATGGTTGAAAAGTAGAGGCTGTTAGACTAGTGTAATTACCATCCATAGATTTTACTTTTCATTAACAGTTGACTGGAATCTGGTAAGATTCCAGGAAGGAGTATTATAGGACCAAATTTTATTATTCAACAAATCCCAGGAAAAAAGTGTTTTTTTGCACCGGAGCAAGTTAATGGCTAGGCGAGAGAATGTGACAGCTCAAGTCCAGGACATTCTCAGTATTTGTGATATCTTGCTATGTCACCTCTAAAGTTTACCATTTATTTGATTTATAAATTATGTGTGGAAGTAGTGTTCTGATTTTCATGATAGTCCAAGAATAGAAATGAGGCAAGACCTGTGGGGGAGAGACTTTCATTTACCAGATAACAGCTAGAACTGGGAAAAAAGGCAAGCTCCAAGGCATAAAAGTCTTTTTTTCAAGATATTATTTCTCCCTATATACCTTTCCTCCTTTATGTAACATCTGCATAATTTAAAATGATTCATTATTCGCCTGGGAATTTTTTGTAATAGCAGATTATTAATGGAAATAGTTATGGATCTATACAGTATTTTACTCATCTGCTGGGCCTCTGTTGATAGCCTGTTGCTGTTTCATCTACTAATCTTTTGTTTCTGTGACAGTTTAAGCCAGTCTGTCCATTTTTAATCTTTGAGGACTTAAAAAAAAAAAGAAAAAGGTATGTCAGAATGATAACTTTATGAATTAAAAAAATGAATTGCTACTGTGAGCTCCTTCTTCATTTCATAAAAGGAAGAGAATTAGACAGAAAAGTTGCAAAAGGTTGGTTCAGTTGCCTCAACTTTCAGTTGCCATTTCCAAGGCCCTTAGGTTTCTCAGATAGATGCCATGTGACAACCTCAAAAACCTGAGGTACCCCTAGGTTCCGCCAGCCCTATTAGGATGCCTTGAGTATCCTAGGGCATTTCAGATGACTGTCACCTAGAGTCTCAAATGACAGAAAAAGCAGGGGGTTTTTGGTTCGTTGGTTGGTTTTTCAATCTATTATTTCCAGTTGGTAAGTTCTGTAGTACAACTACAGTGTGAAGGGAGACAAAGAAAGGAAGAAATTGCAGTAATCCAGCCTTAATTTCCCATGAATTGGGGCCAGTCTAATGACTGTCACAAGTTAATAGCGTCTTACGGCTATGGGTTTTTTTAAGTTCCAGTGGTCTGTGTTCTGATTCATGGGATATCTACTCTATTCCAGAAAACAGTTATTAAAATAAAAAGTAAAAAAAAGTTTTGGAGTGATATAGCAGCTTGATGACACCTGAGAATTTATTTCAGAGGGATTTACAAATCCTATTTTTATAGCAGCTTCATGCCTTTGGGCATATCAAAACACGGACATGCAAAGTGTCCAGCCCTTACAGTTCAAAGATGTTTATTCTAGCCTTGCTTATTTTAACCTGAGGAAGTTCTACTACTGTGGTACTAACTGTTGTTGAAAAAGGCACTACTATCTTATTCTAGGCTCATTTAAAAAGAAATGATGGTGATTCACTGAATGAATTATTCATACTTGGCTGAAGTGACCACATGTTATTGTACAAAGACACAGGAAAATATAAAATTGTATTTGTTCTTTAGTTTTGGACACAATGGTAATTTAAAAAAAAATCAAATACTATTGTGTACTTTGGCACAAGATCTTTAGCATTTGTGCCTCCCTCTGATACAAGGTGATGCAAGAACTTCCATCCAGCTGCCGTGCAGACAAGGACACTGCTTCAGGGGAATGCCAGACAATGTAGTAGCTCTTCTGTAGCAGCCAGGGAAAACATACTTTCCCTCACTGTTAGCTGCTAAGTAACCTTGGTTTTATCCTCTTTCCTTTTTCAGTACCCAGTTCTGCTCTCGTTGAGGTGAATGAGAGTTTTGCAGGAAATTTGCTTTTGTTCCATAGAAATTTATGGGAAGGAAACGGTCCTACAGGAAGAGTTCGTTCCTGTGCCTTTCTGAATGTCCAAAGCAAGGTTCCCAGCAACAGCATTTCCACTACATTTACCTGCAATTCAGAAAGAACCTTAAACTCTCATTGCTGTCAACTATGTATATGTGTATTTAGCTGTCTAAACATCAAGACAGACATTTAGGATCCTCCTATGGCCTTAGAAGACTAACTGTATGTGCTTTCATAAAACCCCACAAAACTTCTATGTCTTTTTGTATCCACTGCCACCCCCTTGATGAAACACCTGGTGCTCAGGTGCTGTGCATCAGATGCCTCTTCCGTTTTGCTCTCATAAAGGGAAACCGGACAGTTTGTATCCTTGTCTGCGTGTTACCATGAGAGAAAATTAGATTGCACCTTGCGCTGTGAAGCAAAAAGCGGAGAAAGTTGTGGCAGATTTTACATTCTACAAGCGATACTGAGTCATGGAGGGATTATTCAAAAATCACAAGCAACCGTTATACTCTCTTTAGCTTGCTTTGTTTTGTGAAAGCAGCACAGAACAGTTGTGGTTCTGCATCTTTTCTTGGTTATTGTCAACATAAATCAACCCCAGATTTGGAGGCAAGTATTCCAAATCTTGAACTCTGCATGACATTCAATTCAAAGTCAACATTTAGCAGTTTATTTTTCTGAAGAAGCAAGTTTGAGCACTTGTCTATGAATATTCCAGCTGTGGTGTACATACTGCACATATTTAAGACATAATCTAGTTAGCAATGTCTGTTGGGATTCTGCTTGTGTCCTGAATATTGTCAGACTTCTGTGCTGAAGTCACAAAGAATGAAAGAAGCCTAGTCACCACTTGGTGGGTTTTTTCCTATTCATGCTGTTGGGAAGTAAGCCTGTCACTTAGTACTGGGGCTGTCGATAGACTCTGACTCACTGACATTTTGGCCCTACTCATTTGTATTTGCACAGAAAGAGCTTTGGTGTTTTTTTTCTAGTGTAGGTATTCAATCTAACCTTTCAGATTTAAGAGCACTTGTAGCATGGCTGTGAGACAATGATCACATAAACCAATTCTAATGGGATTTACAAACACAGGCACTAAATATAATTACTCGTCTTTAGTGGCTACAGCACTAATAGTGAAATGAATTAGCAACTTAATCTATTGCGTATATTAATTTGCCAGCTACATTTGGACAAAAGTAGTACAAGAGAGTGTGGTATACTATACTCTATACTAAAAGATAAAGGATACAGGCACTGATTTCCTGAATACTGACTGATTCACTATTACTCTCTCTGACATATGAATCACTACATTTTCCAGTAATAAATGTCAGGTATAATGTTTAGAAACAGCAGAGTAACAGCTTACAGCAAAGATCCATACTGCTTTTGCGTTTGCTAAATCTGAACTTTGTGTCCATTATCTCTACCCTGGTGATAAGCAGCCTTCTCAGAATTAGTAGAAGCTAATTCTGTGACATATCCCTAGACTCCCATTACAAAAATATCTCTCTCCGATTTAAGCAGTACCTTTGTTTCTCCGATTCACAAAAAAGCCTGAAAAGCCGTCTTTTTTTCCTCTCTCAGCTCTGTTCTTATGGGCATCTGGTTCAGATGGAGTTAAGGTTCTTCTAGTTCATTCAAACATCTGGTGCTATAAATATTCATGCCTTGGCAGGATTCCAAGTTTTTTGTGTCCATCGGCTTATTTTTCTAAAAAATATATGAGGGGAGCTTTGCTCCATCTGAGTGCTTGCTCAGAGTTATGACTGTATCTCCAAAAACTGCTGAAAGAGGAAGAAAATTGAGGTTGTAAAAAAGCAGTATAGCTATCCTGAGTCAGACAAAAATAACCCACAGACATTTAGACCAGAATCCTCTCTCTGACACCAATCAACAACACACGGCACATTCAACAGTGCTAGCATGATTACACATCGAGTTCCTCAGCGCTTCATTAAGCCTTGCCGAAAGTAAGCAGAGCAGCCCTCTTACAGCCAACAGAGAGACTGGAGTAAATGCGGACTCCAGTTTAAACACATTCTCCATCCTTGGAGATACCCAAAATTTGACTGGGCAAGGCCCGAGTAACATGACCTAACCGGTCTCCTCTAAGCAGAGACTTGGACTAGCTGACCTCCGCATCGCCCTCCCAACCTACATGATTCTGTGACTCTGACTGTTGTATCTAGCATCCATGAATCCACTGCTAATCCCTTGACAGGAGAAGAACAAATCCTTCTTACACTTATCTGGGATCTTTTCAGTTATGCAATCAGAACATCAGAACACACATTCTATAATTTTTTGAAGGCACACAGGGTATAGGTAGATGCCCACACACGAGCTAGATGCCCAAGCCCTCATTACTGTCAGCAGAAATCAAATCAATAGAGTCAACAGTTGCACTAAATTTTAAGAATCTAGGTTGCTCACGTTCTCCACAAACTCGTTACTAATTTGCTGCATTTAAATTACAGCTGAGGTCACCCCTGCTAATTTGGTGTACTACAAACTTGTGCAGTTTATGTGGGTCACACATGTTTTATGCAGAACTGGGAATTTACTGCTAGTCTAATTAAAGTCTTGACAGTCTAATCAAAGAATTATTATTAGTCTGGGAACAATGATACTAACAATTATAATTCAAATTATCCAAACATTACAGCTCATCCCAATAACGACATAGCGAAAACCAAAATATCCAAACTTTATAGTAACTGTCCCTTTCTCTGGTATTATGCTCCACTGTCACCCAGGTGACACAGAGATCATGTCCTCAGGTTGATGGCTTCTGTCTAGGGGGAAGGGTGTCACGGAGAGTCATCCATGGAAGATGTGTGAAGCTGGCGGCGTTCCTCCTCTTTTCTGGAAATATGATGTTGTTGTTGATGGTTTCCTGCTCCTTAATCACGGGTCTGCTTAGTGTCATTATCATGTACTTGCTAATGCAGTCCACTTGCTCTTTATTCATTGGTTCACAATTCCATATTACATCCAAATTTACTATGTATGGTAAGTTTTACATATATCAGATACCTGTTCTGTGCTGGTTTTGTTACCCCTAAATTGTTTTATCCAGTTCCCAAGGTTGCATTCCTTTGGCAGCCAGTAACTGACTACTGCCGAGTTGTTTACAACCCAGGGGCCTCTGTTATCCCCCTGTGTCTGCACTTTCAAGGCTTCAGTTATCATCCTGTGCCTATACTTCTCTACACTGCATTTTTAATCTAACATCATAGATAGATCACTAGAGAAAGAAAAACTGTGTGTTGTATCTACTGCTTATAAAAATGTCTATTACAATCAGCCTTCCACCATTCAGCTGTACAAAGATAAGCAAAGGCTGAAACAAATCAGGTAGCAGTGACCTGGTTATCAGACAGCTGCTGTTACAGCTACACAAACTAAACCCAACCTCCAGGCAGGTCAAGACGAGTCCAGACGAGTCCCGATGCCCTAAAGCCTGCGTTGTCAGCTTAACACAGAGCCTGCAGCCTGCTACTCATAACGGTAGCACTGTAAGCACCGGGCCGTAAGGCCGAAGAGTCTGGAGAGCTGTTCAGCTCACCCTGTACCAGTTCCCGCCATCTGAAGAGCCCAGTCCTGCCTGTGGTGTCCTGAATGTGTTTCGAATCATTGCGATGCACTCCCTGATCTTCAAGGAGAGTGGATTATTAACGTTTTCTTTACCTATTTCCTGTAGTGCTAATATCAAATAACGTTTCTAGAAGTCATCCTGAAAAGCATATGCCTGGCAAAACTGTTTTGAAATGCAAATACCGTGGTTTTATCTACACGTGCTTTACCTCTGTCAGAGCTCATACACCAGAACAATCAGTACATTACACACTTGGAACCATCTCTTCTACCACTCATAACTCTGATGTCCGAATGACCCCAACAAATACCACGCTTCCTTCATGACCGGGACATTAATCTCAGAGCAGGATAATCGAGACCAGCATGTCCTTCCAAGTGGACATTTGTGTGCTGAGTTCAACAACATTCTGTGTTGCTTGTTGACACCCGAGTTGCAGTCATATTCCCGTACCTGCTATATGTATATTCACTTTTTCTGGGATTCCTGCACAAGAAACAGATCTTCATCTCCAGTTGTAGATATCAGAAAAAAAAACCCACTATGGGTCCCGTTCTGGGCAATTCCAGCAATTCTGGGCTTCATTTCTGTTAAAACTTGGTATGGTATCTCATTCTGTGGAAACTTGTGATGGGGTAGCAAAGGCTAGGAAATTTGATATCATGCATGCCTGAGTCCGTCCTTCAAATGGAGTTGGGATATGGTCAATGGAAACAAGGCCTAGGAAAACAATCCTAGATCCATAAGTACAGGGAGCAAAGGACTGTTTCTTAGTTCCAGTCAAACTCCCTCAGAGTATCAGCCAGCATCTTAAAAAATATGGTTTTTCACAACTGTTGGTTTCTAAGTTTGCAAAGGTTCTTGCAAACCATTCTTCACCTGTTTCCCCTCTTGTCTGGTACCTTCTCTTCTTCCTGAGATTTAACACTGCCTGCAGGTTTTACAGAGGCTCCCATTTTCAGTTCCCACCACCTTGCTGCTTATTATATTTGTCAGTGCAAACAGCTTAACTGCAGTATTGTCAGCACACGATTTCACACTTCTGGAAGCTCTCACTGCACAGTATTTCACACGATAGAGAAATAAGATCACTTTATTCTTACTTAGTGTAATTATCAAGTTATATACCTATGGCTGGAACATGCCATGGTCCTGATCCTCAGTCACTCATTCTCCTTTTTGAGATGGGCACCTGGGTATTTTTCTGTTATGGCTACATTGCAGAACTAGCATGGTGGTTGATGCCCACAAGGTTCTCACCTCCAAGAGAATATGGCTGGCATGTGCACACAGTTCCAGAAGTACAGGTGACCAGTGTCCTATGCCTAGAATTAACCTCTTGAACATCCTTTCTGTCTTTCATCTTCTCCCCCTTATTCTGTGATGAGCAAAATTAGTCCTCAAGTGGCCTTTTCCTCAACTTTCCAGTCAGAAAGGGCTAATAGATGACATATTCTAAAAAAAAAAAACAAAAACCAACAACAACAAAAAATGAGCTCCAACACTGAGATTAAATACCTTCTGCTATTTTTCTGAGAAATGTTCCCTTATTAAAGATACACTCTGCACACCCCACGGGCCACCTGCCAGCTTCCTCATCTTGTGTACTTCCTTTTTATATCTGAATTCCTTCAGCAGCTCTTTGCTCATCCAAGCAGGACTCCTGCTGCCTTTGATCTCCTACTTGTTGGAATGGACCTTTCCTCATCAACCAGCTCTCCTGGACCCCTCTTCTTTCCATAGTCATATCCCATGGGATTCTTCTAAGCAGATCTCTAAAGAGGTTGAAGTCCGCTCCCCTGACATGTAGGCTTGTGGTCCTGCTTTTCGCCCTGCTCCCTCCCTTTGGTATCCTCCTGGATCCTGTGACTCCAGTGGTCACACGGCCACTGCAGCCAAGGCTGCCTCCAACTTCCATATCTCTGACCAGTTCTTCCTTGTCTGTATGTAAGTATCAAGTCCAGGAGAGCACCTTTCCTTGTTGGGTCCTCGAGGCTGAGAGAGCTGGGATTGTTCTGGATGGAGGAGCGAAGGCTCAGGGAGATCCCATCCATGTGTATAAATACCTGAAGGGAGGGAATGAAGAAAAGGCAGCCAGACACTTTTCAGTGGTGCCCAGTGACAGGACCAAAGGCATTTATCTTCGAATGAGATGAACTGCATCGTGTAAGTGCCTGGTTTTTCTCCACTCACTATAAAAAAATCCAGGTATCTAGATCTGACGCAGACAACTGTAAGAGAGCCATCTAAATTTAGGTAAGCTAGCTGGTCTTTAGAGGAATAAATCTGGGCAACACAGCTGAAAAATATTTCAAGATAAGCATTACTCCTTTCGTTCAGCTGAACTCACATGATCACGTGCAGGATCAAACCCTTACTGAACTGCCCTGCTTAGAGCACTTCTGTACATTCCCAGCAGCATTTAAGACACTCCAGCATAGCACTGTCTTTTTTGCCTCAAAACTGACATGAATGCTGAAATATGCCTGAAGCTACGTCCACGCACCACACAAATGAACAAAAGCCAGCTTCAATGGAAATTGCCATCATAGATTATTTCTCAAAATTCATTTTCACTTTCTGCCACTGCAGCCCTAGGTCGGCTCAGCCGCTGATGGATACTTCCACTCAGTTTCAAAGAACTAGGCATTTTTTCCAGAAAGCCAGGTGCTCTTGAAAACAAGACTATGGAAAAGACTTGAGCAATTTTAATTACAGTTGTGACTACGTGTTTGCATATTACTAGTTCCTGAGGTGTGTCTGGATAAAATTTGGGCGACTGCCTCTACTTAGCTGAAATAGTACAGTGCATTCGGACAGGGGGATACATGTTTCTTGACAGTTAACATGTTAGTCCAGTGAAAAAGAATGTTTTTCTCCATGTTTAACAAGCTACTTGTTGAGGTAAGCTGTCATATTCAGACGGCTTTGACGGCCATCTAAGCTCATGTGTCTAACTAATAGGTAAAAACTATGCATGTCAGAAACCCTCTAAAAGTCATCTGCAGGGCTCTGCAAGATCCAGAATGCTTACTCAACAGGAAACTCAAGGCACGGGGCCTTAAACAGAATTCAGGCTGAGCTAGCGTTGCAGCTGGTTAGGTCTGGTTGATGACATGGTGGTTAATGGCATGGTAATGCTCTATCTTTGTTTACATTCTGACTTATGTTCAAAGGAGACTAAGCTAGCATTACAAGGAGCCACCGCAACAGCCCAGCACTGTGTGGTTTTTAATGCAGCTGTATTACAAACACAGAATAAAAGGGTGGTTCCTAATCCAAGAGGTTTACAATTTCTGCAGAGCTTTACTTTATGTAGAAGAAAAACAGTCTCGGCACAAACCCTGCTCAAGAGCTGTACATATGGGAAACATATATAATGATGAACAGACTGAAAGTTATTTAGAACAAAATCATTATCAGTACTGTGCAGGCCAGTGTGTCAGAGGACATCTAATTTGCATGATCAGCATCATCTTGATACTGAATCATTTTCACTTTACAGCTTTTTCGAACAGATTTTTTATATTGTGTTGTAAGTGTTAGGAGAAGTGCCAACACATTAGACTTACTGACCTGTCAGTAACTTACCAGGAATTTATACTCACCTCCCCCTGCTCCTGTTGGACAGGGACCATTCATTGCAGTTCATATTTTAAAGCAATATTGGCACTACAAAAGCATGGAGTTACTTGTATATCTATTACCTGGGTTTTCCTCTTCTAGTTGTGTAACAAAATGATTTTCAGATAACATCCAGGCCTTTACTGTCTAGATTTTTGGCACGCTTATTCTCACATAACTTCATTCAAGGTGGTACAAAACAGAAACAATATTCACACCACTCACAGAAGACTTACAATCTTTTTTTTTTTAAAAAGGTTGCTTTCAGATTAATGGCTGAGCAAATATTTGAGTGAACTATTTCCCAAGGAATACACGCTACGACTATTTCCTACTTAAACATACCTTGTTGAGAGCACAAAAATACAAGTATTGCCAAGATCAGAGTGGACATGTCTTGTCCAAATAGCACTTTATAATAACAATGGATTTCTTCTTCCAGCATCCATCTGTACTGACTCTGAATGCAGAAAGCATATTGTCATCTGTATTTTCTACCTTTTCCTTCATTTTCCCAACAGATCTCTAGGGTTTGGGGATTTTTTTGTTGTTGTTTTCTAACTGGAGGTTTTTTCTCACATATTTCCCACAGTCCTTCCTAATTTGCTGTATATTTACATTCTTTGTATTTCTGCTTTACTGTCATCAGTTTTATCGACTTTGCCTGAGTTCTGCACATTCCATTCAACCCCATTTGTTAAATGGAAACTTCAAAGCCATATGGGGATTTTTTTTTGTAAACATTGTTTATTTCCATAACAGCACACGATAGGTACCACCAAGGCTACGTTTTTAACATCAGATCTTTATCTGAAAAAACACCAAAAAACTATACTGTATACATTCTTAAAAATTGTAATTAATCCATGTGTTTGATTTTTGGGTTTTTTGTTGGTTTTTTTTTCCCAAGTAGAGTCCACCACTGGTGGACAGATAATTAAATTATTATATGTTAGGTTATGTATATTTGTGTAAGTTGTAAGGGAGACAACAGAGACATAGGTATCTGACCATGCTACCGATTTAGACAAAGTACAGCTATGCACAGCTATGACGAGCTTCTCAGAACGTACCTGCACTAGTTGAGAACTGTCTCCGTGACTAACAGGAAATAGCTGTGGCAGTACAGAGCTCCGTGCAGACTGCACAAATCCATCCTAGACCAAGGCAAGTATCTGAGATGTTTCCCACCCTGAGCTCTCTGCTGCAGTAACGGCATTTAAAGCTGGTTCAGATATATCCATACGGTATTTGGACGTATCCAAGGACCAGATTTGCAAGACTATACACGTGTACATGCACACTGAACAAAGATGACGACAATGTAATTAGATACATTAATTTCTTTACATTTAGAAAAATCTATTTATTTCCCACCGACATCTGTACTAGAGGTTTGAAAACCAATGCTCAAGATGCAAAATAAAGCTACAAAAACTGATTTTTTTTTGTTCTGTTTTTGGATAGAAAAGTACAGCTTTTATTCTAGATTATTTATATGTTACAGCAAGCAAAACAGGAAAGTAAGCATAGTATTTATTTCAAATAGTACAAAACTGTAGAATAATATGCAGTATTGGTTTTATGTGTATTTATCAAGATAAAATTAACCTAGTTCTGAAATCTACCTATTATGTAAATTCCACCAGAAACCTTAAAAATTTGAATAGCCTTATACAGGTGATGAAGCGTAAGATTAAATATAGTGCTTCCTTATTTGCTGGCTATCGATTGAATAATGAATGAAAAACAAGTTTAAAACTGCTAACAGTCTTGCACTGCTTGGCTTTGTGCAATTGCGTTCAGACTTGTCTGAATTCAGTTCAAATCCTTCAAGCAAACTTTTCGCAGAACTGAGCTTCCAACAGTTATTACTAACAAGAGGGTTCTTTTCTTGGCTCATTTTCATGGTGGAGCAAATTTTAAACTGTTGTAAACTTGCTGACTAACGGCAATTAAGTTTCTTCTTTCCCAAAACAAATCTGAAGCAATACTTTCTTTTAAATGCAATTTTGGCACTATTTTGTTTACATGCTATTTCGCACACTGTTCATGTTTCCTTAAACACAGATCTTTTACAATAAACAATTTACTGCACGATCCAGAAAAGTGATAACCTTTACTGTTACTGTAGGCCTTTAAGGTTTAAGAAGGTCAAACTGAAAAAGTAAATCTTAAAACTAGAATTAAAGTGTTTTAGACATGATTTGTTCATCTAACTAAAAAAGTCCTAACAGTTCTGAAATACACATTTCTCACATTCAATATATATTTCATGCAAGAAAGTACAAGAGAGACATGGATATACTGGAGACAGCCCAACAAAGGGTCCCCAAGGTGACAGACTGGACCATCTCTCCTACAGGGACAGGCTGTGAGAGCTGTTTATCCCAGCAAGGAGAAGGCTCGGGGGGATCTCATCGATGTATACAGTTACCTGAAGGAAGACTGCAAAGAGGACGGAGCCAAGGTTTTTTCAGTAGTGCCCAGTGACAGGACTACAGAAAATGGGAACAAACTGAAACACAGGAGTTTCCCTCTGAACATCACAAAACACTTTCTTTTTTTTACTGACTGAGTGCTGGCACAGGTTGCCCAGAGAGCCTGTGCAGTCTCCATCCTTGGAGATACTCAAAAGCAGGGGGGTTGGACCAGATGAGCTCCAGAAGTCTCTTCCAACCTCAACCATGCTGTAATTCTGCGGTTCTGTGATTTAAAGGTGCCCTTTTAAAGGTGCATGCCGATTACTTTGCATTATAGGTTAATATTATGCCATAGTCAAAACCTCTGGAAATAGACAGTTAAATTAAAATATACAGATAAGACTATTTTGAAAATACAAAGATCTGACAGAAATTCATGACCTTCCTTTTTTAGTCTTCTACCAGTAAAATGATATCTTCCTATCTAGTTACACAGCCTTAAAAAAAAGTTACAACATTCCAGAAAGAATAAGAACTGAAAGATGGACATATTTTACGCCTAAATTGGTGACATCATCTGTTTTGAGGATAAGTCCCGTAAGTACAATGATACTATTCCTGAAGAAAAAGAAGCTGGGTCTTTGTATATCCCACAAGTCGTATTTGTCCCAAAGTCTGAAAGTCCCTCCCCACACACACCTCTACTACTCCTACACACCTCTACTACTCCTACTGAATCTACCCTCCCTTGTCTCTACCGACTCTTTTCCCAAGCTCGACAGAGTAGGTTCTGATTTCCCTGTATGAGCCATTCTGGTTCTTGCCTGCTGTCCTTTCTTCCCTCAAAAGAAGCGATTTGCACAAGTTCAAAACTGAAAGTTACATCTTAATAAATGCTTCTCAATTGTATTCCAGCGTTTACAGATTGAAATGCTGTTTGGCAGCTATTAACTAGTGCCCCAGCTGCAGTTTCTAGGAGAGTGTATTCCACAGAGCTGAGACACAAAAACACACTTTTAAAAACCATGGCCGTCAGGTGACATTTTCAAAATTTCGTATCAACACCCCTTTTCTGATTTGTACACCACTTTTCAGGAAACGTCTTCCTGGGCTGAGATGTCACATGCAACACTTTAGAAACAGTTTACTTTGGGGAAATTTGTTTCTAACAATATAGAAGACACTAGAAGTTAAACCTCTTAATTACATGAATAGTCCAAATTCCATTTCCCATGAATTCTGCTAATACAATTAAGAGATTTTCCTTCTATTTGGTAACACAAGCACAGTGCAGTACTCTGTACAAACTATTCTTAAACTCAGTATGACCTTCACTAATAACTGTTCCTTTTAAGACAGAATAATTAAACAGAGAAACTCTCACTATGTATAGAGGTAAAGAGGAAAAAGGAGGAAATCCTGTTAGGCAAATAATAACATTAATCCATTTCTAACCTACATTTCTGTGCCAACTTTATTTCCTAACTGCTAGGGCTCTTGATGTGCCATAGAGTTCAAATACATCAAACAATAGAGTAGGCCTGAACTTCCCAAACTTGTTTTATTTGGGTAACTTTAGTAATCGGTCCGTTAGCCAGATACGGGCTGCAAGCAGGGCTCAGGCACACGCAGAAAGCCTCACGCTTCCACCTCCTCTGCCCTGCATATCTCCACTCCCACTCCTGTCTAGAAACAAAACTCCAGGCTCGCTCTCCACTTCTCTGCCCTCATACGTACACGTACCGGGACTTCACTCCCTGAAGTCCCCACCCAGCTTATCAGCAATGACTGCCTGCACAAAAATGCTTGCCCTGCTGCGCAGGTCAGCCCACACATAAGCAAGCAGCTTGGATAAAGGCGATGAACTGGGCTGCTGTGTGCAAGCCACTGGTGATGATAGTAAAAAGCTGCTTGCGTGAGAGCATTTACCTTGCAGATCTGTTATACTCCACTACACGTACAAACATACCTTTCCACTGCAGCTAGGATCTGTATCTATAGCTATTTCAAAATTGTTTCGTACTACAGCTACATCTCTGACCGTCTGGGAACTTAGAAATGAGTCACCCTCATCTGATATGCCACTACGGGTGAAGGTTTTTTTACTGTTTTTACCCCAGGAGGTCATAAACATATGAACATTTAGTTTTGGCAGGAAGAGAGGGGAAGCAAATCACAACATTTTCTAGTCAGGGAATGGTGCTTTGCCTTCAAATGAACAGAGGGCAAATGGGCTCACTAGTCAATTTAGGTAGAAGCGTATTCAAAACCATTCTCCAGGTGCCCAAGATGTTTTCTGTGCCATACCCTCCTTCTTCTCGTTCCACGGAGCTAAATATCTACGCAAAGCATGGGTTTGGGGCAGAACAGCCTCACAGAACAGTACTGCAGAGAAGAGAGCAGGGAAAGGGCTGAGGTCACTGGCCGAGCGCCGCGCACGCCACCGGGGAAGAGGCCGAGGATGGCTGCCAGCACGGCCAGCGGCCCAGCCCAGCACAACATGCAGGCCTGCAGCAGGGCCAGGGCCCCCAGCAGCCCTCGGGCCTAGTGGATTGACGGGAGCCAGCAAGCCCCCGTCCCTTCAGCAGCAGCAGAGAAGATGGCGATGCCCGCAGGCGGGAGGCCGCAGCCCAGACCACGTGCTCAGCAGCCCCGAGGGAAACACGGGACGAGAAGCGGCGCCAGGTCTGCGGGCGCGGGAAGGAGGGAGGAAGGTAGACATGCTCTCCCCCCGCCTAGGGAGAACACGTCTACCGCCGCCCCAGCCCGCCCTCGGCCCGGCAGCAGCTCTGCGCATGCGCGCCTGGCAGCCTCGCGGTGTTGGGCTGAGGCGCCGCGTGCGTCGCGGTGCGTCACAGAGAGCGGGGCGGGGCGGGGCGAGGGGAGGGCGGTGCCTGGGCC
>Ga0065711_1008434_pt1 | contig 25752 bp, 16 predicted proteins | sample Hoacrofraction12_FD_59098 | JGI IMG/M metagenome (GOLD analysis project Ga0065711, IMG submission 59098) | Hoatzin crop microbial communities from Cojedes, Venezuela - Epithelial fraction 12 v2 (version 2) | ecosystem: Host-associated > Birds > Digestive system > Esophagus > Crop | place...
AGATCCTGTGCAGCCTACTGTAGGTGACCCTGCTTCGGCAGGGGGGTTGGACTAGATGACCCACAGAGGTCCCTTCCAACCCCTACTGTTCTGTGATTCTGTGATTCTGTAATATGATGTCCAGCATACTAAGCAGGTTATGTAATGTCTCCAACATAAGGGGATAGGCAAAATATGGGCAAAGAACTTCAGAAAACTCTGAGATTTAGCCTGATTTTAGGAAAAGCTAAATTTGTTCTATATTATTATGCCTAACATATTGGTAAAGCCTAGTCTACACATCACCAAAGAGGAAGAAGAGTCCAGTACAAGCGCATCTTACTGGGAGGGAAGTGGTACTTTCGTTATGGTATCATTAATTATCGCCTTCCTGGAAAACCTGTATTTCGCTACCAGTGAAAATTTGCTGCACTCCCTAAGCATCTTGGTGCTCATTCCAGGTTCTGCAGCAAACCCACACAAGTTTGGCCCAAATGCATAAGATCAATATGATATTTATTTGGACTTTGTTAATATTTCCCATCCCTTCCATTGGTGTTAGTCTAGAACAACTCTGTTATACTGTTAAGTCCCACTGAACTGATCTCTTCCTTTCTACCTTGCCTGGCTGTCTTTGAACTCTTATTTTTACTTTCTTTTTTTTTTTTTTTTCATATTACAAATTCCTGCACCTTTGAGACCTTAGCAACTTCAGGAAAATTTTATTTATTTATCAAATAAAAAATTCAGTAGGAAAAGAACATACACTCACATGTACCTGTATGGTGGGAAGGGGAGGGGGTGCAGAATCTAGGGCAGAGCTTGCCGTGATGAAAAAGATGACAGGTGCCCCCCACTGCAAGCGTGGGACTGAGAGACCATGGATTGAATGCAAGGAGGATGCTAGTGACTTCAGGGAGAACTCTTCTACCTGCAATATTTCCTTGTAGTTAAAATATACAGCACACTGCTGAAGCTAGTTACAGAGACAGGCAAGTGTTAAAATTAATTTAAGAGGCAGTTACACAGATTTTGGGTGAAGGTCTGAATAATGAAAATAGCACTGCTAGGGACATATTTTTGGCTGATTCCAGTGCTGAAATACACTGTAAAGTTGGCTGATCTCAATTTAATAGAATCCTGCAAGCAGGTGTCCTTGATGCTGCTTCAAGACTTCTTGCAAATAACTCCTTCTGTTGCCACTTTTAAAATATGTGGGCAGTATTGTTGGACACAACTTACAAACACAAAATAAATTTAAAAAAAAAGAAAAGAAGACTTGGCATTTTGCATTGAGGAGTGATGCATATAAAGTAACTGGGTTATGCTCTAACAATAAGCATGGTGAAAAAGATAGAACTGCAAATTTGTCAGGGGGACTGAAATAAGACTTGAATTAAAACTTCCAAGATTGATAAATATCCTCTGGGTCACACAGATGGCAGCAGTGGTCAGAGTGAAAGACCGGATGTAGAGAGAGGGAGCTGGTGGCTCCTTGACGTCTCCCTGCAGTCCATCTTACATAAAATATTGCTATTTTCCCTCTGTGTCTTGTGTTCCCATTTTTTCTGTCAATCTTTTGGTACTACTGCCTTTGACCTAGGGACTACCTCCAACCTGATAGCAATTTTGGACATCGTTTAACTGAATAGACAGAAACATATAGAATCCCTGTGCTCAGAAGCTGAAACCTGAAAAACATAATTTTAAAGACAAAGAAGCTTTCTGAAAACCAGAGTTATTTAAGCACCACTACCAAAAGACGGGATGGATCATTGTCACTGCAGCCCAGTAAATCCAGTCAGGGTTGAGTTTTCACATCCATGTTTAGCCTTTTAAAACTTGTGTTCTCAGCTTAAGTTAATCATCACTGTTTCCTCACCTTTAACAAAAAGGGGCAGCTTCAGGGTAATATTCTACATTAGACATTATGTATTATGCTATGATGAACAACTTTCTTTAGATGGCTTTTTTTCCCATTGACAAAAGAAATGGCCTACATATTCAGATTAACTTTCAGACTTTCAATATTAAGTGCTTTGAATTAGGTAATACATTCCTGTGTATCTGATTTTTTAGTCAATTAAAAATATGTAGATTTATTCTACCATTCTACTATCTTCAGTAACAAATTTACAATTTCTGTTTATTCCTTTATCATTCTCTACTGTTGTTTATGATAGCAAATGCCTGGTTTTGAACAGGAGCAGAATTTAATGTGATGCTACTCTTTGATTTCTCCCAGAAAGAGTACACTGAATTTTGCTGCAGCAGATGCCATCACTGACCATTGAGCTAGAAACTTTCTACTTTATGGGTCTAGTGTAAAATTTAATCCAATCTGTTTGATTAGCAAAATCCAAGCAGTTGCAAAGCATACTCGTCTGTTCTTGGAGTTATTAAAATAGAAAGGATTTTAGTGTCTAGGGGAGCCGAGTTTTCCAGAAGCCACCAGTGTAGCTGTCCTTCTGACTGCAGCAGGGTAGATAATCTTACCCCACAACAGTGTCTTCTGTCCCTGTTGGTAGAAGAGCAGGAGTGGAAGAGATGGAAAGCTTCACAGACATTTTTGCCTAGCCTAGTGCTTTACCCCAAAGAATATTTCTTCTGCATCAACAGCTGCACAGTAAAAGCAGCTCCGTCTGTTAAAATATGCAAATGACCACCACGCATTTTTCCTCCCTCTCCTACTGGGCAGGGAATTCTGAATCTAAATTTATGGTGGAAAAAAACAGAGAATCAGAGCGAAGTGAATCTCAAACCAAGGGAATGCAGTGCAGTTTATTGGATATTGATTTCAGCAAAGGAAAAAAAAGACGAACAAGGCATATATACTGGTTGTAGTAAAGAAATGTTTCAGCTTAGATTGATAGGATCAGCGGACATGACAGAAGGTCACTGAGTTAGGGGAAAATTAACAACTAAGTTATAACACTGAGAAATCTTTGAAAGAAAATTTAATTTATAATTATGGATAAAAGTGCACTTTTAGAGAGAACATAAGTAAATGGACTGAGCTGAACAAGAAAATCCAATTGGCCCTAGAAGACAAGCAGACTTTATTTATTTATTAACTCAAAGAAGAGAGAAACATTAACTCCACTTTCTGTTTGTTGTGTGTTCATTAGTTTTGCATTTTGGTCTATTTGGTTATGCTTAATGTAGACAACAATTTAGGCAAGGTAAGGGTACCTGGTCATAACAGTTCAAGACTCCCAGTGCTGGCCTACCTTTACAGCCACTAAAGATGGTGTCTGATCTCTGTATTTATTCAAAATAAGACTCTATTCAAAGTCTTAGCTATAAATTTGAATATTTTCTGAAAGAAGTGAAGATTAAAGGTCTGACTTTGAGATGGATCCAGTACAGAAAAGGGGAGGATTCCTTAAGAAAATGAATCTGGAAGTGTATCATGGCGTGTGGGCACAAGATCACTGAGGAGTTGAACTGTGGTTTTAGAGACTGGGATAGCTGAGATGCCCTTTTCTTATACTGTATTATCCAGGATATGTTCCCTCTTAATAGAAGTGTCTTATGTTTTTGTACAGAACCGGCTTCACTGCTCTCTGAACTTAGCGGGTGAACAAAGGAGAAAGCTAATTATCAGTTCTGAGGGTTTTTTGAGGGTTGATACATGTCTCCTGGAAGAATCCTAAACTTACTCTACTGAATTACAACTATGCTGAAGGTTAGGTCTCTCTCTAATTCACATTGTGGGGGTCCTTAGCATTCCAAGTTCAGATCTTTATTCAAAGAATACTAAATAAATAAGCTGGAACATATTTTCAATACATCTGACCACTCTATGTGAAGTTATATAACAGCTGGATTCACAAATAAAGAAGTTTATTAAACTGTTCCATATTGGACTTTTCAGAACTGCCTCCTAAACCATCCACTAAATTTATTCGGCTCTTGACACTCTGCTCTTTGGTCATATCTCAGAACCATAGTCACATCTCAGAACCAGATTCCCAGAGTCATCTTTCTTCTGCCAGTCTCTTTCTGCAGAGTTGACCAAGAAAATCCAAGCTGGTTTTCTTGAAGCCATGTTACTCCCTCCTTATTTTCTGTAATTGTTTTTTTCTAGTTTCCTCCAATGCCTCTAACCTTTCCTTCAGCATGATTTGGTCTTTAGAACCTAACTCTCAGTGGGTGAATGGGGAAATGCCAGAAGATTCTGTCCTTTTGTCCATCATCATTTAGACGCCTTCTCTAGTTAGCAGGAATTGAGAGAAAGAGAATATTTCTACAGAAATATTTGATGCTTTCCTAAAGTAGTTATCTAAGGCATACATTGCTCCCTGGATATATCACTCCCTGAGAGTGCTTTGTCTCAGCTCCTTAGATGATTGAACATAGTCTAGCAGTTTCTCTGTCTTTGGGGCATCTTCCACCTATGTCTCAGAAGAGCCCTGAATCAGAATAAGGGTTTCCAATCGCTATAGTAATAAATAATACTAATGCCAGTAGTTTGGACTTTAACAGTTTGTATAAATGAAAAGCAAAAGGAATTATGATAATCTGGCAAAAAGAATATTAAAGTTCTTGTTCTGTGATACAGGTCTTTGTTTTTATTTTTTTTTTCTTCCTAATCAATTCCTTTTCAACCTCCGTCCAGTCATGAAGTATTGGATTTGTGGGCCTGTTTTACAGATGGAATAGCAATGGCACATAATCTGTACAGCTGTGCATGTAGTATCTGGCAGAGGTCTGGTTAGTTTTCTAGTTGCCAGTAAGCCACATTTTTGGCTGGAAGAACCAGAGATGTTCCAAATTTATTGCCCCTAATCACACCAATACTTCCACATTGTAGTGAAACATTGTAGTGACTGGTGCCAAAGTCATTCATGTTCATTTCACTTCCTAGCAACGACTATGTGATCTAACTTCATTGTCCTTCTAAATTATTATGTGCATAATGCTGATGAAAACCACTTTGCTGACATACAGCATTTTTCATCAGCAGATCTCAAGGATCTTTGCAAAGGACATCAGTATTTTTATGCCTGTTAAGAAATGGAGTAGCAGACATAAGCAAGTGAAGCGTGTTTACTACAGTCTTATTTTTTATAAAATACAAAAAACTGAGAACAGAACCCTATTTCCCACACTGCATCTATACAAATAAACATACCAGCTCCAAGGCATAGACTTGTGCTGGGTCTCAATGTCTTCCCACCATTTGTTATCATGTTCCTCAACACAGCTTTGGCTGGTGCCAACCAGCACTCCAGAACGCCTGCTCCCTCCAGTGAAAGGTCCATGGTCCATTTAATTTCCTAGTATAGGAAATCCCTTCATGTAAATCCAGGCCTCTCCTTACGAGGATGCCTTATTTCTCTACATAATCTATGCAATCTTTCGCTTGTTGTGAGATAAGCACTAGAAGTTTACCAGCTCTCTAAATGATAAATATGTTTGATAAATACGGTTGTCTTTGCCAATGCTCTCATACCTTTTTTTAACCCAGATTTTAATCCAGAGTAATCATTTTGAGCATAGGAACACTAAAAGGAAAGAAAATAAAATATAAACCATTGGTCTTGTCCAATGTGGAAAACAAGAATAAAAGATATCAGATCTATAAGACAAGATCCCATAAGAATTCAGCTCCCTGTTTTGCTGAGAAAACAAGAAGCATGAGTGAATTTATCTTCTGTTTGGGAGGTAGGCAGCAGACAGTTTTACAGACAAAGATGGAATACCTGAAAACAAGAACCAAATTAACTCCTGAAAAAGCAAAGTGTCCTCTCACCAACTGTGCCAAAATCAAAGCTAGGTACAAGCAACACAAAAGATATCCGCTTGAATCCATATGTTTTCCCGTCCTTTCCTAAAAGCTATATACATTTTAATGATACTGTTCAGGAACTTTACAACAGAAGTTTTTTTTCCTCCCCTCAGCAGGATATTAGAATAGGCCAGTTTTTCAGAAACAAATCTTTCAAAGTGTGAGAAAGGGTAATTTTCAAGGCTTTTTCTATCTCAAAAGCATTCCAAACTGTGAGTTAATTTGCCACTGACGAATGAGTAGAAATAACCTGGTTCTGAAACAAAATGTTTTAAAATTATGAAAGAAAACATTGTTTTTAACCTGATCCAAAATAGTATCTATTTTTGGTTAGTTTGTCTCGTTAAAATGTTTGCTATTTCATTCTCTCTTCTTTTACCAGAATTGGGAAAAAAGTGTGAAAATTTAAAATTATGGTGGCTTAGAGGCTCTTTTCTGCCAGTTCTGATTTTGAGCCATTCACCTCTGTCTCACTGTCATCAGAGAGAGCATAAAGAAACCCTGTGAAATCTTAAATATTCAATACATTTTGTACGAACTTAGGATAGTGCAGACCAGTTCCACCTGCTGGGGACAATTGCTCCTGGGCTCCCATAGAGGTGTCACATAACAGAGTGGGGACAAAGTCTACTGCTGAAGATCCATTCATGTCATCATCAAATTATACCCAGAATTAGGGAGACAAATAATCCTGAATTGCTTCATCAAGACTTTGGGGCATCTGAAAAGATTGACTGCTTTGAATTTCTGCATTATTTTTTTCTCCTACAGAATCGTATGGGATGTAAAAATCATTCTCCACATCTGAAAGGTGCCCTCCAATGTGTAAATCTTCCATGCCTTGATTTTGTATATATAAAATATCAAGGCTAACAGTTCCTTGGTCTTACCCAGTGTTGATCTTCTCTATTTTAAGACTATCATGGCAAGAGCTGAACTTTGATAGTTACCTAGTCTCAAGGACACTGATATAAATACAATCACAGGCACATTTAATTGTGATAAAGCAAATAATACAGCCACATAATGATAACAATATGGTACTTCAACAGCTTAGAGTTAGGCCAAGATTACCAAGTTTGCTTGACTATAGTCACATGTTTAAGTCTACAGAAAAATTTCTTTTGTGTGACTATGTTGAAAATACACACACCTTTAACCATCACAAATCTTGTGTCAGTAAGCCTGCTAGCTCTTTCAAAACATCACACAATTTACCTGCACTTTTCAGGACTGCACGCAAGGCAAACAGTTTTCCTTGCAACTCTTTCATTTTATTTTAAATCTTAGCTTGGTTATGAGATAAGTTGTCTGTATACCGTAAACTGTAAGCACTATAGATGTTTTCTTTAGCATATAACTTTAAATGTTTGAGGTTAAAGATCCAAAATCCAGCAGAAATAAATCCTGACATTATCCCTAGCATTTTAGACAACTTCAGCATTTTACCAATTTTCTTCGTAATTATAGGAATAAATAAGAGGCATTTTTAGAGACTTTAAAAAAAGATTACTTCAATTCAATGTAAAAAAAAGAGTTTTCACTATTTTCTACATTAATTAACACTGATTTGCATAAGTCAGGCAGGGATTTGTACCATAAATCTTGTGGTTGGCACCCATTTCTATTCCTTGTCAGAAACATCACCCTACGTTGGGCACCAACGATACAGCCTGGGCACCAACAATACAGCCAGACGCAGCCTAAGGAGTATCAAGAAGGATTAAAGAGCCCTGGGAGTGACAGTGAGAGACTCTGGAGCACAAACAGCTTTTTAATCAAGTCTCCCAGTCAAAGATAAGGTGTTTGAAAGGGAGAGTCAAACCTGGCAAATCAACAAATGGCTAGAGGACTGGTGCCACAGCCAGGTTTTTGGTTCCTTAGGCCATGGGAATAGCTTTGAGAAACCCGGTCTGCTGGGGGATGATGGGTCCATCTGACAGAGACGGGGAAGAGCATCTTCGGTCAGAGGTTTGCCAAGCTGGTGAAGACAGATTTATACTAAAGATGCTGCGGGAGGGGAACCTCAATCCATCCTACTGCTGCCAGTTTGATACAAGTCCCAGCAGTAGATGCCCAGAGTCTGGAGAAGGATCACAGGCCAGCAGGAGAGCACATGAAGGGCAGCACAAAGGAACCCCAGCCAGTAAGTCATCTTCATTGGGGTCTAACTGAAATGCCTCTATGAAAAAGCACACAGCATGGGGAATAAACAAGTGGAGTTAGAGACATGTATACACCTGCAGGGATATCATGGAAAGGTGGTGGGTTGGCTCCTATGACTGGAGTGTTGGAATGGAAGCATATAGGTTTTTTAGGAAGGACAGGCAGGGCTGATAAGGAGAAGGTGTCGTCCTCTATGTCAATGACCAGCTGGAGTGCATGGAGTTCTGCCTGGGGATGGATGAGGAGCCAAACAAGAGCTTATGGGTTGGCATTAAAGGCAGCGAGGGGACGGGTAACATTACAGTGGTGGTCTGCTACAGGCCACCCAAAAAGGAAGACCAAGAAGATGAGGCCTTCTATAGGCAGATAGGAGCAGCCTTATGTTCATAAGCCCTGGTTTTCATGAGGGAATTCAAACACCCTTATATCTGTTTGCAGGACAAGACAGCAGGGTGTAAGCAATCCAGGAGGTTCCTGGACTGTGCTGATGATAACTTCCCTGTCCAAGTGACAGAGCAACCCATGAGGAGATGTGCTATGCTAGACCTTATTCTCACCAACAAGGAGGGGCTGGTGGGGAACGTGAAAGTCAATAGCAGCCTTGGCTGCAGTGACCATGAGACTGCAGAGTTCAATATCCTTAGGGCAGCTAGGATGGTGCACAGCAAGCTCACTACCTTGGACTTCAGGAGAGCAGACTTTGGCCTCTTCATGGACCTACTTGGTACAGTACCATGGGATAAAGCCCTGGAGGGAAGAAAGGCCTGAGAAAGCTGGTGAATATTCAAGGATCACCTCCTCTAAGCTCAGGAGCAATGCAACGCAACAAAGAGGAAGTTGGGCAAAAACTCCACGTGGCCTGCATGGATGAACTGGGAGAGCCTGGACAAAGTCAAGCACAAAAAGAAAGCCTACAGAGCATGGAAGCAAGGATAGGTAGCCTGGGAGGAATACAAAGAAATTGTCTGAGCAGCCAGGGATCAGGTTTGCAAAGCTAAAGCCTTGATAGAATTCAAGCTGGCCAGGGAAGTCAAGGGCATCAAGCAAAGTTTCTATAGGTATGTCAGTGATAAAAGGAAGACTAAAGAAAATGTGGACCCTCTCTGGAAGGAAATAGGAGACCCAGTTACCTGGGATATGGAGCAGGCTGAGGTCCTCAATGACTTTTTTCACAGAATCACAGAATCACAGAATTTCATAACGGTATGAGTTGGAAGAGGACCGGGAGTCCTGCATCCAGCATCCAGCTTTGGTGTGCTCAGCACAGGACAGAAATGGAGCTGTTGGAGTGGGTCCAGAGGAGGCCACAAAAATTATCCGAGGGCTGGAACACCTCTGCTGTGAGGAAAGGTTGAGAGGGTTGAGGCTGTTCAGCTTGAAGAAGAGATAAAGCTTCAGCGAAATTTTATAGCAGCCTTCCAGTACCTGAAGGGGCCTACAAGAAAGCTGGAGAGAGACTATTGACAAGGGCATGTAGGGATAGGACAAGGGGTAAAGGCTTCAAGCTGAAAGAGAGCAGATTTAGATTAGATCTAAGGAAGGAATTCTTTGCTGTGAGGGTGGTGAGGTGCTGGAACATATTGCCCAGAGATGCTGTGGCTGCCCCCTCCCTGGCAGTGTTCAAGGCCAGGTTGGGTGGGGCTTTGAGCAACCTGGTCTAGTGGAAGGTGTCCCTGCACATGGCAGGAATTTGGAAATAGATGATCTATAAGATCCTTTCCAACCCAAACCATTCTATGATTCTATGATTCTATGTTTTATTTTAGATATGGGTGAAATACATGTCTAATGTAAAATCACACCCTTCCACTATCAAATCTATATCAAGGGTTAGATTTTTAGGAATACAATACATTGGTTTGTTTTCATCTCAATTCTTTGTAACCAATAGGCATTTTGTCATTGACTTTCTTTAGCGTAGGTTCAACCCCCCAAGCAACAGTGTTATCTGGTGTCCTTGCTAAAGCTAACCCAAACCTTCCATTTCAATGGCCTATTAACCACAGAAGAAATAAACAAAAATACAAGTCCATCTCACAGTTCAAAGAACTGCTTAAGTAGGGGTGATTTTACAGAATCTCAGTTTCAGCTAAAAGCACCATGAGATTAAAAGAAGGCTTTGCCAGAGCAATTGCTTTGCAGGTACTTCATCCAACTGTGACTTTGCAAACTTTGCTGCAGGTTTGCACACTCCGTGGCTCGGAGTATTTCTGAAATACTGTACGGTAATAATTAGCAGCCAGAGGCAAAATAATCATTGCTAGTTTCATTTAATGTTAAAGCCAAACTAGTATATTTTCTGTTGGTTAAAATGTCAGACCTTATCTGCATTATTCTAAGATGAGATGGAAAAAATCTACCTTTAAACATGGTTCTGAATAAGACTCCACCATTTTTAAATGTGTTAATTTGAATGCAAGCTATGCCTTCTAGTGAATAGAGAGGTACATTTGAAATAAGCAGACTGAGCTAATATGTCAGCATAACTGATTTATGAGGAAATGTCAATAAGTAAAACAGCATTAAAATTAACAAATTGAATCAAGGTTGAATTAATTTAGGTAAATATTAGTATTTTAGCTCAACTAAATTCATGGGATTTCTTTGGTGGAAAGAGGTTGATAATGTTTCTGAGCAAAATTTTTAAAACAGCAATACCAAATCAGACAAGGTGTTTTTGTAAGGCCCACACCACACTGCACTTCCCAGAACTTAAGCTCTCTTTTTGCATATAGACATTCTTAAAAAGTTGTTCTTAACAGTTTTATGAACACTTGAAATCTCATCCACGCACATTATAAAAGCTATGCAGAAGTGCAGATCTTCCCCCAAGTGTTTTCAACTATGCATATCCTCCTCACCACAACATAGGAGCCATTTGTCGTCTTCTACTTACCAAGAAAGGTCTTATCTAAGTTACTGTAAGTGAACAGTGAAAGATGTCAAAGATCCAAGTTCTGCTTTGGCTTTTTTTGTCATTTGCAGAGCTAGGACATTAGAAATAGCTGCACAGACCAGATATATTTTTTTTGAAATTTTGAAAAAAGAAAAAGTTGTTCCTCTCAGACCTTGCATGACAATTTTCAACAAGGAGTGAATTTTTATGGTCAAATTACAAAACCCTGAAAACAGGAGTTTATAATGGAAACACAGATACAACCGTAACTATGGTATTGCAATTGCATCACTATAAGAAAATTGGTTTAGATAATATACACTTCTGGAATGACTGCAGTTCTAAATGATCCTGCATCTCCATAAATCTCAGCTAACTCAGTAATTCAAAATTACGAAGATTTAAGTTTAGTACCAATAAGCAATAAACTTATGGCTATTGCTATAATAACCACTGGTCTGTGCTCCTTTATTTCACAGCAGGTGGTCTTTGCGCTGGTTTGCAGCCTGAATGAAAATATTTCCAACTAATTCAAAACTAATTCCTGAAGTTGAGTGGAGGCACATCTCCAAACTTTCTCACAATTCCATTTCACTGACAAAGAGCTTGGTTGTTTGGCATTTTTTTTTTTCTTTCCCCTTTTTTCTTTAACCAGTGCCTAAGCATATTGTTCCTTTTTACACTGTTTTATACTAATATATTATATGATGACAGCTGACTTACTGTATTTCTGCAAACTGTCAAGGGAAATTCACTGAGGAACACGTAAGTTCCTCTAAACACACTGTGTCTCTTTACATCATCTTACTTCCCCTCCGATATCCCCTATACCTCTAGTATGCATAATGTTAAAATCTCATGCCTGATTCTCCTGTCAGACTTATCAGCCTTACGTAAGCATGACTTTAGTGACTGATTCAGGCCAGCAGCAAGCGAAAAGCAACTGAGGTTAATAAAGTCTAATCCCACAATTAACCAGAGCCTGAAATCTCCACTTCTTTGGACTATGACAGAAACAACACTCAACTTGCCTTTCATGAAAGGGTGAGGCACGTCCCTTTCTGCCATGGGCTTGATCCTGTTGATGAGATGTCTAGTGGTACCTTGCCTGTGTGTGTGGCAGGGGTCCCTGGGTCTGGCATGCAGAGTAAGCTGCTACCTGGAGATACTTCATCTTCTGCAGATCACTGTCAAAATTCCATGGTCCACTTCCCAGCCTGGATTCTCATGTTGTGAGCCATCCATATTCTGCCTATGTACATCTTTGGCTCTTCTGCTCTAGATTGCTCATCTTGGCCGTATTATATAGATCTGATTTATAGTGTTCATTCCCCTGTCTTTGGCTCACAGGATGGCCTTAGTACCACAGTGTCTCCATTACCTTCTTCCAGAGTGACAACAAGAAGACAAGAACTCTTGGCAGTCTTATCCATCTCTCCTCACCTTCTAAAGTCAGAATCACTGAATGGTTTGAACTGGAAGGGACCTTTAAAGATCATCTAGTCCGCTCACCCCCTGCCATGAGCGGGGACATCTTCAACTAGATCAGGTTGCTCAAAGCTCCATCCAGCCTGACCCTGAATGTTTCCAGGGATGAAGCATCCACCACCTCTCTGGGCAATCTGTGCCTCTGTGGATCTGTCAGAGGTGAAATGAACACACACTACCTGCAGACTGCATTTTTCTCTTCTCCATACTCATGCTGGGATCCAGCAACAAATTATTGATAAACCAGTTCAGGTATTTAGTCCCTGAAGAGGAGAAATTACAAAAAATGGAAATTAGCTCACAGGATGAGCCAGCATCTGAACTCTGCCAGACTGCTGGCTCTCAGTCTGTCTTGAAAGGGGATACTTAACTAGCTAGAAACCCAACAGAGGGGTTAATATTTTGTTCAGCAGAGCCAAAAAAAACCTACCAGGTACAAAACAATTTTCTACTGCAAATACTCAGTTTTAATTTTAAAGTACTCATGACTTTTTTAAAATTCAGTGTAGACAGAGGGACAGGTAGATAAAGTCAGGTCAAATTCATAGAAATACTTCGGTCCTCATTTGCTTTGTTTCAAGTTATGCTTTTAACAAGTAGCTGGTCATTACAAAAAAGAAGTGAAAGTACGTTGGGTTCTTTTGCACTGCAAGAGCTCATTGAAAATCTGACTGTAACCCTTTCCAAGCTACTATCCACTTATCCCAGCCACCCATTAACCTGTTCTGTGGTGTCTGGATGTGAAGAACTACTCCATAGTTCTGAAGTTCGACTCCAATAAACAAAGAAAGTATATTAGATGTATTGTAGTCCCAGAGCTACAGAATGTGGAGACAGTTCTGCAGTGACATGATCTTCTCTTTTTCCCAAAATATTTGCTGTCAGCCACTGCTGGAGACGGTGTTTAACCAGGCAGATCTTCCGTAAGACTCTCCCATGCATGCAACAAATGAAATTCGGTATCTTTAGAAATTCACTCAGTTAGTTTGCAGCTGAATCAGTTCCCTGATCCAACTCACAGTGTGGCCACACAAGCACTTGTTCTGGTATGAGGGAGGGTGCCAGAGTAAAGAGCCAGGGGACAGGATTTTCTGGCAACAGTGTTGAGTTGTGTTAACTAAAGTGATTATGGAGTTACTCATTTTTCTCAAGTGAACTAACTATAAAAAGCTTGCATGAGCTAGACAGGGTCTGTATCTTTGTCAACAAATATTACGGACCGCATAGCCTGCAAAGGTAGAAAAGTGAAGGGTCAATACAATTTCCATTTTACTGATACGTGGTCAGCTGCAGGTGATTCTACTGTTAATACTAAATCATAAAATAATGTCCTGTTTTTGTTTCAGAGAATTGCAGTATTTTTTCAATCCAATGAGATATAATAAATCAAATTCTTCTCAGTTCCAGCCTTGAGTTTGTCTGAGCATGTCTGCAAATGTCTAATTTGGGAGACATTTCATTCTATCACGTGTTTTACAGCAAAATTTGAAAAAAAACTATTGAATTTATGCTGATCTAATGAAAGACTGGGAGTGCCCCAGGTAGCAACTTTCAGAAAAGAACTTTTAAACATACAGAGTTTGTTTATTTGTTCGTTTATCTATTATGGAATAAAGTGCTGGGTTAACTCATTTTTACAAATCAGAATATCAGACCATTTTCAGACATTGGCACTGCTTTTCGAAGTCTCTGAATGCTTAGTTCCTGCACCTCTTATCCAAGCTTTCATTTCAGTAGGCTTTGTTAGACTTCATGGAAGAAGTTGAAGAAATCACACTTGGCCATTAAATGGGTGACTCTTTTAATAGAGGACTCAGTCTCTGCATCTGTGCTGCTTTCACTTGTTGCTGAACTATAAGACTTTATCTTTTTCTCAATGTCTGTTTTGCTCCCTAGTGGGATGAAAAATTGGGGAGGGAGTAGTTTAGAGAAAACACTACATATTTTAGAAGCTCAATACAGAAACACAAGTAGGAAATTTGCGTAGAAACACAAGTAAGAGTCTACACAATAGCCAAGGTGAATGGCAGAGAAATATGCTCCTGTGGATCATCTCCTCATTCTCGATAATAAAGACATTTACAAAGACCAACTGTCAGTGCCTAGCTTGTGAGCAAAAGAATCTGAATTCATCAAATAAAAAGACAAATTCTCAACTGATGGAAAACCACAACTCTGTTGACTTCAAGTCAAACCATGCCAACTTGTGAATTTATCCCAAACTGTTAGCTTGGTTCTCTTTGGTAATGACCTTGAATACATTTAGATTGGTGTGAAATAGATGAAAAATGGTATGTAGCCTCTTATCAGTGCATTTCCCTACTCCCAGCCTTTAATCCTGTGAGAGTAGCAGAAGTGAAAAGGTTTCAAACTTCTTATGAAAATATTTTTCCACCATGCCTGTTCCCTAGCCCTGTCTGTTCTCCTTTCTCTCTGCATAAGCAGTTCTAGACTTTATTTAAGTGTCGCATTTCCAAGTGTTCACGACTCTGTACAAAGCTCGTCACACATCACTCATGCCTTATTTCACGGGCTGAGCTGGTAATTAGCATATTTCACAATTAGCCAGTGTATTTGCTTTGCTAATTTCATTCCATGATGAAGGTGCTAACTTGGCGTGAAGCTGTAATGTACTGGTTGATTTATTAAGCTTCCTCTGATGGATGAAAATCACATGCTGTGCCTTTACTGTCGGGAAAGTTAACAACATCCATTTGTAAGAGATGGTATTTGAAAAGTGATGTTGGTGTGATTGAATGTGTGAATCTGTAATGAAGCCAAGTCAGATAGCTCCTTCCCAATAAAGTAGTACTCAACTTCTGCGGTGGCTCCTTCTTGAAATTGGGCTTGTCTGCCCAGAATTCCTCCCCTTAAGTATGCAAGTACAAAATACTCATCAGGTATTTAGCACGCAAGTATCTGCAGATGGAACCAAACAACTGTAGAGGAGTCAAATGCCTAAATCCTCTGAGAGTCTGCATCTTACATTGTGTATTCATAGGACAAAGCGTTTGCTGTTCTTTTCTTAATGAAGTTACAAGGAAAATGCATGGTTGACCAATCAGTCAATTTATCTGTCAGACCATAGGCTTTCAAGTGATGCTTTTCAGGAAGAACACCCTGGTCCATGACCCCTGATTGTGAAACCTAACATAGTTATGTCCACATACTCTCCATCTTTCCAAGGAAAAACTTGACTTTGTGGTTATAACTGTAATATTAAACTTAGCAGTGGCAGGACCCATTCTTTGTCTGCAGAGCCCGTGGGTAGTCTATGTCCATACTGTGACACTCTCTTGTTCTCAGAATAAAATAAGGTTGCATGCAAGCTCTCTGTTAGAAACCGTCACTGGTCATTGCTAACCCACTATTGTACAAGGCCACAGTCTTGTTTTATTTGCTAATATGAATGTACTGTATGGTACTGTATAGGTAGTTTTCCTGGACTGCTAAACACATGGGATCTCTCTATAGTTGACGGAAAGATACAGCATGTCCAGAGATCAAATCAATAGGACCTAAAACAGTAAAACTTAAAGGAACCTGTGGCTGTGGTTTACAATTTTAAGGTAAAAAGCAGCTATATAGGTTACTCATGATCTTCACCAGGATAGACATAGCTCTGGATGTGTGGCATAGGGAAGTTATCTGTGGTTTCAATGACAAATATGTGACATGATGTAGGAATATACGTGGTGCTGGACAGAGATGATGGGAGGAGCAGTTGCAGGCTCTTTTCCATCAGTAAAGTCTGCATTGTATTCTTTTAGGATGTAGAGGATCTTTTCTACTCTGACCTGTATGGGTAGCCAGTCTGTCTGTATAAAAACATTTTTGTCCCTGATACATATCTCAAAGAGGATCCACACACTCCTGAAATGATGTTCCTCCTGCTCCCTTCGCACTGTTCTGTGGCCTGTGATTGGGGTATTTTTGAGTCTATCCTCCTTTTTACTGTCCAATTTTTCCCTTGATTTTAACTCCCCTAAAGATTATGTGTTCTCTAGAGAAATGCTTCTGAGAGAGCACTTTGAAACTTCTAATGTTTGTATGCCCAGAAAGAACAGATGAAGTTCTCTCTAAAACTATCATATTTTTGTCTTACATCTGCATTTTCTCCAGTGCATCCAATACAAACTATTGACAAATCAACATCAACCTGTCCTGTCAGCACTCTTTTGGGTGTCAAAGGTACGAGAAATCAGATTGGTCTATATCAGAACTTGCATGTGCTTCACTAAAATGTGAAAGTAGAAGGAAAAAGCAAAAAAGTATTGACATGTCAAGGAACCCAGGAATAAAAGAACAAGTCAAAGAACAACCCCAGAATAAGGATTTCTCTCATTTTGTTTAAGTAGGCAATGGAATTACACAGATAAAGTCAGCATGAGCTGCTGATCCTCCTGTCTTGTTCTGTTTTTTTTTCCCATCTATTCTCTCTGTGCTGGATTCATCTTTACTTTGTAAAGCTATGCACATATGTGATGTTATAACAGTATTAATAACAACAAAAACTTGGATTCAGGAAAAAAATTGAAGCAAAATTCGAAGTCTATATGTGCTTCTAGGCATGTGTGTACCTTTCCCATTGAGCATGTGCTTAACTGTTATCAACTTCAGCAGCTTAAAGATAAACACAGATTCAGAACAGGTTGTTTTCCTGCATAAAGGGCTTGCTTCTTGTGCCCACACTTGAATTATATTAGCAGGTTTGGATCAAGGGCACTGCTTTCCTGCACAGTCAAAAACAGTTTAGCTCAGATGTAACCAATCTCTCCCAGAAGAAAAGCCAGTAAAAGGTATCTCATCGGAAACATTACCGACCTTACGGACCGTAGACTTCCCTTTCAACTCCTGCTACCAAAATGCTTTCATGTGTCACTTCCCTTCCTCTTCTCTAATCACCCCACCCTTATGCCTTCCACCTCCTTTTCTTCCTTGGCTCAAGCCGATTTTTAAACTCAGCAGAAGGCAGGAGCTGCTGCTTCACACACATTTCGCCTCAGTGTGAGCCCCCAGTTCACACTTGCAGCTGAGCTTAGAGACCACGATCATTATGGTTACTCATGTTGTTGTTTATGCTCCAAGAGCTGCTTTTTCACCCCAGAAGAGTTACACAAAACTAAAGAGATGCTGTTTGGCCAACCTCATATCGTGTGTGTATCTCAGTACTTTAGAGGACACCTTGCCTGCTTTTTTCATGATTTATAGAATACTGCTTAGATTCAGCTAGCTGAAACCTATTTTTAACTGAACAAAACCTTCCTACCAGATATGGACTATTACAGAAGAAGAACGGCAGGCTTTTCTCCAGGTTAGGGCAAATGCAACCTTTGAAAAAGCAGAAATATATAACCAGTAGTTGTTTAGTTAATCTCTCAAACTGTAATGTACATGCTTTTGTAATTATCTGACAGTGATACGGACAGAATATTTTAATATTTTTAGATATGAGACACATTAATTTTTTTGTTGTATTTAGCAGGTGAGCAAGATAAACCCATCTTCATTTTATACTAAAAATAAGGACTGTTTATGTCCTTAACATGTGTAATTTATTGCAATTGATTTCATTGTTACAATTTTAGATCCCGTCTCCTTGAGAGCACTGACCTACTGCTGAGGCAATCAACAGGGAAGAGTCAAAGTTCATGAGTTAGCCAGGTCTAAGGGAGAAGCACTACCCTTGTTAATTCCTCCTATTCTGGTAGCTGGACATGGACTACAGAAAAGAAGCAATTTTCTCAGTGGGAGTTCCCTGAACTGGTGGGATCAGTGAGTTCCATGAGATTTTGCCATCACCTTGCTGAGGAAATGAAGCCCATGCCATTGAAATGAGACTAACTCCCAACTCTTCTGTATTATCAGTCAGCTCAGATGCGAAATATACTGGAGCCCTTACTGAGACTGACGATAACTAGGTCAAAACTGGAATTAGCCCGCAGCCAATACATTTGTTAGGTGCCGAACTTCATGACTAGTCTCATCACTGGACACTAGCACTGAACAGAGGCACTTTTATGTTTCTCCTGCACATACTTGAAGCTGCATGAGAAAGCAGGGGTTGAAAGAACTGTTCATGAGAACTTGCACTTTTATTGATGATGCCAACTACAAGCTCATTAATGATCCAAAAACTGAAGCTGATCCTTGTTGTTTCCAAGTAGCACAAATCAAGGCTGAAGATAGAAAATGAGAAGGAAGAAGTGTAATACAGTGCATAGGGAATTGGATAAAGACAGGGAAGCAGGTCAGTTATGCGGATGAGGGTCCCTGCTTGATGGGAAAGGTAAATTTTAACACACATCCCTCCAAGCATGACGAAGCAACATGCATAAACTCAGATGTTTAAGGCCTGGGCTCTGGCTTCTGTCCTTCCTCCCCGTTCTCTTCACCAAATGCTCACAGAGCACTCTGTTCATGTCATTATGACCCTTTTGAAAAGTTTGATTACCTGTACCCTCTCCAGTCACTGACAACATGGTCTTGTCAGTCTTTATACCTACCTGAAGTGCTCTATTTGGACTTTTTTGGATTTCCTGCAACGCATCAGCTGTCTTGTGCAGACTCTTTTTTAATCCTTAGATGTTAGGCATTGAACTCATGAGTCTACTTCCCAAGTCTTTAACTCCCATATGGCTCATCCATCATTCCAGAAGTTAATATCTCAGTGCTTTTTAGGCCTGTATCATTTTAGCATCATTACAACTTAGAGAGGTGGGATATCACACACGGTGGCACAGTGGAGCCTCTTGACAGGACAGACATATGTTTCTGGAAAGTGAGTCTCCAGTACGACAGGTGAACACATATGTCTGTTGGGGTAGAAGTAAAGGATTTTGGTCGTGCAGGCTACCAGATGAGGGAAATGTGCAGACCAAAGGTGGCTGCTGTGCCCAAAGATATATCTTACCACCAATGATAACATATCCTGTTCTGAAGCCGAATATGAATGATTGAAGTCTGGGGGGACAGGATGAAGGAATTGAGCAGAACATTTCATTTGGCTTGAAACCTCTCCTGATGAATTATCTGCAGTATCTGAGTCCTGCTCTGAAGGATCTGCTAGCACTTTCTGGGAGAACAGGATAAAACTGCTGTCATCTTGTCTGGGAGTAGGCAATAGAAAGGCGTGGAGGACAGAGAGATGCTGAACCTGTGACGAAGCAGGGTTTACTCTGTGCAGCCTGGAAGCTTGCCTTTCATGCAGCAAGCATCTTTCGAGGAGGTGTCATGGAGACAAACACCAAAGGAAGGCCCTCACATCGCTACTGTCCGTGACTCAGTTTATCGACTACAAATAAACCAGAACTTCTCTGTTCCCTGTAAACTCGCCCTGATGCCACTAGATGGTGCTTTTAATCTCTGGTAAAATCTGCAGGGCTCGAAGGCATGGAGACGGGTTCATTGCAGAGAAACTCTGCAGTTTTCATGAGGAAGGACTTTTGCAGACGAGAAAACTTATCCTGCATGAGGAGAGACAGCCAGAAACAAAGACGTATCAGCAAAAAAAGAAGTCCTGCACTGCCTTTGTTCAGCATTATTCATACACTTGTGATCCCAAAGCAAAATACACTCCCTAGTACCCTGGCAGGTGCTGACCGTAAGGGACAATCTGGACTGTAACAACAGTGTCTTTTAACGGTGGCACTGGCCAGGCTCCATCAGGGCTGCGCAGGCTGGAGGACTCGCAGCTCCGGATCAGCCCTGGAAAGGCTGCGTGTATGCAGATTGCCCTGGAAGCGTCGGTCCTCGTGTTTCCAGACTCCCAGACCATCTGGCTCCTGGCTCGGACACCAGCCGGTGGTATGCGGGTGTTTGGGCAGCGGGGTGAGAGCTGGTCCCTGAGTCAGGCAGCTCTGGGGATCCAGAGCTTCACAGAAGCCACCGACCCCACATATTCCGAGCAGCACAGCCATCCCTTCATCTACACGTGCATTCCGTTGCCATTTGGTAGGAGGCAAGTAACATGTAAAAGCATCACTGACTTCTCCTCAGCTCCCACCCTTTCTCTTAGGTTTAGTTCTGGCCAGCTGATGTTTCTCTCCAGTCTCTCTGGGCTGAACACAAGATAAAATTGCAAAGTGAAGCTCAGGAGGTTGATGTTTGCTGCAGTGCAGACCCATCATTTTCTTGTTTGCGTGGGCAGTTTGACTTTTGAAGAAAACATCCACCTCCCTTGAAAATCATTGCTCTGCAGTCTTTGACAGATGTCTGGCCTCTGCCACCACTCGGGAAAGTTTGATGAACCTGATTATTTTGCTGCTGTTTGTTGTAGACCAACTGAAGCAGATACTAAAGTCAGGATGACTGAAGTGTCATCTTTATTTGATTAGTGTCTCAAGGCAAGAATAAGGAGTTTCTGTTATATCAGTAGGGGCCTGCATTGACTACATTGATGTAAGAACAGCTGCTAAAGGCTTCTTCATATTCAGGTGACACTGTGTAATCTCAAACAGCCTCTATTAAATCCAGGTAGCTTCCATTAGATAATACACTTTGGCTGACTTAATTGTTATCTTTTGAGGATCATTTTCATTTCCAGCCTCAGGAGTAAATACCAAAAATGGTGTTGATGTTTAGAAGAGTACCTCAGTATTGCTTCTATTTCACACAGGGAAACCCTCCTTTTACCGAAGTTAGTGTTGCAGTGATACTTTGCTATCTATTTCATGTCACTTTTCTCCTTTTACTAGATCTTCCTAGACAAATTGTGAAGAAAAATATTATTTATATAAAAAATACAAAACATACTGCTCTTTTAAAATGTCCTGAGTACAATCCCAACAAATTAAGACCTTTGTTATTGACTTTCAAATTTCATAGACTTAAAAAGTTAACTGAGATGGTTACAACTCCTAACATCTCTTAAGCAATACAGCAATAATATCCTTTCCAGATACATCTGTATTATAATAAAAGTCCCTCAAGCTGCATGAGAATTGATCTTCCAGAAAGACATCCAGTCTTGATTTAAAGGCATCAAGATGAACTAAGAGGGATGTTCAATCTTCTTTGCTAAACGCATGCACACTGCTCTGCTGTGATTTGCCTGGCTTCATCTTACAACCATTACTCGTTGTTATTCCTTCCTCAGCTGAAGAGAAAGTAAATTCCATAAAGAAACATGGTACATTCATTTACCAGAACTAGGTTACAGGCTTTGCAACATATTCAAGCCAACATGTTAGGACAGCAACAAAGGAAGTCTTGATGAGATATATCTTCTCTTATGTTAGACTTTTCTAGGATAAGAAGAAACATTCACAAGGTAAAGACAAAGCCACCATTGCACATTCCAAATTCAAATAACAGTAATAATATTTTCTGGCTCCAAATTTATGTTTCCATCTGGCTGAAGTGACTTGGCAACCAAAAGCATAAGCTTTGTTTCAATTCTTGGTATCAACAAGTACCCTTAAGGCATATTAGGGAGGTATGACAAAAATCTAGTGAATGCCAAAAGCAGTGAAGCTTAGCTATTGGCTTGCCAGCATGAGAGAAATATAATCTGCATTTTGTAAGTATGAATATAAAACAAGCCCTGGCATTGCAAGCCGCTGTCAGTCAGGAGGAACTTCCGATTTCTTTCCAGAATATATTTTTTTTTATGCCTATTTATTTTTACAGTGTGATTTAGTGAACAGAGGATTAAGCAAAATGGTGTGGCACAAAAAAACTTCTGTGTATGCTCTGTATACACATTTTCTTATTCCACACTGCTGCATTTAGCCCAGCTTTCCTTGAGTAATGGATAACTAAAAATGAATTAATCTCAGAACTTTCTTGGACAGTGTTTTTAGTGTCCTAAAAGTGATTTGAAAGAGTTTAAAAATCTCATGGTTTTTCAAGCCCTCTGTCCAGGGTGTCAAAATATCTAAAGCCTTAGCCTCTGCACTTTTCATGAAGACAGAAATGAGTCTTCATTGATGACTTTGGCATAATTTGAATCAAAATTTGATTCAAAAAAAGAAATGGAAACCTTTAGTATGAAGTAGACAATAATGAATAGAGCATGCCACATTGGATCTTCTGCCTTTGTTTGAATTGGTTTGTTATTTAAGCTGTTCATTTCAATTCTGTTTCCAGAACTTCAATTTTCATTGTTGGATGGCTATGTTCTGGTTTTCAGTGGGCAAGGAAGCATGGTCAGGCAAGAAGGTGGACTGAGGCTTGAAGACATCAGTGGGTAGATGGAGTTTGAAACATGGATGTTACAACAGAACTCTTGAGACCCTTTTAAGAGGAACCCATCAGCTATCTGATTTGTGATCCTATGGCTCCTGAGCAGTTCGCAAGTTGTCCCAGAGTCCCAGAGCACTGAATGATAGGCATCACATAGCCAGCAATGGGTTTACACTGGCTAAGCAACTGCTGGGTAATCTGGCTTTTGTACAGCCAAATGAACCAGTGGGAGCTGCTGAAGCTACCACTGTTGAATTGTCTGGCTCCACATCCGTATTTTCATCCCACGACGTAAAGCTGGACTTTTGAATGTTTTGAGATGTGACTTATTGGGCCTAGGAGCTTGGCTCCTTCTTATTCTAAAAGAATAAAACATGGCATAGTTCCAGATGTCAACTTTTTGGTTTTTTTTTAAATTTGGCTGCACCACAGGAGTGACCTTCTGGCCTTACTTGTCTCCTGTTATTCCACTTTCTGAGTTTTCCATGTCTTACACTTTGAGGCCCAACAGGAAAAATCTAACACAACCATCTTTCCCCTTTGCCTAGATTTTTACTGTTGCTAAGATTGACCTCAGAGGACAGTTACAGGGTTGAGCTCACCGATTTCATCAGGTCAGACCAGGAGCCTGGAGCAATATTTGCTGACAGTTCCAGGCTGTGACCCTGAACACAGTGAAACTTTATGGGATAATTTCTTTCTTATTATGCAATTGATCAAATCCAAGGGAAGAACAGCCAAACAGTAGTAGATTTTCAAGTTCATCAGGTACAAGCAGGTTTTCAGCCTCTTGAACTCTTTGGAGCTAGAGATTATGGAGAAAAAGATAGAATGTGAACTCTGAGCCAAATGTCGTCTTCTCTTCCTGCTGCATTACAGTAGAGCAAGTGACTGGAGACACATTGCTATGGCTTGTATTTTATCCTAACAGAATTCTTTAGAAGTGGCTTTTATAGCTGGCAAAGTAAGGATTTACCTCGGAAAGTGGTCTGCTGGAACAACTAAATAGTTGTACTACTTTTCCTATACTAGGGGTTACAAGGCCTGGTTATTTGAGCGAGCTGCACAGTCTGAAAGGATTACCTCTCTCTTCTGCCTGCACAGCTCAACAGAAACAGCCTCGCTGCTCTTGCCACTGAGATAAATCTGTTTCTGAGTGGTGGACGGTAGTGCAGAAGGGGGAAGAATCCCTCTCAACATTGCCGTTGTCTTTCTAGTGCCTGCTCCTGCGCAGAGCCATCTTCCCAGAGATGCTCCAAGCCCTGCCTACAACCCCTCTCCCTCATTCCATTGCCCTAAGGCAGGACCAGACAGCTCCCCTCCCACTCTTCACTGGAGTGATGGGAGACCAAGAGTCCCAGGAAGTCAATCAAGGCCAATCGTCTCTTGGACTGTGTAGTAAGCATTGTGGCAGCAGGCTGAGGGAGGTGATGCTCCCCTTCCACTCATCTATCATGAGATCCCACCCAGAGTACTGCATCCAGCTCTGGATCCCCCAGTACAGGAAAGACATGGACCTGCTAGAATGGGTCCAGAGGTCTCTTTATGTGAGATCTTTTATAAGAAAGGTGGAGAGAGACTTTTTACTAGGACCTGTAGTGACAGAACAAGAGACAATGGTTTTAAACTGCAAAAAGGGTAGTGTTAGATTAGATATGTAGAAGACATTTTTTACAATGAGGATGGTGATATACTGAAACAGGTTGCCCGGAGAAGTTGTGGATGCCCCATTGTTGGCAGTGTTCAGGGTCAGATTGGATGGGGCTTTGGCAACTTGATCTAGTGATAAGTGTGTCTGCCCATGACAGGTGGGTTGGAGCTAGATGATCATTAGAGGTCTCTACCAGCTCTAACCATTCTATGATTCTATGATTCTATATGGAAATGTGTGAGATAGAAGGTGCTTTTGGGGAGAGGGAGACTGGCAGCGGACAAGCATGCGACAACCCCACTGCAACCTCACTACCTGATCAACTGTCACGGGGAGGTTAATGAAAAGTAAAAAAGGGGTAAAAGGTAGTTTTCTTCCACGAATAACTTCCTGAAATCATTTACTGCTCTTCAAATCTTCATTGACCCTTCTTGATATCACCCCTAAGCCCCCCTTCATATCCCCGGAGCTTCCTTCAAACCTCTTCTTCCTCCAGAACCCCACTGATCCTTCTCATGACACATCGTCACATCTATCTCCATAAGAGCCTTCACACTTCTTCTGTCACAGTCACAAAATGCAATTTTGCCTAAGACGTCTCAAATCAGCTCTGCTACAAGGCATAGGAAAAGATTTAAGATGCCACAACAACCTTAGAGAAATCACTAACAGTTGCAAACACGCTATTTCAAGTGAATGCAAGTGTTCATGAACATCTGTATTTGTATGTGTGCATGCACAGTGGGGTGCATGATATAGCCTACATGGCAGAGACCGATACTGCTTGAAGACTTGTCTTTCCTTTCCAATTAACTCCTGAATAGTAAAAGAATTAACTTAAAATGGCTCCTACAGCTGTTTGACATTTCTCTTTGTGACAAAACCCACATCATTGCGTGCAGACTTCTATGTTCACTTCATTGAAAAAGGGCCTGATCCCAGAGTGGAAAAAAATGTATTTGGACTAAGGATATGCATCAGTGAGACTTTACTGCTGCTTTGTAGGAGTTCAGGAGATCTGAATTCTTCCCTTTAGACCTGGGAAAATCAGTTTTCTCAGTCCCCTTTAGCAGGAATCCTTGGTTTTCAATCATTTAAACGCATTTTCTACAACTGGACAAAGGAATATAGGGAAAAAATCCAGTTGTGCCCCAGGAAATCTTTATTTTGCAGTGATAATGCAGTCAGTCTGTAGTAGCTCTTCTCTGAACACTGATTAAACAAAAACTGAAAGCAAATTTAAATTGCTGTAAGTAGTGACTTTAATCCATAATTACTGACAGATATAGGAAACCAGGAATCTTATCTTCATACCTCTGCTGTATTTAAAATTTTGTCTTATTTTGAAAAGGTTAAATCAAGTATAGGCAGGGAACCTGACATGTTTAAAAACTAAATACAAACACCCTGACACTTACTCAACTTCTCAGTTTTTTTAATGCTTTTAAGTCCTCAGTGAGCATGTATTGGCCATTCTCTAATTGTTTTTTTCAATCGCTACATTGTCTGATAGTTAGACTGATTAACAGCTGCATATTAGCTGCAAAACTTCCCAGGTTCACAACAAATTAGATTCATCCTGAAAGTCAAGGT
>Ga0065711_1033299_pt1 | contig 25752 bp, 13 predicted proteins | sample Hoacrofraction12_FD_59098 | JGI IMG/M metagenome (GOLD analysis project Ga0065711, IMG submission 59098) | Hoatzin crop microbial communities from Cojedes, Venezuela - Epithelial fraction 12 v2 (version 2) | ecosystem: Host-associated > Birds > Digestive system > Esophagus > Crop | place...
TGAACAAGGCTGGGCCCAGTACTGACCCCTGAGGGACACCACTAGTTACCAGCCTCCAACTAGACTCAGCGCCGCTGATGACAACCCTCTGAGTTCTGCCATTCAGCCAGTTCTCAATCCACTTCACCAACCACTCGTCTAGCCCATACTTCCTGAGCAAATAATGAAGTCAGTTACGTACTTCTTGACCTGAAATGAAGCAGGATTTGGGGGAAACCATTCTCAGGATCCTGAATGATTTAGGTAAAACACAGGTTGTATGAAAAGACACTCAATGGCAGGAGTGTCTGTACTTGCCCTGAAGCCATCACATCAGCAGTAAAAGCATCAGACCTCTCCTCCAGAATATGCTGAGAAGGAGCAGTGCCGGAAGCGTGATATTAGCATAGGGTCCTGCTGAGGCTAACTTAGCTTACTGAAAAGGTTGTATTGGGATTGCAGGGGAGCTAGTCTATGTATTGATTAGGTTTTTTGTGCTGATAATATACCATGGAGAAGCTGTAGTCGTCACCAAATTCATAGCTGAAAGCAACACAGAAAGATAGCAGCAATCTTAGACCAGAATAACCCAAATTTTCCAGTGTCTACTCCAGTGCTCCAACTACTAGACAGTCACTCACTTCTTTGAGTTTACAATATTAGATTCTTTATGCTGCTTACAACAATGAAATCCAAGTATCTGTTCCCGTTGCTAACAGAAATACAGTTTACTGATCCTTTCCCTTAAGAGGGAAATAGGTTTCAAGTGTAAGTCCCCAGTCTTGCCCACAAATTTAGTTTTAATCATACGACAGTCCCATTAAGTAAAAGGCACTTTCAAGGTCAAAGCTAAAAGCATGTTTGTTTACAAGTTTTACTTTTGATTTTGCAGCTAATACTCACCTACAAAGTCCAAGAGCCAGGCCATCATTCCTTCTGTCTCACCGACATGGAGAACTTTTTGCTACATGTGTAACTGCATCTGTTCCCTGATAGATACGATACAGGAAATTCCTAATTAGTACAAAAATTTCAGCGCAACCATTGAATACTCTTGGACAATATAAAAGGAAGGAATGTAGCTTTTCAATCCCGCCAAATTAATTTCACCTGAAACTATGTTCCTAGACACCTGGCAACTGGGTGTGAGGAAATGTGTAGGTCTGTCTTTCGAGGTAGGAATCTGCTGTTCAAATCCAGGGGTGCACACTGCATAGTAGAAAGGAGCATTGCTTTGCTTAACTGAGGTTTCTATGATGTGCACAGAAAGGTCACAGCACATCCAAGACCAGTGGGAAAGGAAAGAGGGAGGGAAGGATCAGAGAAGTGACCACAGGAATCTGGTGTCTTATATGCCCTGCCTCTTAAGAAATAACATTTTTGAGTTTAGGAAAAGTTGGAATTATCTAGAGCTGCAGAGAACGGGGCCAAAGGAAAGTGGTAGGGAGCACAGAACTGGTGTTTGGGGATGGACCGGAAATGGAAAGAATCCAAGATATTTAGGTAGGATCCAGTCTCTGGCAGAAAAAAATATTTGATTGCTGATTTTCTTTAATTAAAATGGATAAGGAAACCCAGAAATAGCTCTACAGTTTAAACAGGTCTTCAATTCACCGGACTCATTCTCTCTTTTGGGACACAGAAAAGAAGGCAAAGAATATACTGCAGACTCATCCTGTTTTGACTTATAAAAATATCATTATTAACATTACTGATAATTCATACATTATAGTACTTCACAGACATTAACGTATTTACCTCCTTAACAGCTCTGTGATGTGGGTGGTGTTGAGTTAGTTTCAGCATCCCCCTCAGTACATATATGCAGGATGAGCTTGATCATTTCCCTCCATCTCTCAAGTGGGAAAAATAAAGAAAAAACAAGCAACAAAGAGCAATGGAAATAAAACTGAAGCCAAACTAGGGCAAAAGCACAAGTAATCGTTCCCTTTTCCCTCTTCTTTACAGTGAGCTTCTTTCTGTTCATTCCTGATTTGTTAGAGCAATATTAAAGGTTTAATTCCATAACCCTGGCTCACACAAGCAGTCCTTTTGCAAGCAGAAGCATCCCATGAGCTTAGTGAAATTAGTGCTGCTATATGGCGGGATTTTAAAAAAGGGCCCCAGGTGCAAGTCGCTGATGATGGAAGTTGGTCTAATGCCACTGAAGGAAACTTCTTGTGCCATTTTTTTGTTACTGAAAACCACCCACGAAATTAAGATATGGTTACTTGGAACCCACAGCAGTGGGTTGTAGACTGCAGATTAGAAGCTCTGCGTAAAACTGCAGTCTCCTGTTTATATTAAATAGATTAAAAACGCTATGTCTTGATCCTTACCTGTAATGGGACAATCATCATTTTCTGTAACATCGTCTGCTCTGCTCTTTGGGATCATACTGCAGCGTGGCTGGCACAGGCAAGTTCAGGAACACTTCATGTATACTTTCCAGTAAAACCATCCTATTTCTGTAAATGAAGAGTCCTCGTTTTCTCTCCGATAGATGTGCAGGCATGCCTCACTAACAATTACTGAGGGTCACAGGCAAACAATTTCTACACCTACGGTACATAATAATTCTCATGAGAAATTACCTTCACAGACTTCTAAGCTCCCCATTTGCAAACAATGATCTGTATGATAATACCTCTATAGCTTACAATGCATACACGTTAGTCTGGTGTATACATAGCACAACTTTCCAATAGAAGTCAGCATTGATCATCAAAACTTTATTCCACACTTCATCACTTGGAATAAAATGCTTGGCGTGTTTTTGTCAACAAAATAGTCATTGTCAGTGCCTCTGGCTGCATATTATTCCTGACTAAATGGACATGCTACAAACCTCCTGCATTCCAGCATACGGCTTTCTTGCATGCTTCAGAAAGAGAAATTAAGCAGTCATAAGCATTAATAGTCTCTATAGTGCTAAATCTAGAAGATTTTGTGGTATTATATCTCGTAATATAGTAGCTTCAAGAGATGCCTCTTTAAAAACCAGAATATTTTTACATTCAGAATTAAGTATTATTTTCTCCCCATTTCTCATAATCCTTTAATATGGCAGACGTGCACCTGATCATGCTGTTTCCCATACAGCAAAGCACGTCTTTGTGCTGTTAAGCACTAATGCACTTCATGTATATGATACCTGTTCTGCCAAGTTGTCTCTCTCTATGCATGCTGCAAAGAACATTTTTAATGAAATATTTTTCATTAACAGTACTTTCAAATGTGTATTCTATCAGTAATAAAAAAAAACTCACCTCATTTTGCTTTGGATTAAACTCAGTTTTAAACAACGGACTGCGTTATTATACATAACCCCCAGGCAGAGGCACATGTCTACATATATACACATACATGCAAATGCATGCACACAGAGAGCAGGGCAGTGCCTTTTCCTTTGAGTATCCTGTGTCCCCTGTAGCTGTTTAATGCTTAAGGCTAAAATGCTAAAATACTGAAAACAGGTGTACCTTGACCCTCTGAAGATCTGATAAGATCTGACTGGATCAAAGGCCAAGGTCACCTGAGTCATGAGATTGGCTGAGTGATATTATTTTTGTCATAGTTCCAAACTGTTGAGAGGTAGGACTCCGATTCTGGCACATGAGAATCAAATGATATGATAGTCTAGTTATTAAATATGACAGATAGAAAAAGCTGTATGTTGCACAGCTAGTCTGTGATTAGTACCCCATATTTTACAATGTCACTGCTCTGAATGCTGTAATACTTTCAAGACTCTTTCAAGAACTAAGGCTTTTGAATTTAAAAAGAAACAATAAAAGAAGATACAGATGAATCTGTAAGATTTCACAGCTTATTTTCCCAAACAGCTTTCTACTTCAATAATTCAATGGTAAAACTAGTTCTCTACTGCCGTTTTTTCCTTAGGATCATCATTAAATATTTTATTTTACTTTATTTTAATCAGATAGATGAATAAACTTCTATGGAGGATTAGAGGAAAGCAAAACAAGAGAAGTTAGCTCTATCTCCTCATTTTCATGTTATGTTTGCATACAGATGCAGCATTTTAAATCCACCTCTATTCCCCTACAGCTAACCTATCCCAAGGATTAGGGAGGAACCCCACCAACAATAAAAATGCTCATCTCGCCCACATATCTCAAACACTATCTCTTTAATGTAATCAAAAGTAGTTTGATGTTTAGCATGGCATATCTATAACTTACACAGTCTATCAGTTCATGCATCTGTAAACTGGATATACATTTCTCTCTCCCTGATGCTTTGCAAATGTTTTTTAAAATGCTCTGAGATCCACTGATGAAAGACATTTTAGTAGCATGCAGTATCACTGACATGGGCATCCTGAGTGAATACTTGCATTTTGAAAACACAGCCTTTTGTCTTTAGCAGAAGGCCTAAAGCTTTGATTAAATCAGAAGATTTTTGTGGGCTGAGGGATTGTACAGTGTTAGATAAGTTAGGAACAAACCCGTCAAGTAGTCCAGGGGGAAAAAAAATAAAGTACAATCAGGTAATCTTACAATCAGCAGATAAAAGCTAAATAGAAATATATTACATAGCCTGTAACTATAATAGGCTAACATTGCATTATTTCCAAGACATAACTGCTGCATACAATCAGAAAGAAAGCACAGAACAATAAAAGGCTTGGTGAAAATGGGACAGAAAGGGAGAACTTGTGTTCAAAACTAGAGATTTTCTATTGTTTCTTCTCAGAGAATGGATGATTGCTTGCTACATATAATATAAATGATCATATTAAGGCATGTCTGAACGAGCAACAGTTGCTACTGTGCTTAAGACCAGAGCTGGAAGGAATGACTCTTTCTGTTTTGAGTAGAAGTGGGCCCCCTGGTCTCTAAGTATGTGTGCACAATGTATAATAGATACCTGTCTGACATAATTAATTATATTTTTCCCAAATTTAACATTGCCTGAAGGGTAAAATCATTTTGCTTGGTGAAATCCCTCATGCCACACAAAGTCTGTGCACAAGCCAAATTTAATTGCTGTGATAAAACCACAAGAAAGACCAGGTTTGCATTAAATCTATAACCACATCTAGTAAAGAATAGCTTTAATCACCTTTGAAATGGTGACCACAAGATAATTAAAGGGAAAGTGTTCTCATTAGTAATTATCCAGGAATATCAAATCTCAGTTTATCATGAAGTTCAATTTAAAATGGCTTGGCATGGTTTTAAATTTTTCGTCTATTTCTGAAGTCGTGAATCTCCTAGAATATCTTCTAAGAGGATGGGAAAAATTCAAGTTTGCCCTGTGCAATTTCACAGTCCACTGTCATGCTTCATTTCTTGGGTTGGTGCTAGTCAGAGTGAGGATAACAGGTAACAGCAGTGACTTCTCATTGACACCTTTGCCATTTTCACATTCAGGACAAACTGAAAAATGAAGTTTTTCATTCTCATTAAAGACAGCAATACTGGTGTTGCTATGAGATATTTCTTCTTGCTTTTACCACTAAATCCTCTTCAGTGTAGTTTCTCTGCTTTTGGTAACAAATACTTGGAGTCCTGCAGATACGTTTCCAGTGGAAAAGGGAAGCAGAGTCTAACTCAAATCTAAGCAATAACTTGTTTTAATTTGCACATGTAAATCAGCACTACAATGGAGTTTTTCAAACAGTGTACAAGACCACTTCTATTCTCCGGAATCAAAGCACAGCACTTATTCCAGGCTTTGACAAGACTCACCTGTGTTGTGAACTGACCCTCATCAAAGACCAGGGCAAGAGAGCAAGTTCTCCTGCTGTTCACATTGTTTCCTCTGTCTGACCTCTTTAACAAACCTAATAATACACACCACTTCTCATTAGGCTCAGCATTTTCTTGCCTGTAAAGAAAATGAATTTGTAAGACTATACTTAAGAACATCAGATAATGATTAACAGCACAACATGGCATGTATAGTAATGTAAACTTGATTCTTTTACAGGAACTTATTTCCTTCTGCATACTCTCCCTGCTTTCCTTCTCCTTTCCTTATTATACACCTTAGCAAACATGCCAGAAGGGGACATTCTGGTCTGGTCTGGTCTGAACTGCTGCCTATGAAATTTCAGACAGCTTGATTTTTGGCTTGGCAAAGTTTGGTGGGGGTCGCCTTCAATATTAGGCTTATAATGAAAGGTTTGTTGTAACCTTATCTATGTTGTGTGGAAGAGATCAGCATCACTCAATCATTTAAAAAAAGCAGAAGGCTTCCTTTCTTTCTTTAAATGTAATTTAGTTTTCCTTTCCCCCAAGTCTCATTGTGGGTTCACTAAGCTATGCTCCCCTTCAGGCAGAAATGGAAACCAGAGGAGCTGCATTCCTTCAGTCTGTTTCTGACAGCAAGCGTGGCTGCAGCAAGCTTAGCAGCTAAAGCCTTGCCCATTACTCTGTAGTGCAGCTGTGCAGAACTTGGCTGTTTCGGATCACAGTGCTTTTATAGAGACTTTCCCAAAGATTTCACTCAGTTTGTTGCTGCTGAATTGCACTTTGAAACAGGAAAACACCACGAAAAAAAGTTAAAAAAAAAAAGGATTGAAACACTCGGTGAAAAGCCTTGTATTTCATCTGGTTTTGTGCTGAAATTGCATGGTGCTATGAAGTTTGCATGATACAGAGGAATAAAAGAATCATTAGAATCTGGGCCCAAGTTTGCTTTGAAATGTTCATGAACCATAGCAAAACTTTCAACTGATGTAAAGCGAGATTCAAGTTTGTAATGAAACCATGACATTTTACAGGGATTCAGGTTTCATAATGCAGGCCTCTTACAGCTATACTCTCAGAGGAACATACTCCTATCTCAAGATGGGATTTACATACTGTATGTAATTCCCCACATATCCCAGCAAGATTATTACTTTCTTATATAGCCATAAATTCTAGAGCTTTATGTTATGTCAAGGGAACGGATAATCAGCTCACTAAGGGCCAAATCCTACCCCTTGAACAGGCATGTCAGGGCCCAAGAGGTAAAAGAAACTCTATTCTTTAAGGGTTCTTGGATTAGCAAGGCACACCCTCCACTGCAGCGCAGAAGATGCTCAGTTCATACCAGTGTGCCAGTGTTTCTGAGCAAGGATGCAGTCAGCCCCAATAGCTACATACAGAGCAGCACAGGAATCAGCAGCAAACAGATCAGGGCCTAGTTAGGTCATGTCAATCAGGTCTTAACACACATTATTCTTTTCCCTAGAAGCATTCCTGCAACTTAAATTCAGAGCATATTGGCCAGCTAACATGGGTAATGTTAAATAATAGAGACAAACAGAAAGCATTAGGTTCTGGACTCAAACACTACTCCATAGCACTAAGGTGGGAAAAAAAGTGAAAGCAGAATAAAAAAAAAAAATATAGCTCTCCACTCTATTTGATATTAAGGAAAACAGAGTGCTTTTTTCAGAATCTGAATATTCTTTACTACAGCTTTCCTAACAGCAACAGACAGCCTGAAGAACCCAATTCTCTGTATACCTACCCAATTCCCTGTATACATACCACCAGCACTCCCCACTATCTGCCTGCTTGCTTTCCATAATTTAGGATCCTTCCTGTCCTGACCACACATAGGTGCCCTGAAGTGCACTTATGTGCATAGTGTGACCTACATTGACACACCACCAGAAAGAGGGACTACAAAATCTCAGCATTTCATAAGGAGCATGACTCTAGAAAGTGAAATCAGTCAGGAAAAATGCCCTGTTTCAAAGGCCAAGCACAAACAAAAAATTTTCCTTCTCGGCAGCAGCCCTCACGTAAGGATAGCTTGTTTCCATGCAGCCTAAGTGCTGCCCACTCCAGGCAAGCACTAGGGAGCTGGACATCGCCTTACTCAGATCTGATCTCTGACACTAGACTCAGCTTCCTTCCTCTCTGTCTCCCTGCCAAGCCATTGCCCTCCCAACACACCCCTTTTAGGCTGTTCATGGAGGGGTGTGTAAAGGAAGCAATTAACTCCTCACAGCTGGCCTAGTTCCTGCAGGATGGAGAGACAACTATGGTCCCTTTTCTAGCCAGCTTAAGGATTAACCTCTTCTTCCCCATTGTCTCAAGGGGGTGCACGCACCCTCTCACATAGTGAGTTAGGGTACAGCTCTGAACGTATTCGACAACTGACTTTCAGCAGCAGTCTCACATCTGAATGACAAAGGGCTGTCTGTCTTTAAACAAAACATAGCATGAGTAGCAGATTAAAACCAAAGTTCTGTGTTTATATTCATTATTATAGATCTGGTTCAAGCAAATATAATCATGTCCTGTAGAGATTAACCAAAAGCATAGGAAAGGAAGTCAGAATCATGCACTAAAATCTTCTTTCATTCATGTGAGTGACTGATACACAAATGAATGATAATATTCTAAATAATGATACATGTTACATATATCACCTGCTGTCTGATGATCTCAGCACTTTGCAAACAGCTACAAAACCTCACACATGCTAACAACATGGCTTATGATCTTTTCAGCTTAGCCTTTCAAAACTTTACATGCCATATGAGCATGTTAAAACCAGGAAATGAATATGCCTGTGACTTCACAGAAATAAACATGCTTTTAGGTCTAAATCTGGTGCAAATATGTGCCCACCCTATGTGAATCTGGCCCCAGAGTGGCTACAGTTAGGATATTATTGGAGTGAGGTATATATATGTGTGCGTGCATACAGATGTAATTATTATCCGAGTTTTCATTCATTTAGGGTGTGTCTTGGTTCAAGGAAGGGGAAAGAACTTATAGTGCCAGAAGTCAACTTTATATTATGCTGCCTGAGACAGAAAAGGAGGTGGTACAGCTCTCAAAATCGAGCTCCTGAGACAAAATAAAAAAAAAGGAAAAAAAAAATATAAAGGGAGTTTAGCCAGGTTAGGCAAAAGATTCATTAATTTTCTCTTGATGCAGTTCCTACCACAGGTGCTCACATAAAGCCCAGCCAGATGTAAAATCTAGATCAGAAGTTAAATTTCCTCCTGCAGGTATGTTGGCAACGGCACTCGGTGCAGAGCCCCACACATGTACGCCTGATTGGTGACTGTGAGGAGTGGTGGGTGAATGATGAAGGTACGTAAAATAAAGATTAACAGATTCAACTCATGTGCTTGGCAGATATATTAAAGTGTGCAGATTGTCATTATGTGAATAGCTTGGAGAACACAACACCAATGCCAGTCAAAAGGCACCTAGAATAAAATGGGCCAGGCTTGGTCCACAGCTTCTCATATCGCCTTAAGAACACATGGTGACTGAACAGGGATAGTGGTGGCTTATAAGATATGGCACCAGCTTAGGAATCTGGGAGATAGGGTTCCATCTGCAGTACAGCCAGTGATCAGCTGTGTCACCTCAGTTAAATTATTTTGGTCAATTTTTTGGCATTCTTTCCATTTCAGGGTAAACTCTCTCTCCTTTTTAAAATCATGTAGCATTTTTAAGCTATTATTTAGTTCCATTAAAAGGCAGTTTCTAATGGTCTAGTGGTCTGTGTGATACAAGGAGACCCAGGGGCGTGAGCACAACCGGTCTCCATTAATCCCTTGTTCTTGGCAAAGCCAGTATTATTAATTGGGTATCACACCAGATGAGGGCTCACAAAACTACTATAATTTTAATAAACCTTAATTTCAATAATATGAAGTACTACTGAGCACCATAACCCATTAATTGAACCTTTTTGTTTTCCGATATGTGTATCTATCTCAATACCAAGTTCTTTTAAGAATAAGAGAGGACACACTTTCTCTCCTTCCTTCTGTCCTTCCCTCCCTCTTTCCTCCTCAGAACTGTTCTTTCCCATCTTTATGCTTGTCATGGTTTAACATCAGCCAGCAACTGAGCACCACACAGCTGCTTGCTCACACACACACCCCCAGTGGGATGGGGGAGAGAATCAGAAAAAAGTAGAATGCATGGGTTGAGATAAAGACCATTTAATAAGACAGAAAATTAAGAGAAAATAATAACAATAATAATGATAAAAGAATATACAAAACAAGTGATGCACAATGCAATTGCTCACCACCCACTGACTGATGTCCAGTCCAACCCCGAGCAGCAATCACAGCCCCTCAGCCAGCTCCCCCCAGTTTATACACTGAGCAGGACATCATATCCCCTTTGACCAGTTTGGGTCAGCTGTCCTGACTATGCTCCCTGCCAGCTTCTTGTGCACCTCCTTGCTGGCAGACCATGGGAAGCTGCAAAGTCCTTGACTTAGTATAAGCACTATTTAGCAATAACTAAAACATCAGTATGTTATCAACATTATTCTCATACTAAATCAAAAACATAGCATCATTCTAGCTACTAGGAAGAAAACTGACTCTATCCCAGCCAAAACCAGAACAATTCTAGAGACATTAATCCTCTTCACGCTAAACTCTTGAGTGAAAAATCCATCTAAAGCACCTATTTCTCAAAGTCAGCCTACCCAATCAGAGACCAGAAATAAAACCAAGTGAACAGTCACATACAAGGAATAACTTAAAGTAAATAATCATAGTGTTCAAATTACAGATAATTCACAGGGTACAGTTTGCTCACAAAAATAATTCAGCAGACAATTACAAATAATGAACTAATTTGGGAAAATCGGAATCAGCTTGTATGTATTACATTCACAGAAAAGCTGAATTTGCTGTATGAATTATTTGTTACAAAGAGTTCAACCAGCTCCACTATTTACTTCATAGAGTAGCTAAATCCAAAGAGCACACAGTGGAAACCAATGCAGAATGGAAATATTTACATACTAGATACGTTCGAAGAGTGCAATGAAAGTTGGAGAGAATACACAACTAAGCAGGCATGATAATCACCCTGGAAATCATGATGTAAAATTAGCATGCAATAGATGTTAAATGGCAAGAAAATAAATGCAGACATGTGACCAAACTGGGCCAGAAAATTCCAGATCAGTATCTTACTTCCTCACTGATAGCATTTATCTCATGGGCAGGGGAAAGGAATGATGCTGTTAGTATTGTTGCAGACTGCAGACCAAAATTTCAAACTCATTTGATCTACACTCACACACAAGCTTCCTAATTTCCATCCCATAGAGATCGACTGATGTTACCAGATTCGTACTAGAATCTGATGGAGTGCGAGGAGTTTGGAGCTGATTATGCAAAAATCTGTGAACTGTCTTGAAATTTTGAGCCCAAATTAGCAAAACTGGAATATAATTGCATTTCACAGTAATTCCATTTAATTTTGGTTCTTCCTGAAGACAAGGCAAGAAATGGAGCAGGATGCAGAGACACTGGAAGGAACTCAGATTTAATCCTCTGCTCTGGGCTAAACCTTCCTTGCTACTTTTCGGGATCTTCTTTTGCAGGAGCTCATTCTGTCTCATCTTAGCTATGGGCTTTCAAAGCGCACCTTCTACATAAGAACATTCAGTTCTGCCCTAGCTTGAGCTAAGTTTTTGACCAGAGGATATTTATTAGGTAGGTTCACTGTTCTAAACACATTTATGCTGTTCAAATGCTTTAAATAAGGAATCTCTCATGAACAATATCTTCTCTCATTTTCACAATATCTGTTATAGACTTTATTTATAATCCCTTGTGGAAAAAATGTTGTTAAGGTAACACTGAAGAGAGGAGCTTCAAATGAACAGATGTTATTTTGGTAAAGTTAATAAATTGTGGCTTGTTCTCTTTTCCTTCCCTTTTTTGTTTTCTCTGTTTTGGGTCAGACCAGGTCCAAATAAAACTGAATAAGCATTTAGGCGTCAGTCTGGGATCAATCACTTTCTACAAGTGCTGTTCTTACTACACCAGAACATTATCTAGTTTCATTTTTTTCTCTTTTTAAATGTTGGCCATCATTTCAGTCTGCATGCTCTGCTGCACAGAATTCAATACGCAAGTTGCAGAAGTGTCCCAGATTTAGCTTTGACCAAAACAAGTGAGTTTCCTAAGCACCCTGTATCACCAACATTTCTAAGCACTCATACTCACTACTACACCACATGGCACTGGAATACTCAGTGGGACTTGAAGGAGTAGAAGAATCCTGGGTGAGGCTACATGAAGCTACAGACACAATTTGAAAACTGAAGTTGTCTCGCCACTCTGACCAGAAAGTCTCCACAAACCACTAATAAACGTACTCCACACCACAGCTGGGGAAAGGCTGAGATAGACAAATCATTTAATAACCAGAACATGCTCTTCATTCACAGTGCTTTCTTTAAAGGGGAATGAAAAATAGGCACAGTGTTTGACAAAGCATTTCCTTTAGACAACACAATACTTACTTTTAATTTATAATCCAGTTTACTTGGCCAAAATGACTTTTCCTTCTCATTTTGCTGCTATGTACTTCGTTGGGAGCCAGCTGGTCACCACTTTCTGCCCTAGAGGTAGCTGCTTTTCACTGGTGCTTTATATTGTTGTGAAATGCTTAGGGATTTACAAGATGGAAGACACTATAAATGTGAGAAATTGTGGCGCTTGTTAAAGTTATTATGAAACTTCCACTTTGTATTAGTCAGATCTTTTCACAGCCACTTTACTGCTGAAGTCATCAAAATGTCATCCATCCTTTCAACTAGGAGAGAGGGCTCATCAGATTCATTTAAATGGCATTATCCATCTCAAAATTCTGTACAATTTGGGTGAGTAAGGCCTGTGCCCAGTTAATCCCCAGTTTTGCAAAATAAAACAGGCTCACACTCTGCAAATTTCAAACTAACCAGAATTTGAGCTCTTTTTACATACAATGTTGGTTCAACACAAACAAATGTAACCATCCCATCTCAAAAATCCCAGGTTGTTCAGACAAATCCATATCTTCATTATGCTTTACTTCTCTGTAGTTCTTGCATGTGGCAAATCATGAATGAAAAGATTTGATTTACAGATCAGGACATCATAGACAAAAACAATCACTACAGCACACGCACATACACAAAATCTTCATCAGTTTAAGTTAGCCCAAATGGTCCAGAAAGGAAACAAAATATTAACTAATTCATTGTGTGAGCAGCCTAGTCATTAGCAACTCCACAAAAAGAGATGGCAGCTTAACTAAAACATTATTGTTGAAGTATAGAAAAATAACACACCACAATTATAACATTCAATTATTCTATTAAGCAAAATTAACTATTATTCTTGTTCTTTGAAAAGAGCAAGATAAAGCACAGGATCCAAATAATTAGGTCAGCAGCAACAAATTCTGAAGAAAAGCTGTCTAGACTTCTATTCTCATTTTCAAATTTGAGTGATTGGGTTTTGTGTGCCTGTATTCATTTGCTCCTTTGAATTCTCAGGGTGGTCACGTTAATAAGTCTGCCCCGGCAGGTAGAGTGATCAAGGTGTGGCATTCTCGCTTTGATGTCGGCTGTCACGCTCAGCTGCCTCTCGATCTCCTTGGCTGCCATTAAGTCTGTTGTCATGGGAGACCAGGTAAACCAGAGCTGTTCTGCTGTTTGGCACAACTCAAAGGACAGCCATTTCAGATGCTGTGAGGTGTTCTGGATCTCACCAGCTAAATATACAAGATACAATATACAGTAACTTGTAACAAATTTTTAAATAAAAAGTCATTGATTTCCAGTGGGCTTTTAGCAGAGACCGTGGTATACTAGTGCAATAGCAACTACTGTGGTCTGTTTGTAAAAGGATCTGCAAAGGAGAACTATACAATGGAAAGGAAATGGTGGACCAAGATAGTGAGTTGTCAGATATTTAGAGAATTAGAAGCAGAATTCTCAAAAACCTCTTAGAGGAAAGAGGGGGAAGGAGGGAGTGGAATAAGGCTTTCTTCAACTGGGAATTTGCTGGGCATTTAGTGAAAGGAAACAGAACAATTAAAAAGCAGTATTTTCCCACCTTTTCTATCCCTACAAATGCTAGCAACTAATAGCAGCTGCCTACAAAGCAAGATGCAAAACCGAATGAGCAATTTAAAAGGAAGACTCCAATACCAGCTTTTCCTTGAGCACAGGGAGGTTCGTTTCAAAGGGGAGCTCAGCGGGTACGGTCTATTATTTATTAGTGTGACTAATGTGAGGAACTCCCATGGTTCACATGAGGAAGTTCTTCCCTGCTTATCTCAACTTTCTATAGAATATAACCTTTCATACACATTGTCCTCAGATGTCAGAAAGGTTTTCATCTGAAAAGGAGAGTAGAAACTAAGTGGACTCATCGCACATGCTGAATCATTGTACTGTATTTCTGAGATGATGCTATGATGTAAGCTGTAACTGCTCTCAGCATCACTGAACACTGAATATTTTAAAAATTAAATATTTTAATAGAAAAGTGAAAGCTTCTGTTTACCAAAGACTCTATCTGCTGATCTTATTTTCTAGTCTTTACACAGGCTGCTAAATGTTCTCAAACCCATGGAAATTTTGAGTGAGAAATGAATGAATAAGGAACCTCTGAATTTGGTCCGTTTAATCTTGAACAAAGAACAGGAAAATGGAAAACCAGACACTACCTCAAGCTTTTCTAAAACTGAATACCAGAGCAATGCTTCTGCATTTCTTCTATGCTTTCGAAGTTACTACCTTGAGAAAAACATACAGCTAGGGAGAAAATCAGCCTTTCAAGGCAACCTTTAACTGCAGCTGACATATTAATACAATGCCAATAACTTCTGAGGATTTGTGGAGGACTATGAACAGCCACATACAATCCAACCAAGCTGAACTATTGGAAGTCATCTTGCTGCACGGCTTTTTTGACAGCATAATGAACAATATCACTGCCATCACAATAAAACCTACAATTTGAAAACAAGGCTGTAAAAACTGCAGACACCAGTGAATTTATTAATAACTTCTGAAGCTAAACATGGTAAACCAGGGAACTGGTCCACTGGCTAACCTCTCATGGAGTCCTGCTCATGGAGGCTCCCTCTTTTCATGACTGCCTCACACACCTTCTTGTGGCACCTACAGTTTTACTTTCTTCTGCTCCATGGCCCACGCAGCCTGGACTGTCATTTACTCATTTTACATTTAGTTATTTTATGTTTGCTCTTTTAAAAACTCAGGTTGTTACCTAGGACTGGCCTCGTGGGAGATCATTCAGCCTGAGAGGGGCTGTGCTATACAACATATGGGAGTGCACCAGCTAGTGCAGCCCTGCCATGGTGTAGCAAAAAATGGGCTTCCAGACCTTAGAAAGTTAGAAAACAAGAGATAGTTCATCAGTTTCTCAAGAAACAAAGAAGGTATCTGGAGGGGGAAAAATTGTTTCACCAGGAACAGCCTTAAAACACACTGTTCAAGAGAAAATTAACATTTCAAAGGTGTAGACAATCCATATCTAACATTATGGAGAGAGAATAACACAGACCATTGACTTAGGAACTTCCTGTCCAGCAGCAGAGGCTTGTGTGAAATACTCCTACGATTCAGTGTGAGATGAGAAGATGTTACAGAACATCATATACTAGTGCAGCACCTGTTTAGTCATTTATTATTGGATGCATGTTTGGAGTAAACTGCCAGGAGCTCTTAGGCAAGTTTCAGCCACAAGATCTGTGGAGTTATTACTGTGGTCAGTTCAGTTCCTGAAGTCCATAAGTAATCTCGTTTTTACTTTCTCTTTTTTGTCCCCTTGTGGACTGTAAGTGTTCATTATTTTATCAATGTTAACAATGGAATAGATGAGTAAAACTTCCAGAGGCATCTAAATGACTTAAGAACAGTAAATCCCATTGGCTTTGGATTCTAAGTCAATTAGATGCATTTGAAAATTTTACCTTTTATATGTGTGTTTCATTAGTCAGATTTATTAACCAATCATTCAGGAAGGAAAGGGCCAGAGCAAAAGGATCCCCAAAGTGTAAAATTTACAGCACTGCTATCTATCCTCACCAATTGCCCAAGTTTAATTCTCTAATTTAATTCATTAATTAAAGAATATGCTAATTGACTGAAAAACTCAGGCAGAGGTTTCTCTCTGAGCTTTTTCCCGTTGAGAAAAATGGATCCAGTTCCTAACAAAATACACATATCAAGCTGGAAATCTTTTCAGATCTGAGCTACTGTTTAACTCAGGAGTACTTTTCCCTGTTGAAGATACTATTTCACCTGGACTTTCCCATTAAATGAGATTTTCATAGTTTGCATTTCTCATCAATTCTCCGGCCCATTACATTCCATTGTCAGCAAGTTCATTCCGAATATTCCATCCTGAGTTATTTTCCACTCATTTAATTTCACTCATTTTGCTTGATTCCTATGCCCTAGTCCTACCTAGAATATTTTCTCAATGTTTTCACCAAGACTGAGCCAAATGGATGAAAAGCCTAAAGCACTTAGAAAAGCATATCTGCACAGCAAAGTGCTTTTGTTTCACTGTAATTCCTTTTTTCCATGCTGCTGACATCTCTGCGGGTAGCTTTTTTGCCTCTGGGCAAGAGGGTCCTCGGTTCATAGTACAGCAAAGGAGGAAGGTTGGAGAACTTCCTTTCCTCTCGACCCAACATGCCATGTGTGCTATGCACTGTATTTCTCCACTGTTCCCATCTGCTACATAAACATTTAATAGCCCACAACTGTGTTGAAAAGCTGATAAATTCTGACACATTGGCCCATTTTCTCACTTAAGCCTACAGCACGAAATAGTATATGGCCTTCTCAGCAGGAGAACATATTCAGGTCCCATCCCTGTTTTTTCAAAGTGTTTTCAATATAAATTCTTTCAGATTCAGAGCTGAGTATCTCACAGCAACTATTGACCTCACACTCATGATAAAAAAGAAATCAAAACCCCCAAACAGCATTTGGATTATTGGCCTGTGATATTTCGGTCTATTTACAGTAGATCTGAATTAGTAAGGGAGACAGAATGGAGGTTTTATATCATCGATTTAACATTAATTACCTAAATCTCTTTGAGGACACGTAACAAAAAGCCCCCGACATTTGTGTCACAAAGATTATTATAACATGTTGCCAACCCATAGCATTGCTGCACTGGTAGATAGAATTCAAATTTAAATCCAGGCTAAAGATGCTACAGCTGTCACCCTTGCCCAGCAAAGCCCTCTTAGGTTCAAAAGTTAGTTGTCCTCCCGCCTGCCTCCACCAAATCAGCTCATGATCCCTGGAGATTACTAATCCCGACTTCTCTGCATATAGTTGACAGAAAGAATAAAGCTATTGTGCCTTCCTAATAATTCAGGCTAATCACATATTTATAAAAGAAAATTAGGAAGAAGTGATTAACTCCTTCCAGTTCAACCATTGATAGTATAGAGTTAATAAAGAGGTAGCTGCAGTAGCTTTAAAATGTGTTTAAATTTTAACGCATTCTTATAAAATAATAAATGTTTAAATAACTACATTTTGGATTAGTCTAGTTGCCCAATATTGCACCACTGTCACCAAGGAAACATGGAAAGGCGAGTTGACAGAGGCTTTCATTTTGGATGCACATATTCAACCTGAAAGTGCAGCTATAACACATGGTGGGTCCAGTTCAGGTGCCTGCCTTTCTGAATGAAAAGGGTGGAGTAACCATTTGAAACAAAAAATTCATGTACCCAGGATATGACTGGAATGCCTGCAAGCTAGGAAGTATTTCAATCCTTCTTTTTGTGTGTATTGTAGTGCTATGAATCCTAGAGTGATTCTGCACCTAGTGCAACACAAAGAAAAGAGACGGCTACTACTCTTCAGCATTTGTAGTCCCGAGCAGTTCAGTATTAAAAGAGTAGTGGTAGACCTAAAAATGACAAACCAGAAAAGCCTCAAAAAAAATTACCCAGCCAGTTGTCCCACTACATCAAGGGTTTAGGCAGGAGCTGTTCCCCCATCCCTGTGTTACTGGTATTTCCTGCATCTCCCACGGAAGTGTTGACTCAATCCTGACTTTCTCGAGTTCCCATTTGAGGAGAGGCTGAGCAGTGCTTGGTGCCATCAATGTGTAACAAAGTCACAGGCACGCAGCACCTTTCCAGAAAAAAAAAAAATCAGTATATCAGCAATTTGGGCCCATGGCACATAAGGTTCTCTAGGAACAGAGAAGGAAATGGTATATTTAAAGACAGCAACATGCTGGAAGAAAATGAGTTACTGAATCCACCCTCGTATTGTCCTGTCCCCAGCAGCAAGAAATTTAAAACAGTGTCTTCTCTGCAGTAACACCTTTAAAAATAAAGTGATATGCATATTTTTGTTGTTAAAAATCTTTACTTTTATCAGGCACCAGACGTCATAAATCTTGTCCAAAACTAGTAACTTTTGGATTCTTCTCCATATACTGACAATCTGTTCAGGGATCCAGGAAAGGAATGGTGAAAACTTTACTAATGCTTTAAATACTAACCTTTAAGCATAGTCAAAAAGTCAAAAATAGAATGATAATACAGTACTTCTATGGAACTCCAGCTACTTTTCATGCACTTCCTTCCCCTTGACCCATCTCCATTTTTACTTTAGCTGCATAATTCTTATTTAGGAAAGCAAAAAAACAGGAAAGACAGACAGCCAAAAAGAACAAACAGCAGGGTATTGAAGACCCCAAAACTACTCAAATTTGTGCTGGTGACAGGGGAGAACTGAGGCCATGCATGCAAGCAGAGGGACCTAGCAAGGGTAGGATGTTTGTATGGGATGAAGGAACTGCAGGTTCAAATCTTTGCTCTGCTTGGCTTTGTCTTTCACAATGAATATTTAATAAATCTCACTTCAAACTTATTCAGAGCAGGAACCTGAACACAATCTTCCACATCGAAAAAAAATTTCAAAACTCTCCATTTCATACCGGATGAGCAGAAATATATTGATATCTTTAAAAACATAGTAAAATTTCTGGTTTCCAGACAGCCTCATTTCAGAAGAAGATTTGCATCACTCCATTTCATTTTTCCCATTTTACCGCTGGCCAGACTCATAGCACTTCTCCAGTAGTGTTTAAGAGAGAAATAGGAGTCTCTGAGCCCCTACAGCTGAATCAGGAGATATTTTATCAGGGAAAAACATTGTGTTCCTAATGAATGCTAAAATCAAAGTGACGAGAAACAGGTACAGCTCTAATGCATTTTAGCCAGATTAAGTAAATCTCATTTGTTTATCTTGACCAGTTAATGGGTTAAAGAATGGTTCAACACTGTATTTACCTCTCCTTCTGATAATGTCTGAAGAATAAATTGTTTCTTTCACTTTTTTCCTTTCTCAGTCATCTCTATGAATTCCTGCGTGAATGTTTTCTTCCTTGTCCTTCTCTCTCTTCTTTGATGTGATTCATGCTGAATGCTTGCCATCCATCCATTGAGTTGTTTAGTCATGGACATTTCCAAAGAAAATAAAAGCGGTTCCAAAATCAAATACTAAAACCAGAAGTTTACTAGGACATCTTAGTATGAATGAGCAGGAGAAGGAAATGATTGTTGAGGACAAAATTTCTTGTTTACAAACATTTATCTTCAATTATTAACTATTTATAGAGGAAAATAGCCACAGACACATGATTGGCAAATTGGCTTATGTTTAAATAATGTGTCTAAAGTTTGACTGAGCACAGAAGTTCATCTTTAAATAAACAAATGGTACCATAATGTTACAGTCATTAAATATAAACAAGCAGTGGTCATGGTACCTGTCTGCCACACTAAAGTTGTGCAGAAGCATCCGTGTTTCCTTAAGCTCTTTCAGTGAACTGTGAAGAGGTTCCTATCAGAGAAAGTCACTGAAATCTCTTTCGCTCACAGTTTTTCCTTTCATTGCATCTCAGTAGCCGAGTCTGCTGGTGAACAGAGGTTGCTGGGAATGGTAATAATAAAACATTTGCTAATGTTGCCAGCACAAATATGTAATCTGGGCTCTCTCTCCAAACACTTCAGCTCTTCAGCACTCATTGTAGAACTACATTTAAAGAGCCTCAGATGCAATACCCTGTTTGAGGTGCAGGAGACAGCAGCAGAAACAGGCAGGTGAGCAGGGAGTTTTGTCTGGCTGATTTGTTGGGTTTTTCTCTGTTGCTGAGCCCGTTATTACAGTGTAGACTGCTGGCCACTGCCCATTTATGTGGTACCCAGCCCCCACGGTAGCGCAGTTACACTGCCAGGCATCTCATCCTTGCCCTGTTTTGCTGTTATGAGGACTGATAGTTTCTTATTCTCACAAAAGGATTTTTCCTATTTGTTTTTTGGGAAAGTCAGGTTAGAAAAGTGGTGTATCCAAATCGCAAAAGCTAAGCGGGATTTCATAACTGCTATGAGAAAAATACTCTAGAAAAATAGCTCAGGACTAAATTTCTTCTGTGACAAATATGCAGTTAAGGAAAGCTGCAGACATATTCCAGAGAGTAATATTACTTACTCTTGAAAATTTAGGACTTGGGAAAGAAATCAAGACTGCTTCTTCACAAGTCCTCTTCCCCCCCACCTGTGGCACTCCTAAATCTTGCTCTTGTAGCAGGTAGGTTTAGCTTTTCTGAAGCACCCAGCTGTAGCTCGTTGCAGCAAAAGGAGCAGCCTGAGGGCCACTGTAGTCCATGGAGAGCTCAACAGAGTAAGACCATGACCCTGAAACCAGTAATTAAATCGGACATAAAGCAGAGTCCAGAGTACTGGGCCCTGTGTCTCCCTCTTGCCAGTCTCACCAAACAATAGGTTTGTGTTGTCAATAGGGTGGAGCTCTCCAACCATTTTTTATACATAATTTATAGAAGCAGTTCATTTCTCAGTTCTCCATTTTCAATTCACAACTGTGTGAAATGCATATTTAGCACTTCAGGAAAATCATATTAAAAAGTGCATTTGAAATAGCAAGAGAAATTCTACCAAAGGTGGTGGAAATGAAGAGACATCCTCCACTGGAGCAAGCAAGGTACCACAAGCACATAGCCTCTGCCCATCCATCCAAGCTTGGATTGCTCATCCAAGCTATCCAGTTCACACTGTGCAACAGGTCTGGCCCATCCTTTTTTTATACTTTGTGAAGCTATTTCCACAGATATTAACTGGGAGTGAAATGTTACCAACACAGTTACCTGCTTACGTCTATGGCAGTTTATTTTGTTCTGGGCAATGGTAAATGATTTGAAAAAAGTCAATAGCATAAGGAATCAGATCTTAAGTATTTTAAAAACTTATCAGACCACATTGCAAACAACAGTGTGTGCTAAGGAAAGCTTTTTTAGCTTGAGGAATGCAGATGAGAAAACATAGGGATTGAGCAATTAAAAGCCTTGTTTCCCCCCTCCCACCTCCAGCATATGGCAGGAAATTGGACCAGAATCAAGCGATGTCTCTCCTCAGTGGAGTCTGACTTCTGACCTCTAAGACAATGGAGTCACAAGCTATCCTGAGGCTTGATTGAGAAGCCACTTCAACATTTCCATAAGTCATTCTGCCATTGCAGATCTGTCACAATTTTGTCATAAAGTTTGCAGAATTCTGTTGACATTGTGTCATCTCAATAAATGCAAAGGGAAAAAAATCAGTCGGGGCAGGTGCGAGCACAGATTTCAAGTCTAATGCGTGGGCTGCTGCATGTCTTCTGACATAATCTAGGCTCTCATACTTGATGTTTTTCTGGAGTCGTGGTGAACTCTTCCATCCTTTAAAGCAATCAACCTCATTTGACTAATTTGAGAAGAAGAAAAAAAAGAAAGAAAAACACTTCACTTCCCCTCTGAAAGCATCCTCGGCCAACTTGGATCTTTGAAAAAAGTAACGCAACAATTTGGGGCCTGGTTGTCATTTACGTGAAGGTCACTTCACACTGATCTGGCTGTGTAAACAGGCCATAATTTACTTCTACACCCACTTGAAAGACCTCTTACACTTGCCAGAATGATGCAAAATGGCCTCAATGTAAGAGAGAATTCAGGCTTTTATTTTTCAATCTCTATCCCTCTAGGGACATGCATCAGTCAAGCACAGTATAGTCCACTAATATCTCAATGGAAGCCTGCAGTTTGCAGAAGACAAACAAAATGGCCACTGACAGCATTACAGCAACAACACCCAGGACAGGCATGCTCCACAGCAGAAGGTCCCAGGGCCTCAAAAACACCTAAATAACTCCCTACCTTTTAACATGTGACCAGTTCTGTTGACTGTTCAAATGCTTGAACATATAAGTACACTGGTAATCTGAGACCTTGTAACGTGAGAAGGTGCAGATCACCAAGATGTGAGAGATCTGTTAGTACCAAGCATGGTCAGATCTTTCCATTCTTGCGGCCTTAGTGATTGCATTTCTCATGTGCTCAGTCCAGCTGAGATGGGATGACATTTGTGCAACCAAGCCTACTCGCATGTGAGTTAATAATTGCCACTAGGGGTCTACAACTGAGAGGGTGTTCGTGCTCTTCTGTATGCCAGAAGCTCAGTGCTGTGTGGCTTAGTTTGCACAGAGGACTTGTCAACTGTGATGGTGGTTTTTGATCATGTTTAATAGGAACAAACTTGAAATTACTTGTACCAAATGGGCTAATGAATAAGCAACAAAGAGGAAGAAGTTTCAGAAAGTTTGGAACTGATGAGATTTCACACCGATATCAATGGTTTTAATAGTTTTTTACCTTCTCCTTCAGTTACCCATGTGGATTTATTTGAAGGGAATTTTAATATTCTTTGTAGAAGTTGCATTTGTGACCTGGATGCTTTGTATGAGAAACAGGATGAAGTAGGTTAGGAGTGAGATATAAATGGCAAGAACTGAGAAGATAATTTGTTTAGGTAGAGTTTAGTGGCTTTGTGTCATTTAAATTCACTCTAAACCCCAAAAGGAGCTCAAAAGGGTAAGAAACACGGATCTCAAACTGATAGAAAGAATTGTGTGAAACATGATTTGAGCCCAGTCCAGACTTCAGTTCTGTGGGCCCTGGGAGAGCTAACACATTCAAATCCCCAGGCAGATGCCTCCCAGATCTCCATCACTAATCATCTAGAAGCCTTCTGTTATTCTCCCATCTCCATCAGGCTGAAACAAATCTTCTCACCTTTGTGTAGCTCCCAAAGCAGGCAAAACCAAATTGTCTCTAACTTTTGGAAGGAGAAGGCAAAAACAAACTCTTCATTAACTAGTTTTAATCAGTGCCTGCTATTCTCTTGTGCATCATTTCAGTTAATGGTATGATATTTAATAAATATATTCCATTTCACACTATCATACTATGACTTTTAAAACTAAATGTTTCTATAAAAAGATACAGCCAAAAATGCAGTTTGTTCTCACACTCATCTCAACCATTATGTGTTTGACCTTTATTCCCCTCATTCTTAATTTAACATGTCTTATTTATCTCCCTAACCAGTGATCTTGTATAAATCAGATCTCATTCCTTTCAAAGTGATTATCAACCAGGGAGCTGTTAATTTCATTTTGGATCTATTTATGTGCAAAACATGAAAAACAAAAGGCCCACATGTTACTGCACCTCCAAAGTGTGAGTGTTAATACTTTGGAACACGTACAGATATTTCTTTAAGACAAGATGGGGACCTGACTCACAACTGGGAATTTTCAAGTGCCAGTTTTACATCCCATGGCTCCTGAGGCTCCAGGTTTCTGCTACATGGCACAATATGAATGGGGTAGCACGAGGTTGCTGGGCAAACCGAGGTAGGAGACAGCCCAGGAGCTCCTGCTTGGAGCTTTCCCAGCCCTGCTCCCCAGTACAGCAGGGGACTGTATCAGCTTCAGCCTGTGGGCAACTTCCAGCATCTCCCATCAGCCCTGCTCTCTGAGCCATGTGGTACTTATGTCTCTCAGCTTAGAGCTATGGCTTGTATGATGCAGGTGGTAGGATAATGAAGTTTAAAGAACTGTGTCCTCAGCCTACCTGACAACAATTCTTTGTGCAATCTTCTTTATGTAGGTGTAGATTGTCATGTCTAGAACTGACAATCGTGAAAGCCCAGCAGCCAAACAGCAACAGCAAGGTGTGAAATGTCATAAATGACATTACTACAGCATACATTGAACATCCCATGTCATCAAAGAGGCATGTTCTTCCACTTGTTTTATGTGCTGAAAGTCCAAAGCCAATTGTAATGTCAAAGAGGTGTTTTTCTTTAGAACTGTTTTTCTATTTGAACAAGAGTATACTTGTTGGAGTAAAATTCTCTGCCTACTTTTATGAGGACAAAAACTGGATTTGTCATCTGCGGTAATATCTGGGCTTTTAGTTCAAAGACCTGAAGTGAGTATGCAGTGATTTCACTGACCCCAGAAAAACGTATCTCTCTAAGGTACATGTTACACTTTCTTTCCCTTCCCTGTTTAAAGACTTCAGTTGCAGCAAATACACACTTTCATCCATCAGTGAGTGTTTCCCAAACTGGACATGTTTTGCTTTGACCACATGCAGGCACCCTCCTGCCCATCATTATACTCTTCTAGCAAGAACAAACATAAGTTTTCACTGAAAAAGGATCTGAGGTATCCCCAATGCAAGTATTTGAAGAACAATGTGTTCTGCTAATAGACATGTTGAATGGTTAAAAGGCTGGCACATAGACAACAAGTTTACTTTCTACTGTCCAGCTCATGCCAGCAGGACAGGCACTTCCATTACTTCTCCTCCTTGGTATCCCCCTGACTTTCCCTGGATTGCCCAAGAAATTCCATGTCCAAATCAAAATTCCAAGTGAGGGAAAAGAAGGCAGGGGATAATCAAAGAGAAAGTGTGGCAGCAGTAATACAAGAACTGAAGGCATCTGATCAGTATGCCTGGGACAGGTGTAATAAACATCTCTGCTGCTACCCTGCAATATAGATTTCATAGGTCTCTTGTATCCCATTAGGCATTGCACAATCAAGTTTGTGCCGCGTCTGGGAAGGGCACTGGAGGCTTCTGTTCTTCTGACCTTCTCTGTTTTCTTTTGCTTTCCACAGATGCAAACGAAGAAGCGAATAGAAAATATCTGTGCTGGGAACATTTGTCTATGACGCAAAGTCAGCACAGACCAGAATTATGAGAAAAACTGCAGAGAACAAGATGGGGTGAGACACATAGAGCTCATGTTTTGGAATAGCACCAGTGCCACTCTCTCCTCCTCCTCCCAGCAGGACCACAAAAGTAACTCCAGCAGGCCCTTCTCAGAGGCAGAATTTTGGCAAAGAGCAAGCAGCCCTGGTTACTTTTTGCCTTTAAATATATGACAACCAAAATTAGAAACATTTTTAAAAACCTTGAGTGGAAATGCAACATCAGCTTTGCATCCTCCTTTTGGCTGAGAGGTTCCAAGAACAAGCCTCAGTTCTCTTCTGAGACAGAATTCAGAGCCAGATATGCTCCTCCAGCTTTTGTCCCAATATCCAGAGTATATTTCAGAGACAAAATTGCCTCATCTCACCTTCATTTCCTTACTTATTTTCCAAATGTGGGACTTCAAATCATCTTTTTCCGAGGAAATGGAGGTCTGATTTTACTGACAGTTTTCTCTTGATCAATTTACCCACTGTTGCTACCTCTCTTACTATATGCATCACTGCAATCCCATTAACCACCCAAAACAGCCACCCTCCCAAGAAGACACCACTCCAGATTTACTTCTTTTCACAACTCAGTAAGCTCCTGTTCCAAAAGTTGTTTTTCTCACAAGATTTTTTCACAGAATCACAGAATGGTAGGGGTTGGAAGGGACCTCTGTGGGTCGTCCAGTCCAACCCCACTGCCGAAGCAGGGTCACCTACAACAGGCTGCACAGGACCTTGTCCAGGTGGGTCTTGAATATCTCCAGAGAAGGAGACTCCACAACCTCCCTGGGCAGCCTGTTCCAGGGCTCCGTCACCCTCAGAGGGAAGAAGTTCTTCCTCATGTTCAGA
>Ga0065711_1033300_pt1 | contig 25752 bp, 13 predicted proteins | sample Hoacrofraction12_FD_59098 | JGI IMG/M metagenome (GOLD analysis project Ga0065711, IMG submission 59098) | Hoatzin crop microbial communities from Cojedes, Venezuela - Epithelial fraction 12 v2 (version 2) | ecosystem: Host-associated > Birds > Digestive system > Esophagus > Crop | place...
CCCCCCCCCCCCGGCACTGGCAAAGTACAGAACAGAAGGCTGAGAACTGGCCAGGAAACAAATCGTAGGAATCATCTCATTTAATGGGCTCATCATATGCCGGGATTTTGGCTTTTCCACATCTGATCTCTCTGGGAAGCAGCTGGCAGGTGAAAGGGGGAAGGAAAAAGGTTAGGTTGAAGGGGTGCCTGTAATTTTTGTTGCTAGGTGGAAACAAACTAGAGAAGACGGAGGGAAGGAAAAACTGGAAGAGAACTCCTGGGAGGTTTGGTGAGGTGCCTCCGTCTCTCTCGCAGCGTTTTCCCGCCCGCGCATAGAAACGAACCCGGCGCAGAACGAGCCTCTCGGCTCAGCCGCACTTGGGGGGATGCTGCAGATGAATGGAGGCGGCTGGCGCTTGGCAAACTTCTCAGATTATTTTACAGCAGAAGAGAAAAAAAAATTGTCAGACACTCATGACCGATGGTAAATCTGGCTGCCTTTTTTTTTTCCTTTCAAAAATTTCATTTTGAACATTTTACTGTTCGCCACAGCCCTTGCCAACGCTGACCAGAACGAAGGCAAAGCGCAGCTTACGTTTTCTCTCCCATAATTTGCCGCAGTTGAGTGTAACCTGTGCTCAGGAGATTTTCGGTTTAAGCGAACAAATTCTCAGGTAGCAAGCTTTTATAATTGTTTAAAATCCAAGCGAAGCAGACTGCAGCACACAATGAATCAGTGTGCACTCAACAGTAAAAAGCAAAATATAAAAATTTTTCTAGGCAATCTATAAGTGTTCAGACGACAATTACGTAAAAAATCTCAGTGAATATTTGTCTTTGGTTTTGATTGCAGCAGACTTTGCAAAAATCACCAGAGAAACTGCTTCTTTTGATTTCTCTAGATTTCATAAAGCAATGCAGTGAGTGGCACAAGAAAGATGAATTCTTTCACAAGCAACTATACCGGTGTCATTCAAGAAACAGACACTGCTGTAGACTGTTTCAAGCACAGAGGAGAGTGTAAAACAGAATGAATTTGTCTCGCAACAGCTTTTTTCATGTTGTTTTTTGCATTTGAAAATTCTGAGGATATGACTTTTCAGTGAGGGCCCGATCCTGAGAATCCAGCGCAGACGGGCGCTCTGCCCGAGCACGGCCTTCGGCGCCTCCGACGGCACTGAACGCAGGCGGCTGGACCGCGGGCAGGGAGCGCGCCTCTGCCCCTTCTCCACCACGTGTACTGCGGACGAGCATCGCCTCGTTTTTGCCAATGACATTGCTACTTATTTTGACGTTGAAATTGCATCCACTTGGAAGAACACAGCTAAGGAAATTTGACTAAAAAGAAAGAAAAGGGTAACATCTGTTAAGTGTAAAAGATTTTCTCCAAAATATCAAGGAACGCTAAATGATCTCTCCAGAAACCTGAAATACTGTACTGCGTGTCAGGAATAAGCTTCTTTCCCCCCTTTAAGTAAGTTCAGGGCTAACTCCAAGAGGCATACAGGCGCAGACTTTGAAGTCTTTTTGTCAGATTAAAATATAAGGAGGAGAAGAAATCTGGAGAGCGGCTAGTTTAGCTTCTGCTAAAGCATACCTTCACTTTGCTGTTTACAAGGGAAGTTTACTGGTGTTCAGGTAAACCCCTGGGCTTGAAAAGCAGAAATAAATTTTAAAAAAACACCCCTTCTATCTTATTTTCCCTTGTCATTTCAGTCTGGAAATCCCGACGACCACCCCAGCTATTCCTGCGTCGATATTATCAGAGGTTTATAAAAACACCCACGTCTGATGAATTAAAACATGCAACTGGCCAACAGCAGCAGCCAAACTGACCACAGGTTAGCGGTGGGGATGAACTACGCTGATGTTTTCTTAAGCCCCGCGCTGTCCTTGAAGCGGAGGCTGCATACGGCTCCATTAGATACAGCTACGGTGCTCTTGATCTATTATTTACAAAGAAAAACCCTTCGCTACTTAAGTGGCCCCTTCTACTTCAGCCTTCAATTTCAGCTGCATCAAACAACTTGGAAGGGGGGGGCCAATGGGAGGGGAGGGGGGAAAACTTGAGTTCATAATATAATTCTATGCAAGAGAAAATTAGACTCGAGTAAGAAAATTCAGAATGCCTGGAATAAGGTTTTGCATCCAAACCGCAGACCTATCAGCTTCACCCAGAAAAGCCAAAACAATAATTGTCTTAGTTTTTAATAAAACTATGTGAGGTTTTAACAGAAAATTTATACACAGATGCACAAAATTATTTATCTCCTCTCTAAACTGTAAGATGAAAGACCAAATGAGAATTGCAGGACTTCATTGTAAAAATCACCGTTTTTCATTAAAATATAATTTCGCATTAAATTCTGTAATTATGAAGACTATTCTTTAAGTCATACTGCATTCAATCTAATTAGAAAGCTTAGATCTCACCTTTGTACTGAACTTTCAACTCTCTGATGCCAATTAGAAACTATTTTAAATGAATTTCCCAATTAAACTGCCTCCTGTGATCAATTCTGACATAAGATAAAACCCAGAATTTTCAGGGAGGGAAAAAAAAAAAAAAAAACCCAACAGAAAAAAAAAGAAAAAAGGGAAAAATAAGAGGCACGGACGTACAGCCTATCTGTACTTCTGAAAATATTCTGAATGGTTTTTGCATCCTTATTATGAAGAATATCTCATCTCTTATGCTAGGAACATCCTCTCAGAAACAGAGCTCATATCAAAAGTGTTTAAACTGCAATTAGTATTGTTTCATTATTCAGCACGTTTCCATTTGCAATAAATATCTTGTTTTATTACGCTTTATATTTGGTTCTCATGTTATAAACGATCACATTAGATGAATTATAAATGTAAACTATTAACAGTTTAGATTCTTTTAAGTTGTTATCAGTTTCAGGCTTTTGACAGCTTAAAGGAAATTCAGTAAACATACCTCCTCTCGTCTAGAAAACGGCTTCTATGAAGCCAACAGCCATCTCACAATTAATAGATGGCTGTATTCTCCTTTTGTGGAGAACAAAATTAACTGACGTTTCCCATACAAAAAAGCCATATAATTAACATGAGTAAAATGTGTTAAGTTACACTTAAGATATTCCGACAGCCTAATTATATCAATGAGTCATCTAACTCCTGTTTGTATCAATTCAATTTATCTTCATTTCAATCAATGCGGCTTGACGGAGAGGTACCATCAGAAGCGCCACAGCATCACGCTGCAGCGAAGCGCAGGACAAGGCGATATCTGAGATAAGGCAGCCTGAGACCTTCTAACGCCGCGTAGCTGGAAGTGACTCCTTGTACACACATCATTGCCTCCACGAAGGGTGTCTACAAGTTATCATTAGGCACACTCATTGTTAAAGACTAACCAGGTCAGTGTTTCTGATCAGGTTGCAAATTAGACCAATTGAAGTGTTCTTAACCTACAGACTCGTGTCAGGGAGGACCTAACGGTGCTGACGCTACACAGTAATCTGCGCCGAGCACACCACCATTACTGCACATTTCATGCTGAACGCAAACAGATTTAAGCAAAACATTTGAGGGAGGGTGTAGCGAATACAAATGACACAGACGACGTAACGCTGTTGTTTCAGCGCAGTTTTGATGAAAACAATTGTTCTGTGGCAAACATATTAACCAAAAGTGCAGACTTGGGCAATGGGAGCATTAGAGGCGCAGATAAACATGTCATTATAAAGCCAGGGAACCAACATGCATTTCCATTTCACATTATAATCCTGCCAGCTTTCCATATAATAGTTAAATAATAGTTTTCAGAAATACAAATGATGGCTAAATGAGGGGTTTAAAGTCTGATCTAGCACGAGCATTATACTTGGCTGAAAAAGCTGATGCGGGGAAGGAGGGGGGAAGAGTAAAATGATTTCAGTTCTACACTTACTACTTTTTCCTTCATTCTATTTTCCTGTACGGATTCCAGAGGCAAGTGTTGCACCCTGCCTGCTCTCATCAGTGGGGCACGGCACGCAAGTCAAACCCAATCCACAGAGCATTAACATACAGAAAATGCCCGTGTGACCAACGCAGATGCTGACATTCTGCAAAGTTAGGCTTTTATTTTTCTCGTAATAAAACAGCATGCAAGTCATTCATCCACAGTACATCAGGTATTGGTGCTTCCCTGCTTGACTGCTAAGTGTTGGATAACATGGGCATTGCTGTTGATGGACTACTAGAGGATGATTATTTGGAGAACTTCCTCATGAGTTGGCTTTAAACAGATTTTAATGGGCGTAGGACTGAAAGTTGAAGGGATACAGCCAAAATGATTACAAATACACCAGAAAAAAATCACACAGGATGCACAGCATTCTGCAATATGCAACTCACTACAGAAGTTTGGTATATGAATTTAGAGGTTTGGTGTTGTGGGTTTTTTTTTTAATATATCCTCATCAGCAAACAACAGAGATCTCCATGTTAATGTCAATTATGTATTTTCTAATCACTGCACAGAAGTAGGGACTACATACAGAGAGCATGTCCAATAATCAATATGCAAAGAATACATTGTCTCAAGAGTACGTATTTATGGTTACAAGTTAAAAGATGATTACGCAGTATGAATTTCTGAGCTGGAAAACTCTTTATCAGTTAACAAATGGGAAGCAGACCTCAATTTAGAGCCACATACGGTGATCTCCTTAAAGGGTACTTGTGAAGTAGAATTAAGCTGAAATGAGTGACAAGGTGGAGAGGACATGGGACGTTGCATGACAAGCAGTGACCAGCCGGAGCATTTCAGGTCAGCTGATAAGCGAACGGTATAAATCATCTGACCTGGGTGATTACAACTGATCAACGCAAGGAAATAATAACCTCGTACGTGCACTCCAAGCTGTCCCAGTGCTGCCGTAACACCCTATGTTGGTCTCTGTCAGGTGGACAAGCACTATGCTGAACAGCCCAGCACAACCCACACAGGAGGAGCCCCTCAACTGGGATCCAAACCCTCAGCCTGCTGAGTTTGGACCGTGCTGGAGCAGACCAGATCAGAAGACATCAGGAAATGCTTCCAGAATTCATCCCCACACCCCAAAACCCCAAAACATCCCCTTCTTATGATTCCCAGTTAGTACTGCCAACCTTCCCCTCTATCAGCGCTCTTCCTCCGTCTGTACGAGCACATGCACTGTGGGTTTAAAAAAATGGAACAACCAGAATTCCAAGTAAAACACAGAACAGAAGAAGGAGGAAATTAGAAACTGTCTTGTTAATTAAAAAAATAATTAAGTGAAAGCTTTTCAGACAACCTGACTCAAATTCCGAATGAGCTGCTTCACAGTTTAGGGAGTCCAAGCCAAATGACGGTTACAAGCTGAAAACAAGTGTTATTACAGACTACTATCTAGACATGGGCCAAACTAAACATGGCTTTGAAGATCTGCAGACAACGCTCAGAACATGAACCTGCTCCAAATTCTACTGCTTGTTCTCATCTCAAATTCAACTTGAAACCAGTAAAACCTGGATACTTTAACATGCACTTTGAAATTTTTTATTCGGAATACAATGAGCGTAAATATACACAAGCCAAAATAAACCACTGAGCCAGGATCTCGAAAAGTAACCTGAAAAGTAAACTAAAGATTGGGATGGATCCTTTTTAAAGCAGTTTTCCAGAGAAGGAATACACACACACACAGGCTGCACTACATGCCTGCAGACCGCATGTGCAGCCAACTGCCATTACATACCTGCACACGTAACAGCAGACTTCAGTGGCTCTTTTATAACGTAGCTCAGCCTTGTTTTTCATGTGTTTACAACCCGGCCTCTAACTTTTGCTCTGGGGTGAAATATAGCTGTGCAACATCTGTTTCCAGGAATATTAAATCGTTATTAAAAATGTTTTAAACAAATTAAAATTAATGTGTTTGGGGCTTTCCAGAGAAAGTGGTGATCTCGATGGTGAGACGGGGCTCTCAAGCGTTAGGAAAACCGGCATAACCTGGAGTACAACCCTTCTTCGATGGAAAACAAAGGCGGTACAAGTGTCCTCTGCACCACGCCTCTGTGCTGAGCCTTTCTATCAATGAAAAGACTCAGTTCTCGACATTTCTGCTGATGCTGTATATACGCACACAAAGAATGGAGGCAGTCTAGGGCTAGAAGTTGTTCCAACACCAAAGGATCTCAGTGGCAATTCCGCCACGAGCGGGTGGCACTGCTGGAGGTCCTTCCTTCCTCCCTAAACCACCCTCCCAATATGTGAGAATCTTCCAGTCTCAAAGAAACTCATTTTCACAACACTTCTGCCAGTCAGGGAAGGCCACTGTCCCCGGTTCACAGAAAGAACACAAGACATGAGAAAGACCACATAATTTGCCTCATTTGGCCAGCAGTGGGGCACGATCCTGAACCCACATCTACAGCTAAGATCCCACGAGCCCGTTGGCTAAAGTAATGATGTGCCTGACCCCAAACAAATAATAGAAACTCACTGTTTAAAAATTAAATCTTCCTCTTGTTCTTTTTCTTGGAAATGACAAGGTATAACGAGACCCAGCCATGGCCAGGCTGAATGCAGTTATTTCTGTAGATAAGATAAAGCTTCGAGCCTTAACGGATGTGTAATACTCAAATACGGTCAAAAGCCCAGCTGCTATCCCAGAACAACCTAATATCCTCTTTCTTCCCATTTCCTCCCTCCCCCAAAAGTCCAATTGTTCTGAGGGGATGGAGATTAATGATATTCATACTTGAATAATAGCTACAGGGAAAAAGCAAGCGAATATATTACAGGACTCAAATTACAGTAGTAAGAAAATACATCGCTCTGTGATGTACAGATATAAATGAATTAATCCTGACATCTGTTTCTTTTGCAGAGGAATTCAGCATAGGTTGAAGCTGACCTTGCAAGAAGCATGCAAGGAGATCAGCTGAGAAGGTGTAGTGGTACCCACCGCTCTGCTGTATTAGGGAGATAGCACTCTTTGACCTCCGAAGTCCCACGCTACAGCCTTGCACAGGGTGCGCACCAAAGGTCACCCCACTCTGCGTCCTGCAACAGCAGGGAACCCGCTCAGAGCTACCGAGCAGTCAGTGCAGCACAGGTCATTCAAAGACCACGTAGGTACCTTCAGACCCAGCTCAGCTATGGCCTGGAGCAGTAGCCCAGTGGATCGCCACTCAGTCAATTTTTCTCTAAATTTTGATTTTTTCTGAACTTAGAAGGACATTTTCTCTGCAACTGCAGCAACTTGCAAGAGATTACCATCACTGAAGCAATTTTCATCCGGTCAGGCAACTTTTTTCAAGGCTCACTGTGGTGTTTCCTGGCACCGAGACACTCATCGAAGCGTCTCCATGGCACATCTCCACAAGTCTGTCTGAAAGGTGAACAAAGGCAGCAACCCCAGCAGGTTACAACGCTCTCGCCATATCCTTCACTTCAGACTCACGTTTGCTGGCACACGTGACCTAGTGTCAGGAAGCTAGAACTGATGCAGTTATGGGATTGCCTGCCAAGATTAATACACGTATTGAGAAACTTTGTGCCTCCATAGCATTTCACTAATATTTTTAAAGAAAATACATTAGCGTGGAAGGAAACATGGCTCCTGCACAAACAAAAGCGCTATTTTTCAGAAAGGTTTTAGAATCAGACACACAACGAATGCTTGAAAAATAAACCCACACTCAATAGGCTTTTCTTAGTGAGCCCCAACATCTCACAAGGACAAAAAATCCTGGCTTTAATGAACTCCTTAAATAAGTTTTTACTTTTTTTTTTTTTTAAGTGAATAAACCTGTTTTAACGTGATAGCTTCTGTAGGGCTCAAGAGACATTCTAGTCTATTGTGTTGGTGGATTAATTCTATTCACCGAGAACAAGTATACCAACATGTCCCATTATGCCCAACAACTGCAGAGATCTGCATGAATGAATGGTATGCTTACATATGTGTGCTGAATCATCAAATGCCCTTTAAAGCAGGGAGAACCCATATCTCTGCTAGCTTCCAGCCTTCCCTGTGCGAGTTACTTAAGGCCTTGCTTTTGCAAAACATGAGTCACCCTTGTTGAGACTCCCTGCACAAAGGACACTCGCAATCGTGGCCTCTGCTGGAGGAAACAACCACAGCTTAGGGCAACACCATGCTCTGCTGCCCGCCCTGCATCTCCACCAGATGTGAGGAAACCTCAAGTGCAATCTGCTGGCAGATGAACTGCTGAACAGCCATACCTCCCTGACCTGTAACGGCTCGGAAAGAGACGGAGCCCCTTCTCCACAGCGTGGTATGGCAGCCCTCCAGCAGAGCGATAGGGTGGAGGGCAGCGAGCAGGAATGTTTTAGAGCCCAAGTTAGACGCAGCGGGTGATCTGCACTGCAGCCCAGCACTTGCCCAACAGCTCTACTTTTGGTTAAAGCACATTTTTTGGTTTGCAAATATGGGAGGCGGGAATACTTTGGGTGAAACCTGGCCCCAACAGAGAATGGGAAGCTTTGCAACCTTCTTTCCCTGAGGGCAGCATTTTGTTCGTTTCTTTTAAGACAACATCAGGCAGGACATGAAGCAAAGGATTCCTGTTTGCATTTCACAGAGGCAGGTATTCAAACACTGGAGGCTATCAACACAGAGAAGAGCTTCACTTTCTCCTACGTTTCCTAACAGACTGAATTTAAAAACAGTTAGAGCCCCTGGAAAAAAAAAAATTAATCACAAAATAAGAGCATTTAAAGGGAATAGCTCATACCACACACAGCAGCAGTGCCCCCAACCCAAGATCTGCTGCTCATGGATGATAATAATTCTTGATGTTGCTCTAATTAGCTTTTGGGCTTTAGCTTCTGCTTCTTAAGTAAAAAAAAAAATCTTTTTTTTTCTTTAGGGCCAGGGATTTGAGAGGAAGCTGTTGATTTCAATCAGTCTTAGACCTTCACCCCTGTAATACGGTCCTCAACGCAGTCTTGTGTCTTTCTATTTACGTAACAGACTCCTGTGCTACGGGCCCCGCAGAACGCTCAAATATCCACAAAGAAAATACCCGCGAATGACTCTTCCTACAGCTGATCTGGTAGAAACCCTTCCACCTGCAAAGACACGCTTTTGTGCACTGTCTCGTTCCAAGATGGGCTGTGTGAAACCACAAAAATGCAGCTCCGACAGCACAAGCTCCATCTGCGCTAGGAAGACTATTAAGGCTAATCCAGCATTCCTAGACTGTTGTGCGAGACGCTCCCAGTATAGACCTGCTCCAGCAGCGCTCTGCCAGTGAGCTAAGTACTCTAAAACCATAATTCGTCTCATATTTCTGCAGGCAGCTGCACCAGGTCAGCCGATCCCGGCTGCTCGCCCCTGCACCCTGCCCTCGCCTGCATCTCGGCAGCACGGCTGGTGGCCAACGTGCACGGTGACCCAGACGGTGCGACCGACCCCGGCCAGGACCATCAGTCTGTCTGCTTCAAGGGTGGGTTATTTTTAACCCAGAGCCCTTCTCTGATTTGGGCTCCTGATCACGGCAGTACACGACAGCATGGTTTATCATCCGCCTGAGTGGGCCCAAGCGCAGGCTGCAGCCCAGGTCTGCAGGTCTCTATGGTTTCCACCATGGCTCATCTGATCCCACAGTGAACTAGTTTGGGAGGCTAAATCCACAAACTAAAAAAGAAAAGAAGGAAAAAAAAAAGCCCTCCTCTGCCAAGTTACCTGCCACTACAGCGTTCCAAGTTAGTTGACTGGAGTCAGAAACACCAGCACCGGCTTAAGGAGAAATGCAGCAGAGCCACGATGAGGCCATTCCCTTCAGCTGCCTTCAGTCTGATCCTGTGTCAGCCCGAGCGCAACGCCGTACCCCAAAGACAGTGTCCATGGGCGGGCAACTGCTGAAGCTGGCACGGGCACGGAAAGAAAAGCTTGTCAAACCATACTCTTGGAGCACACGCAATTTAAACCGGTAAAAGCAAGTTTTTGCCAGCATGGCTTCACAACGTCTTCCCCCCCGTGAGCAAAATCACCCATATCATCAAAAGCACAGTTGTACTGGCATAATTGCATCTATGGAATCACAGGGGATTCTGCCTGAACAGCTACAGTGGTGTAAAACAACACAAAACAAAAACCACACACTTCATCGTATCCTTGACCAAGGTAGCTGTGCTGGCAAAACTCTTCAGAGACCTGGCCGACATTACCATCACACCTCGTATCAGAAAAATTCTTCTGCAGTACCTCTGCTGCTTAGTTTAAGCTCTGCAGTTCATTCAACACAAACCAACTTATTTTCACTTAATATATGTGAAATATATATCTTATATACATATTCACTTATCTTCAATCCTCATTTTCAGATTTACAGACTTAACGGATTTCAAATACTGCAGGGGAGGAAACTTTAAAACCAACTGCCTTCCTCTTGAATGGGCTTTGTAGATACAATTTTTAATAAAAAGCAGAGGGAATCGTGGCTGTGAGAAACTTATTATCACTATTACTAATAACAGGAACTCTCTTTACACATGTAGTCAGGTTTCAAAAACCATTAACGCAGATAGATAGTTGCTGGCTAGGAAAGGTGTAACTGTAGCCACAGGCAGAAGCACCCTAACTTCACTGCCATAATTAGCAACCCCAAGTTCTAGTCAATGTTGATTGGCAGACCCCTGTTAGGGTGATAAAATAGACAGAAAATTAGAAAGTCTCTCTTCAGACATTATTAGGAAAATCACTCTGGGAAAGACAAGTCACGGCTGGTGGGCTGCAAGAGGTGACTACGTGGGGATGGTGCCCACCACAAGAACAAGCACAGGAGGCAACAGCTGCTCGCTGGACTAAGGACACGTGTGTTTTGTCACCTTAACGGACATGTTCACCACGTGAGCAGGACTGTGCCATACCCTCACGCTGAACTTCAAATCGCTCCTGCAAGCTTCTTGGTTTACTTCATAGCAGTTGCTGCAGAGATGGAGCACATTTGCCATGAGCTTCTCCACATCCTTCACGCCAGAAAAAAAGAGCATCAGTGCGTCCACAACATCAGAGCAGCCCCCCCTCCGTCTGCCAGCTTCCACATCCCCCTTGAGCGGCTGCCCCAGCCCGAGGAACGTGGAGGCACCACAGAGGGTTTTCAGGTTCCACAATCTCTTTGCTGCCACAGCCTCCTCCTGCCACCAGCCCAGCCAAAGTGCAAACTTCGGAAAACACTCCCTCTGGAAACAACTGCGGGATCTCGCTGGCTTGTACCTGTTGTGCCTTTCTCTGTCCCAGTTAACAGGGGAACTTACATGAGAAGAGCAACTGTTTCCTGAAGGTGAACTGGAAGTTTTAAAACTGTCTTAAGAGCTAAAATGGGTAACAGAATGTAAGTGCAGGTTTAAGATGACTTCTCCATCATTTTACAACTGCAAAATATTAAGCAAGAACTCTCTTCTCGCTCTGCACCTGGCAAATCCAGAGTTAAGGACAAGACTGCTTGATGTGTGGCTTTTTCCTTTTCGTTTTTTTTCCTTTTTTTAAATCACTTCTCTACTGGAGGGGAGCCTGAATTCAGAGAGTGGTGGGTACCTCTACAAAGCATAGCCTCCACTTGCCAGTATGGGGAAAAAAAAAAAAAAGAGAGAAAAGGATTCTGCTAGGTTTCTTGAAAGCATCTGTGTTTTTACAAAGTGGCTCAAATAATATTAATGAATTATACACCCTGTAGAGCAGAGAATAGCAGCTCTAACTCATGACCTCCAGCAATTCACACTGGGTTGATTTAAGAGGTTGTCACTTCTACCCCTCTGCTGAGGGCTAATACCCCCACCGAGATGGCAGCAGAAGACATGTGCCCATATATCAACCGCCGCAGCCCGACACTCTGACGGTGGTTTGAGGTCACGCACTGGAGGTAGCGCCCATCCTGCTCCGCAGCTTCTCCTGCTTCGATGGTGGGCCAGGGCAGACAGCTCCAGTGCCAGCTCGTGGGTCGAGGCCCTGAAACTCATGGCTTGTACTCCCTGTGGTGTCTGCAAATTACAAGACTATCTATCCTTCCTGGCTGGAAACTGCCAACAGTTGGTTTTTTTTAAGTTAGCCCAGTAGCTTTTTAACCACATTGCCTAAGTGCTCCCCGCAAGACCGTCCTACAAATCTGCAGCAAGAGCAACTACGTCAACTACAGTCAGCGACTGCAGCTCACATCTTCAACCAGCAAATCCTCAGGGCCTTGTTATTTGTCCCAGATGAACAATAAACCGCGGTGACTTAGAAATACTGGAATAACATCATCTGACCCCAAATGGCCACTTTCTAGACTCATTTGCCCCCTCTGCATCTCAGATACGAGGCCATTTGTTGGAACGGGGGACCATGGCGGTGCCCGGTTAGTCCCGTGTGAGCCAAGGTGACATCTGCCCAGCGTGCTGGACGAGGCCGCTGCGGAGCAGGAGGACGGGCTCCAGGGTCCCAGCCATGCCGACTGGCCCTGTGTGCCCCTCTCCTGGTTTTCCCCCAGCCCGCGGCTGCTCTAATAGAAACCAGACACGCTTTCCACCCACGGTGTCATTGTGTCTGCTCCATGCAGAACTAATGCAGCAGCTCCCAAGAACTGCAATACCAGGCTCTGCTTTAATGAAGAAAATGGGCTCAGCCAGCTCTTTGCCCCCTCCATACCTCCCTCTCTCACGCGATGTTATTTGGTCACCGCTATGAATGAGGATAAGGCACGTGAACAACTTACCACCTTCCCGTGGCCCTGTTTAGATGGATGGATGTCTTCCCAACACGAGGGCTAATCCAGAAGCAGATACAGCACCCCAAGCTGGACGAGAAGGATGACCACAGCCAGTCCTTGTGCCCAGACAGTCAGCTGCCCAAGGGCAGTGCCCGTGGAAAGCATCCCTCCAGCCCAGGCTCTGCCGACAGCAGTTTCTCTCCCTGCTTTGCATCTCTCTCGTGGCCACACAGGCAAAGCCAGGATGCAGGCGGGTCCTGGCTTCTTTTATTTTTGCTCTCTCGGCTCCTCCGTGCTGGCTGGGCACTACCAGCAAGGGAGTTTTCTTTCAAGGCACCATCACGGCAGCCCCAGCACCCCAGAAGAGCTGCACAGACGACACCCTGACTCAGCCCAGGTGGATGTGTGCAGGAGAACTGACAGTCAAAGCTGAACCAGAAATATAGGGAGTCTGGACAAAAATATTCCAGACTGCCACACCTTGTTTTCGAGAGTGTGAAGACATGTTAAGGCATCACTGGATTTGCCAGGAGGGCTGCAAAGAAGACCTCTGGGATCCTGGTATAAAAAACCACAGTGGCAGACACAGATTTGTGCTCTCAGCATGCTCACCAGAAGCTGGTAACAAAACCATGAGGATTTACAAGGTCTCACCCGATTTTAGCATCTACCCATCCCAGCCACCTGCGGGACTGGATTAGTTTTTACTGCTGAGACCCCACTGGGTGCTGTTTTGCCATGCCTGATAGCTCGTGAGTGCTGCCCTGGAAAAGCCTGCTGCCGTCATGGCCACTGCATCCTTTTGCTACACAGCCACGCACCAGGACACGGCAGTGTGGTCCAGCAGGGATGAAGCCCTTCTCCCCTCACCAGCTTCTACTTCCACTTGTGGGCATAGCTTCTGGCACAGGGGGAAAAGGTTGTCACCAGTGTGATGTTGCCTTCTGGTTTTGGGACTAGCTCATGGCAGTCTCATAAGACCTTGCAGCTCCCAGGAAAGGGGCACCTTTCCAGTCACAGGCTCCTAAGTAAGCTCACCCACCAGAAAGTAAAATAAAAAACCAAACCCACCTTAAGAAAGTCAGTAACTGAACGAACCAGCCCAACAAAGACAAAATCATATCGTTAAGCGAGAGCCTTTCCCCAGATGATGAAATTGCAGACAGAAGGGATGAGGAAATTCTCCTTTCTACTCACCTACTGACCTGCACAGAACAAGCAACCTCTGTACCTATTAGATACCACATTGACAAAGTTAATCCAGCAGAGAGATTCAGAGAGAAGCTACCATTAAGCAAGAAGACAAGTATTCCCATATATAATTTCTAGAGCCTAAAAGGAGTTACACGCGAACACCTTTCAAACATGGAGATTAGACCTACTGAGCCATAAGCCAGTGGCTGGCTAAGTGGTCACTACCTCAATAACTCAATTAAAATTAAGTAAATAAAAAGAATTATGCATAGCCAAACATGTTCCAGTAGTTTTACATAACAGAGAGCTGTGACCTACAAGAGCTGTGTTTCCGGGCCCTAACTCTGCCACTACCTTGGCTCCAGGTGATGATTCTACTTTAACACTTGCATCCTCCTCTTCTACAGACTCATTCAAGATGCTCAGCGACAAACGTGGGAGGAAAGCCTAACAAAACTTTGCACCAGTACTGCACTCCAGTCCAAGTTTCATTCCCAAACCTAACCTGGACCTAAACGCAAGCCCTACGAGTGCCAGAAGGTCACTGTCCAACACTGCACGACCTCTTCATTGAAGCTGAGCCTGTTCGAGAGCTGGGGCAGAAACAGGAGTGACCGTGAGAGGACCGCTCCACGCACACAGTCCCACCGATTCCCCGAACAGATGCTGGAAAATGCATCCAGGATCTCTCTCTCCATCATCAAGCAAAACCAAACAATTTCTAACTTTTAAAAATGGCCAGTAATAACTGCGCCAATGAGATTTTTTAATTTGTGATACGTATCTAGACAAACTTATGACCTTACGACAGCAGTTAAAATTCACTCCGAGATAGTGCTTTGGGTTGAGGAATGATTTTCCCATCCCCAGAAATGAAATTTGCCTTATTATAATAACAGTACATAAGCCTCAAAAACAAATGAATACTTTTTCGGGTAACTGCTGTGGCCATGTGTATGGCCACTAACACGCTGCTCAGCTGAGCTGGAGAAGTGATTTATCTGTGAGAGAAGCAGTAAGCACTTCTATCAGCAAGCACGTACATGGAGCAGATGCAAAACCACCCGCAGTCTGGTTTACCCCTTTCTTTCGACAACGCACAAGCTACACATTTGTGTACGTACTTGTACACACGTACGAGAGGACAAGCACACGCTCATACTCACTCTTCACTTTGTAAAGTGCTGCGTATTGTACACAAAGTTTTGAATTTTAAAAAACCCAGAAAATATTGGTTAAAATCTTCCACATACCATTTTATCAGACATGCCAGACCCCTTCATGGTTTCAGATATGGGTGTGGATATCTGCAAATGACTGACCATCACTGGCCTGGAAGCCCAGGCACGCAGGGGTGGACCGTGCAGGGAGGAGCAGGAGGTCCTTCCCTGCGCAAGGAGACCTTCTCACACCCTTGAAAGGCCAATGCCAAAGCATCTACCTTTCGCTGAGCTGAATCAGGCCCCGGTTTTCCAGAATCAAGCAATATTATCTGTATTTGAGGCAAGGTCTGGACTGAACCAGGCAGATAAAAATTAAGAGAATGGGGGGTGAAGCATATGAAGTATATAACGAGGCTGTCAATCTAAATCAAGTATCACTGGCAGGATGGCTTGTGGCTTGTGGGATGAGGCCCTGCAGGAAGCAGGAGCAAGAGGGAGACGTGCTACTTTCAAGCAACTTCATTCGCTGTCAATATCAAGTTACTGGTGTTTTCAGATGCAGGATGTCACCAACACCCCGCTTTCCTAAAGCCCATCCACCTGGAGGCTTCAGACTGCCTTGCAGAGCTGACCATTCTCCCTGGAGATCCTGGGGCAGATTCACAGTAGGTATAGAAGCAGTCACCGCTCCATGTGGCCAACGATAGCTTATTTTCGGCAACAGCGTGGTATCTCACAAGCATTATTTACTTCTATTGCCTAGACAGGCAAACTGAGGTACAGAGCGAGGTGGGCTCTGGCCCAAGGTCATGCAGACAGTCGGTGTGGTGTAATTCTGAGATGCTTTTTACTTATTGAAGCTTCTTTTGACTTGCTGAAGCCCCTGACTTGATGAGCAGCTGGGGGCTCAGGAAGGGGCTGCCTACCTGCTCAGTTTGTGCTCTGCTGAAGAGACTCATCCCACGATATTAGGTGGAATTCAGGCACAAGCCACCAATGTCCTACATTAGCTTCCCTTCATGCCTCCTCCCCTGGAAAACACAGGGGGGAAAAAAAAGGCGTCTTAATGATGCCCAGGGGGTGCCAGTAAGTTTAACTACAGAGAGTCATTTTTGTTAATGGCATTCTGGCTGATGCAGTTTGAATAAGGAGGATGAGAGAATCTTTCACTGTGTTTTTCTAAAGCAAATATTTGGCGCTTTCATCTTCCAGTGCTTTAACATGCAATCTGTCACCAAAAAAACCCGTTTACGTGGGAGTTCATGGAAAATATATCATGTTTCAGACAGCAGGCAATTGAAGAAGGGGGGTATCTATTGTACTGCTCAGAAATCTAATTCACGGAAACTGGGCTGCAAACCACACAGCTAGGTACTATCCCATCTGCAGGCGTGACACCACCGTAGCCTAATAGTGATTTTTCACCCTTTACTTGCCACCACCATCTTCCTGCCCATTGTATCAGCCAGCGTACAGGGTCACAAAAGAGTCTCCATCACCACCTTTCCAAGGGTCCTCGGCAGCTCCCACCCATTTCATAAAGAACTCCAATCCCCCAGTGCACTCCACGGGTCCCCAGGGTGCCAGCCCCACACTGTCATCTACCTGGAGCACCTCACACACCTGCCAGCAATTCACACCACCGGTAATAAAACCAGACAAAGAACTCTACAACCAAGCACGCTTCTCCAGGGTTTTGTTTTTCCTGGCTCAGAACACCAAGAATATCATGCACATATTTGAGCTGCTCCACCTAGTCATTATCCCAAGAGAAAAGGACAGCCACGCTTCTGGTATGTGGAGCCACACAACCAGTACAAACACAAGCTCTTCTTGGCTGAGCTGCCTGGAGATTGCTGTGATTTGCAACTGACCCATCGCCCGCCAGCTCGTTTCTTGACCACCCTGGTAGCAGCTCCCATTCTCCATCTGCTTTTGGCATAGCAACAGCACAGGCTGGGGTTTTTTTTCCCCCTCTCCCTCCCTCCCCTCTCTTTTGCTTTGTGCTTGGCCAAACTCCTGTCTTGCCTGCCCATTAACGCAAAGCATCAACGGGAGCGAGCGGAAGGAGGTCACCGAGCACTTGGCTGCGGTGCGGAGGCCACATGCAAACATCTCCAGCACGGCGCGGGGTAGCATAACAGAGCAGGGCTGACTGCGCTTTGGCCATCACTGATCTACTAATGTAGCGTGGAAAATCACTGGAGTCATTCTCGTAGTGACAGACAAACAAAACCGAGGGATTTATTATTTTTCCCCTCGCCTTTACCACCCAGTTAAAAAAAGCCAAAAAAACCTCCTCCTCCTCCAAGCCCAAGAGCTGTCTTCACAGAGTGCGCACAACGCCATACTTGCCTCTGACTAATGTCTTTTGGTGTGGATTTAACACCTGACCAAAGCTAGCTCCAAGAGCGGACCCACAACAGACTGTTGGCTCAGAATTTGTTGGCTGTACGATTAAGAATAATCTATAGGGGTCTTCCACTTGCATTTTCAGATAATGAAGGATGCTTTTGCACCTCAGCAGCACAGGGAGCGACCATTTCTATTACTGCAAGTACAAGGTTAAGTGACACACCCAAAGTCAAAAAGGGCAACAACCTCCTTGATTTGCAGTCTGCTCTTTTAAGACTCCAGATGATCCTTTCCAACTTGCAACATTTCCATTTCCAGATGGAAAACTGCTTCCCTCTTACAACACAAGAAGCAGAAACACCACAAAATCAGCTGCTGATGTTTTCTACACTCTCTACCTCCGCTCTTCCTCCCTTTTCCTTGGTTTATACACTGGGACCAACTCCTGAATTTCTTGCTCAGCTGAAGTGGCAGGTCTCCAGTCATTACAAAGAGAGGAATTAGACTGCAGAGGAATTTACCTGCTGGAGACTGCCATCACCTTCCTGAGCAGAGCAGACTCCTGCTCGGCCACCCTGCTCTGGGGACAAGACACCCACGGGGTTTCCATCTCCTGCCATGGCCACCTCAGTCCCTCTCCTCCCTAATCCAAGCCAAACCACAAGACTTAAAAAGCTCTGAAGCCCATTTAGTTTGCACGAAACAGCTCTGGGAAGGGGATTAATTTTCTGTCATCGGGGATATTTAAATCTGCTTAGAAGACAATATGAAAAAAATGAAGGGGCACAAGCAGCGGCCCCACCAGCCATGCACGTGACATGCAGGCAGGGGGGACCACTGCCAGCAGCAGGTCCCTGCAGGGGTGGGACAGCGGGGTGGACATCACCCTCACGCTGTTTCAGAGCGGGGAAGGAGGAAGAAGAGCTATGACTTCAACTCCTCTTCCTTCTTCACATCCAGGGCTCCCATTCCCTGCTCCAGGCAGCAACAAGTTCTTACGAACCCTACGCCTCCTCAACTAAAAAGTGTTGGGCAAGGGAGAAAAATTGTTTTACTGCTATCGTTTCACATCTGGCTGTCTCCGGGGTGGCCCTGGGGTTTTCACAATCCCTGGGGACACGTTGCTGTCGGAGCACAGCTGTGCTCACCACGTTCTGGCTGGGGACACCCGCACCAACGCCCCAGCCGGGCGCCGGACCAGGCTCCGGGCTCGTGCTGCACTGCCCGGTCTGGCTGCGCTGCCGCCTGCTGTCATCGCTGCCGGTTTCCTCATCTTTTTCTAAGCTGGAAATACATCCTCAAAAAGCATCAGGAGGGTCACCCCGGCCACTTCCACAAACAGCGCCGTGTTCGCGGGGATGAAGGGAAGCGCGACGTCTGCTCTCCGTCTCCCAGCGAGCAAAGGCCAGCCACCAATTTACCTCTGTTTACAAGCCACGTTTATCCTTCCCTGGCCACGAGCACCCAACAGCTTTTTCCTGCCTGCTGTGAAAAGCAGGTTTCTCACCTGTCACTTCAGCTGGTTGTAAGCACAAACCTGATCTGAAAACCACCGGCAGTGATGACACGCTCAAACGAATGTCTACTGATTGAAGGGCCTGGTGGTCACCCTTGACCCCAATCCTGTAGATCATGTTAAATCCAACATTATCTCCCTGCCAACTTTGCTTTCCTAAGAGGTGAAAGACTGACGCCGGAGCCTGGACCTGAGGGGCTGAGTGAAGAGCCTGTCAGGCAGAAGGTGGCTGGAGATGGGGAAGCAGGATGCAGAGGCCGAGATGCCACTCATACCCTCTCCCATCCCTCCCTCCCTCTCCTCTTTAGCAGAATGTTTCTAGGGGTTAAAATTAAAGATAGCAAAAGAATAAATCAGAACTTGGATTTTACAAAGGGAAAAACAAAGTTGGAGTGAACTTAAACGCCTCCCGTTGTCCTTCGCTGAAAAACTGAAATTAGTACTGTGCTCAATAAAGCCTTCTGGTTTAGTACAATACCAGTGCATAGCCCTGTCAGTGAACGCATCTCAGCCCCTCGAGGCGAGGCACAGCCCTGTACTCTTTTCAAAGAGCCAGATGTGATGCCTGGGCTATATGCCACTGCCCACCACAGGTGGGGTGGACCTCCCTCCAAGGTGGGCATCCACGAGCCCCATCCTCACTGAGCCATTCCTAGAGGCGCCATGGGATGCACTCTTCCAATCTTGTTTGACTGCTCCATGAGGGACCTGGATGGATTAAAAGCAAGCCACGACAGATTCTTTCCACGTGGAAACAACTTTGCCGCTACTCTTCCAAAAATGAAGATTTAAATAGGCCTTGGGTAGAAATGACAGCACGTCTCAAGTTATACGAGACCTGCATAGGACAGACACAAGAATGGGATAAAGAGGGGAAGAAAAAACCTTAGACTCACATGCTGCTTTTTAACTCCACAGAAACGCAGAGCCTTATTACGTTATTTGCCTGCAAAGATTCACAAATTTATAAAAGGTCCTCCTGAAGCATGTAAACCACAGTCCAACATGAAAAAACAAGCTGCTGAAGTGAAGTCATAGTTGTATTATTGGACCTGAGAAATGGAAAAGTCATTGTATGACTAAAGGATTAGGAGTGGGCCCAGTAAGTACTGAACTTTGTATCCTGGCTTATAAAGAACCATCTCAACCAGGAAAGCCACACAGCTGAGGAGGTGGATTATAGTCTTAACCTGTTCAGCAACAAAACTAGTAACAACAATGTGACAGGAAAGAATTGCCATCATGCAAAAACTCATGCTCCGGAAATGATCGGCTGTATTTAAAAACTATTTTATGATTTTAAAGAATCACGCATTTTACCAGGTTTATAAGATTTCTTTACACGAATTTAAGAGACTAGGATTGGATCTGTTAACTCCATATAGGTCATGTCTTCTATAAAATGGCTGGCATGTCAGCAATGCACTCTGGTTTAGCTATGTCTGGTGAGATTTCTCATACTACGCTTATTAAAAAAAAAAAAAGCATGCCACCCCCAGCAGTTTATAGAACACGCAGTGGAAAATCCAGGAGCGGTATCATTCCATAAACACATTTAATACTCATACACGTTATATAAATACACACGTATAGACGCATACACACACAATGAGGAGGATAATTAGGCGATAAATTGTGGAAACATGATAAATTGCATTTATCTGGCACCTTTGATTGCTTCATCTGTTCTCTCCTCACTAATCCATCTCTGCGGAGACTGGTTTCGAAGATTAAAAATCCCCGAGAAGTTTAGAAAACAGCCACATTTTTTTTTTAATTAGCCTTGAAAGATTTGCTTGCTTACCGCTATAACTTTGCACTCTTTTTTTATCCAAGAGTAATCTTGATCCAACACGCAGAATGTGGAATATTCACTGCTGGCTTAGACTGGAGAAAACGCCGTGTAATATGGACAGGAACTTTATACCTTTATACCCTATAGTGTAGGGAATCTTCCTTTTTCCAGTCATACATTGCACATAACCCACGATCGTTATGTCAAGAGAGATTTTCTTCAATGTTTAACGTGGTAAACAGAGATAGCACTGAAAAGATCTTTACGTTTTAGTGGGCTTAAATTATAAGCAGCAGGACAACAAGAACATTCGGGCTATGTCCAAAAGGGGGTGTTCATCAAACTGCCCTCCTCTGAACCCCAACGAGATAGGTTCGTTATCAGAAATTACCTGCTCCCAGGCAATTACAGGTGCACTGGTTTGCCTCCCGTCTCAGGACACACCCCATTATTGTCATTATTAAACCATGTTTAATGACCTAAACACAATTACTTAGGGTGACCTGCCTTTAAATCTGTATCGCTAACTCAACAAAAGGAAGTGAATGTTCCATTTTCTACTGTATTTACTTACTTGGCAGTATTTGCACAACTGATTTACCAACCTTAATGCTATGTGCGGAGACGTATTTACCATCTGATTGGGAAGGAGCAGGGAAACGTGACGGCTGGGAGGGCGCAGAAGGGGCACACCCTCTTCACGCAGCAGCAGCCGTGCTGCTTGGCAGGAGCAGACCCATTCGGACAGGCTGGAATTCCTGCCAGACCATCAGTCTATTTTTATAAAAGCCAAGTTTGTTTATCAGCAGCGGTCATGAAGTCACCACCTCCTGAAAGCTTTTCAAAAGCCAGTGTGAAATGAGCTTCATCCTCCTTCCTGTTAGAACAGTCTCACTCTCATAAACAGCTACAGGTGGGCCAGGTCCAAGCCCCCAAGAAATCAGTGTACCCACCATCCCAGTGGGTTCACCCGTTGCTAAAGCCTGCAGTGGGTCTGAGCATGTCGGCTCCAAGCCAGCGACCTCCTCCCTAAGTGAGAGCTTGCACTTTTAAAAGCATACCCATGGGGCGTTGGGCCAGATGACCTCCAGAGGCTTCTTCCAAAGGAAATTATTCTGTGACGCACAGAATGACCTCCACTGTCACATCACTCAAGAACACCTCCTCCCCAAATCCTACATGCAACGATCTGCCACTGATTTTGATTAAGGGCTAAATCTACTCACAGCGACACATACAGAACGGAGGCAGAGGAAGGTACATTATAATCTTGATTCAGCATAGGAGGTTAAATTGCTAACAGTGGGAACGTCCCTGATCATCTTCCAATATTCTGGATTAAAACAGAGGGCCGCTCCAGAAACTATGAGGGGGGTCTTACATGTTGTCCCACCATTCTTTGCATTCCCACAGAACAATCTCTTCTTCCGATTCCTCATATAGGGAACACCTTTCACTAACAGCAAGTTTTCCAAACCAACTTATAGGTAGGCAAATAACCTAGTCTGGTCCCCAAATCCTCCTGAGATTTCCGGACTGTACAAGTTCTGCAGCACTGAAATCAAAGTCAGAATATTAGAAAAGATACCAGGTTGAAAAGTAGATCTGTGGCATGACTAGATTTAAGCCATATTTTATCAACATCAGCCCATCAAAATGACAAGACATTCCCTAAGACATGCCGTAAGAAGGACTACATTTTGGAACAGCATCGCCAGTAGTTGAATCTCAATTAGGAATGAAGCCAAACAATAATAGGATTCATTTCTGAATATTAATAGGATTGAACAATTAGACATGAAGAAAGTACATTTCAAAAATCTGAAACAAGATCTCAAGCAACAACTCCTTCAAGCAATAAGAAGTTAGGGAATTTCATCAGCTGCTCATGGGCTGACGAGGCATAAAGTGCACAGCTACTCCAGTAAATTTAGGATGTTGCCTGAACTCCTTAAAGTTGTCAAAACCCACAAAGAATAGCTTTGCTAGGTAAGAGAGGATATTCTGGGTTACCAGCTTCCCTTCACTTCCACGCCCAAACTTAAATTTCAGAGAAATGCTTGCGCACACCTAGAGCAGGAAAGATCCATTCAGTGTTCCTCCTTAGGAATACACGTGAACTCCAAAGGGCAAGAGATAAGGGCTACACAAAAGTAAATCATTTCACAACAAAAGAAAGCATTAATAAATTCAGCTCATGAGCATCTTCAAGCTTCATTAGAAAACAGAAAGTCAAGGTCAACAAAATACAGGAAGATATTAAGTCAAGATAAATAAACCAGTAGCCCCCTTTTTTCCTCCAAGCTTGGAAGAAAGGGGCATAGAGCCAAGCAGAATGCATTCTTCAACAAAAGCTTCAGTTACCTCTTCTCAGGGGGTCAGTTGTACTGTGGCTTAATATAATAGTTAGTTGGAAGCATAAACAAATTAGGACTGTTAGTTTGAAGGGGGGCATGACCGTTGCCTTAGTATTGACCATCACAAGGTCAACAACTACATGTTCAAACAGCTAGCAGGATTAGAGCATCACACAACAGCTGAGGCTGGAGGGACCTCTGGTCTAGTCCAACTGCAGGGTCAGCTACAGCCGGTGCTCAGGGCTGTGTCCAGTTGGGTTCAGATGTCTCCAAGGATGGATGCCACGATCTCTCTGGGCAACCTGTTCCACTGTTTGATCGCGCTTACAGTAAAAAAACCTGCTGCTCCTTACGCTGAAACAGAATTTCCTGTATTCCAGTCTGTGCCTGTTGCCTCCTGCCCTGTCACCAGGCATCACTGAAAAGAGCCTGGCTCCATCTTTTTTACTCCCCCATAAGCTATTTATATACACTGATAAGATCTTTCTGGGCCCTCTCTTCTCCAGGCCGAACAGTCCCAGCTCTCTCAACCTTCCCTCAGACGAAAGATGCTCCAGTCTCTTTATTGCCCTCATGGCCCTTTGCTGGACTCGCTTCATTAAGTCCATGCCTCTCGCACTGGGGAGTCTAGCACTGGACCCAGCACTCCAGGTGTCACCAGGGCTTAGTGGATGAGAAGGATCACCTCCCTCGATCTGCTGGCAACGCTCCGCCTAACGCAGCCCAAGATCCTATACACCTTTTTCACTACAAGAGCACCAGCCTGTGCTGGTTATTCCCACCCAGAGGCAGAACTTCACTTTCCCTTTTCTTGAAGCTCATGAGATCCCTGTTGGCCTATCTCTTCAGCCTGCTGAGGTCCCTCTGAATAGCAGGACACCCACCCAGTGTATCGGCCACTCCTCCCAGTTTTGTATCATCTCCAAGCATGCTGAAGGTTCACTGTGTCTCATTATCAAGGTCATTAATGAAGACGTTAAACACTATCATGCCAAGCACTGACCCCTGGGGTTCGTCACTAGTGACTGGCCTCTAGCTGGACCTTGTGCCACTGATCATGACCCTTTCAACCCAGCAATTCAGCCAGTTTCTCTCCACATCACTACCCACTTATCTATCTAGCCCATGCTTCATCAGTTTGCCTATAAAGATATTATGGGGAAGAGCGTCAAAAGCCATACCAAGGTTAAGAGAAAGAACATTCACCACTCTCCCCTTATCCACTGTCAACTCATCACAGAAGGCCAACGGCTTGGTTAAGCATGATTTACCCTTCACAAAGGCACGCCGACTACTCCCAGTCACATTCTTGTCCTTAATGTGTTTAGAAACCGTTTCTAGGATTAGTTAGTGTCTAGCAATTAGTTAGCCTTCCCAGGGATTGAGGTGAGGCTGAACAGTCTATAGTACCTCAGATCCTCCTCCTTCCCCTTCTTGAAGACAAGAATGACACTAGCGTTCTCTTCCAGTCCTCAGGAACCTCCCCCAGTTGCCAGAGCCTTTCAAAGATTATCAAGAGTTGCCTCGCAACGACAAGCTTCCCCAGCACTCGCGGATGCATCCCATCAGGTGCCATGCTCTCTAACCTGATCCTCCTCCACCGAGGTCTCTTCCTTGCTCTGGACTTTCCCACCAGTCTCAGCGGTCTGGTGTTCCTAAAGGTAAATCTTACCAGTAAAGACAGAGGCAAAGAAGACACTGAATACTTAGGCCTCTTTCAGGTCCTTTGTCACCATGTCCCCTGCCCCCCTCAACAGCAGGCCCACATTTTCCCTAGTCTTCCTTCTGCTCATGATGTACCTGTAGAAGCCTTTATTGCCAACCTTCACATCACCCATCAGATTCAACTCCAGACTGGTTTCGTTTCTGCTATTTCCATCCCTGCATGCTTGGGCACTGCCTCTTCGTACTCCTCCTGGTCACCCGTCCCCGTTTCCTCTGCTTGTATTCATCCTTTTCATGTCTGAGTTTAGTCAGCAGCTCCTTGTTCATCTATGCAGGCCTCCTGCCACCTTTGCTTGACTTCTTGCTTGTTGGGATGGACCAGTCTTGAGCTTGGAGGACATTTTCAAAAAATCAATCAGCTCTTACCGGCCACCTCTTCTCTTTGGGACCATATCCCACAGGATACTTCCAGACTGATCCCATAACAGGCCAAAGTCTGCTATCCTGAAGGACAGGGTTGTGATCCTGATTTTATCCATCCTCCCTCCTTGCAGGATCCTGAACTCCACCACCTCATAGTCACTGCGGTCACAGCTGCCCCGATCTTCACCTCCCAGACCAGTCGTCCCAGCAGAGCCCTTCCCCTTATCACCCTCTCAGACACCTGTGTAGGAAAGTTGCTACTGATGCACACCAGGAACCCCTTGGACCACTTGTCCCCTGCTGCGGTTTCTCCCCAGTAGACACTGGGGTGGTTGAAGTCCTCCATGAGGACCAGGGCCTGGGAACGTGAGCCTTCTTCCAGATGTCTGAAGACCCCCGCTACTGTATCACCTATGTCAGTCTGCCTGTTTGTTCTGATCCAAAAGCTCAGGACCCATTTCCAGGCAGGGCACTACAGCGTTATCTGAATGAATCTGGAGAGAGTCCAGCGGAGGGCTACGAGGATGATGAGGGGACTGGAGCATCTCTCCTATGAGGAAAGGCTGAGGGAGCTGGGCTTGTTCAGCCTGGAGAAGAGAAGGCT
>Ga0065711_1003931_pt1 | contig 25751 bp, 20 predicted proteins | sample Hoacrofraction12_FD_59098 | JGI IMG/M metagenome (GOLD analysis project Ga0065711, IMG submission 59098) | Hoatzin crop microbial communities from Cojedes, Venezuela - Epithelial fraction 12 v2 (version 2) | ecosystem: Host-associated > Birds > Digestive system > Esophagus > Crop | place...
GGGGGGGGGAAATGTGGCTTCCTGCCACAACTGTTCTTGTTCCAAAGTATCTGAAACTCTCCTATCAGTGACATTGCTGTTTCTGTAAACACTGTCCCTGGGCTGGCTCCGGGACTCTGTTTGCTCAGAGCCTGAGCTGGGAGACTCCCTTCCAACGGAGGAAATGGGCCAACGCGTTAAGCTCTCGCTGGAGATTGTTCACGTCCACAGAAGCTGTATCCTCTGCTGGAAAACAGAGCTTGGATCCGTGCCACAGCGTGTCCGTGATGTTAATGAGTGGGAGAAGCCCTGTGCTCATTGCCTGCTTCAGCAGTAATCTGCTAATTCGGGGAAGGAGTGAGAAAACAAAGTGGAGTTTGATGAAATTTAAATGTGATACTTAATCCTGTTAGTCCACAGAGGCAAAAGCTTTGTGTTGTGTGGGGGGGGAGGGAGAGGAGCTATTGAATTTACCTGAAATCTATGCATCAGGAAGAACCAGATCAAGTGGGATCTGGATCCATGCCTTGTTTCAAATACGTCGTCTTTGCCAAACAGAAACCTCAGCTGAGTTTCTGTAAAACTGAAGCCCTGCTTGTTTTCATCCCGCAGCAACTGCTGTTTAATACAGATGAGCAACTTGATCTTCTTGGGTTGCTCACATACCATGGTGATAACCCTCACCGAAATGCTAGTAAAGAAGTTTTACGTTTACTACCTGCTTAGGAGAAAAGAAAGTATGTTCGGATGAGTTTTATTACTATCTTTTAGATCAAGTGGTGAGTTTAAATCCTTTTTTTCAGTTTCAGGGTTGCTGCTTCGAGTAGTAGCTATTACTGCTCTCAAATTTTTCTTTGGTGTTGCTACTTCAGCAACCCAAGCCTAAAAAGGGTTAAGTGACTTTGTAAGTTGTCAGGCAGATGTTCAACATGACTGCAGCACTTGGTGGTGCTGAGCACCGTGGTTTCTGTGATATCCTTGACGTGGTTCTGGATCGCAGTGGGTAGATGTGCTGCGGGGAGCATGGGGCACAGCAGCACTAGTAGGGCTGGTAAGCCAGCAACACCAGTGTGATGCTTAAATCTTTTTTTTTCGTAGGTAGTGTGGAGAGGAGGAAGGAGGACTGTGAAGGGAGGCTTTGGAGTTGGAAGTTGCATTTCTGTTAAGAAGCAACATAGAGGAAAGCACAAATGAGGCTTAATAGAAACTATAGCGTGGGGGGCAGAGACTGATGTGATGTGATAACTGGAGGTACGGAAGGTGGCTTGATGAGGGGGAAGGATGATTGTAGACCTCGATAGGCCTAGACCATGGCAGTAGTTGGTGTTTGATTCAGCTGAGAAGGGGTAGCCATAAGAGGTTTTAAGGGCATGATTTCTTACACTGTTCTTCCTGGCAGTAGTTTTCTGAATGTGTTACGGTCACAGCGAGATTTTTGCCTTTCCTTCATTGGAGAACGTTGTGTGAAAATGAATCTGGAAGAGGAAAAGTTGCTGGATGAGATAGAAATGTAAGGATCAGTTGAAAGGGCCACAATTTAGATTTTGTGCATAAAGGATCTGCAACGCTGCTTGTTTGGCTGTGTCTGTGGAGCTGTAAGTATTAATGATGTGTTGGAGTTGGCAGGCATATTTTTCTTGAAGTGATGGAGAGATGAAGAAAGATTTCATGTGTAGCAATGGACACAGATTTGGAGTAGAGGCAGTTTTCCAGACCATATTCACAAAGGTGGCAATTTTTTTAAAATTGTGAAGTCAGTCACCCAGAGACTGGATGTCCAGCAGAGCTTTTCAGCATGTACACTTTAAAAGCAAATGGAGGCTCTTCTGATGGGGAAGAAAAAGTAGCTGAGTAAGAGAGCTGGGTCTGGACCTTCACAGAAAAGATGGTTGACAACTCAAAATGCATAGGGATGGAATACTGCAAATATCTTTGGACTTTGATAAGAACACTGTTAGCTAAGTTAACCTGAAGAAGGTCTAGGATGGAAATAGAAGAGTGAAACTTGAGGTGACTACTGTGCTTAGAGATTAAGTGAAAATCTGGGTAGTGAATGAAGAGGTGAGGAGATTGAAAGATCCAAGACGGGGAAAATAGCTGGAGGATGAAAATTCCCTAATAATGCATACTTTTCCATAGAACTTGCTTGTAAATCCTTAAAAAAGGAACATGATTTAAAAGAAGTGATCCAACAAAACTATTGTAACACGGCTGTAGTAGCTATAAGCACTGGAAATAGGAAATGCTTCTTGCATTGCTTAATTCTTGCTCTGTAAATTTATTAGGATTCTTAAACCAACAGCGGCAAGAAAAATTGACTGTACAAGTCTTTCAAGCATTGTGCCAAACCTCATTTCTACTTGTCCACGTAAAAATGACAGCATTTCAGGTTGGCAATTTCCCTTTCTTAAAAGCATCTTTATCTAGAACTTTTTTCAGTAGAGGAAGAAGGATTCATCCATCATACTCCATCTGCTCGGTCATGCAAGCGCTGCCTGGTAACTATTGAAATGCCAGCCTCTATCAAAGTCTCACAGCTTGAATGCCGTTTGCCGCAGTTCATTTGGCAGCAGAGCTGGCTGCCTGGTGGGTGTGGAGGAAATGGTAGAAGCTAGCTGAACATAGTTTAGGTAATTTAGAGAAGGACGCATAACCCCCTTTGACGGTCAAGGGTGAACTTTTAATTTAAAAATTTTAGGAAATGAAGTTGCACTAAATAGTAACTGAATGAAGAGCTTCCTTCTACCCAAATTTTGCTGCTGATGTGAAATCTTAAGTAGCTCTTAAGTGAAGCTTTGCAGCTTTGCTCCTGCAGAAGCTCAGATTCCTCTTTACCGTATTAAAGCTTTGATTGTAAAGAAGTTAGATTTCCTGGGGAAAAGGGGCCAGCTATTCTGTTATTCTGGCGTAGTGCGCAAGCTGGCTGTTGAGTCATGTACTCTTGATGCCAGTAATGTTCTTGAGAATTCCCGAAGAGACGGTGCCTGCAGTAGTGCTTGTCACCTGGGCATATCAAACTCTGACTGAGCAAGCGGCATGTGTAAAACTGAGGCAGCTGGGGTTGGTTTTTGCTTGTTTTGAATGTGCAAGAAGTGGGGGGAAAAATGACTTGCAGAAAAGCTGTCGTAGAAACAAGCGTGTATGTGTAGAGAATTTGAGAGAGAGAACTTAATAGAGAGGAGCTATGAGCCTCAAGGGTCTTTGTTACAGTTAGAGCCAAGACTCATGAATTAAAAATTCCAGTTTAGAGAGTGCACATAAATTACCTCTTGTTTTAACCTGACAAAGACTCGCAGTTGTATGGAACAAAATAAGAATTGTGCAAAGGTTTCCTGATGAAACTGAAAAGCAAGGTGAAACATGCTTGTAGGTTTTGTGTTTAATTAAGTACTTAGGTTTGCAACAAAACTTGCCTTCCCTCCTGAGTCTGTGGTCAGGTCCCTCTGAGAGAAACTTCTGAGACTATGTAGCTCACCTAAATCGGAGGGAGGTTCCAGGGTTTGGTTTAGATATGAAGTTAGAGGAGCTCTTCCTTTGGGTGTAATTTTGATACCATGTTAAGTGGTTTGGGGATTTCCTGTGAAGTGATTTACTTCAGATTCATTTTTCGCAGTTGCTGCTGCTCTACTACTAGGTAGTTTGTACTCTATCTCCCCTTCAGAATTATACACGATAAATCTTCTAGGATTCTGTCTGCCTCTCTGCTTTTTATTTCTCTCTTCCTTATTAAAGTCCAAATTATCTAACATCTATATTAAGAAAACATAAGTGCTCCAGAAAAAGCCTCTGTGTTTCTGTATTTTTGCTGCTCTTCCAATTTTACTCAACTTGAGAGGTGAAACCACGCAATAGAAATCTATGTGCGGTAGGCTTAAATTTTAACGTGAAACCTCAGAGCTGTGCTAAAACCACCATATAAGGCATGATCGAGATGTTTCAGTAAATTCTCTTCCTAGCCATCAGCCTAAAACGTTCATTTTTGCATGCACGGTTTTCAACTTAACGTAAAGGTTGTTTTAATTATTTCATTTTCAAAGTTATTCACATTTGACTGTAAGAATATATTTGCACTGGATTAACTGCATTTGGTAAGAAAATTGAAGAGGTTTTTTTAAGTCGTGCAATAAGCCAGTATTAAAACCATAAATGTGGTTTCTTATATTACTCTTATACCTAAGAAATTAATTAAAAACAAAGTTCTGATGTAGAGTTCCACAGGTCAATGTATGCTTGTTGCTTTGCTTACCTGCGTATTTCTCACAAAAGAAAGATCAGGATATCACTAACATACAGTGGTTCTATGCCAAGCAAAAATGACAGGAGTTAGATTTCTTCGTCACTTGACGATGCATTGCTTGGCTTCTACAAATTCTGTTGTTCTCTTAATATGTGTTTTTGCTTCAGAGTAAGACTTGCTTTCTGTCCTACAGCAATCAACTCAACCTTGAAACGAGCAAACCTGAAAATTCTTGCTAAGACTAAGTAATATAGGTGTTGTTTGGGATGGGGGAGTGGTTTAATTCCCTTTTTGATTATTTTTAGTCTACGCACTAATGGTCTAAAGTAAGTCCTGCCCTGTATGTCAGTAGTCCGTGAAACTTTTCTAGTTAATAGCTTTAGTAGCAAAGTGTGTAACTGAATTGAGACACTGAGCAGGAAAAACGGTTTTATTTCACGTCTTTCTTGCTGAAAACTAATTTTTACCATTGAGAAATTGTATGTTTTGATGCTTATTTGTGTGAAGAAATGAGGTAAATGCTGCCGCTTGTTGGAATTTTCTAGGTAAAATCTCCTCAGCCAGAGACACTCATTAACACTTTCCTCACAACTCTTGTCAAAAATCAGAGGCAGGGAGAAGATGGAGGGAGCCTTTGCTGTTTCATAAGGACAATCGTGCTAATGCTTCTTTTGCAGAAAAGCTTTATTTATCTTAGCAACCTCGTTGTTAAATAATCCCCAACACTTTGTAGCACAAGCTAAGGAGAGTAAAGCTATTTAGGAACAGAGGGAATGTGGACGTGTGGGGCAAAGACGCATGCCATAGCTAGAGAGCCTGATGAACACGAGAGAGGAGGGCATTGAACTGTAATTAGAGATTATTTCATATAAAACTGGTTCTTGATGCCTTATGGCACTAGAAACTGATGTCTAATCTTCCAGCTTTGTATTTCATTTTTTTGTACGTTGATAACGTGTAAATGAGATCTTATGGCAGGCCCCCCAGGCTGTTTCTCCATATGAGTGTGGAACTTTCTATTTTATGTGACTCTTTCTATTCAGGACTGCTGTCAGGGCTGGATTTGTGTACCCGGATGGTTGCGGGGGTGGNAGTGGAGGGGCGGGGTGGGTGAAAGAAATACCCTTATCAGCATGGAGTGGAGGGTCGAACTAGCAGTTCTCTAGGCTGTACTGACATCTGGTGGCAGTTTAAATATTTCTATAGTATTCGAAATCTTTTTCATTCAAAGATGGGGCAATTGCCTACCTACAGTCTGCTTGCTTTTGTATTTTGGGCTGTTCCACTGTATTTTGTGGCTTCTGTGTGATGGCCATCCTTCTCCCACTATCTTGCTTCTGACTCCTGGGGGAAAAAAAAGTTTTAAATTGCCAAAACTAATGTTTCTTTTATCTAGTTTAAAAATGTACTAAGGACTTCACTTTTAGATGTATTTTTTTATTCTGTGTTTATAGCAGTTGGAAAATTATTATTTTATGTTTTTTCTCCCCTCCCTTCAAAGAACTGCAAGGCTTATGAAGGGAATGAATGAGATCGTTTTCTTTCTTTGAAGCCAAAGGCACATACAGCTGCTAAAAGAGAGCCCAGAGATCCACTTTCGTTTTTAGATCTTCTCCATCAGACAGAGACCCTGGGGTTCCTCCTTACGTACCCAGATATATAAGTGCATGTATCCAAAATGTAACACAGAATGATCAGGACAGGAGAAAACATAGAATTCACTGGCATGGGCTTGAAGCAATCTTATAACGGTGTCAGGGTTTTTTTGGAGGAAGTCAATAAGCAATTATTGTTGCCGGGCCCAAAAGTTGTTCACTGAAACTGAGTGCCCTTCCACGAGCAGGCAGCTGGGAGGAGAAACTTGGCAGTTTTGAGGGAAATACTGCTTCGTGTCGTAGGAGAACAGCAGGAGTGAGTGGTTTGTGGTCTTCACAACTGCCACATAAGGATGGACACCTATGAGGGAGGATCCACCAGCCTCTAGTTAAGCTCTAAGGATGCCTGTCACTTTGCCTGCTCCTCAACGCAGCCCAAACCTCAGTTCTTCACATTAACGTGGCTGTTGTACTTCAGATGTTGTTAGTTACTCTCTGAGGGGTGGCAGGTCAGTGAAAGAGGTAATTTGGGATATATCTCCAAATGTAATGACCACACAGTCTTTACTCCAGGACTCCACCAGGCAAGGAAGGAAGAGTTTTAAATGCTTTGAAGTCTTCCCTAGGCCTGCTGCTTTTTAAGCTCCCTGTATGCGGGAGGGGGATACAGCCCCTCCAGTGGGTCACTGCAGGTGGATCGGGTAGCCTCTCTGTAGGCAGATTATAGATGTACGTTACAGATGAATTTTGAGGAAGGTTTTGGAGACCGTTCTGAACTTTTTTCATTTGTAAGAGGCAGTATAAGAGGGCTTATGTAAATAATGCCTTATTAGTTACACTAATGCCATAATATCCGTAACATTCAGTGATACTTTTCCCAATTTTAATAGTGTGTCTGATGCAGAGGTAGCAGAAAGATAAGTTTTTTTTCAGAGGGCCACGAGTACCTAGAAAGTAGCAGGATGTCAGCTCGTCTGACAAGGCTGTAAAGGTGTTGTACCTCACACTATATGTGATTTTCTCCCTGTTTACAAACTGAGCATCTTTTTTTTTTATTTTCCAGTTATCTGCTGTTGGGTGATATAATTGAGTGGTTTTTGACTGTAACAAATATTCTGTAAAGTGAGCAGTGAGTAATATGTGTATGTTGGCACCCAACTTATTGTCATCACAACAAATTAAATATATAACTTGCTACAAAGGGAAGAGAATGGGTTTTCCTTGCAGTCCTTCCCTTTCGTTCTTCGTTGTGAAATGAAAGCGAATGAACAACAGCTGTTGCTTCGTGTATAGTGTGGCCTGAATTGTGCAGTTCAGAATGTCTTCCTTCCCCGGCAGGGCAGTGCTTCAGTTGTGTTTGGGTGCTGCTGGTTTTTGTTGCACTACATTCTTTTAGCAGTTGCTTCTTTTGTAACTCTCTGTACTGTAGTTTATCCTTACTGTTGTGATAGCTTTGCTGAGACCATGATCACCGGTGTGGCTGTCAGTACAGGTAGTGCCTTCCCTGACCTCCCTCAGCTGCAGAATTTTAGCCTAGCTTTTTGCAGGACTTGCTGGCAAGTCAGCAGCTTTATTTCTTCTCAGACACTTGTAGAACAACATGCTTTGCAATGAAAGCTGGTGGGTTTTTTGTTGGTGGGTTGGTTTGGGTTTTTTTCTGCTATCTGGGTACCTAGACATAGATGAGGAACTGTGCCTAGCAAGTGATAGGCAATTATTTTGGCAAAGGAGTGCAATGTATGTAACTTCCTACCCCTCCCCAAATATCTTGCCTTAGAAGCATTATTCAGACTTCATAAAATATTGGTTAAAATAAAATAGTCACCTGAAATGACTTGGAAGTCAAAGGCAGTCAATAAAGGAGGAGTAGAAATATATTGGACCTGGACTTAACGTAAGCATTTCATTGTTGTCGTGTTCTGTCAGTTGTTTTGAATGTGAGCCATTCAGAATAGGAATTACTGTGTTCAGTATAAATGCGGTTCTTACCAGAAGACTTCCTCAAATTGTTTGAAGATGTTATGACTATCTGGTGGGAAGCATATCTGAAATATATATGCAAAACTGACTTTTAAAGTCCTAAGTCACTTGTATCATTCATTTAAATGCTGAAGCCGAAGAACATATAGTATGTCTCAAAAGTGTTTGGGATTCCATGATACTGTTAGACAATAATATATTGCTTAGCTTTTATTCTGATTTTTCTTGTTCTAAATTTCTGGATTGTTTTTCCTTCTTCTGTATGAGTATTTCCTTGTCACTGCATCATTTGCCTTGACAAGTTTTCTTCCTGTATATACTGACAGTATGATGCCTGTTATTGCACTGGCTTTCATAAATTTTCTTAGATGTGAGGCCAACAGCTCCAATAGTTCATAGGCTTATTTTGAAAGCAGAATTCTTTGTTGTTATAGAAATAAGCCGAAGCAGACATTTTGGGTTTTTTTTCCTGCTACATTCTTTTTAGCAAATACAGTATCCATGTTCTCTGAATTTACATGTTTTAGGGTTTTTTTGCCTTGCAGACATACTGGATTATTGAGGGGGAGGTAATTTTTTTTCCATTTATTTTCCATGTATTGAACTTAGAAAAATTGTTTTAATGTTAGGGAGTCTAACACAGGTTAATGTTTTCAAAGTCAGCTGTCTGATTTTAAACCCTGAAGTTGAATTGTATGGGACAAGTGAAATAATAGTAAATAGAAGTTCTAACCAGCAGTTGTAATAAAAGATGCAAATCAAGATGATAACACATGAATATGAAAAAATTTCATCATAGCCCTTAGAGGATCAAAATAGGATCTGTTAGAAATATCAGATGCTTGTCTGCCAAAGGTTAAGAGTACTGCAGTAATTTCAGTCAGAAGCTACCACAGCATTATTTTTCCACCCTCTCTTATAAAAGGTTGATGTGCCTTTTGCAAATAATACTTAATCTGGAAAACCTTGAATAAGAAATATAAGGTCTCTAGCATCTGTTCACGTGGGACTTTGAAGCTGGCCTTGCCTCCAACAGGGGCTGGGACTAGATGACGTCCTGAGATGTGTTTCACACCTGGATTATTCTGAGATTTACTCCTTTGTCTTGCTCTGAGGGTGCAGCTCCATGGTTTTCTTTCTGCACTTTATGCTTTTGTTTCTACCGCTGGATTAATTGTTGATCCAACAGCAGGCTGTTCTGTTCCTTGCAGGGTTACCTGGCAATCTGACTTGCTTGGCTGCTTGGTTAAAGGACAGGCATTTCCCTCTTCTGCTGTGTGTCTTGGAGAGATCCAATCCATGGCCCCAGTCAACAAGTAAAACAGGTGGAGTTTTTTAGAAGTGCATCTTCTGGGCACAGAACTAACGTAGGTTGTTCAGCTGCTGATCAGAGAGATGATTTATTTGTGACAGACAGCTTAAGAAGGAAACCTTTTAGTTCTTGCAATTTTTGCTGCCTTTGCGTTGCAGTTCATATTATTTTGTAGCAGACTGGAAGGTGAAGGTGATCTGTACCTTCAGATTTATTTCAACTTTTCAGGCTCCTGCAAATCTCTAGGACCTCTTATGAATGGTAAAGTGGGGTGTGGAATTATGTAGTTCCGCTCTTTCCCTCTCCTGCTGCTGTAGTTTTTCTTGAGTGAAGGGATCCCCACCAGGGATTTTTGTGGCATACTGTGCTATATAAGGTGTTCATACCATGGTGAGAACAGTACCAGTACTGGGGCAACCCTTCTATAGGTTAAGCTCTCAGATAAAGCTTTTCTGGCTTTTCAATAGCAAAGTAACTTTTCTTTAAGTAGGTTGTGTGTGTGATTTTGTAAGACAATTCAGGTCCCCAGTCACTTGCACATTTCTTTACACATACATTGTGTTTTCAAAGTGGAAGCTATTAATAATCTTGTCCCAAAGTGTTGCTTATGTTATACTAAAACCTGTTGAAGTGAAATTTGTTCTCTTGTGAGGATTTTGGCTTTTCTTCTAGATGAGAAATCCTTTTTGTTATTTATGATTAAGCTCTCATTTTTTATTTTCATTTGCGTTGGTAGCAACCTTAAAGGTCACCTAGTTCCAACCCCCCTGCCATGGGCAGGGACACCTTCCACTAGACCAGGTTGCTCAGAGCCCCATCCAACCTGGCCTTGAACACTGCCAGGGAAGGGGCAGCCACAGCTTCTCGGGGCAACCTGTTCCAGTGCCTCACCACCCTCAGAGTAAAGAATTTCTTCCTTATAGCTCATCTAAACCTACCCTCTTTCAGTTTAAAGCCATTACCCCTTGTCCTATCACTACATGCCCTCTGTCAAAAGTCCCCCTCCAGCTCTCTTCTAGGCCCCCTCAGGTACTGGAAGGCTGCTATAAGGTCTCCCCAGAGCCTTCTCTTCTCCAGGCTGAGCAGCCCCAACTCTCATAGGAGAGGTGTTCCGTCCATGGGATCATTTTTGTGGCCCTCCTCTGAACCCGCTCCAACAGGTCCATGTCTTTCCTGTGCTGAGGGCCCCAGAGCTGCACACAGGACTCACGGTGGAGTCTCACCAGAGCAGAGCAGAGGGGCAGAGTCACCTCCCTCGCCCTGCTGGCTATGCTGCTTTTGATGCAGCCCAGGATATGGTTGGCCTTCTGGGCTGTGAGTGCACACTGCTGGTTCATGTTGAACTTCTCGTCAACCAGCATACCCAAGTCCTTCTCGGCAGGGCTGCTCTCAATCCATTCTCTGCCCTGCCTGTATTTGTGCTTGTCATTGCCCTGACCCGTATGCAGGACCTATTTTGTTTTGTCCTTTTCCTTTAGAGGTGATATACTTAAGGAAACTGAATATTTAATCTGTTTCTGAGAGGAAGATACAATCTCAGACATACCTGGACTGCTGTTAACAGTCAACTGTTGTTGTATAACTGAACTCAAGTTTATCAAGACATGTCTTTAAAAATATCCTTTTCCTCACAGTATTCAAAGGTATCCCAGAACCATCGTTCTTCTGATATTTAAAATATAAGCCAGATATTGTAGGCATTCCTCTAAGCCAGAGCTCTGGGGTATTTCTTTTAAATACTGTTAAAAGCTTCCAGTCCTTTGGAAAAATTACACAACATCTTTTACTTGTGGAGCACAATATTTTTTTCTGCTTGATTGATTGTTTGCTAGTGTATTTATGTGCCTTCATTAAAATGGCGAATTCTCTCTTTTCTGCAGGCACAACTTCAAGACATTCAGGAGTACTTTGGAGTGAACTGGGAGGAAGCCTTGCAATACCACGATGCCAGTCACAGTGGCTGTCCTCTGGAGATGCTGAAGCTCAGCTTCGTTTTGAACTTCTGTCTTACGCTTCCCCACTTGTGCTCAAAGGACTTAACATTGACTGGGATTCATATGGTATAAAATAGTCATAGGTATGGGTTTTTTTCCTCACTTTACTTGACATTTGCATGTTTCTGGCAATCAGTGATGAAGTCTGTACTAGGTCTGCTGACATCTGGTCTGTTTTCAAGAGCTCTGGGTGACAGGTACTGTAAACATCCTACACTCTCAGCTGTGGAAACTAAGAAAGCTGGGAGAAGGCTGTTTACTCTCCCTGCCTTGGAAATCATCTGGAGGACAAGGGCGGAATATTGTGAGCTCTGTGTTGACTGTATTTCTGACAACCTGTATTTCATATTTTATGTTACAGTGTCAGTAACAAAATAGCATTATATTATAGAATCAGTGACCATTTTCTGACTGAGGTCAGAAGGGCCTTACAATACGCTTAGGCTTGAGGGAAATTTAAGTAGTAGCAATAATGCATTACAATACTTCCATCCTTAAGCAGGGATTAAAACAGACCTGTCACCCTGTTTGTTTATCAGTAGTGGTACATACAAGTTACGTTGTAGACATCCTCAGGTTGACGCATCAGTAGTGGATTTAGTCAACATCATCCTTAAATGTTTGGTTCTTGTTTTCCAAGATTCACTCAATTCTCATTTCCGACCCAAAAGGGCTAGAAACAGAGGTCAGAAGGCAAAAAGGTTCTAGGAGATTTCAAATTTGAGTTTCCATTTGAAGAAATTCATAGGTGTCAACACTGTTTAACTCCATCTCTAAATTAACTGAATTTTAGATACAAAGGATACAAAGATATTGTATATCTTGTATTTTGATAGGAAGGATACAAAGATATTTTAGATACAAAGATACAAAGGTATTTATTTGCCTTTTGTTTTCACAATCTTCCTCTTCCTCCTTGTGTTTCATTCTGTTTGCTGTTAGCCAAGTAGAGCAGGTCATTTTAAATGTAGAATAAGCTGAAAAAAAAAAATTTCCTTGTGAATCTAATATCCTGCTGGCATGGTCTAAATCCTCATGAAGTGTAGTTTTGCAGCTCTTCTTAAGCAGTTACTTTGACAGAAAGAATATTATTCCCCTCTTCCTTCTTTTTTTCTTATTTATGGGAGGGGGGTAAGTTTTGTGCTCTCTAAGAAATTTCATAGAATGCTGTGGGTTGGAAGGGACCTTTAGAGGTCACCTAGCCCAAGCCCCCTGCAGTGAGCAGGGACATCTTCAACTAGACCAGATTGCTCAGTGCTCCGTCCAGCCTGGGCTTGAATGTTTCCAGGGATGGATCATCTACCACCTCTCTGGGCAACCTGTTCCAGTGCCTCACCACCCTCACTGTAAAGAATTTCTTCCTTATATCCAGTCTAAATCTACCCTTCCTTAGTTTAAAAACGTTACTCCTTGCCCTGTCAGAACAGGCCTTGCTAAAAGGCAATTATTTGTCATAATATAGTCGAATTCAAAGATCACATTCTAGCTCCTTTTACAATAGTATTCTTATGTCTTCAGATCCTGCTTCTCCAGCTTTCTAGCAAAGGCATTTGAGTATAAAATCTTGAAATGAGGGCTGTTCTAAGAGTTTAAATACCAGGATTTGGAAAAGTGATGGGAGTGGGAAGACGACAGGCGAACGGTAAAAGATTGTGTAAGGATTTGAAGTAGTACTGCTACAAAATGGACAAAAATGAATTCAAACTATTAGGCAGAGCTAAAAAAAACTCAGTTATTTGAAGCAATAATTATTTTTCAGGCTGTTGCTTGCCTTCCATTTGTAAAAATGAATGGGAAGGGAAGCCAGAGTTACAGGGCCCATGAGAGTGCAGTAGCCAAGGAGTAAGCTGATGCATGAAAGGAAGGTTTGGGTCTGACTGTGCAGTAACGAACAGCAGTGCTTCAGGTTTGTGGGGTTTTAGCTCGTGATTTGTGGAGTAATTTCTAAGAAAAGCAGAGTTAGCCTCCTAAAGTGATTGTTTTACGGACACATTAACTGTTCAGACTAGTCAAACGATAGAGGGTAGCATTTCCTAATACACATGGCTCTCTTGGCAGAGAGAGATTTCCGAGGGTGATGGAGCACACAGTTACATCCTCCACTGTGTGACGATACTGATTGTAGGCTATGCTGTCGAGGAAAGACAACCTCCTCGAAGGAGATAACATCCTGAATTTGTGGGGTGTGGTTTTTTATATTAAGCTTATTTAGATTTGCTTTAGGCTGGGAACCATTATTTTGTGTCAATTGGAAAAACTTTTTTATATTTAGCAGTACTTATTTGGGCATTTAATTGTGAAATTCCATCTGCAGTTTCATCAGTGTTAGCTGGGACTGGTTGAGTTTCTCGTACATTCTTCCTTGGCCGTGCTTTCCTGCCCTTTTACTTGTGCTGACATTAATGTTTGTTTAAACTGCAAGCTAATTCAGTGGCTTGACCCTGCTGGAAACTAAATAAGCAAACAGCTTTTATGTGGATAAGCTGAGTAATGGTTTACTCTGCCACTGTGGTGTGGCCTAAAATGCTGCTGAAAATGCCAGTTCCTTCAAATATGGCCACTTTTCTGAAGACCTAGAACAGAGTTTATTCTAAATAGATTATGAAATCCCAAAATAATGAAATGGTGAAATTACAGGATTTTGTATATTTTTGTATCTTATATGATGTTAAATTCTTGTTAATGCTGTTGGGATGCAATTGCAAGCATGCTGCTAAAATAAATTCACATAAAATTGTTTTACTTAAAATTTTTCATTTTTTGAACACCATTCATACTTCTTATTGAAAGATTTGTTTGTAAAATCTAGTAACTGTGTTGGTAATAGGGAGCAACCAGTAATTTTGCTACCTCGAGACCTTTAATTGTAAAGGCATCCTCTGATGGACTTGCACAATACTGAGCGCTGTATAAATTGTGTTATTTCTAGATCCCAGAGGGTGTTTTCCCCCCAGGTATTACTTGCCAAGCCAAAGGCAAACGTTATGTCCTTTTCCCTTGTTAATCTCAGACTTCAAAGAGTTTAACATTCTTTCCAGTCTTTCAGTTAAATATAGAGCTTTGCCATTGTGAAAAAAACATACAGGGCTGTTTCAAAAGCCTGTTGCTGGTAATGAGTTTTGGATTGGGTCCATGGAGAGGTAATCTGGATAGCTACTAGCCAGTCATCTGTGGGAAATGCTGACTGAAGGCACGAGGGTTTTTAATTTTTCTTGAAGGGTGGTTCTGCCAAGATGTGAAAGTGACTTGGTCCAAGTGGTTCTTGGCACCCGGAAGAATATCGTGCTTGGCTGTGAAGCCTAACATGCTGCATTGATTATGTTTTGGGGATCTTTTTTATGAGGAAGAGGATAGTTCTTACTATCATGTTTCTTTGAGTTTAGGTATTGTAATTTTCTCTCTCTAAACTCTTAACAGAGATGAAGCAGAATATTTTTTCTTCCCCCCCTTTTTTTTTTTTAAAGCTACATTTTTGATTACGTAGTCCATCTAGGTAATTGCCTAAAGTACAGTTCTGGTAACAGAGAGGGTGACTGTGGGAAGAAAGAATGTGTGGGAGTCCTTGGGCAGAGCTGTCGCTTGTTTGGATATTGCAGCCTGTTACAAGTGAAATACTAGAAAAACGTCGTATTAAAAGTTTCAAAGAGCTGCTAGTGGGGGAAAGGAGAGATGAAGGGGGAAGAGAGGTGACTGACTTGTTATCCAAAGGGGGAGTAGTTATATACTGTTGATTTTAAGTGTAAACTCTTCCTCAACGATATAGTGAAAGAGAGCAGCAATTGTCCCTGAAGCTTGTGCAAAAGTTGAGTCCTTTTTTTGTGAAGTACATCTCACTGTCACAGATTCTAGTTCAGTGCAGGATTTAAAGGTCTCTGAGAAGCCACTGTGCTTTAAAGACCTATATCTAAATTGAAGAATGAAAGAGGAAGAAATTTCTTTTAATGAAAAAGAGGAAGAAAAACACGTTAGGTGGACTTCAGTCATAGCTGCCCCTGAAATGAGAAAGCAGGTTCTAGATTTGAATTTTCTCTGTCCTATGACTGAGATGAAAACATGACAAGTAACTGTCCTTCTGCAAAATAGACAGGTGTGGAATATCTGTAATACAAATATTATGCATTCATATGCAGACAAAGATTTTAAAGCTTAAAAATACATTAACTTAAAATCTGAGCAAACACTTTTTCTTTGATTCAAGCTTTCCTCAAAATTAGGTTCTGTTTTTTAAAAACCTTTTTTTGTAAACTGATTCTCTTAAAAAGCACTTTTAATGAAAACAGAATGCAAAAGCTGAAGCTTCTTTTATTCTTGTGTGAACCTTTTGGTTCTTGTCAGCTCTGGGCTCCATCCAAGACCTACTTAGCCACAGTTAGGCTTTTGTTTCCTTGGTTTTGGCCTTTGGTTTTAAGGATGTTCGTGTGAATTAAATGGAAATATGCTTTTGTAGCAACCATTTTGTATAATAAGCAAACTTCAACTAAGCATTGCAACCTATAACTACAAAGTACCTCAGAAGAGAAGCTGAGGGCTTGCTTATTTTAAGTAGTGTAATATGATAGCTAAATTACACCTTATTTAACTCTCCAGAAGGGAGAGCAGAGTGAGGCTGTGTTGCGTAAGCCTGAAGTTTGCCACACTGACTTCGCTCCACAGAGCATCTGGCTTTGTTCCTGCTATGGTTAATAAGGGATTTTTGTTGCTGCCTTGGTCCTGTTACTAAGCTGTTAAAATAATAGTGCAGAAAGATGGAGACTAATCCTGGCTTTGGACAGACTATCTGTGCTTCATTTTCTCCTGTGTGAAAAAAGATGACACTTCCTCTGTAAACACACAACCCCAGGTTGTTTTGGAGTCTCTCTTTTGCAGAGAAGCATATTTTGCAAAATCATACCATCACAAGCTAGTTTGTCTCCCCATGTTCAAGCCTTTCACCATGATTTAGATTGCACTGCTCGGCTGTGCTGCTGGGGAAGCAGAAGGGATGTGCTTATTACACGACCTAACGCAGGGTGATCATACAGGCTGCTAAGAGCTCCTTCTTGTGCTGCTGTTGTGGCGCTGTCCTCCCACGGGTGCCAAGCACACAGCACCTCTGCCAGTGGGACTTTTAAGTGTGTGTGTACGGGGCAGCCCCCAGTTTGTACAGTTGTACCCGGGCAGCTGGGGTGTTGAGAGCTGCCTGGCTGTGGCAGCACAGAAGCTGTCTCCAAACCAGCCTCACCCCACTTTGAGGCCATGGGTGTATTCTTAGGCTACGGGAGGGTGAGGCTGACCCTTATTCATTACTTATGCCAGCAGAAATACGCTGAGCGTCACCACCAACTAAGGACTTCTGGACTTCGCATCATTTGAAGGCTGTTCTTCAGTTGTTTCTGTATAGTCTGAAGCACCAGTTGGCTCAGGTGTTGTGAAAAAGTGCTGCTAAAATAACTCACCTCTGATGGGCAAGGGATAGGTTGATGTTGACAAATTGAGTAATTCCAGGATCTAAGAAATTCGTGTTATGTTCCTTGGCTAGAAATAGGCAGCTCTGTATAGCTATGAACTTCCTCAATAGTTAAACTTTGTGTTACTTGGCTAGCTTGCAAACAGTTTTGGTAAGGATGTTGAGGTATCACGAGATTATGCTTAGTTCACAAAGTACAAATGAAATATGCACAGTGGTAGATTTTTTTTTCCTTAGCAGTGACTGTACTCGCTGCATTGATATTAACAGAGCTGCTAATTAGGACCTTGCAGCTTGACTGTGTGCGATTGATGAAATGCTACAATAAGCTTTGTGCTGCCTGCATGGAAGAGCAGATCAAATCTAAACTGAAATAGATCACATTTTATTGCCTTGGGGTAACTGTGTATGCTTACAAATATCTGAAGGGTGGGTGTCAGGAGGATGGGGCCAAACTCTTTTCAGTGGTGCCCAGCAACAGGACAAGGGGCAACGGGCACAAACTGAAGCACAGGAAGTTCTGTCTGAACATGAGGAAGAACTTCTTCCCTCTGAGGGTGACGGAGCACTGGAACAGGCTGCCCAGGGAGGTTGTGGAGTGTCCTTCTCTGAGATATTCAAGACCTGCCTGTACAAGGTCCTGTGCAGCCTGCTGTAGGCGACCCTGCTTCGGCCGGGGGGTTGGACTAGATGACCCGCAGAGGTCCCTTCCAACCCCTACCATTCTGTGATTCTGTGTGTAGCATACAGTCTTTGAAATTAAAAGTGACAAAACCAGTTGTGTCTGTTGCCACTCAGAGTAGCTGTGTGTCATAGCATATAGGTTTGCAAAAACAGGAGTTACCAAACTTGTCTGCCCTTCACTGGAAAGTCCTGACACTCCTGAAAAGTCCCAGAGCCACTCGTGTTCATGGCTAGAAGCCTGTCGTGTTGACCTGTGGGTCCCTAGCCCTTATGATGACCATTGCAGTACCTCCCCCCAGACCCCAGGAAAGGGCTCTCCTGAGGGTATTTATCACTTTCTTTCCCTAATGAAAGTGTAACGTATCAGTTGCCTTTTATGATCAGCCTTGCTGAAGTTTGCATGCTGTAAAAGTTCTGCAGATATCCAAACTGAAGGGTCCTTGGTGATATTAAACCTTGGGAGACACACTCTATTGCTAAAAAAAAAAATAAAAAAAATCTATTTTCTGATACTTCCAGTGGAAAACTTCATTCTGACAGTGTTTTCACCTATACTTAATGTTTTTCTGTCCTGCAGAGGTGTGTGTCTTGGCCCAAATGCTCTTCAGTGGGGCTTTGCTGCTCTTTAGCTCGAAGGTTTGGTTAGAGCAATGTGAATTCAGCATGTTGTATGGCTTGGTTTGGATAGGAAGGAATCAGGACTGAAACTTGGAGGATAAAACAAAATGAATGGAAAATATCTGGTAAGATTTTTTTATGAACTGCTGAGCTCTTCCAAGTGGGAGAGAAAAAGGATCAAAAATTGAGAATATTAGAGACAATTGAAATTGATGTCTGAACTGTCAGTTTGGAAAACTCCAGAGACAAAGCGCATGGAAAGTTTTCCCCTGAAGTCCTCACAGAATTTTATAGACAAATCTGAATGGAAAACAGCAAGGATTTACGCCTTTGTCTACAGGAACGGAATAACTACTGGCAGCCAGAAAAGAAACTCCAGATTCTTGGCAGAAAAAGAAAGAGGTCTGGCTCAAAGACTTGAAATGAGTTGATTTAAGGTCTTCCATGGGCAAATGTAAGATGTTTCATATGTACAAAATAACAAATTTGTGGAAATATGGAGGTGGCAAATGAAAAATGTTGGTTAGGGCTTGAACCTATGTGTACCTGTATCTGGTTTCTTTTTTGTAGGCTGAAATGATGTCTGAACATATGCCCAATGTGTTGTTTATAGCAAGTAAGGTAACTACCTATAAAGAAATATCGAAGTTCCCACTTCAGATTGTAGTCTGTCACTTAATTTTAAAAGCAAGATTTATTTTGAGTATTTAAACAAAATTGCAATTTCTATTTCACATTTTCATCTAAAATGAAATGAAAAATAGTTGATGCTGTCATCATTTCCTAGTTTGAGCAGTCTGAAAAATATATTTGGATTTTAGGTGCATGAAAGTTCACAGTGATTTCTTGATTGCTGTGGGTGGTTTGGTTTTGGGTTGGTTTTTTTGGTAGATCATGCTGTTCTTTTGATCTGTTTGATGTTGCTGGAATAGTCTTAAGGCAGCGTTAGACTGGCTTTGCTCCCCTCCCTCCATCTCTCTCTCTAATCTGTATTTGTGTCTAGTGAAGAGGGGGAAGTAAGGATTTTGCTTCAGTCCGTTCAGTCAAGATTCCTATGCTGTGCAGATATTTCTGGTGAAGCCTTCACAGGCTTTTTAACATTGCTGGTTTAGTACCATCCTCTAGTTCTGCGGGGATGTGAGAGAGTGAGTCATGGACACTGTGCTCTGGGGCTTGGACAGAGGGAGATCCTGGCAGGGGAGGGGCAGTAGGCTGGACCCCTGTGTCCCTGAAGCCTTCCCCTCCAACTCGCCTGCTGAACTTTAAAGAAACTTCACAGGTCTATCCAGTTTTATTTCTCTTCGGGTTAACCTGAAAGATGGAGAAATGCATATGGCTGTCACTAGTTGGGCTAGTTCGTGTGGCTTAGCAATCTAAGGTGGTTTTTAATGTCTGTTCTGCTGAAGAGAATTTGAACCAAGACACCAAAAGGTATGGGCAGGGGGACTTGTTCCACTTTTTCAAGCAGGAACACTGGCTTTTTTTGTTATCTGGCTCCAGGGACTTGCCTATACATGGACTTGTTCTGAACAGCTCTCCCTGACACTTCTGTGAATAGAACAGGAGCTTCCAAAAATAATTTAATTTTTGAATCATCCATTGCATTTGAAATGCATGCTCTGCTTTAATAGTAGCAGACAGTTTTTAGGCATAGACAAGTTCTTGACAATTTGTTGAAAATGAAACCTTTTTGTGGAAATATTCTCTTCTTTGAATTTTTGAGAAATGTGCTTGGATCCAAGCTGTGGTTTGTGTGTGAACGAGGGCAAACCTGCAGCACAGGCACTGGGACTCAAGTGGGATGTGAGAGACTGAAACACGTCTGTCTTCTATGCGATTCAAAAATGAAATCTTGACAACTCTTACAAAACCAAAAAAGCACCCCAACCTGTGTATGTGCCCCCCAACTTCCCATGTTCTCATGTTCTGACCAACTTTATTCCACTGTTTGTTCATGGAAAATATGGTTGTTTTATACCTTGACATGCAGCCTGCTTGAGAGTCTATTTTCCAAATTAAGTAATCTTAATTTCTCATTTTATAAATAAAGAAGCATCCAGTTACATTTGGGATACAATCTTCTTGTGGACAATGGAGGTGGAGGACCAAGAGTCAGTCGAGAGCTGATCATGCACAGAGAAGGAAGTACAGAAGGATTTTTCAAAGGGCCAAAAGGTCCGACTTAATCCTTGCTGGTGCTGACAGTCCTGTGGAGATGAACATTCATAGACGGGCCTATACCCTTCTGAGGTTGTGCCTTGCCTTTCACCAGCAGCTCCTGCTCTGCATCGTTCTTGCACACCTGTCTGCTCCGTGGGGATTGCCTGATCCCATTAAGGGGGGGCTGAGGACCAACTCTCATCTGATCTGTTTCTCACATCTTGCGTTTCGTAGCTAAGGGACTGAGAGAAATTGGGCTGAGAGGAGGTGGCTGCCCAGAGAAGTTCAAGAGGGGCTAAAGTCGGTATGGTTGCCAGCACAGAGACCTAGAAACAGGGCTGCAGAATGGCTTAGAAGCAGCCTGAGGATGGCTTGAGTAGAGAGGAGTCTTGGGAAACAGAGAGGAGCAAACCTGGGGAAGGACAGAGCTTGCTGCTTAACATAGAGCCTCAGCAGCTGATTTCACAGGAGAGGAGGTGGCATGAAGCCCTCCACAAGAGGACATAAAATGCGAGAGGTGGGCAATATGTGTGTATATAATAAAAAGACAGCAAAATGTGAGACTGCTCCGTGTGTGCGGGCTTGTGAGCAAAACTTGGAAGTACTTGGTTTAGCAGGCATGGTGGTGTTGGGTTGACGGTTGGACTTGGTGGTCTTAGAGGTCTTTTCCAACCTTAGTGATTCTATGATTCTACTGTACCAGGAGAGTGTGGTGAACCTTTTTTGAAGACAGGTCTTGACAGACCTTTAGCTTGGAACAGGCTTGCGTCCAGCTGGCAGAAACAGAACTTCTAATTGTCTGGAAAGGACCATGTATACCTATTCTAAGTCCTGTTGCATGGGCTTCTTCTCCCTTGGTGAAGGAAGGAGTGGTCGTCCCACATCAGTCCATAGACTGTTGCTGCTGCTCAGCCTGGAGAGGGCAAGGTCATCTGCAAAGAGCCTGGTCTGTGGTGTCGTGTTCCTCTGGGAGGAGAAGGCTTGTGCTCCAGTCACCCATAGCCAAAGCCCCTGTGCCGTCAAGGGAAGATGCCAGGGACAGCAGGGAGTACAGCCTGATTCTGAGGAGGAGAGTTAATTGATCACAAGATTATCTTCTTGGGCATCTTGAACAAAAAGCAATGTGTAAAGCAGCCAGAGATTCAAATATATGTTCCCCAAACCACCTGCATCAACTCAAGCTACTCTTAAGAACTAGTCTTCTATCAACAAGCGAACCTGGAAGTCTTCCTTTATGCCTCATCCTCCTCCGGCGCAGCGTTTTGGAGGTAGCTCCGTGGTGTCTGCAAGGTTCGTCGGGCGCTGCTCTAACAGAACGGGAGCTGGCCCCGCTCCTGCCGGTCCCCGTGGTGGCTGCTGCGAGGGGACCAGAGGCACAGCTGCGAGAGCAGAGTACGGAATATGTTTGATAATGTGGATTTACAGTCGGGGACTTTTCTTGTCGATGGAGGCGGCGGGGCTGACAGAGGCGGGCGGGCTGCCCCTGCGGCCTCCGAGATGTTTAAAAAATAATAATGAAATAGTTTTCGGTGCTGGCTTAGTATGACGTAAATTTGCTTCTCCCTCAGCACCCTGTTCTCTGTCCAGCCGAAAGCCAATATAAAGCCCCCGTGCAGAGAATTAAAAGAAATAAAATGTTTTCCCCAGTCTCCCGCGCGCCCGGCCCGCTGGCCTGGCGGTGGTACGAGGCCCTTGGGCCTGCTGGGCTCCTTGGGCCCGCTGGGCTCCTTGGGCCCGGCTGCCCCGCCATCGCCCGCCACGCAGACACGGCCCCCGCCACAACACACGAGGTGAATGTCTGACCCTGCCTCGGGGAGAGACCGGGAGACCCTGGGGGGGGTGGTCTGGTCACAAGGGTCAGGTTCTAATGAGCCAGGGCACGGCCTGGCTTGGTAACTCCTGTTTCCGACTACCGTTTTCTGCTTCAGGACAGAAGTGACAGGGTTTTTTCTGCTTTAATTCAGGTTGAATGCTGTACTCTGCTTTGTCTCCCTACTCATTTAGGATTTAGGCAATAGATAGTTAAGGCAGTCTGAAATATTTTTGCAGCTATCTAGTCCATGAACTGTAGCAGATTTGGCCTGTTTTTGGAGAGTTTTGAGGCAGAGATGTTTACAGCAGCTTGCAGAAAGGACAGGACTTGCTTTTGTAAAATGCTCCTTAATGTGCCAGAATCCGCGTACCTCAGTCTCACTGCTAATCAGTCTCCAGGTTACAGAAACATCGTTATATTTCTTTTTGCCGGTCATGGCCTCCATTCCTGGAGGTGGGGAGAAGTACAGCCTTCAAACCTAGTGGAAGCACAGAGCTCTTGTTTGCGTTTTCAGACAGAGCTCCAGCTCCAGGCTGCGCAGTCGACAGAGGCCAGCTATGTTTGAATCTCACTAGCTCTTTTCAATTTATTTTTGTCACTCTACGATTACTTTTTCCTCTGTCCAACTAGATTCTAGAGAAAATCTTTGAGGAAAGACAGCAAAGGACAAGATGATAACACTATACCTTCCGAGTTGGCTTTTTAAGGATGGTATGACACTCCAAATCATTCCTTTGGTGCAGGAAAGGGAAATCTTTTATTTGAAGAATGGTTGTGGGACAACTCTAAACCTTGGAGCTTTTGGAGTACAATTTATTTCACATTCTCATTTTGCTTAAATTTAAGATGATGAAATTTTCTGTCAAAACTTCTGTATATAATTGGGCATTAAAGTTACTCTGCTGGGGAGCTGTGGATGGCTTCACTTTCTACGGTTCTTACAAGAAAGGATCAGGGACAACCAAGGGTTCTTAATTTGCTTTACAAGGAAGCCCAGTGTACTGGCTTGTCTGTCACTGCAGTATTTTGTCCATCTGCCAGGCTTTCTCTCTGCATCTGAGTGGAGCACTGTGGCTGCATTTCTGTTTGCAACAGAGGGGGTTTCAGTGGGCAGGCATTAAGTTATTCAAGGTCTAATCATCTTTATGATATGAACAGGAAAAAAAAAGGCAATTCTGAGTGTGTGCCTGATGTCTGCCGACACACAACTTCTGTTGCAACCAGTGGGAAAGCATGGTTGACACAGGCTTAGCACCCCGGTCTTACAGCATCTTACAGCACAACTAATTTTTTTTTTTATTTTTATTTTTAGTTGTAACTTGTGATTGTGCAAAGGTGTTAGTTTGACGGAGCACTGGAACAAGCTGCCCAGGGAGGTTGTGGAGTCTCCTTCTTTGGAGATATTCAAGACCGGCCTGGACAAGGTCCTCTACAGCCTACTGTAGGTGACCCTGCTTCGGCAGGGGGGTTGGACTAGATGACCCACAGAGGTCCCTTCCAACCCCTACCATTCTGTGATTCTGTGACTTGTTTTTAATTGCTTTTTCAGGCACACCAAGCTTTTTTTCAGGATAAACAATCAAACTGTTCTGGTGATTGCTGCACTTTGAGCCGTCACATCTGGGTATGGTCATAGTGAGGAAGTGACCAGCTCTGCTGACAAAATCTGTGAGCTTGAGACACTTGTAAGTAACGAGGTGTTAGAAAGTCAGAAGATTAACCTTGTGCTATGTTAAGGCAGCTGTAGGAACAATAAATAAGCTTTTGCAACTCAAGAAAATCTGGAATTTCAAAATGCCTATTGCATTAACCCAGGCACAATTTGGCAGTGATTGCTATGGGTTATCTAAATTAAGCAAGAAGTTTTCTAATGTGGCAACTGTTAGGAAGTACTTTGCAAGGCACATCAATACCTCCAGGACCCAAATGCACTTTCATTTCAAGGGGGAGTTGTGGGCATTCAGATCCTTGCAGAGAAGTTACTGAGGCCCTAAATCAGCAAAACACTTTTAAGCGTATCCTTAAGCACTTTGTTGATGAAGGGGAGACATAAGCTCTTAATTATCTGTGCTAAATAGGGAGTTGCGAGGCTCCTTGAGTGTCTTTTAAAACACTTACACACTAGCTGTGCCCTGAAATACAGAGCCCAAGAAGCTGCTGTCTTACCCTCTAGCTGCACTTGTCTTATGTGAATGTGCTAACTAACCTTCAAGTAAATGGTGCGCTACATCTCTTTGTGGGAAATTTGTCTATCCCAAGTACTTATTGGTTTGAAAGAATAGCATAATGCGGTATTCAGCTTTAACTGGAGCACTTTTGATAACTGTCCATCTTATCCAAATACTGCTGAGTGTGGGATTATTAAATAATCTGAAAGAGAAATGGAGGATAACACCAGGAGGGGAACTGACTTTGTCTTTTACATGTTTGCCTCTGTAGCATAATTGGGCATTGGTAGATACTTCAGCCCTATCAGTGCAGCCAGCCCTTTGGAGTTCTCTGCAGGAGGCAGAAAAAGACAGAAAAGAACCCCCCCCCATCCCCTCCCCAAAGCAGCGGGCAATCACAGCTGTTCTCAAGGAGAAGGTTTGTGTCAGCAGTTTTACACAACTATGCTCAGAAAGTTTGTGTCAGCAGCCATAAAAGCTGGCCTGTCAGCATTTCTCTTTTATTCCATATACAAAATGCATATTACTGAACAATTATGCTAAAGGCAGGGAATATTTCTTGATAACGCAACTTTGAAGAAGCATCTTCCTGTGGGAGCAATTCACATCACGTGCTGCAGAAATCTGTGTGGGTTTAGATGCAAGTCCTTCTTCCTGGGACTTGCTGTAAGATTGTGTTGGAAGCCAAGTCATTTGGTGCTACATTGTGGCCAAGGTAGTCTTGGCCTGACCCAACATCCATGGAAATAGGTGAATTTCTAGTAATTCTAACGAGCTTCCAAGCATGCCCCCCAAAAACATATTTATTATGAAGGAAGCTGGGTGATGCTTAGATTTTTGGCCTGCAAAGTCTTCAGAGAATATGTAAAACTTAAGCTTTGTCCACTGTTACAGTGTGCAGTTGTGATCTAGTCATCATACAAGGCAGGACAGCGACTTGGGATGAATTTTGAGTACAAACTGATTTACTGCTTAATATATGTTTATTGCTGTATCTCAACCACCATTTCACTGTATTTTGGCTGTCTCCTTTAAGAAAGATGTTTGGGGTATTTTCGTCCTTGTTCAGAACAAATATTGTATTAAATAACATAGGTGGAGAAACAGAACTGGATTTTAATTTCATTTTTTATTGAATAAGAATGCTTGTATCTCCTGTGAATAGGCAACATTTTGCTGCACGGTCCTCATCTCTGCTTACTGGCAGGCACAAGTTCTTTAAGAAACAAACAAAAAACCCAAGCAAAAATTCATGCTTGGAGTAGTTCAGGAAGCACGAGAAGAGCATAAAATCCCCAGATGCTCATTGTAGATTTGACCTCTGTCCATGTGCAGGAGCTTGACTACTTAATTGCATGCGGCTGCAAGTCTAATTTCTGAAACTAATACAGACCTCTGTTTGCACATGGGGACTCTGGTGATCCAAATCAGCACAGAATTTGCTGTAATGCTGAGATCCACCTTGCCCACTTGTCAGCTGTTACCAGTCTGCTGCTGGAGGGTACTGCTGCCAGCCAGTCAGCTTTGCAAGGCCGGCTCTTTTACACAGCCTGCAGGGGCGTTTTCGTTAGGTCGGGATGGCTGTGCAAGGCGCTGAAGGGAGTGCAAGGAAAAGCCGTGCGCAGAACCGTGCTGCCAGGCCACTGCTGCCAGGTACTGGCCTCCAGCTGGGATGGGAGTGGGGGGGCGGGATGGTGGTAGTGGTGTCACCTTAACAGCTTTTCGTAAAAAAAAAAAAAAAAAAAGGAAAAAAAAAAAAAAAAAA